>Ga0081538_10001634_pt1 | contig 22980 bp, 19 predicted proteins | sample TabmetS5T2R1_FD_71022 | JGI IMG/M metagenome (GOLD analysis project Ga0081538, IMG submission 71022) | Tabebuia heterophylla rhizosphere microbial communities from the University of Puerto Rico - S5T2R1 | ecosystem: Host-associated > Plants > Roots > Rhizosphere ... | reverse complement strand
GGATATCGTACGCCACGGCGCGCGCCGCCACATCGGGCACGGACAGGGCATAGGCGGCTGGCACGCCACTGGCCCAGCGGTTGTTCTCACACACATAGATGGCGGGCAGCTTCCAGATGGAGGCCAGATTCAAAGAGCCGTGAAAGGCCCCTTCATTGGAGGCTCCATCACCGAAGAAGGCCACCGCCACCCGGTCACTCCCTTCCAGCTTGGCGGCCAGCGCCGCCCCGGTGGCTATCGGCAGCCCTGCCCCCACGATGCCATTGGCTCCGAGCATCCCAACCTCGAAGTCGGCGATGTGCATGGAGCCGCCTTTGCCGTGGCAGTAGCCGTTACTCCGGCCAAAGAGCTCGGCCATCATCCGCTTGATGTCGGCTCCTTTGGCGATGGTATGGCCGTGGCCACGATGGGTGCTGGCGATTTTGTCATCCCGGCGCAGGGCAGCGCAGACTCCCACCGCCACTGCCTCCTGCCCGATGTAGGCGTGGACGCCCCCCGGGATGTTGCCGGCGTGGAACTCGTCCACGGCCCTTTGATCAAATCTCCGAATCATCACCATCTTCCGATACATATCTAATAATTGGTGTGGCTCCAAAGCCTTGGCATTGCCGGTCATAGGGTGGTCCACCTTATTTCTCATACGATCCCACTAGCGGCGCCGTGGCGCTCCTGCGATGACGCGCGCCGCCATATCGGTGTCGATCCCACGCGGCCACTCTCGCTTCAACGGGTCGCGAATGTGGATCACCAGCGCCGGCCCTAACCCCTCGATTTCCATACGGAGGAGGTCGCCATCCTGCACCGCCCCGATCTGCTGGTGATTCACTCCAGTGGCGATCACATCCCCGGGCTCCAGCGTGGTGATCTTGGAGAACTCGGAGATCAACTCGCGGATGGGGTGGGCCATGTCGCTGGTGGGGAAGTCATGACGCGGCTCGTCATTATTCCACAGCTTGACCTGGAGGTTCTGAGGGTCAGCGATCTCATCAGCGGTCACCAGGGCCGGGCCCATCGGCGCAAAGGTATCCCAACATTTACCCAGGAAGAAACTGTTCCCCACGGCACCCCGCAGCCCGCGCGCCGACATGTCGAGAAAATTGCAGTACCCGAAGACGTAAGACATGGCCTCCTCTTGGCTAACCTTCGTGGCCGCCTTCCCGATCACCAGGGCGAGCTCCGGCTCGTGATGGAAGACAGTGGCCGGGGCCGGAGGCAACTCGCAGGTGTCTCCACTTCCAATGACGGCGGTCGGCGATTTCAAGAACGCGTCAAGGATGGCCGGCTCCCGCTGGCCGAACTCCAAATAGTTCACCGCGGCGCAGATGAGCTTGGGAGGTTTGGGGACGGGAGCGCGCCACCTGACGCTGTCCAGCGGCACCCCCTCCTTGCCGCGAACGGCCGCTTCAATCTTGGGCTTGAGCTCGTTCCAGCGTGTGATGACCTCCTCGATCATCTCCTGCGGCTTGCGGAACTGAAGCCCTGCCAGAGCCTCCATCGCGTCCACCACTCGGTGATCCTGGATCACGCCAAGACGGTACTCGTTGAAGAGAACGAGCTTCATGACCTATCCCTCCTCTGAGCAGCGGTCCACCCCGTGCGTTTCAAGCATGCTGACCCCAGATCCTTCACCCTCACGATCTCGTAAGATTGCTTAAGCGCCTCGATACTCATTTCCATGGTTCAAGCTGTGCGGCCATCGTGGTCGATGAGGAACAACGTCGCATTCGTCCGGTCGCGAACGTGTCCCATGGCAGCGCGGGCTCATTATCGTGTGGAGCAACGTGCCTGTCAAGAAAGGGGGCGATTGACACGGCCTGCAAGCGTCGCTATGCTTGCGCCGATTCGCCGGCTTTGGCGACATGCATACGGCCCATAGCTCGGGAATATCGACGGTCGAAAGGCAGAAAGGAGATGTCCATGGCAGAAGCGAAGATTCGCGTGGGAATTATCGGCGCCAATGTGCACTATGGCTGGGGAAGTCGAGCCCACTTGCCGGTCCTGACCCATTTGCCAGACTATGAGCTCGTCGCGGTGTGCACGGCGCATCGGCAGACGGCCGAGGAGACGGCCAAGCAGTTTGGGGTGCCGCTCGCCTTCGATGACCATCAGGAAATGTTGCGCCGCCCCGATATCGATGCCGTGGCGGTGGTGGTGCGCGTGCCACTCCACTACCGTCTCACCATGGACGCATTGAGGGCCGGGAAGCATGTCCTCACAGAATGGCCCCTGGGAGCGAACCTCCGCGAAGCGCAGGAGATGGCAGACCTGGCTCAGGCTCAGGGTGTCCACACCATGGTGGGCCTGCAGGGCCGCTTCGCCCCGGCCTTTCGTCGCCTGAAGGAGCTCATCGAAGAGGGCTACGTGGGTGAGGTGCTCTCCTGTCACCTCACCCAGATCCGTCCCGGCGTCCTCACCCGCACGTCCGGCCGGACGTGGCAGCGGGACCGGACTCTGGGTGCCACCACCCTCACCATCCCCTTCGGGCATGCCGTCGACTGCATGTGCATGTGCGTCGGCGAGTTCGCCGAAGTGTCGGCGGTGGTGAGCACGCAGGTGCCGCAATGGCACGAGACCGACACCGATCGCATGGTGGACGTGACCGCCCCCGACACTATCCTGCTCAGCGGTAAGCTGGCTAGTGGTGCGGTGGCGTCGGTGCATGTGGCCAGTGTGCCCTGGCACGGCAGCGGGATGAAACTGGAGGTCTACGGGCGCGAAGGCACGCTGGTGGCATCGACCGGGATGAGCGCCCAGATAGACCCGGTCCGCTTAGAGGGGGCAAGGGGTACCGACCGGACGCTCCAGGCGTTGCCGATTCCGGAGCGTCTCGCCGCGATACCGGCGGGCGTGCCGGCAGGCGAACCCGCCAACGTCGCGGGTGTGTATCAGGGCTTCGCCGAAGCCATTCGCAGCGGTCGGCGAGTCGAGCCCGACTTCGCCACGGCGGTCAGGCGGCACACGCTCGTGGAGGCGGTCCAGGCAGCGTCGGATCAGGGCAGGCGTGTGCCGGTGACGCTGCCGGAGGGGCCGGCGGTCTAGGAAGAGCCCTAGTGAGGGAGTCGACCGATCGTCTGTGTCACGCCCAGTGTGCTGCCTCATGCCCGACCCCGACAGGACGTTGCAGGGCGTGAGCAGCAGCACTCGCGATGGAGGGACAACGATGACAGGGTATAGGCATCACGCGGAGTTTCTCCTCGTCCTAGTAGGCTATCTACTGCTGATGCCTCTCCTAGCCTGGGCACAGCAGCCCAAGCCTGGCGGGACACTGCGCGTGGCCTGGGAGGCGGATGTGGCGGGGATGGACCCCCGTCTCTCTCCCGGCGCCCAAGCGGGGTACGTCATGGGCAATCTGTTCAACAGCCTGGTGACCATCGATGCCGAGCTGAATTACGTGCCCGACCTGGCGGAGTCTTGGGAGATCCTGGAGGACGGCAAGGTCTACGTGTTCCATCTACGCCAGGGGGTGAAGTTCCATGATGGCACCGATTTTAACGCCGAGGCGGTGCGGTGGAATTATCAACGTCTGATGGATCCGGCGGAGAAGGCGCTCGACGCCCCCTCTTACAGCCTCGTCGACAGCGTCGAAGTCGTCGACACGCACGCGGTCAAGTTCACCCTCAAATACCCCAGCGCCACGCTGCTGCCAGTGATGGCCGCCCACGCATCTGGGTTTTTACAGATGTCGCCGGCGTCGTATGCGCGCTGGGGTCGGGAAGAGGTGCGACTGCACCCGGTCGGCACGGGGCCATTCCAACTCGCGAAGTGGGAGCAGAACCGGGTCATCATCCTCGAGAAGAACCCTCACTACTTCAAGCCAGGGCTGCCCTATCTGGATCGCATTGAGCTCCGCGTCATGAAGGAGGGGGTGACGCGAGTGACCGCGCTGCGGACGGGGGAGGTGGACTTTGCCAACGCGGTACCCTTCGAGCACGCCGAGCGCCTGGCCAGAGATGTGAAGGTCCAGCTCCTTAGGGGGCGGGACACACTCCGGATCAATAGCTACTTCAATCAAGCGCGAGCACCCTTCAAAGATGCCCGGGTGCGGCAGGCCCTGCTGGGGTATGGGATCGACCGGCCCGCCATCGTCAAGACCGCGCTTTTGGGGCAGGCACAGCCGCTGTGGAGCTTCGTGCCATCTGGCGGCAAAGGTCACATCGACTTTGAGGAGCAATTTCCTTATAACCCCGACAAGGCCAAGGCACTGCTCAAGGAGGCCGGGTACGACGAGCAAAATCCCCTACGCTACACGCTCATGACCCATAGCGCCGAGGCCGCGCTCCCCACCATCGCGACGATTCTGAAAACGCAGTACGCCAGGCTTGGGGTGGAGCTGACCGTTGAGGTCCTCGATCGGCCGATCTTCCTGCGGCGGTGGCAGAGGGACCGCGACTGGGATCAAATCCTCGGGGTGTCTGGGGCGGCGTTCGATTCCTATCAACTCTCGCGCGTCCTCGACACGCGGGCGGGCAACAATACCCTCAACCATGACGACAAGCAGGTAGACGCGTTGATCGATCGGATGAAAGAGGCGCCAACGGAGGCAGCCCTCCTGCAGGCAGGGTACGACTTCCAACGCTATGTGACGGAAAATATGATGACCTGCGGCATCGCTTCACTCCCCTTCTTGCAGGCGGCCCGCACGGATGTGAAGGGGTATGTCCACTTGCACGGCTACAAGGTCCGGTTCGAGACGGCGTGGATCGAGAAGCCTTGATCTCGTTGTATAAAGGGTTCAAGACTCACGGGGCTGCGCGCGGGGGCCATCGCCGTGCAGGCGTTAAAAAACAGGCTGCCGTCCCCCCAGGAGAACAGCAGTGTAGCGATGTTCAAGGCCCGCCACGGCCTCACATCCCGCTGAGCGTCCCCGAAATGCGTCGGCTGCTGTGGCACGTGGTCCTCGCGGTGCAGCAGACGGCGTGCCACATCCTGGCCCGGAGGGGCCCCGCTTTGTCGAAGCGATGCTAACGGTAGTAGCAACCCTTAAGCAGCAGCATCGCAACATCCCGATGAAGCCTAGTCCTGGGACAGCAAGCCGGCATTCCGCGCCCAACGATATTTAGCACCGAGGCCAGCGACCGGCTTCTCGGTCTCATAGGGATAGGCCAGGATGCGATGATCTTGCAGGTGACGGGCTGCTACCTCGACGGCGACGTCACCGACGAGCGAGGCCACCACGGGCTTGTCGATGCCCTGACGTCGGGCTTCTTCCACGACGTCCACCAGCAGGTTGGCGAAGGTCATCGGTGGCGTGATAATCGTATGCCAGTAGCCGAGGATCAGGGCATGCACGCGCGGCTCATGCAAGGCCAGGTGAATGGTCTTGCGATACGTCTCCGGAGGTTCGCCGCCGGTGATGTCGACCGGATTCCCGGCAGCTCCAAAGGGCGGGATGAACTGGCGGAAGGCTTGATCCAGGTCGGGCGGCATGGACATCAAGCGCAGCCCATGATCCACACATGCATCCGATAACAGCACACCCGACCCCCCAGCCCCGGTGACGATGAGGACGTTTTCGCCTTTGGGCGTCGGCAGCATCTGGAGGGCCTTGGCGAACTCCAGCATCTCGTTGAGATGGCGGGCGCGAATGACGCCGGCTTGGCGCAACACCCCGTCATAGATGCGATCGTTCCCCGCTAGCGCTCCGGTATGGGACTTGGCTGCCCTTGCGCCCATATCAGTCCGTCCCGCCTTCAATACCACCACCGGTTTGTGCTTGGTCACGCGCTCTGCCACCTCCGCAAAGGCCCGCCCATCCTTAAGATCTTCGACATGCATGGCGACGACTTGGGTATTGGGGTCTTCCTCGAAGAACGTCAGCAGATCGTCCTCGTCGATATCCGACTTATTGCCCAAACCGATGATGGCCGATACCCCCATCTTGTTCGAGCGACTGAAGCCGATGATGGCCATCCCGACGCCGCCACTCTGCGACGTCAACGCCACCGAGCCTTTTTCGCTGTAAGGCGTGCAGAATGTGGCGCAGAGGTTTTGCGGCGTATAGTAAAAACCGTAGATGTTCGGCCCCATCAAGCGGATGTTGTGCCTGCGCGCCACATCGACCACGTCCTGTTGGAGCTGGGCTTCACCCACCTCGGCAAATCCTGAGGGGATAAGGATTGCCCCGCGGACCCCTTTCTCGCCACATTCCTCCAACACTTGCGCCACAAAGCGCGCCGGGATACAGAAGATGGCGATGTCCACCGGCCCTGAAATATCTTTGACACTGCGGTAGCATGGCCGCCCGAGGATGGTGTCGGCTCGGGGGTTAATCGGATAGAGCTGCCCCTGGTAGCCGCCGTTGATGATATTCTCCATGACGGCGTAGCCGATCTTGCCCTGCTCGGGCGAGGCGCCGATCACCGCAATCGCATCCGGCATCAGGATGCGTCGCATCGCTGCGCGCATCTCCCAGGCAGAGGGGCGTGGGAGCTGCGGCTTGGGCGCGAAATCGACGACAAGCCGTGCGTCAACAGCGATCACCCCGTTGGCGCGGGCCATGACGGGGTTGAGGTCTACTTCACTAATCTCGGGGAAATCCGCCGCCAATTGGGACACATTGACGATCAGGGTCGAGAGCGCCTCCCGATTGACCGCCGGTAATCCCCGCACACCGCGCAGAATCGCCGCTCCACGAATTTCATCGAGCATCCGGAGCGCCTCAGCCGGCGTCGGCGGCGCCAGACGGAAGGTCGTATCCTGCAGCGTTTCGACGAATACCCCACCCAGGCCGAACATGACCACGGGGCCAAAGGCCGGGTCGCGAATGATGCCGACGATGACTTCGTTGCCACCCGTGACCATTTGTTGGACCTGCACCCCGATGATTTGGGCGTCTGACTTATAATGCCAGGCATTGGCTGTAATCGTCCGATATGCGTGTCGCACCTCACGAACATTGCTCAGGCCCAGCTGGACACCCCCTGCTTCGGTCTTGTGCAGGATGTCGGGGGAGACGACCTTCAGGGCGACGGGGAAGCCAATATCCCGGGCCAAGCGCACGGCCTCCTCTGTCGATCTGGCCAAGCCCTCTTTCGGCACCGGTAGGCCATAGGCTACACAGATGTCACGCGCCTCGGGGGGGGTCAGAACGGTCCGCCCGGCTGCCCTGACACCCTCCAGTACTGCTCGCACTCGAGATTGATCTCTGCTCATCAGATCGCCTCCCCCACCCGCGTGGTGTCCTGACGTCCAACAGAGCTTATCATCCCCTACCAGCTCACAGGGCCGAATTGCTTCAGGGCGCTGGCGCCCCCGATAACGATCATCTATGTCGAAAAGGTGCCCGCGTGGGAGCCCCATGAGGACCCCTGCAGAATGTCCCGGCTGATGGTCGGCTTGCGTCTCGCGGCACACGTGTACGTGTATTCACGCCACAACGGCCCGTACTAGGCAGTCGCCGTCCGCGCATGCTGCATCTCTACCGTTTGTCGGAGGAACGTTTTCAGAATATCTCAAAGTCGTAAGTAGTGCTGGGAGTTGTCTGTGCATTGTGGGGCCGACGGGGGAACGGGAAGGCCTCCCTCCCCTATCGGCCGGGAGGATCATCGGTGCGCCAGGTTTACTCCGGTGTCGGCGTCGAACAAATGGAACCGGCTCATATCGAAGTAGACCGCCATCTCGTTCATTGGACGTGCAGTGGTCGTGGGGTCCAGGCGTCCCACGAATATGTGGTCGCCAGCACTCAGTTCGACAATCACTTCCGATCCCAGGGGTTCCACCACATTGACCTTGGCCGGAACGCGTTCTTGCTGGTGTTCTCCCGATTCTTGGCGGTCGGAGATATTTTCCGGTCTAATGCCGAAGACTACCTTCCGGTTGACATGACTGCCGAACAGATTGGTCTGGCTCTTGGGCAACTTCACGGCGAACTTCCCGAGATCGACAAAGAGGTCGGAATTCTGCGCCGTCAACTGGCCAGGGAAGAAGTTCATGGCCGGACTGCCGATGAAGCCGGCGACGAACATATTGACCGGGTGGTCATAGACCTCCATAGGGGCACCGACCTGCTGAATCTCCCCATAGTTCATGATGACGATGCGGTTCGCCATCGTCATCGCCTCGACCTGATCGTGCGTCACGTAGATCATGGTGGCTTCGAGCTGATAGTGCAGCTTGATCAGCTCGCTGCGCATCTGCACGCGCAATTTGGCATCGAGGTTACTCAGCGGCTCATCGAAGAGGAAAACCTCTGGTTGGCGTACAATCGCCCGCCCCACGGCCACACGCTGCCGCTGGCCGCCGGAGAGCTGACGGGGTTTGCGATCCAGCAGTTCCTCGATGCCCAGAATGCGTGCGGCCTCGCGCACACGCCGCTCGATCTCCGGCCTGGGGGTGCGCCGCAGCTTGAGCCCGAAGGCCATGTTCTTGTAGACGTCCATATGGGGGTACAGCGCGTAGTTCTGGAACACCATGGCGATGTTGCGGTCCTTGGGGGGCACGTCGTTCACGATGCGCTCGCCGATCAGGATGGTCCCATCGCTGGCATCTTCCAACCCCGCGATCATGCGTAGCGTGGTCGTCTTGCCACATCCAGATGGCCCGACGAAGACCACGAACTCTTTATCGGGAATCTCCAGATTGATCTGGTTCACCGCCGTCACTTTGTCGAAGCGCTTGCTGAGCTCTTGGAGTGTCACGCTGGCCATACAACCGTCTCCCTTTCATACTCACGTACTTACTTGATCGCCCCCTGAGTGAGGCCTGAGACATAATAATCCATGAACACCACATAGACGAGCACGATCGGGATCGAGCCCAGAACTGCACCCGCCATCAGGGAGCCCCAGTAAAAAATGTCCCCCCGGATCAGCTCCGCCGTCACGCCCACGGTCGTGGTCTTCTGGGCCGTCGAGGAGATGAACGTCAAGGCATAGATAAACTCGTTCCAGGAGATCGTAAAGGCGAAGAGGACGGCACACACAATACCAGGGATCGCCACCGGCAGCACAATCCTGATGAGCGCCTGGAAGCGCGTGCAGCCATCCACCATGGCGCACTCCTCGATTTCCTGCGGAATGGTGCGGAAGTATCCGAGCAACAGCCAGGTGCAGAAGGGTACCAGGAAGGTGGGGTACGTCAAGATCAGGGCCCAGACGCTATCAGCCAGGCCGAGCCGGTTCACCACCTGCGCCAGCGGCAAAAAGAGCAGGGTCGTCGGCACCAGATACGTGATGAACACCGCCGTCCCAAAGCTCGGCGCACCGCGGAACCGCAGCCGCGCCAGGCTGTATGCGGCCAGGATGGCGATGACGATGGAAATCCCCGTCGCCAGCACACTGACCAAGACGCTGTTGAAGAGCCAGGTCAAGAAGGGGGTATTGCCCAGGAGCAGTTGATAATGTTCGAGCGTCGCACCACGCTGAATCAAGAAGGGGATCGCCTTCAGGTCGTAGAGCTCCCCATCCGACTTGAAGGACGTGACGACCATGAAGTAGAAGGGGAACAGCGAGAAGAGGATGAACGGCACCAACGGGATATGCAGCGTGAAGAGCTGGCCCAAAAACTTTCGTGTCCGTGTCTTCATGGCCTACTCCTTGCGGACGAAGCGCAGCTGGAAGTACACCACCATCACCAGGATGGGGAACATGAAGAGGGACACGGCCGCCCCCTCGCCGATCTTACCCGACTGTAACCCGATCTGATTGGCCAAGGTGGCGAAGAGGTGGGTGCTATTGATCGGGCCGCCGCGCGTCAACACGTAGACGATGTTAAAATCGCTGAAGGTAAAGATCGTCGAAAACAGAATGACGATGGCCAGCACCGGCTTGAGCATCGGCACCGTGATGTACCAGAATCGCGCCCAGGCACCCGCGCCGTCCGTCTTGGCGGCTTCATAGAGCTCTTGGGGGATAGACACGAGGCCGGCGAGAATGGTGATGGCAAAAAAGGGGAGACCGCGCCAGACGTTGACCGTGATCACCGCGATCTTGGCGAGGTAGGGAGTTCCCAGCCAGTTGGGCCCGACCTGGACGATTCCCAGGTTAATCAGCGTCCAGTTGAATACGCTGTACAGGGAATCGAACATCCACCACCAGCCCAGCGTGCTCAGGGCGGTGGGAATCACCCACGGCAGCAAGACGGCGCCGCGCACCCATTTCTTGAATCGAACGGTGCGGAACAGGAGCAGCGCCAACGTCATGCCCAGAACGGTCTTTAAGAGCACCGCGCTGAACGTGAACACAAACGAGTTCTGCAACGTCTGGAGGAAGATCCCATCATGCAGCAAATTCCAGTAGTTCCGCAGCCCAACAAACGATCCTGGCTGGCCCACCCAGCTATCGGTGACGCTGAAGTACAACGCCATAAAGAAGGGCCACGCCACTAACACCCCTAGCAAGATGAAGGCGGGAGCGATGAGCGTGTAGCCCAGGACGTGCTCCCGTTGGAAAAACAGCGAGGTTTTCTTCCAGAAGGAGTCTCGCACGGGGGCACTCACAGCCGTGGTAGTTCCATACGGCCGCGACTTCTGTTCCACGGCTCCCGTTGACATATTCATTCCCCCTTCAGAGCCTCACAGCCCTAGCTGGTGTAGAGCATCACGGCATTGAGCCATAAATATTCAATTTTTTGGGCGATTATACGGACGCCCTAAACCCCTGTCAACAGAAATCAAGCCATCGAAAGCCCGCGACCTTAGCCTCAATCGGGGTCGCTTCTATGCAGATGACAGCTGCGCCGGGTTGCCCGTCCGACGAATATACACATACAGGTCACCTGGCGGCCCACCGCATCGACCGGGTTGCCCTTCGCTCTGGATGCGCAGCCGACTGCCGTCCCGCACCCCCGCGGGCACATCGATGGTGAGAGTACGCATGACCTGTATCGAACCCTTCCCGGCACACCGTAAGCAGGGATCGGTGACGACCACACCCTCGCCCTGGCACACATCACACCGCCGCATCGTCGACAACAACCACCCCGGGCGTCGGACCTCACACGCCCCCCGACACTGCGGGCAAGGGAACGGCGCTTTTCCTCCCGCCATACGGCTGCCCAAGCACTGCGGACACCAGCGCACGTTGGGAACGTTGAGGCGCACTTCGCAGCCCTGCACACACGCCTGAGGGGAGATGGACAGGGTATAGCGCAGGTCTTGACCCCGTTGGGGTTTATGGGCTTCGAGATGCTCACGGGCGACGAGCACATGATTCACGACCGCCGCCATCCATTCTCGCGCCGCGCCTGTACTTGGCGGGTGCCAGAGAGGTGGCCCCCAGGCACCCCAGCGATCGTAGCGCGCGCGTTGTTCGGGATCCTTCAGCACAGTATAGGCTTGGTTGAGGCTGCGAAGGCAAGCCTCAGCCTCGGCGTCGTTCGGGTGCAAATCTGGATGGAAACGTGTGGCCAGTCGATGGTAAGCCTGCTTGATCTCCTCAGGACTCGCCTCTCGTCTGACGCCGAGGATGTGATAATAATCAGGCTCCCCCAGGGTTGGCATCGCGTTCCGCCCTTCCAACCACCACCTTGGCCGGTCGCAAGAGGCGCTCATGCAGCAGGTAGCCACGCTGCACTTCCTCCACGATCAGGCCATCGTCACTTGCCGGCACGCTGACGATGTCTACCGCCTCGTGGCGGGTGGGATCAAAGGCGATCCCCTGCGTTGGCACTTCGCGCACCCCAACCTTGCCCAGCGCCTCCTTGAGTTGCCGCAATACCATGCTCACGCCCTCGGCAATCATCGCACTGCTGGGGGTTAAATCCTGACGCGCAGCGTTCAGGGCGCGCTCAAGATTATCAAGCCCGGGCAAGAGGGCGACCACCAGGTCGGCCGTGGCGAACTGCCGTGCCTCTTCGTGTTGTCGAGTGGTGCGTTTGCGATAATTATCGAAGTCTGCCATCAGGCGGAGCAACTGCTCCCGTGTGGCCTCGGATTCCTGGGTCTTTTTGGCAAGGGCGGCCTCCAACTCCTGGAGGTGCACATCGGGTGGAGCGGACTCCTCCGTAGGTGGGGCGACACCAGGATCCACCTCTCCTTCTGACGCGCCCTCGGGCACCTCCGAGGCGGGGCGGGGTTGCGGCTCTGCCCCAGGCCGCTCGTCGCTACTGTAGATTGGTATCTTCATAAAGGCTATCCCTTGCTCAACATACGCGTGAGGACGCTCGCCGTATACTCCACAATCGACATCATACGGGGATATTCCATGCGCTTCGGGCCGATAATCCCCACCAGGCCGACCGGCTGCTCCCCCTCTTTGTAGATATGGGTCACCAGACTGCACTCCATAACGTCTTCGATGGCGCTCTCGGAGCCGATGACGACGTTGACCCCTTCGGACTCCAGACAACGGTCGAGGATGCACAGCAGCTTCTCTTTCTCTTCCAGGGTACGCAAGACCGCGCGCATCCGTTCCTGGTGCTGCGCGAATTCCGGTTGATCCACGATATGCGCTGTGCCGCCGACCCGCACCTCTCCCGGGGCTGGGAGCGGAGATTCTTCCAAGAAGGCCTTTTGACTGAGATCCATTGCCCGGCGGACCAATAGATCATACTGGGCTCGCTCCTCCGCCATCAGTTGCGTCACGCGTCGACGAATCTCCGGCAACGTCAGGCCGGCGAACTCGCCAGCGACATACCGGTTAATGGCGTTCAATTCGTCCTGGGTGAGATCTTCTTCGAGCTCGATGACGCGATTGCTGATGAAGCCCGACCGTGCCACGATGATCGCCAGCACCTGCTGTGAGCGGAGCCGAATGAACTCCATATGGGCCACCACCACCGCCGCCAGGCGAGGCAGCAGCACTAGCGCTGCCTGATGCGTAAGGGAGGCGAGGATCTGCGAGGTCATCTCCATGAGGTCCCCGACGTCCCGAGGCGACACGGCATGATAACTTTCGTCGATGCGCGCCACCTGCTCCTTGGGGAGGTTGGGCACCTGCAATAAACTGTCGACGTAGAAACGATACCCCCTATCAGTGGGGATACGGCCCGCCGAGGTGTGGGGTTGCGAGAGATACCCTTGCTCCTCCAAGCGCCCCATGACGTGACGAATCGTTGCCGGGCTGAGGTCCATCCGATGGCGCCGCGAGATCGTCCGCGAGGCCACGGGCTCCACGGTCGTGATGTACACGTGAATGATCGCCTTGAGAATACGCTGCTCACGCGGAGTCAGCATGGCTTCCATGCGCGCGTCCTGTCTCCCCCGAATTAGGTCCGAATCCCTAAGCATAGCTGACCTACGGTAACATCTATTGTAACATCGACTGCCCTTGGCTTCAATCGCGCCTTGCCACTGCAACCTGGCGTCACGCTAGCCTCGCAGCACGACCGCAGCTTGATATTAATGACGACTCCGAGGAAAGTCAATGCGCAGCCCGGAGGTGGGCCGAGGTGCCAAGCACAGGCTCATGTGGCGTCGGTTAGGCGCGGAAATCAGTAGCAAAAATGCGGTGCCTATGCTAGCATGCTGCCAACCTTTCAGCCGTATGGCGAGGGCGTGGGCGGGTACGACATGGGATTCGATAACTTGGCTATTCCCGAAAAGGTGAGGCAGGTGCTGTGGCAGACCATCAGGGATCGGCGTCTGCCGCCGGCCTACCTGTTCGTCGGCCCCGAGGGGGTGGGCAAACGGACCACGGCCTTGGCCCTGGCGAAGGCTCTCAATTGTGCAGCCCAAAGCGACGACGCGTGCGAGCGATGTGCGGTCTGCCGGCGTATTGAGCGCCATCTGCACCCTGATATCCACTTAGTCGAACCCCAGGGGCAAGTGATTAAGATCGATCAGGTGCGGCAATTGCGGGAGGTCTTAGCGCTGCAAGCCTATGAAGGGCGGGTAAAAGTCGCCATCCTCGATGACGTAGGGAAGTTGACGGTCGAGGCCACTAACGCGCTCCTGAAAATTCTCGAGGAACCACCGCTTCAGACGTTATTTGTGCTCATCTGCCAACAGTTGGGGAGCCTTCCGGCGACGGTAATTTCCCGCGCCCAGATCTTGCGCTTCGGCCTGCTGGCGCATGATCAGGTCGTCGCTCTGTTGCGGCAGCACGGGCGTGAGTCTGGCGCAGCCGAACGCGCCACCTGTCTCAGCGGTGGCAGACCGGGAGCCGCTTTGGCGCTGGATCTCGCCGCCGTGCTGGAGCGCCGTGCAGAGGCGCTCCAATTATGGACTCAGGCGCGGTCAGGTGATGCCGCCGTCTTGCTGGCCAGTGCCGAGCAGTGGTCAAAGCGCAAAGGCGATTTCGACTCGCTCTTCGAGATGTTCCTCTCGCTCATCCGTGATGTGGCGGTGTTCCGGGCGGGTGGGGATAACGCGCTGCTCATGCACGAAGATATCCGCGATGCACTGTCACCCTTGGCCGCCGCGGTACCCTCCGCCACGCTTTGGGAAGTGTTCGATATCGTCCACTCGACTCAGGACGCCATCGCGCACAATACCAATCCACAGCTCGCCTTCGAGGTGATGCTCTTCAAGATCGGAGACGCGTATGAGCGAGCTCGTCAACGTCATCGCCAGTGACAGCGATCTTCCCTCGCCTGACACCCAGCTGTACATCGTCGGCGTGCAGTTATCGAAGCGATTGGCGAGCAAATCGTCAAGCTATCGGGTTGAGGGCAAATGGCTGCGATTGGGGGATGCGTGCGTGGTCGAACATGGCGATGACTATGCCCTCGGAAAAGTTTGGCTACCTCCACGGCTGCCTGCGCGCGCGCGCAGCATCCCCAAGCCACGCGTCGTCCGTAAAGCCTCCGCAGAGGACGTCGAGTTGGAAATGCGCCGCGAAGCGTTGGAGCGAGAGGCGCACGCCTATGCCGTTACCGCCATTCGTAGCCACACACTCCCCATGAAACTGGGGAAAGTGGAGTACAGCTTCGACGGGCGTAAAGCGACGTTTTTCTTCACGGCGGAGGGACGGATTGATTTTCGGGAGTTGGTGAGGGACTTGGCGCACCGCTTTCACATTCGCGTCGAGATGCGCCAGGTCGGTGTCAGGGACGAGGCGGGACTCCTAGGTGGCGTGGGGGTATGCGGTCGGGAACTGTGCTGCAGCACGTGGCTCAAAGACCTCAAGCCCGTGTCCATCAAAGCCGCCAAACAACAAGGGCTCATGCTCAATCCCTCGAAGCTCTCGGGCTTGTGCGGCCGCCTGCGCTGCTGCCTCAACTACGAGCTGCCCGGATACGGCTGTGGGAGCGGCGGCTGTAGCGGCGGCAAATGTGGCAGGAGCCAAGGTTAGGGGTCTTCGTGATACTTGGGCAGGGCACACCCCTCCTGCCAACCGCTTTGGTCCCCCTCATGCATGCCAGGTGAGCCTCGTAGAGCCACGATAGTCGCTTCATGGATGGGCTTCATCGCAGGTATGTGCGCCGACTGCGAGCTGATACTTCAGTGTACAGCGCAAGTCTTGCGTATCGGAGAGGAGTTATGGCGCTGGAGACGTGTTATCTCACCACCCCGATTTATTATGTGAATGATGTCCCGCACATCGGTCATGCCTATACCACCATCGCCGCGGATGTGCTGGCGCGGTATAAACGCTTGGCCGGCTATGAGGTGTTTTTTCTGACCGGCACCGATGAGCATGGCATCAAGATCGAACGTTCCGCTCGCGAACGCGGCGTCTCTCCGCAGGAATGGACCGATACCGTCTCGGACCACTTTCGGCATCTATGGGCACGCCTGAATATCTCCTACAACGATTTCATCCGCACCAGCCAGCCTCGCCATAAAGCGGTTGCCCAGGCGGTGTTCCAGAAAGCTTATGAGAAGGGAGATATCTATAAAGGCTTGTACGAAGGATGGTACTGTATTCCCGATGAGACCTTCCTGCTGGAGTCCGAACTCCAGGAAGGAAAGTGCCCGATATGCGGGCGGCCGGTCGAATGGATCACCGAGGAGGCCTATTTCTTCCGCCTGGCGAAATATCAGGACTGGATCCTCGAGCATATCGAAAGCCACCCGACCTTCATCCAACCGGTGTCGCGTCGCAACGAGGTGCTGAGTTTTGTGCGCAGTGGCCTGCGCGACCTTTGCGTCAGCCGCAGCACCTTCACCTGGGGTATTCCGGTGCCGTTCGATCCAAGCCAGGTGATCTACGTCTGGATCGATGCCTTGACTAACTACATTACCGCCATTGGCTATGGATCCGATGCGCAAACCTTTGACAAGTTCTGGCCGGCGAATATCCACCTTATCGGCAAGGAGATCCTGCGGTTCCATGCGGTCATCTGGCCGATTCTGCTGCGCTCCGTCGATCTCCTACCCCCCACGCAGGTCTTTGCCCATGGCTGGTGGACTGCCGATGGCGAGAAGATGTCGAAGTCGACGGGCAACGTCATCGATCCCGGCAAATTGGCGGAGGAGTTAGCCCAGAGAGCCGGCGCTTCGGTGGAAACCGCGGTGGACGCGATTCGCTATTTTGTGCTGCGTGAGGTCGCCTTTGGGCTCGACGGCGATTTCTCGCATATGGCGCTGGTGCAGCGCTTCAACTCCGACCTCGCCAACGACTTGGGCAACTTGCTAAGCCGCACGCTGACCATGCTGCAGCGCTATTGCCAGGGAACCGTCCCCCATCCCACACAGACGGGGACCACGGCCAATGCGCTAGCGGAGGCCGCGGCGAAGCTGTTGCCGGACCTTGACCCATTGCTGAATGAGTTGGCATTTCACAGGGCGCTGGCGCGGCTGTGGGAGTACATTCGGCTGGTGAATCGCTACGTCGACGAGCAGGCACCATGGGCGCTAGCGCGGGATCCCGCGCAGCGTCGCCAGCTCGACACTGTCCTGTACAACCAGGTTGAGAGTCTGCGCATCATCGCGCTATTGCTCTTCCCGTTTATGCCCCACACGGCGGCGTCGATGTGGTGCCAGTTGGGGATTCAGGAAGATATCGCGACGCAGCAGCTGGCCACCGCGATGGTGTGGGGAGGCACACGCTCTGGAACGACGATCCAGCCCGGTGCGCAACTCTTCCCACGCATCGACGCTGGACGTCCGCTCTCAGCGGCTGAGCGCCCCGCAGAGGTAGCTGCCGGGCCAATGAAGGAAGCTCCGTCCGTGACGGTAAGTTTCGAAGAATTTCAGAAGCTGGACCTGCGGGTGGGACGCATCGTGACCGCTGAGCCCGTGCCCAAAGCCAATAAATTGCTCAAGCTGACGGTGGACGTCGGGCAGGAACAACGCACCGTGGTGGCAGGGATTGCGGAGAGTTATCATCCCGAGGCGCTGGTCGGCAAAAGCATTATCCTGGTGGCCAATCTGGCGCCCAGGACTTTGCGCGGGGTAGAGTCCCAGGGCATGGTTCTGGCCGCAGAGTCGGATGGCCAGATCGTCCTGGCCAGCGTCGATGGGCCAGTGAATCCTGGCTCGAAGGTGAAATGATCATGTTCATCGACTCCCATGCGCACCTCGACACGCCCCATTTCGATGCCGATCGCGACGCTGTCATCACACGTGCGCGAGAGGCGGGTGTGGCGGCGATTTTGACCCTCGGCGTGGATGGGGCTAGCAGTCAGCGTGCGGTAGCGCTGGCACAGCAGTATGAAGGGGTGTTTGCCGCGGTGGGTATCCACCCGCACGAAGCCCAGCATGCCACGCCGGAAGACTACAAAGCGCTGATGGGACTCGCCCGCGCGCGCGAGGCAAACCGCATTATCGCCTGGGGCGAGATCGGTCTGGATTATCACTACGATCATTCCCCCCGAGACGTGCAGCGCCGCGAGTTTCGCCGCCAGATCCGTATGGCGCGGGAACTCGATTTACCGGTGTGTATCCACAGTCGAGACGCGCACGACGACGTCTTGACGATCCTTGATGAGGAAAAGGCCATCGATGTCGGTGTCGTAATGCATTGCTTCTCAGGAGATGAAGAGGTGGCCCGGCGCAGCCTTGATCTAGGCTTCTATATCTCCTTTGCCGGTCCCGTCACGTTCACGAACGCCCGCAAACTGCCGGCCATCGTCCCGCTCGTCCCCGACGACCGTCTGCTCATCGAAACCGACGCTCCCTATCTATCTCCCCATCCGTGGCGCGGCCGCGAACATCGCAACGAGCCGGCCAGGGTGGCTATCATCGCCGCACGCGTGGCAGAGCTCAAGGGCGTCAATACTGAGGCAGTGGGTCAACTCGCGACTGAAAACTTCAAGACGCTCTTCAAAGTCCCATCCACGTGGTGACGGGCTGTCGGGTCAAAACCCGTAGGCGGGATTCTTGGGATCGAAATCGTCGTCGGTGAGACCGGGATTCAAGCGCAGGTCGAGGTAGCCATAGCGCTCGATCAACTGCCCGTGCCAGTCGAAGATTTCGGCGTAGATCGGCAGCTGGTGCTCGCGATCCACGTCGATGACGGCGGTCATACAGTAATAACCTTTGGCAGGATCAACGGGGAAGTGCTGGATATAACGCTGCGTCGGACGATCGAAGGTGATGCGCTGGCCGCCATCTTCGATCGCTAACTCGCCGCGCTGCAGGCCGCGGGAGGCATTTTCGGTGATGAAGTCGAGCAGTCGCCCAATGCCGACGTCGGTGATTGCGTGACGACTGCCCTTCCTAGCCCGGGGGCTCTGTGGATCGAGACTCACAGTCACCGCGCCCACGAGCATCGGTTGACGGACCCAGAGCTCATTACCATCGACCCCCGCTGGATAAAGCACCTGGCGGCCTTCGTGTTTGCCTGTCAGCCAGCGCAGGTAGATTTTCAGCGGCTTCTTGAATTTGAACTCGAGCCGTTGGCTTGGGCCAAGCTCTCGATCGACTCGCTCTTGAATGAGAAAAGTCGCGGTGTAGTGGTCGACCCGCTCGTAGGCTCGTTTCATCGCCTCGAGCAGATGTACAAACTCTGTTGGACTCACCTTCGCGCGTGCGACCGAAGCAGTACAGACCGGGGCGAGCATGAGAACCAGGCCCAACGTGGCCGGGCTATAGAAACGTCCCCCTCTACGTCTTGCGGCTAGGTCTCGCATCACCCCTGTGCCCCTCGTGCATGTATCAGACCATACCCTGCGTTCAACGGCACTGCTGCACAAGGCGCATCACATGCCAATTGCCTCTTCTCAGCATTGCTCCGGCGGCAGCGTCAGCCGTTTAGGCGCGATAGCTACGCCGCCCTTCAATGGTTTCCTTGTTTAACTTATCATTGAGATGCAGACCTTCGAGGATAAACTCGACGGCCGAGGCCACAGCCGTGGCGTTATCGAAGCTGCCGAGGGCGATCACACCATCCATCAGGTCGCTATGTTCCCCCACGACGCGGCTGTACTCTTGCGCTACCATCATGTCGGACACCTCGATGGCCGTTCCACCCTTGAAGCGCTCAATAAATTTCCTGAAGGTATCGACCTTGAGGGAGCGATTGAAGACTTTGCGAATCGCCTTCTTAATCAGGTCATCGACGATATGCTTTTCGCGTCCTTCTTCAATGCTCTCGAGCTCGATCTTGCCCGTGGTCGAGGCAAACAGATAGGGCAAGTCGCTGACGCGGGGGACAACATCCTTCTCGTTCAGGACAATGGCACGTCGCAAGGCATTGCTGATCAGCGTTTCATAGTTGCTGATCGACATGCGGACGCTGACGCCTGAGCGTTGGTTGATCTCCGGGCTCCGCCGCGCCGAATCGGTCAGTTCGGCGACGATTTCCTTCATGAATGTCGGCACTGTCACTCGGTACGGCGTATCATCAAACCTCTTGCGCTCGGTCTCCATGATGCTGATTTCTTCATCGATGGCCGTCGGGTAATGGGTGCGGACCTCGGCACCATAGCGGTCTTTCAATGGCGTGATGATGCGGCCGCGGTTGGTATAATCTTCTGGGTTGGCGCTGGCCACGATATAGACATCGAGGGGCAAGCGAATCTTGAAGCCGCGGATCTGCAGGTCACGCTCCTCCATAATATTGAACAAACCGACCTGAATCTTCTCGGAGAGGTCGGGTAACTCATTGATGGCGAAAATACCGCGATTTGTCCGTGGGATCAGACCATAATGAATCACCAATTCATCGGAGAGGTACCGCCCTTCGGCTACCTTGATGGGATCGATTTCGCCGATCAGGTCGGCGGTGGTCACGTCGGGCGTGGCGAGTTTTTCGCCATAGCGTTGGGAGCGGGGCAGCCAAGCGATCGGTGTGTCGGCCCCTCGTTCTTCAACTATTTGACGGCCGTGCATGCTGATGGGATCGAAGGGATTATCATTGACCTCAGAGCCCTCGATGACCGGCACTTCGTCATCCAAGAAATTCACCAGGCTGCGGATGATGCGCGTTTTCGCCTGGCCGCGTTCGCCCAACAAGATGATGTCCTGTCCGGCGAGAATGGCATTGACGATTTGGGGGATGACTGTTTGATCGTAGCCAACGATGCCTGGGAACAGCGTGTCTTTATGTCCGAGCTTAGCGATAAGATTCTTACGCATCTCCGCCTTGACCGGCAGGACCCGATAGCCTTGCTTTTCAAGCTCGCCCAGCGTGCTTGCCTTCTCCATGCGTAGACTCCTAGATTTGTCTATCCAAGCCTCCAGAACAACCCCTACAATACGGCCATGCGGTGTGGCCCTGTGGTTCAGCTTTTGGTTGCACTCGCCAAGAGCCCTGACTTGCGCGTGTTGCAACATGCATGGGCCCTCCGGCGGTGAGGTGCAGCCCGACGATAGCTGCACCCTTGTGGTGGAATGGCTTCATCCCACCAGGGCACTGTACGAAATCCCGTTGTGGCTCGTCAAGTCTTTTCCCTCAGCTCGGGGGCTGACTGCCCTTCGGTGAGATCTGCGTCGGTGGGGGGGAGAGCGGATGCCTCGGGATCACCTGCGACCACATAGCGGCCTGCGAGCCATCCTTCCAGGTCCGCCAATCGACACCGCTCGGAGCAGAACGGCCGGTGGGGATTTTCTCTCCAGGTCGTGTGCCGTCCGCACATCGGACAGCGCATGGTCTGTCCCTCTTGGCTCATGAAGACGCTCCCACGACGGAGGTTCGCATCTGCTGGCGGGTCTCCTCATTGGCTTGGATCAACTCATCCATGATGGTTTTCGCCTGGTGTTGGACATTGTGCTTGAGCAAATTGAGGACCACACGGCCGGCCACGGTGTTGACGCCGGGGATGTCGGGCAGCTGCGCGGTCTCGGGTTGCTCTTGCAGCCTCTTGAGCTCGTCATTCACCATGCCGTCATTGTACAGCGTGTGCTCGGCCAAGCAGTAGCGCAGCTTGACGTAATCCCGCTCCTTGGTCTCTTCCTCGCTGATTTCGCGGACGATATTCTCCATATCGATGGATAATGGCACCCTGCCCGAGCGCTGCATCAACGCTCTGACCGCTTCGAAATATTTCATCATATCTGCCTTGCTCGGTAGCTCGTCCTGTGGGATCTTGGAACTGACTTCGAACTCAATCCCTTCTTGAGTAATTTTGGCGGGGCCGATTTCATAGGTGATGCCGTCGACGTTAAATCGGTCCCCCTTCTTGGGCTCGTAGCGGTTTCGATAGTCGGCGATGAGCTCGGTCAGACCGATTGAGGCAAACTGCAGAAAGAACTGATGCTTAAAATTAGCCATGGTCTGTTACATCCTCCCACTACCATTCCTAGCGTTAGGCCAACACTTCCGGATTGACGATATTCGGTGGTCGCCGCCCCTGCAGGGCCTCTACCAAATTCGTCGCGGCCATGACGGCCATCTTCATCCGTGTCTCAACGGACGCGCTGGCGATATGTGGCGCCAGGGTCACGTTGTCGAGTGCGGTTAAACCGGCAGTCATGTGTGGCTCATGTTCATAGACATCGAGGCCTGCCCCGGCGATCCAACGCTCCCGTAGTGCCTGCACAAGGGCCGTCTCATCCACGACCGGCCCGCGTGAAGCGTTAATCAGGTGGGCGGTCTTCTTCATCAGTTTCAACTCCTTGACGGAGACGTAGTGGTGCGTCTCAGGCAACAACGGGACGTGCAGGGTGACGAAGTCGGCTTCGCGGAACAGCGTCTCCTTATCCACAAATTGCGCTCCCAATTCGCGTTCGACCTCAGCTGGGGCGCGCACCGCATCGGTATAGAGAATACGCATCTCAAAGCCGCTGGCCCGCTTCGCGACGCCGCGTCCGATACGCCCGAGGCCACAGATCCCGAGGGTCTTCCCGAAGACGTCTTCGCCACATAGCAGCATGATTCCCCAACCGGTATACTTTCCGGCTCGTGCATAACGTTCCGCCTCGCCAAGGCGACGGGCTGAGCCCAACAACAAACACCATGTGAAGTCCGCTGTCGTATCATCGAGGACACCCGGCGTATTGGTGATGATGATCTTCCGGCGAGTGGCGGCTGGGACATCAATGTTATTATACCCCACGGCGACATTGGCGACGACTCTGAGCTGCGGGCTGGCGTTGAGGATGGCGTCATTGATGTCATCGGTCAGGAGGCACAGTAATCCTTCTTTGCCTTTAACCTTCTCGGTCAACTCCGCCTGCGATAGGTGCTTATCGTCGGCGTTCACTTCAGCATCACACGCCGCCAGCACGATGTCCAACCCCTCTTGAGGAATCATACGCGAGACGAACACCCTGGGTTTCATGATGGTCTCTCCCTTTTGCCTGCTCGCCACTGCTCTGAAAATCGCCACGGCTGGATGGACTGCTCCTGGCCACCAATCCATCGTCGAGAGGGCCTTCGCCGCCCGCAGCTCACTACGTTCCCCCCAGTTGAGCTCGTACCGGCCACCTTACAGATGCTGTCCGAGTCTTCTGTCCCGCCGCCACTGGATGCACTAGGGAGAGGGCCACACAGCAGCTTTTACGAGGGAAAAGACATGTTCCTTACAGGTACCCTACAATGTGTGCTGCTTCTTGCCACATCCGCGCACGACGTTTCCTGGCACCGCGATGGGACGCCCTGCACAAGAACGGCCCCGAGCTATTGGGATATCCCGGCGCTTTCTGAGGATTCCAGGCACGTCGCCACCATACGAGCGCAGAGGCAAAATCGCATTGATAAGGTATTATAAAATTGCCTGCGATAGGCGACAAGTGAAAAGTGGACGCGCCGCCGTGCGCTCATAGTGAGTTCTCCT
>Ga0081538_10001633_pt1 | contig 22992 bp, 23 predicted proteins | sample TabmetS5T2R1_FD_71022 | JGI IMG/M metagenome (GOLD analysis project Ga0081538, IMG submission 71022) | Tabebuia heterophylla rhizosphere microbial communities from the University of Puerto Rico - S5T2R1 | ecosystem: Host-associated > Plants > Roots > Rhizosphere ... | reverse complement strand
GGGCACCGGCGCCAGGTCGCCCTCCATCGAGAAGATCCCGTCCACCACGACGAGCACGCCGCCGCCGTCGGACTCCGCCCGCGACAGCATCGACTCGAGCTTGTCGAGCCGGTTGTGGCGGAAGGGCCGCACGCGGGCGCGCGAGAGGGAGACGGCGTCGAGGATCGAGGCGTGGTCGCCGGTGTCGCAGATGACGGTGTCGCCGGGATCGAGCAGCGTGCCGATGGCGCCCGTGTTGGCCAGGTAGCCGGTCGTGTAGACGAGCGCGTCCTCGGTGCCCATCCACTCGGCCAGCTCCTGCTCCAGCTCCAGGTGCAGCGGGGTGGTGCCGTTCATGAAGCGCGAGCCGGTCAGGCCGGTGCCGTAGCGCTCGAGCGCCTCGCGCGCGGCGGTCTTGACGCGCTCGTCTCCGGTCAGGCCGAGGTAGTTGTTCGATCCGAGCGTGATGCGCCTGCGGCCCTCCATCAGCGCGACGGGCCCGGGCTCCGCCTCGACGACCCGGAAGTACGGCATCAGGTCGTGCTCGCGGGCGGCCTGAAGCTGCTCAAGGCGCTCGTGGCGACGGGCCTTCTCGAAGAGATCGATGGCGGTTGGCATATAGGGTGGCGCGCCGTGTCAGTCGAGGTCCGACCGGTACGGTCGCTTGCGGACAGGCGCCAGTTCGTCGATCTGCCGTTCCGCCTGCATGCTACCGGGACACCCTGGATCCCCCCGCTCAAGCTCGAGCGTCACCTGTTCCTGAGCCCGCGCGCCGGGCACTTCTTCAAGTACGCCGAGGCGGACCTGTTCCTGGCGCTTCGCGACGGCCGCGTGGTAGGCCGGATCAGCGCCCAGATCAACCCGAAGTTCAACGCGGCGCACGACAACGCCTGGGGGATGTTCGGCTTCCTCGAGGTCGAGGAGGACCGCGAGGCGCTCGCGGCGCTCCTCGACACGGCGGCCGCGTGGCTGCGCGAGCGCGGGCGCGACCGGATGGTCGGCCCGATGGACTTCACGATGAACGACGAGTGCGGCGTGCTGATCGAGGGGTTCGGCCTGGAGCCGCTGGTGCGCGAGCCGTGGCACCCGCCCTACTACCAGCGGCTCTGCGAGGAGGCGGGCCTCGGCAAGGCCATGGACCTCCTGATGTGGGAGCTCCGCATCACCGACCGCGACAAGATCCTGCCGATCATCCGCAAGCTGGCCGACGAACTCGAGCCGAAGCACGGAATCACGATCCGCAAGATGAGCCGGCGCCGCCTGCGGCGCGACCTCGACGCGTTCGCCGCGATCTACAACGAGGCCTGGGCGAACAACTGGGACTTCGTCCCCTACTCGAGCGACGACCTCGACGCCTACGCGCAGGAGCTCCACCTGGTCTACGACCGCGAGTGGTTCATGGTCGCCGAGAATCCCGACGGCGAGACCGTGGGCGTCGCGATCACCGTCCCCGACATCAACCAGGTGCTGAAGCGGATGAACGGGCGGGTGCTGCCGCTCGGCTGGTGGCACTACCTCAACCGGCGCCGGATCGTGGACCGCTGCCGGATCGGGTTCCTGGGGGTGAAGCCCGCCTACCAGCACACCGGCGTGGCGGCCGGGTTCTACATCGAGCACTTCGCGGTCTCGGAGGTCACGCGGATCAAGTGGGGCGAGGGCGGATGGGTGCTCGAGACCAACAAAGGGCTCAATCGGGGGATGGAGGCTCTCGGCGGGCGGGTCGTCAAGCGCTACAGGGTCTACGAGCGGCCTCTCTGAGGCGGCCTGTATATTCGCCAAATGCCCGAGCCCCTCCCGGATCCGGAGCGCCAGGAGGCCGAAGTCCGGCCGCTGCCGGTCCTGGCCGAGCCGCGCCCGGTCGAGCGGCCGCGCGCGGTCGCGGTCCCCGCGGCGGTGGCCGCCGCCACGGGCGGGTTCCTGCTCGGCGTTGCCACGTTCGTGCTCGTGAAGCTGCTGCGCCGGCCGCGTGGCGTGGCGTCGCTGCGCCTCGGACGCGGACGCGGCCGCGGCAAGCGGGTGGAGGTGGCGACCTCGCGCTCGTTCCTCGTCGACATCCATCTGCTGAAGGACCGCTGAGCCCGGCCGTCCAGACCGACGTCGTGCCGGTCGGGCCGTACCGCCTCCCGGCCGCCGGGCGCGACGGGGTGCTCGTGAGCCGTGACGGCGCGCTGGTGCGGGTGGTCCACAGCGAGGGCGAGGCCGTCGTGGTGCGCACCTGGGGCGGGGGCGACCGGGTGCGCTTCCGGGCCGAGGCACGCACGCGCCCGGCCGGGCTTGCGGCCATCGAACGGATGCGCTTCGCGCTCGGGACCGACCACGACCTGGGCGGCTTCCACCGCCGCTTCCGGAACGACCCGCTGATCGGCCCGGTGGTGCGCCACCGCCCCTGGCTGCGTCCGCGCCGCCGGCCCGAGCCCTTCGAGGCGCTCGCCTGGGCGGTCTGCGAGCAGCTGATCGACGGGCCACGCGCCGCGGCCATCCAGCGCCGGCTCGTGCGCCGCCTGGGCGCCAGGAGCGACTGTGGCGGCTTCCTGGCCCCTCCCTCGGCCGAGCGGCTGGCCGGCTGCGCGCCCGCCGAGCTCGAGGCCTGCGGCCTCGCGCACAAACGCTCGATCGCGCTGATCAGGGCGGCACGCGAGGTGGCCTCGGGCCGCGCCGACCTCGCCCAGCACGAGCCGGCCTGGCGGCGCCTCCAGGCGATCCCGAACATCGGCAGCTGGACGATCGAGATGCTCGCATTCGAGGGCCAGGGCCGCGACGACATGATCCCGGCGCTCGACCTCGCTTATGTGATCCTGGTCGGCCGCCTGGCCCGCTTGGGGCGGCGAGCGACCGAGGACGAGGTGCGCGAGTTCTTCTCGCCCTACGGAGAGCACGCCGGGCTCGCCGGGCTGTACGCGCTACATCGTCGGTACCTTTGAGGCATGGCCGAGAAGATCGCGAAGACCGAGCAGGAATGGCGTGAGGAGCTCGCGCCCGAACGTTTCCACATCCTCCGAGAGAAGGGCACCGAGCCGCCGTTCACGGGTGCGTACACGCATTCAAAGGCGGACGGGATCTACCGCTGCGGCGCCTGCGGCAACGAGCTGTTCAGCTCGGACACGAAGTTCGACTCGGGCACGGGCTGGCCGAGCTTCACGGAGCCGGCCGTGGCGGAGGCGGTCGAGCTCCACCCGGACCACAGCCACGGGATGATCCGCACCGAGGTCACCTGCGCGCGCTGCGGCAGCCACCTCGGCCACGTCTTCCCGGACGGCCCCGGGCCGGGCGGTCAGCGCTACTGCATCAACTCGCTGTCGCTGGACCTGGACGAGGCCAGCTAGCCGGGCGCCGGCTGCGCGAAGCCGGGCCCGAGCAGCGCCTCGGGCGGAATCCCGAGCTCGAGCAGCAGCTCGTCGATCGGACGCGCCTCGGCCGGGCCCTCGATCTCGACCGGCTCGTTCGGATCCGTCAGCTCGATGTCGAGTGAGAAGCGCCCGCCCTCCAGGCCGCCGAGCGAGTCGCGCTCCTCCTCCGGAACCTCGAACTCGGTCTCGGCGTTGAGGCGCCGCCAAATGTCGTCGTCGCCGATCCAAGCCTCGAAGTCGACATCGTCCACGTAGTCGTTGATGTCGCGGACGGTGCTCTCCGGCAGGCGCTGGGTGCTGATCCTGTTGCTGTCGCGGAGCAGCGCCTCCATGTCGAGCTTGCCGGTGACCTTCGTGGCCGTGGTCCCGCCCATCTGCTCCTCTCCGGCGGTCTCGGCGTCGTCGATCCAGTCGAGCGGGTCGACGCCGGCCTCCTTGAAGGTGTTCGGCTTGCCGCTCTGCGACTGTCGAAGGGACTCGATCAGCTGGGCCCAGAGCTCCTCGCCCACCTCGTAGGTCTCGCCGCGGTACTCGACCCAGCCGTTCTCGCGCGTGATGATCACGTGGCCCGTGTACGACTGGCCGCCGCCGGAAGCCTCGAAGTCCATGTCGAGGTCGGGCATGTCCGTGGGCGACGGGGCGGAGCGGAACGGCCCCTCGAGCTCGAGCCGCAGCGGCTCCTCGAAGCCCGCCACTCCCCGGACCTCGAGCTCCATCGCGAAGCGCGCGTTGCCGCTGTCGACGTCCGTGGCGAAGCCGCGCTTCAGAAGCGCCTCGGCATCGCCTCCGCTGCCGCCGCCGTCGTCGTCGTCGCCACAGCCGGCCAGCGCCAGGGCGAGCATCGCCACGAGCGCGGCCGCCAGCCTCACAGCCCCGACCCCGGCAGCAGCCCGTTGTCGTACGCGCCGCGCGCGTCCGGCGGGTTCTCGAGCAGCTCGTTGTCGTGCATCCACGCGGCGAAGGCGTCCCATTGCTCCGGATCCTGCCAGGCGAACGGCTTGCCCCGCGCCGGTAGGAAGAGTGGGAGCGTCACGTCCACGACGGCCCGCTGGAGCTCGGGGTCCAGGTCGGGGTTGGCCTCGAGAAGGCCCTCGATCGCCTTGTCGGGCTCTCGCCGGAGGTCGCGCGTCCCGCGCGAGAGCGCGCCTATGAACGCCCGGATCTTGTCGCCGTCGCGCTCCAGCGCGTCCTCGTTCGCGACCAGCACGAGCTCGTCGTAGGCGGGCACGCCAGCCTCGTCCATGCGGATGATGCGCGGGCGCTTCCCGCGCAGCCGCAGCTCGGTGCCCTCGTAGTTCCAGAAGGCGCCCAGCACGGCGTCCACGCGGCCGGTGAGCAGCGCGGGGGTCAGGCTGAACCCGACGTTGCGCTCCTTGACCGACCCGGCGGGGACCCCGGCCTCACGCAGGATCGTCTGGAGGTAGGCGGACTGGTAGTCGATTCCCGCCGTGCCCACCGTCTTGCCCTTCAGGTCGCGCGGGCTGGCGATCTTCGCCTCGGGAAGGGAGATGATCGAGGTGAGCGGCTCGCGGACGATCGCGCCGACGCTGATCACCCGCAGCCCCTGGTCGCGCGCCCGCATCACCTCGGGCTCGTAGGAGATCGCGAGGTCAACGCGCCCGGCGGCCACCTGCTTGATCGGCGCCGCCGGGTCGGGCGGCTGGCGGATCTCGACGGCCAGCCCGGCCTGCTCGAAGTGCCCACCCGCCTGCGCGGCGTAGATGCCGGCGTGGTCGGCGTTCGGGAAGTAGTCGAGCATCAGCTCGACCCGCTTCGAGCCGGCCGGCTCGAGCACGTCCTCCTTCTCGCCGCAGCCGGCGGCGAGGAGCGCCACCGTGCAGAGCAGCGCGGTCACGAATCTCATACGAGCTTGTCCTCTCGGTTCCAGGGGCAGGCGAGCCGCTCCGCGACCACCACGACCAGGAAGAGGCCCACCGCCATCAGCGTGAGCAGCACGGTCCCGGCGTAGACGCGCGGGGTCTCGAGCTGGTTGTTCGCGAGCAGCACGAGCCGGCCGAGGCCCTCGTCGGCGCCGGCCCACTCTCCGAAGACCGCTCCGATCACGGAGACGGTCGCGGCGATCTTGAGACCGCTGAACAGGTAGGGGAGGGAGGCCGGCAGCTCGACTGAGCGCAGGCTCCGGAGCCGCGACGCGCCCAGGCTGCGCATCAGCTTGAGCAGCTCGGGAGGCACGGAGCGAAGCCCGTCGAGCAGGTTCACGGTCACCGGCAGGAAGCAGATGAGCGTCACGATCGCCACCTTGGGCCCGATGCCGTAGTCGAACGCGAGCACGAAGATCGGGGCGAGCACCACGATCGGGATCGCCTGGGAGGCCACCAGCAGCGGATAGGCGGCGTCGCGCAGCGGCCGGACGAGGTGCATGGCCACCGCGAGCAGCACCCCGAGCGGCACGGCGATCGCGAGGCCCAGCAGAACCTCCCACAGCGTGACGAGGGCGTTGTCCCACAGCAGGTCGAACTCGTCGTAGAACGCCTCGGCGGTCTCGACCGGAGAGGCCACCAGCAGGTCGTCGACGGACTCCAGCGAGGCGACGCCCTGCCACGCCAGTACGAAGAGGCACAGCAGCAGCGTGGCGAGTAGCCATCTCATGAGCGCAGCGCCTCGAGTGTCTCGCGCTTCAGCTCGACGAAGCCGGGGTCGGTGGTGGAGCGGGGGCGCGGGAGGTCCACCTCGAGCTCCGCCACCACCCGGCCCGGCCGCGGCGACAGCACGGCCAGCCGGTCGGCCAGGAAGAGCGCCTCCTCCACGTCGTGGGTGACGAGCAGGACGGTCCGCGGCTCCTGGGCCAGCGCCTCGGCGAGCCACTCCTGCATCGAGGCCCGCGTGATCGAGTCGAGCGCGCCGAACGGCTCGTCCAGCAGCAGCACCGGCCGCCCGGGGAGGAGGGTGCGGAGGAAGGCGACGCGCTGGCGCATGCCGCCGGAAAGCTCCGCCGGCCGCTTGCCCTCGAACTCGGCGAGCCCGAAGCGCTCGAAGAGCGGCGCCGCGCGCCGGCGCGCATCGGCCCTTCCCACGCCCTGGCACTCCAGCGCCAGCGAGGCGTTGCCGAGGGCGTCGCGCCAGGGCAGCAGCAGGTCGCGCTGCGGCATGTAGGCGCAGGAGGCGCGCCGCTCCGCAGCGGCGCTCGAGCCGAGGACGGTGACCACGCCGTCGTCCGGGTCCTGGAGCCCGGCGACCAGCTCGAGCAGGGTGGACTTCCCGCACCCAGAGGGGCCGACCACCGCGAGCACTTCGCCGGCCCGGAGGCCGAGATCGACGCCGGCGAGCGCTGTCACGTCGCCGTACCGCCGCGTGACGTTCTCCAACGAGAGAGGCTCCGTCACGGGAGCCTCGAGATGCGTCTGCACACCGCTCCCTTCGCGGGGATTAACCCGACAGGTTCAAAGGGTCAGCACCGGGTGGCATCCAAGAGGTGCTATCTCAGCCGGCTCGCCCGCCAGCCCCCCTGACATTCGTAGAGGATCCTAGCGCTATGACACTCGAAGCCTTGATCGGCACATGGAAGACGCAAGGGTGGACCACGACCGACCCGCCGCAGCGGGTCGACGCGGTGGACACGTACGAGTGGCTGCCGGGCGGCGCAGTCCTCCACCGCGTGGACGCACACATGGGCGAAGAGAAGGTCGAGGGGGCCGAGATCATCGGCTGGGACCCCGGCCGCGGCTGCTACCTCACTCAGTACTTCGGCACCGACGGGCCGGCCGCGTACGAGGCGACCCTCCAAGAGGAGGCCGGCGCGCTCGTCTGGACCATGCGCAGCAAGTCCGACCGCTTCCGTGGCACGTTCAGCGACGACGGCAACACGATCACCGGCCACTGGGAGGCGATGGAAGAGGCCGGCGCGTGGCGGCCCTGGATGGACATCACCCTGACCAGGGGCGCCGGCTAGGTCTTCTGGGCAAGCAGCGAGATGCTCTCGACCTCGTAGGTGCTGCAGGCGTCGAGCGCCCGCTCCGAGATGAAGCGGTAGTCGTTCTTCCGTACCTCCTTGACCCCCAGGCCCTGGCCCTCGATCGCCTCGATGTAGCTGCTGCGCGGGATCGCCCCCGCGATGCAGGCCGCCCAGAGCTCGACGTTGCGCCTGGTGCGCTCCTTGAGGGGCCGCCCGCTGACGATGTCGGCGACCGCCAGCCTTCCCCCGGGTCGCAGGACGCGCGCGGCCTCGGAGAAGACCCGGCCCTTCAGCAGCGAGAGGTTGATCACGCCGTTCGAGATGACCGCGTCGAAGCTCGCGTCCTCGAAGGGCAGCTCCTCGATGTGAGACTCGACCAGCTCGACCTGCGAGAACCCGTCGCGGTCGCGTAGCTGCGCGGCCTTCTCGAGCTGCTCGTCGGTGATGTCCACACCGACCACGCGGCCCGTCTCGCCCACCAGCACCGCGGCGCAGAAGATGTCGGTGCCGGAGCCCGAGCCGAGGTCGAGCACCGCCTCGCCGGACTCGAGCGCGACGAGGTCCAGGTGATGCCCCACTCCCGCGAACGAGGCGAGGGCCTCGGCGGGAATCGCGTCGAGGAGCTCGCCCGGGTAGCCGAGGTGCTCGGCCAGCCCCCTTCCGACCTCGAAGTGGAGCTCGGCTTCCTCCTCGCGGGCCACGTGGCGGTACATGTCCTTGACCTCGGCCTCCAAGCGCGCGCCGTCCACGAGGGAGCTGGCGTCGAGCTGGGGAAGGGTCTCCGCCTGGGCCATTTCGTCCGCGGCGGTGGAGCCAGTCGTGGAACTCATCGGGAACCTCCTATCCCAGTTGGAGTGACCCTATCTGAGAGGATCGCCGCGGGTTGGAGCTCGCCGTTCACCTGCCGCTGATGGAGTTCGGCGGCGAGGGGCAGTCCCTCGCTCGTCTCACGCGCGCCGTCGACGCCGCGCGTGACTGTGGCTTCGCGGCGGTCTCCGCCAACGACCACTTCCTGTTCCAGACGCCGTGGCTCGACGGGCTGGCCGCCCTGGCGGCGGTGGTCGACCGAACCGGCTCCATGGAGCTCGCGACGACGGTGTCGCTCGTGTCCCTCCGCGGCCCGGTGCCGCTGGCCAAGGCGCTGGTCGCGCTCGACGTCATGTCGGACGGCCGGGTCGTCGCGGGAGTCGGTCCCGGGTCGTCCGAGCGCGACTACGACGCGGTGAACGTGCCGTTCGACGGCCGCTGGAAGCGCTTCGACGCGGCCACCGCCGAGCTCCGGGCGCTCCTGCGAGAGGACTCCCCGCTGGCCCCGGCTCCACGGCGGAGAGGAGGCATCCCCGTCTGGATCGGCAGCTGGGGCTCGAGAGCCGGCCTGCGGCGCGTCGCGCGGCTCGGCGACGGGTGGCTCGCCTCCGCCTACAACACGACGCCCGAGGGGTTCGGGACCGCGCGGGAGGCGCTGGCGGACGAGCTGCACGCCCGCGGGAAGGACCCGCATGGCTTTCCCACGGCGCTGGCGACGATGTGGACCTGGATCACCGAGGACGGCCGCGACGAGGACCGCGTCGCCCGAGAGGTGCTCGCTCCGCTGCTCCGGCGCGACGCGGACACGCTGCGCGCGCAGCTCTGCATCGGATCGCCGGAGAAGTGCGCCGAGCTGTTGTCGCGCTACGCCCAGGCAGGCTGTGGGCGCGTGCACCTCTGGCCGGTTGGCGACGAGCCGCGTCAGATCGAGCTCGCGGCGAGCGTCGCAGCCACGTTGGCATAGATCGCCGTCGCCGCCACCAGGTTCGCGACCGGCACGTGCTCGTGCGGGCCGTGCATCTGGTCGATCAGCCCCGGGCCGAAGGCCACGGCCGGGATGCCGAGCTGGTCGTAGACGCGGGTCTCGAGCACCCCGGGGCAGCAGGTGGCCGTCGGGGGCGAGCCGGTCACGGCGGTCACCGCTGCCGCGACCGTCTCGACGAAGTCGCCGTCCGCCGGCGCCGCCGCGCTGCGGGCATCCTGCAGGGTCTCCCAGTCCAGGTCGATGCCGCTCGCGCGGGCCGACTCGAGCAGGCCGAGCAGCTCCGCCTTGGCCTCCTCGTAGTCCTCGTCGGGGTTCGGCCGGCGATCGACGGTGAAGCCGAACTCCGCCGGGACGATGTTGAAGTTCGTGCCGCCGCCGGCGACACCGCCCACGAGCATGATCGACTCTCCCGCGCGCGGATCGGGCGAGGCGAAGTCGAGCGCGCTCACGCGCTCGCGCAGCGACGCCTCGAGCTCGCGGAGGCCGAGCGCGACGTCGACGGCGGCGGCGAACGCGTTGACGCCCTCGTAGTGGAGGCCGACATGCGCCGGCCGCCCGCGCACCCTGACCCGCAGCGTGAACGCGCCGCGGCAGGCGTGCCAGATCGTGCCCCAGGTGGGCTCCGCGACGATGGCCCCCGCCGCGCCGGGGTCGAGCTGGCCAAGGGCCGCCAGCCGCTCCGCGCCGAGCCGGCCACCGGTCTCCTCGTCGGGGACGATGACCAGGCCGATGCGCGCGCCGGCCTCCGCTGCCGGGCGGGCCGCGTGGACGATCGCGGCCAGCGCGCCCTTCATGTCCGATGCGCCGCGACCGACCAGGCGCCCGTCCTCGACGCGAGGCTGGAACTGCGCGTCGGCGAAGGCCGGCACGACGTCGTAGTGGCCGTGGAGGTACAGCAGCGGCCCGCGGTCCCCAACCGCGCCGACGATCGCCTCGCGAGGCGTCGCCCCATCGCCGGTCTCGACCACCTCGTGGTCGATCGCCAGCGCGTCGAGCTCGGCGCAAATGCGCCTCACGCAGTCGTCATAGGCCGCGCCCGGCGGGTTCTCGGTCGGGATCGCGATGAGGTCGCGGGCGAACCCGACGAGCGCGTCTTCCCGGATTCCGCTCAGGAGACGGTCCCGATCTCGGCGCAGTAGTCCTCGTACCAGTCCGCGCCCGGGTGGTCCGTGGCGGGGTAGCTCGGCGGCGGATCGGTCGCGAAGCGCCGGTCGTTGAACTCCCAGAGCCGGACGATCTTGCCTCCGAGGCGCCAGCCGCGCGCCCACCGGCGCGAGTCCGCGTTCCTGGCGCTCGCGGCGAAGAACCACGCGCCCTCGCGCTCGAGCGCGCTCGCGTCGCCACGTTGCACCTCGACGAACGCGAGCTGCTCATAGCGGATTCGCTGCGAGCCCCCGGATCCGGCGGCATAGAGCAGCGTGTCGCTGTCGAAGGCCCCGTGCGCGCCGGTCCGCACGGCGATCGTGCGGCGCCCCGAGGAGTCGCGCGCCTTGTCGAAGAGGGGGTCGCTCGTCTGCCCGCCGTCCGCCTCGTCACGCGTCCACGCGATCGTCCCGCTCGAGGGCCTCCACGCCCCGTTCCAGTACCAGCGGCTTCCCGTCTGCTCGCTCCGGTGGACCTCGCGCACGCCGTCCCCGGCGAAGCGCACCGTGGGATGCACGCCCCGGTCCCGGCCGGGGAACTGGCGCCCCGACTGCGAGGTCCACTCGATCTCGAAGTCGTCCCGCAGGCGCCCGACCCGGTACCAGAGCTGGTCGTCGCCCTCGTCCGGATCCTCGTGCACCTCGACGACGAGACCGGCGTCGTCGAGGGCGACCGCGGGCCGCCCGCCGCTGTCGTAGCGGCTGTGGCGATGCCAGCGCACCCTCCCCGGAGCGGAGAACTCGCCAGTCCAGTACCAGAGGTCGCCGCCGCCGGAGTCGTGCACCTCGACCACCTGGCCCGCCGCACTGAGCGCCACGGCCGGGTTGTGGCCGGGGTCGCGGACGTAGGCGAGCCGCGTGCCGAGATGCCCGCTCAGCACGGCGATCACCCGCCCCCGCAGGGCGTTGACCGTCGGCCATGGGCCGCCTCCGAGCTCCTCCGCCGTGAAGAGGCCGTCGAGCGACTCGGCGAGCTCCGCGTTCAGCCGGGCGAGGCCGCCCTCGGCGAACGACCGGTTGTCGGTGAGCCGGTCCTTCAGGTCGAGCCCGAGCGCGATCGGCGCGTGGCGCGGATGGGCCGCGGACCAGCGCTGGATTGCCCCGAGCCACGCTCCGAGCCTGGCCGTGCGCGGGTTGCCGCCGGAGTTCACCACGTCGTCGCCGGGCGACTCGTGCCCGATCCGATAGCCGAACCTGGCGAACTCGTTGTCGTGCACGTCGAGCTCGAGGAAGCGAACGCCCCGGTCGAGCTGGCGCCGGACGGAGCCGAGGTCCCCCGACGGAAGGCCCGCGTACGAGTTGTGCGTGGCCGCGACCGAGACCTCGTTGTAGCGGGCCCGGCCGGTCGCCGCCATCAGGCGTGCGCGTGCAGGTCCGCGATCGCGTTCACGAACACCTCGAGCTGCTTCGTGGTCCAGCACTCGAACACGCCGTCGCAGTGGGGCTCGTAGGCCGACATCACCGAGTCGCCGTAGTTCCAGTAGAGCCGCGGCTCGGGGTTGATCCAGAACGTTCGCCCGGCGCGCTCGGCCACGTGCGCGAACACCTGGGCGTGCGGCTCGCGGCCGTTGGTGCGCGCGTCGCCGAGCACGATCACCGTGGAGCGCGGGTCGAGGTCGTCCACCACCTTGTCCAGGAACTCGAGCCAGACTCTCCCGTAGTCCGTATAGCCGGACACGTCGGCCACGCCCGCGTCGGTCGCGATCCGGCGCGACACGACCTCGAAGGAGCGCTCGCGCTCGAACACGTCGGTGACCTCGGAGATCCGCTCGACGAACACGAACGAGCGCAGCTTGCGGAACTGGTCGTGCAGCGCGTGGAGCACCGACAGGAAGAAGACGCTGGCGCTGGTCACGCTCGTCGACACGTCGCACAGCACGTACAGCTCGGGACGGCGAGGGCGGCGCGGGCGGTACTTCAGCTCGAGCGGCACGCCGCCGGTCTGGAGCGAGGCCCGCATCGTGCGGCGCACGTCGACGTGCCAGGAGCGGCGCCGGCCGCGGTGCTCGCGGCCGTGCGAGGCGAGCCGGCGCTTCATCTGCGCGACCACGCGGTGGACCTGGGAGAGGTCCTGCGTGGGGTTCGTGGGCAGCGAGCGGTCGAGCTCCCGCAGCGGCTTGGCCGGCGGCAGCGTCTGCGTGCGCTCGATCATCTGGCGCTCGAGCTCGCGCCGGACGTGCTTCTCGAACTCCTGAAGGCGGTCGCGCGGAACGGCGTCCGGATCGGGTCGCTCGGTGCCCGGCCGCTCGCCCTTGAGCCCGAGCGTGCGGCGGATGCGCTGGACGTCTACGCCGATCACGCCGGAGCCCTCACCCTGGCGGCCGAAGGCGGCGATCGCCAGGCGGGCGAGGTCGCGCATCTCGCCGTCGGAGCCGGCCCGGATCGCGTCGCGGATGCGCTCGCGGAGGGCGTCGAGGTCGAGGCCCTCGGCGCCCTGGAAGCGCTCCTCCTGGAGCTCCTGCCGGACCGCCTCCCGCTCGACCGCGCGGAAGAAGAAGCGGTCGAACAGGACGTCGAGCACGTGGCGGTCCTCCTGCGACTTGGCGAGCGTCGCGGCGAGCGCCTCGCGGAAGTCCTCGCGCGACGTCCAGCTCACCGCCTCGAGCGCCCCGAAGGCGTCGAGCAGCTCGGAGGTGCCGACCGCCACGCCCTCGCGCCGCAGCTCGTCGGCGAACTCGAGCAGCCGCGGGGCCATGCCCTGCGGGCCGACCGGCTCCGGCATCCCCCCGTAGAGGCCTGGCTTGCCCATCTGCTGAAGGATATGGCGATGCGGATCTGGCTCGTGGGCTTTGGGACGGTGGGGCGGTGGCTCGCCCGCGCGCTCGAATCGCACGACGCCACCGTGGTTGGTGTCGCCAATGCGCGCGACGGCTTCGCCTATCACCCGGACGGCCTCGACCTCCGGTTCCTTCTGGAGGGCGGATCGATTGCCGAGCTGCCCGGCGTGAGCCGCTGGCCGAGCGCCATCGAAGGCCTCCGCGCGACCGAGGCCGACCTCCTGGTCGAGGTCACCGCCAGCCCGGCGGACGGCGAGCCCGGCTACGCCCACATGCGCGAGGCGCTCGATCGCGGGATCCCGGCGGTGACATCGAACAAGTGGCCGGTTGCGCTCCACGGGGTGGAGCTCGACGAGTTGGCGCGTCGGCGCGGTGTGCCCTTTCGGGCGGAATCGACGGTCATGTCGGGAACGCCGGTGTTGAGCGCGCTCGTGGAGGGCCTCGCCGGCGCGGTGCCTCTCGGGCTCCGGGGCATCCTCAACGCCACCGTCAACTTCATCTTGACTCGGATGGCGTGCGGCGAGTCCTACGAGGAGGCGCTGGCTGAGGCAACGCGTGCCGGACTGGCCGAGCGCGACCCCGCCGCGGACGTGGAAGGCCACGACGCGGTGGCGAAGGTGATGATCCTGTCGGCACTCGTCTTTGGGAGGCAGTTGGGGCGCGAACAGGTCACCTGCCGCGGGATCACCGATGTCGAGCCGGGCGTGGAGCGGCTGAAGCACGTTGCCACGCTCGACTCCGAGGTCGCGCGGGTCGAGCCAGAGGTCGTCCCGCCGGACGATCCGCTGGCGCGAATCGAGGGGACCACCAACGTTCTCGTCTGCCGGGCGCGCCCGGTCGGGGAGGTCACGATCGCAGGCCCCGGCGCCGGTCCCGAGCTCGCCGGACAGGGCGTGCTCAGCGACCTCATTGCGGTGTCCCGCTATCTGGAATCCTGAGCGCCATGGCGACCAACTCCGAGCTGCTCCGCGCGGGCTACGACGCCTGGAACAGCGACGACCTGGATGCGTGGATCCGCCTCCTCCATCCGGACGTCGAGATCCACACCTCCGGCGTCTTCCCCGACCTCGCCCCGGTCTACCACGGCCACGACTCGGCGGCGCGGTTCTGGCGCCAGATGCACGCCCCCTGGGAGCGCTTTCGCATCGACGTCGAGCAGGTCGAGGACGTGGCAGAAGGCGCCGTCGCGGCGATCAGGTTCCGCGCGAAGGGCGCCGACAGCGGGGTGGAGGTCGACATGCGCTTCGGCATGGCGATGAAGGTGAGAGACGGCCTTGCGATCGCCCTGCTGAACCGGCGCTCGATCGACGAGGCCCGTCAGGCGCTCGACCGGGACGTGCGGCGGTCTCCCCGATCCGCGACCATGCACTGATGCGCATGATCTTCGTGAACCTCCCGGTCAAGGACCTGGAGGCGTCCAAGCGGTTCTTCGGCGAGCTCGGCTTCGGGTTCGACCCGAAGTACGAGGACGAGAGCGCGGCCTGTCTCGTCATCGACGAGAACATCTTCTTCATGCTGCTCGTCGAGGACCGCTTCAAGGACTTCATCAACGGCGACATCGCCGACCCCGGCACCACGGAGACGATCAACTGCCTGTCGGCCGGCAGCCGCGAGGAGGTCGACGAGACGATCAGGCGGGCGCTGGCGGCGGGTGGCAAGGAGTGGAAGCCGACCTGGCAGGAGGGGCCGATGTACGCCGGGAGCTTCCAGGACCCCGACGGGCACGTCTGGGAGCTGCTCCACATGGAGCAGCAGTAGCCCGCTCTACGTGGCGATCTCGGACCCGCTAACGCTCGACCGCCTCGAGGCGGTCGCGCGCGGTGCCGCGCCGCCCGCCCTGGACGGCGCGGCGCGCGAGCGGATCGGCGCCGCGCGCGGCGTGGTCGAGCACGCCGTCGCGCGCGGCGAGGTCGTGTACGGAGTGACCACCGGCATCGGCGAGCTGGCGAGCGTGCGCATCGAGCCGGCCGATGCCGAGCGGCTCCAGCTGAACCTGCTGCGATCGCACGCGGTGGGGGCCGGAGAGGCGCTCCCCGCCGAGGTCGTGCGGGGCATGACCCTGCTCCTGGCCGCGTCGCTCGCACGGGGGCACTCGGGCGTACGCGCGGACCTCGTGGAGCTGCTGCTCGGGTTGCTCGGGCGCGACGTCGTGCCGGTCGTGCCGAGCCGCGGCTCGGTCGGCTCCTCGGGTGACCTCGCGCCGCTCGCCCACCTCGGGCTCGTGCTGGTGGGCGAGGGCGAGGCGCTCGTCGAGGGACGGCGCTTGCCGGGGGCCGAGGCGCTGCGCGAGGCCGGTCTCGAGCCGCTCTCGCTGAGCGCCAAGGAGGGCCTCGCGCTGATCAACGGCACCCACCTGATGACGGCCGCCGGCGCGCTGGCGGTCCGCGACGCCCGGCGGCTCGTTGACGCGGCGGTGGTGGCGGTGGCGCTCTCGCTCGAGGCCTTCAAGGGCTCGACGGTCCCCTTCGACGAGCGGCTGCAGGCAGTGCGACCGCAACCGGGGCAGGCCGAGGTGGCCCGCCGGCTGCGCGAGCTGCTCGCCGGCAGCCCGGTCGTGGAGAGCCACGCCGACTGCGGGCGCGTGCAGGATCCCTACACCCTGCGCTGCGCCCCGCAGGTGATCGGGGCAGTGGCCGACGCGCTCGACTACGTGGAGGCAGCCCTCGAGCGCGAGCTGTCGGCCGTGACGGACAACCCGCTGGTCTTCCCGGGCGACGGCGACGTGGTCGCGGGCGGCAACTTCCACGGGCAGCCGCTCTCGCTGCCGCTCGACCACCTGGCGCTGGCGCTCTGCGAGCTGGCCTCGTACAGCGAGCGCCGCACGTACGCGCTGCTCTCGCCGAGCTACGCCGAGCTGCCGCGCTTCCTGTCGCCGACCCCCGGCCTCGGGACGGGGCTGATGATCGCCCAGTACGCGGCCGCCGCGCTCGTGAACGAGTGCCAGGTGCTGGCCCACCCGGCCGGGGCGGGCTCCATCCCCACCTCGGCCGGCCAGGAGGACTTCAACTCGATGGGCGCGTGGGCGGCGCTCAAGGCGCGCACGGTCGTCGAGCACGCCGCCCGCGTGATCGCCACGGAGCTCGTTTGCGCCTGCCAGGGGCTCGAGTTCCATCGGCCGCTGCGCACGACGGCGTACCTCGAGGACGCCGTCGCGCGGGTGCGCGAGATCGTGCCGCGCGTGGAGGAGGACCGCTCGCTCGCGGAGGAGATCGGCAGGCTGGCGGATGCCATCCGGACCGGGGAGCTGCGGCTGTGAGGCGGGCGCGGGGCTGGCATCAGGAGGCCGCGCTGCGGATGCTCGAGAACAACCTCCACCCGGACGTGGCGGAGAACCCGGCGGAGCTGATCGTCTACGGCGGGATCGGCAAGGCGGCGCGCAACCGGGAGAGCTACGAGGCGCTGCGGCGCGAGTTGGAGACGCTCGCCGACGACGAGACGCTGCTCGTGCAGTCCGGCAAGCCCGTCGGCGTGTTCGACACCCACCCGTTGGCGCCGCGCGTGCTGATCGCGAACTCCAACCTCGTGCCGAAGTGGGCGACCTGGGAGCACTTCAACGAGCTCGACCGGGCCGGGCTCATGATGTACGGGCAGATGACGGCCGGCTCCTGGATCTACATCGGGAGCCAGGGCATCGTGCAGGGCACCTACGAGACCTTCGCCGCGGCCGCGAGCGCTCACTTCGGCGGCTCGCTGGCGGGCCGGCTGGTCGTGACCGCCGGGCTCGGCGGGATGGGCGGCGCGCAGCCGCTCGCCGTGACGATGAACGGCGGCTGCGCCCTCTGCATCGAGGTCGACCTGCGCCGCATCGAGCGGCGGCTCGAGACCGGCTACCTCGACGAGCGCGCCGCCGACCTCGACGACGCGCTCACACGGCTCGAGGCGGCGCGCGGTGAACGCCGGGCGCTCTCGATCGGGCTGCTGGGCAACGCCGCCGAGGTGGTGCCCGAGCTCGTGCGGCGCGGGGTCGAGGTGGACGTGGTGACCGACCAGACGAGCGCGCACGACCCCCTCAACGGCTACATCCCGGCCGGGCTGACCGTCGAGCAGGCCGAGACGCTGCGCCGCTCGGACCCGGAGGAGTACCTGAAGCGCGTTGGGGAGAGCGCGGCCACTCACGTGGAGGCGATTCGCTCGCTCGCGCGCGGCGGGGCGGCCGCGTTCGACTACGGCAACGCGCTGCGCGGCTTGGCCGCCGAGCACGGCGCGGAGGGCGCCTTCGACTACCCCGGCTTCGTCCCGGCGTACATCCGGCCCCAGTTCTGCGAAGGGCGTGGCCCGTTCCGATGGGTGGCGCTGTCGGGCGATCCGGAGGACATCCACCGGACCGACCAGGCGATCCTCGACCTGTTCGGCGACCAGGAGCCGGTGGAGCGCTGGATCCGCCTGGCGCGCGAGCGCATCCAGTTCCAGGGGCTGCCCGCCCGGATCTGCTGGCTCGGCTACGGCGAGCGCCACCTGGCCGGCCTGCGCTTCAACCAGATGGTTCGCTCCGGCGAGGTGCGCGGGCCGATCGTGATCGGCCGCGATCACCTCGACTCCGGCTCGGTCGCCTCGCCCGAGCGCGAGACCGAGGGCATGCGCGACGGCTCGGACGCGGTGGCCGACTGGCCCATCCTGAACGCGCTCCTGAACACCGCCTGCGGGGCGAGCTGGGTGTCGGTGCATCACGGGGGCGGCGTGGGCATGGGCAAGTCGATCCACGCCGGTCAGGTCTGCGTCGCCGACGGCTCGGAGGACGCGGACGGCCGGCTGCGCCGCACGCTCACGGCGGACCCGGGCCTGGGGGTGGCGCGCCATGCCGACGCCGGCTACCCGGAGGCGATCGCCGTGGCGCGCGAGCGCGGCGTGCGGGTGCCGATGCTGGAGGACGCTTGAGCGTCTGCCTACGCGGCGCCGGCCAGGTCCTGCGTCCGCCGGAGGACGGGCTCCCGTACCTCCGCCACCACCATGCCGGCTCGATGTCGCTCGAGCCGGGGTCCGTCTGCGTGCGCGACGGCCGGATCGCAGCGCTCGAGGAGGACGGCGAGGCCGAGCTGTCGATCGACGCCTCGGGCGGGGCGCTCCTGCCGGGATTCGTGGACTGCCACACGCACCTTCCCTTCGCGGGCTGGCGGGCCGAGGAGTACGAGCAGAAGGTCACGGGCGTCCCGTACGAGGAGATCGCTCTGCGCGGCGGCGGGATCGCGTCCTCGGCGCGCGCCTTCGCCGAGGCATCGGACGGCGAGGTGCTGGAGCAGGCCGGGCGGCTCGCGCTCGAGATGCTGGCCCACGGGACGACCGCGTTCGAGTGCAAGTCGGGCTACGGGCTGTCCCCGGACGAGGAGCTGCGCGCGCTGCGGCTGGCGGGCGAGCTCGGCGAGCGCGTCGTGCAGCGCACCGCCTCCACCGCCCTCCTGGCGCACGCCGTACCGGACGGCTACACCGCCGACGGCTGGATGGACGAGGTGGAGGGCCTCGTGCCGGAGGTGGATGCGCACGCGCTCGACATCTACGTGGAGACCGTGGCGTTCTCCGTCGACCATCTGGCCCGCATGGGCGAGCTGGCCGCGCGCCACGGGCTGGCGCTGCGCGCCCACGTGGAGCAGTTCTCGACCAGCCGCTCGGTGCCGGTCGCGCTCGAGCACGGCGCGCGGTCGGTGGACCATCTGGCCTGCCTGCACCCCGACGACCTCGGGCCGCTCGCTCGCAGCGAGTGCGCGGCGGTGCTGCTGCCCGGCGCGGAGCTCCTGGGTGACGAGCGCGTCGCGCCCGCGCGCGCCTTGGCGGACGCCGGCGCCATCTGCGCGCTGGCCACCGACCTGAATCCCGGCACCTCGCCAGTGCTGTCGCTGCCGCTCGTGGCCGGGATCGCGGTGCGCCGCTACGGGTGGAGCGTGCGCGAGGCGCTGCTCGCCGCGACGCTGAACGCGGCCTGGGTGATCGGCCGCTCGGCCGACCTGGGGTCGATCGAGCCGGGCAAGCGGGGCGACCTCGTGCTCCTCGACTGCCCGGCGGAGCACGTGCCGTACCGCTTCGGGCGCAACCCGGTGGCGCTCGTGCTGATGGAGGGGCGGGTCGTGTACGTGCGGCCCGGGGAGGAATGGCGGGTCGGGTCGCGATGAGCCGCGATCTCGCGGCCCGGCTCGAGCCGCTGCTGCCGATCGGCCGCGGGCCGGACGGGACGACCCGCCTGGCCTGGACGGCGGAGGACGAGGCGGCCGGGGACTGGTTCCGCGCCCAGGCGGCCGAGGCAGGGCTGCGCGCCGAGCGCGACCCGGCCGGCAACCTGTGGGCGGTGCCGGACGCGCCGCCGCCGTGGTGGGCGCTCGGATCGCACCTCGACAGCGTCCGGCAGGGGGGCTCCTACGACGGCGCGCTCGGGGTGGCCGCCGCCTTCGAGGTGGCCTCCCGGGCGGACGCGCCGCTGGCGGTCATCTCCTTCGCCGACGAGGAGGGGGCCCGCTTCAACACACCCACCTTCGGCAGCCGGGCGCTGGCCGGCCGGCTGCCGCCGGACGTGCTCGAGCGCCGCGACGCGGGCGGGGTGCGCCTGGCCGAGGCGATGGGCGCGGCCGGCGTCGATCCGTCCGGGCTGGAGGCGGCGCCCGAGTGGCTCGCGCGGCTGCGCGGCTTCCTCGAGCTCCACATCGACCAGACCACCGAGCTCTTTCGCGCCGGGCGCCCGGTCGGGGTGGTGCGCGGCCTTGTCGCCCGGATGAGGATCCGCGCCGACGTGCTCGGCCGCGCGGACCACTCGGGAACGACGCCACCACGGGAGCGCCGCGACGCTCTCGCCGCCGCCGCTCGGCTCATCGTCGCAGCGCTCGATGGCGCAGGCGACGATTTACGAGCGACCGCCGCGCGCATCGAGGTCGAGCCGAACGCCCTGACAACGGTCCCGGCGCGGGCGCAGGTGTGGCTCGACGCCCGGGCGCCGGAGCCGGAGCGCCTCGATGAGTGGCGGAGCGTCGTGGAGGCGGCCGACGTCGGGCTTCCGGTGGAGCTCTCGGTGGAATCGCAGAGCCCGCCCTGCGAGTTCGACCCCGGCCTGCGGACGCGTCTCCTCGAGCTCGCCGCGCCGGCGCCCGAGCTCGACTGCTACGCGGGCCACGACGCGGGCGTGCTGGCGCCGCACGTGCCCGCGGCCATGGTCTTCGTGCGCAACGAGACAGGGGTGAGCCATTCGCCGGCCGAGCATGTGGACCTCGAAGACGCGGCCATCGGCGTCGACGTTCTTGTGCGGCTCGTGGAGGAGCTGACCGCATGAGGGTTGCGGCGATGGCGAACGCGCACAGTCACGCGTTCCAGCGCGGCCTGCGGGGGCGAGCGGAGCGGCCGGCGGGCGACTTCTGGAACTGGCGCGAGGCGATGTACGCGCTGGCCGGCGAGCTGGAGCCGGAGTCGATGGAGCGCTGCGCCCACACCACCTACGCCGAAATGGCCGCCGCCGGTTACGGCTGCGTGGGCGAGTTCCATTACGTGCACCACCGGCCCGACGGGTCGCCGTACGACGATCCGAATGCGATGGCGAAGGCGGTGGCCTCCGCCGCCCTTGCCGCGGGCCTGGCGATCGTCCTTCTTCCGGCCGCCTACTCTCGCGCCGGCCCGAATCGGCCGCCCGAGCCGCGGCAGTTGCGCTTCTGCGACGCGAGCGTGCAGGAGTTCCTGTCTCGCGTGGACGAGCTGCGCGTGTGGGCTGAGAGCGAAGAGGGGGTCGGCGTTGGGGTGGCCGCCCATTCCGCTCGGGCTGTTCCGGCCGATTGGCTGGAGGCGATCGCGGCCTGGTCCGACCGGGTCGGGGTGGTCCGGCACGTGCACGCCGCCGAGCAGCCGCGCGAGGTGGAGGAGGTGCGGGCCGAGCACGGCTGCTCGCCGATCGAGCTGCTCGAGCGGACGGGCTTCCTGGGGCCGCGCGCGAGCGTGGTGCACGCGATCCACGTGAGCCCGCGTGACATCGAGCTGCTGGCCGCGAGCGGCTCGACCGTGGTCAGCTGCCCTACCACCGAGGGCAACCTGGGCGACGGCCACCCACCGCTGCTCGCGTTCCGCGACGCCGGCATCCCGATCGCGATCGGAAGCGACTCCCAGGTGCGGATCGACCCGTTCGAGGAGGCGCGCGAGCTGGAGACGCTGGCCCGCCGCGAGGGACACACCCGAAACGCGCTGCTGGCGAAGCACGGCGACCTATGGGCCGAGCTCTGCCGCGCGGGCGCCCGCTCGCTGGGCGTGGAGACGGCCGGCGAGATCGAGGTCGACACGGAGCATCCGGACCTCCGCGGAATCGACGCCCCCGACCTGCCGGCCGCGCTGGTGACCTGCGCGTCGGCAGCGGCGGTGCGGCCTCGCGCCTGAGGCGCGAGGCCGCTGTCCGCTGCCGCTAGCGCTTCAGCTTCAGCGCCGCCGACCCCGCCTGGGCGGCCCCGCCGCCCGTCGGCGTGAACTTGACCTTGACCACCAGCCGCACCGACTTCTTGCCCCGCAGCGTGCGCTTCGCCTTGCTCGTGAAGCGGAGCTTCAGCTTCGCGGTGCCCTTGGCGCCCACCTTGGCCGCGCCGCGCGCGACCTTGGCCTTGCCGGCCTTGGCGGTGCCGACGGCCTTGCCGGCCCGTCCCGGCTTGACGGTGATCACCAGGCCCTTGCGGAGCGTCGCCGCGAGCTTCTTGCCCTTCGGCAGACGCAGCGCCAGCCGCTTGCCCTTCTGGTCGTGCGGCGGGGGCGGGGGCGTGATCTTGGCCGGAGGCACGTCGGCCGGGCCCCAATCGGGCTCGGCTGCGCCCGGGATGATCGTCTTGGCCTCGGCGCTCGGCGTCGCGCATCCGCCGGAGACATCCGGCAGCGGGCCGACGAGGATCCCGGGGTTGTTGCCGTACTCGTGCGCGAACGCGATCTGCTTGCCGTCCGGCGAGAACGACGGGCTGTCGAACGACCCGTCGGGGTTCGTGTAGTGGTAGCAGGCGTCCGGCAGCGCGGGAGCGCGACCGTTCATCCGGTAGACCGCGAGCCTGTCGGCGCGGAAGCCGCTCGCGTCGGGCTGCTGGGCGACGAACGCGGCCAGCTTCCCGTCACGGCTGATCTCGCCGTCCTCGCCATACCAGGCGTTGTCGTCGTTGAACCAGTACTCGAACGCCTGGTTGCCGTCGCCGACCGTGTCGATGATCGAGTCGGTGTTGCCGAAGATCACCGACCGCTCGGACAGCAGCGTCTGCGAGTTGTCGATCCACGAGGGATGCTCCCAGCCCGACTGCCGGCCGAGCCCGGGCTCGTCCCACGAGGTGAGGCGGTCGGCATGCGAGTAGCCGACCCCGACCTCGGTCCGCTTGTAGTCGCAGTTGGGCGGCGTGCAGCCAGGGTCCGTCCAGACCGTGGTCGACAGATAGGAGTAGGCCACCTTCGTCCCGTCCGGCGAGATGACGGGATCGAACGGGCCCTCGAAGACGACGCCGCTTCCGTTCGCCTCGCCGCTCACCGGCGTGGAGAAGTCGGCGAGGATCGTGCCGTCGCGCGCGATGCGGTGGAGCCGCCGCCCGTTCAGGCCGATCAGCGTGCCGTCGTCGGCCTGGGAGGCAAACGTGTAGCCGCCGTTCTGAGTGACCTGGTACTGGCGCGACCCGTCAGGGGTCGTCAGCCAGATGTTCCCGTCCTTGATGTATGAGATCGAGTCCGCCGCCGCGGGCGCCGCGGCGACCAGGCACACGGCGGCGGTGATCAGGGTTGTGATGGAGCGTGCTGTCATGCCGCGCAGCATCCGCCGCGCGGCCCCCCGACACATCGGGGCGATCCCTACACAGCCACCCCAGGATTTGCGCCGGGGGACCCCAGCTTCACACCCACGCGCTCAGCCACGAGGTCGAGATCGGTGCGGTGCTTGACGATGATCGACATCGTCTTCTCGAGCACCGCCTGGTCCACGTCCTCGGCCCCCAGTAGGAGCAGCGCCCGGGCCCAGTCGATCGACTCGGCGATCGACGGCGGCTTCTTGAGGTCGAGCGCCCGCACCATGTGCACGACCTCTACAAGCTTCCGGGCAACCCGCTCCTCTAGCTCCGGGGCGTGCAGCCGCACG
>Ga0081538_10001632_pt1 | contig 22992 bp, 20 predicted proteins | sample TabmetS5T2R1_FD_71022 | JGI IMG/M metagenome (GOLD analysis project Ga0081538, IMG submission 71022) | Tabebuia heterophylla rhizosphere microbial communities from the University of Puerto Rico - S5T2R1 | ecosystem: Host-associated > Plants > Roots > Rhizosphere ... | reverse complement strand
GCCGTCGAGGCGGTCTCGAACGCGCTCCGGCGCTCGCGCGCGGGCCTGCAGGACCCGAACCGCCCGATCGGAGCGTTCCTCTTCATCGGCCCCACCGGTGTCGGCAAGACCGAGCTGGCGCGTGCGCTGGCCGAGTTCATGTTCGACTCGGAGCAGGCGATGGTGCGGATCGACATGTCCGAGTACATGGAGAAGCACTCGGTCGCCAGGCTCGTCGGCGCCCCTCCCGGCTATGTCGGCTACGAGGAGGGCGGCCAGCTCACCGAGGCGGTGCGCCGGCGCCCCTACTCGGTGGTGCTCCTGGACGAGGTCGAGAAGGCTCACTCGGACGTCTTCAACGTCCTGCTTCAGCTCATGGATGACGGCCGTCTCACCGACGGCCACGGCCGCACAGTCGACTTCAAGAACACCGTCGTGATCATGACCTCGAACGTGGCCGGCGGGATGGACGGCGTGCGCGCGACGTTCAAGCCCGAGTTCGTGAACCGGCTCGACGAGATTGTCGAGTTCCACCAGCTCACGCGGGACGAGATCGGCCAGATCGTCGAGCTCCAGGTGGCCAAGCTGGTCGAGCGGGTGCGCGAGCGCGGCGTGGAGGTCGAGCTGACCGACGACGCCCGGACGCTTCTGGGCAACCTCGGCTACGACCCGACCTACGGCGCCCGGCCTCTGAAGCGGGTGATCCAGAAGCGGCTCGTCGACAAGCTCGCGCTGAAGCTGCTCGAGGGCGAATACCAGCCGGGCGACCGTGTGGTGGTCGGCGCCGCCGACGGCGAGCTGACCTTCGCCAAGGCTGCCGTCACCGCAGCCGAGCCCGCGACCGCCTGATCGCGCCCGTCAGCGTCGAACCTGCTCGGAGGCCGTCGCCGCGCTCGGGTTCGACGTCCTGAAGATCTGGAACCTGAACGAGATTCGCTGGTCCGGGCGCTCCCCGCGGCGGAACCTGCGCTGGGTATCGAAGTGGATGAGGTGCCGGCCGAAGCCCGGATCGGCGTCGAACAGCCGCTTCCTCTTCGTCAGCTTCCGGCAGGCCCCTTTGAGACGCCCGACCCTGAGGTTCCGGACCCTGCCCTTGAACACGATGTGCGCCCACAGCGTCCTACCCCCGGTGAAGCCCACGGCCGCGATCCTTCGCGGCTCCGTGGGTTCCCCGTCCAGCGGACGCATGTTCACGTCGAGCTCGCTGACCGTGACCTGGGCCGACGCGGTGAGAGCGGTATTGGTCCGATCCGTCGCGGCGTAGCGGCGCTCCTCGACTCCGCGCTCGTTGAAGACCGTGAGCCCGGCGCTGACCCTGCCGTCAGGGCCGGCCGTGATGGGCGGGTCCGCCTCTACCGGCTCGCCGTCGCGCGTGAAGTCGACGATGGCGCCCGGGGTGAAGCCCCTGCCGTCGAAGCTGACCCTGTCGCCCGAGCCGAAGCACGGCTTGTCCGGACTGACTGTGAGCGTGGCCTGCGCAGTGGCGGCGGCGGGGGTCACGAGGGCGACCGCGGCGGTCACGACGGCGGCGAGCGACAGCTTCATCACATGCTCCCTGGTCGAGGTGGTGGCGAGCGTCAGAGTACATTCCGCGGCGACGTACTTCGACTGAAAGGAGTGCCTAAGTGCCGACCTACGTGATGCTCAGCACCCTGACCCAGGAGGGCGTGCAGACGATCAAGAGCAATCCGCAGCGCATTCGCGAGGTCAGCAAGGAAATCGAGCAACTCGGGGTGACCGTGAAGGCGCAGTGGGCCGTGCTCGGTCGCTACGACTTCGTGAACGTCGTCGAGGCGCCGGACGAGAAGACGATCGCGCGGGTCTCGATTGAGCTTGGCTCGCGCGGAACCGCGCACTACGAGACGCTTTCCGCGATTCCCGTGGACGACTTCATCGCGGCGCTTTGAGCGTGGTGCCCGCCGCACCTCGCCTGGCGGAGCGTCGCCCGTGACCCGGGTACTCGTCGTCGGCGGCGGCGGTCGCGAGCATGCACTGGTCCGCGCGCTGCTGCGCAGCCCGAGTCGTCCCGAGGTGCTGTGCGCGCCCGGCAACGCCGGCATCGCCCGGGACGGCGTGGCGTGCCTTTCGGATGGCGACCCGGTCGGGCTCGCCCGGGAACACCACGTCGACCTCGTCGTCGTGGGACCCGAGGCGCCGCTCGTCGCAGGGATAGTCGACGAGCTCGGCGAGGCCGGCATTGCGGCCTTCGGGCCCACGCGCGCGGCGGCCCGGATCGAGGGCTCGAAGGCGTATGCCAAGCAGCTGATGCGCGACTGCGGGGTGCCGACCGCGTCGCACGTGCTGTTCCACGATCGGGAGGAGGCGGCCACCCATCTGGCCTGCGCTTCATATCCCGCGGTGCTGAAGGCCGACGTGCTCGCGGCGGGGAAGGGAGTGATCATCGCCGAGGACGAGCGCCAGGGACGCGCCGCGCTCGACATCTTCTTCGCCGAGAAGCGCTTCGGCGACACCGAGGTGGTCCTGGAGGAGTTTCTCGACGGTGAGGAGCTCTCGCTGCTCGCGCTCTGCGACGGCGAGCGGGCGCTTCCGCTCGCGCCCGCTCAGGACTACAAGCGCATCTTCGACGGCGACCAGGGGCCGAACACCGGCGGCATGGGGAGCTACTCGCCGGTGCCCGGCTTCGACGAGGAGCGCGCTGCCGAGCTCGCCCGCATGGTGCACCAGCCGATCGTCGATGAGCTGCGCCGCCGCGGGACGCCGTTCCACGGGATCCTCTACGCGGGCCTGATGATGACCGGCGCCGGGCCCAAGGTGCTCGAGTTCAACTGCCGCTTCGGCGATCCGGAGACGCAGGCGGTACTGCCCCGGCTCCGATCCGACCTGCTCGCCCTGCTCGTGGCCGCCTCGCGGCCCGGCGGGCTGGAGGGTCTCGCGCCGGAGTGGTCGTCCGACTGGGCGGTGACGGTGGTGCTCGCCTCACGCGGCTACCCGGAGTCGGCCTCGAAGGGGGACGTGATTCGAGGGCTCGACAATCTCGACGGCGCCGAGGTGCTTCATGCCGGAACCGCCGAACGCGATGGTGAGATCGTGACCGCCGGGGGCCGTGTGCTGAACGTGACCGCGCTCGGAGCCACGCCGCGCGAGGCGCGCGATCGCGTCTACGCGGCCGCCGAGCAAATCCAGTTCGACGGCAAGCAGATGCGCACCGACATTGCGGCTCGCGCCGTGAAGCGCGCGGATAGGGTCGAAGCGTGAGCGGCACCGAGGAGTTCGCACCGGTCACGGAGACCGAAGTCGAGCACGAGTTCGACGAGCTCGATGTGGACGACGCCCCCCAGGTGGGCATCGTGATGGGCTCCAAGAGCGACCTGCCCGTGATGGAGCGCGCGGGCCAGGAGCTCGAGGACCGCGGGATCCGCTACGAGCTGCGCGTGATGAGCGCGCATCGAGACCCGGAGACGGTTGCCGACTACGCGAAGAACGCGCGGCTGCGCGGCCTGCGGGTGATCATCGCGGGCGCCGGGTTGGCCGCCGCGCTGCCGGGAGTGGTGGCCGCCCACACCGAGCTGCCCGTGATCGGTGTGCCGCTCACCACCAAGACATCGGTAGCGGGCGGCCTCGACGCGCTGCTGGCGATCTCCCAGATGCCCCCGGGTGTGCCGGTGGCAACGGTGGGAGTGGACAACGCGAAGAATGCGGCCGTGCTGGCCGCCCGGATCCTGAATTCGTGATAGACCGCTACACCCGTCCGGAGATGGGCGCGGTCTGGTCCGAGCAACGGAAGCTCGAGACTTGGCTTCAGGTGGAGCTGGCCGTGGTGGAGGCCCTCGCCGAGCAGGGGGTTGTGCCCGAGGACGACGCGGCGACCGTGCGCGACCGGGCAGCGTTCACGGTCGGCGCCGTGAAGGAGCGCGAGCAAGTGACCGATCACGACGTGGCGGCGTTCGTGGACGTCGTTGCGGGCTCGGTGGGCGAAGCGGGTCGCTGGGTGCATCACGGCCTTACGTCCTCCGACGTGCTCGACACGGCCCTCGCGCTCCAGCTCTCCCAGGCCGGTCTGATTCTCGTCGGCGGCGCGTGCGACTACCGCGACGCGCTGATCCGGCGCGCCCGCGAGCACGTCGACACGCTCTGCGTCGGCCGCACCCACGGCGTGCACGCCGAGCCGACGACGTTCGGGGTGAAGCTCGCCGGATATGCCTTCGAGGCCCACCGCAACGTCCGGCGACTCGAGCGGGCGGCCGAGGGCGTGTCGATCGGGGCGCTGTCGGGGGCGGTCGGAACCTATGCGGCGAACGGCCCCGAGATCGAAGCGGCGGTGCTGCGCCGACTCGGCCTGGGCCGCGAGGACGTCTCGACACAGGTGGTGCCGCGCGACCGGCACGCCGAGCTTCTCGACGCGATCGCGTTGGCCGGCGCCGGGCTCGAGCGCTTCGCGACGGAGATTCGCCACCTCCAGCGCACCGAGGTGCGTGAGGTCGAGGAGCCGTTCCGCGCGGGCGCCCAGAAGGGCTCGTCGGCGATGCCGCACAAGCGCAATCCGATTGTCTCGGAGCGGATCACCGGCGTTGCGCGGCTCCTACGCGGCTATGCGCAGGCGGGCATCGAGAACGTTGCCCTCTGGCACGAGCGCGACATCTCGCATTCCTCGGTGGAGCGAGTCGCCCTGCCGGACGCGACGATACTGCTCGACTACGCCCAGCACCAGGCGGTGCGCGTGGTCGACGGGATGACCGTGCACGCCGAGCGCATGCTCGAGAACCTCCAGGCCACGCACGGGGCGTTGTACTCGCAGCGCGCCCTGCTGGCCCTCGTCGAGGCGGGCCGGTCTCGCGACGACGCCTACCGGATCGCGCAGGAGGCGGCACAGCGGGCATGGGACGAGGGAGTCGAGTTCCGCGAGCTCCTCGGGCAGGCCGCGCCGGGTCTGGACCTCGACGGCATCTTCGACGCCGGCGCCTTCGTGCGTCACGCCCACGCGATCGTGGGACGGCTCGATCGGATCGTCTAGAAGATCCACTAGGCCCCGACCAGCAGCGCGAGTCCGAACAGCACAACCACATGGAAGGTCTGGTCCACCGCCACCCTGACCGCGGGGTGGGCGGCCGGGTCGGTCCGCTTGACGTGCACCACGTACCGTTCGAGCAGGCGCCCGTCGTCCTGCACCAGATGGGGGAGGAAGACGAGCGCGGCCAGCGCGAGCACGCCGAAGCCTAGGTCGTCCCAGAGCCAGACGAACGCCGGCACGAACACGAGCGTGTAGGTGAAGACGTGTGCGAGGAGCGCCCGCCGGGCCGACGGGTCGGGGCCCAACCCGCCGTGCTTGTTCTCCGCCTGCCACTCGGTCTGGATCGCGAAGTCGCCCACCAGGTGTGAGACGAGAAACACGACGAATACTTCGGCCCAGTCCACCGCTACGGCGACCTCCTCGACAAAAGGCGATTTTCCGGCCCACGGGACCCGATCATGCGTGAGACTGTGCACAAATGGAGGACTCGCCTGCGTCCGCGCCTGGCTCGCGGCGGCGCTCGTTTCGCCGGCTCAGGCTGGGCCTGTTCGTCGTCAACGCACTGATCCTGACCGGCGTCGTACTTGCCGCGTACGCGCTCGACGTGCTCGACGGCCCGGAGCTCGACACGATCGACGCGCGTTTTGAGATTCGAGGCGACCGGGGGGCGCCGGACGACGTCGTTGTGGTCGAGATCGACGACGTCAGCTTCAACGAGCTGCAGCAAGCATGGCCGTTCCCGCGTTCCCTTCACGCCGAGGCTGTCGACCGGCTGCGGCGGGCCGGCGCCCGGGTGATCGCGTACGACATCCAGTTCACCGAGCCAACCCAGCCGGCAGAGGACAACGCCCTCATCAGCGCGGTCGACCGGGCGGACGGGGTGGTGCTCGCCACCACGGAGGTTGGGCAGGGCGGGCAGACGAACGTGTTCGGGGGCGACCAGGTTCTGCGCCAGACGGGTGCACGCGCGGGCAACGTCAACTACGTCAACGACTCGGACGGCGTGATCCGCCGGCAGCCGTACGCCGTCGAGGGCCTCGAGAGCTTCGCGGTCGTGGCGGCCGAGGAGTTCCGCGGCCGCCGCCTGCCGGTGCGGGAGGGCTTTGAATGGATCGACTTCCGCGGGCCGCCGGGCACCGTCGACTCGGTGCCCTTCTCGCGGCTGGTCGAGGGGCGAACGCCGCCCGACTTCTTCCGCGACAAGATCGTGGTGATCGGCGCCACGGCGCCGTCCCTCCAGGACGTGCATCCAACCGCCGTGGGCGGCGACGCTCCGATGTCGGGGCCCGAGATCCAGGCCAACGCCATCGCGACCGTGCTGGACGATTTTCCGCTCCAGCCCGCGTCCGGCGCGCTCAACGTGGCGCTGATCGTGCTGTTGGGGCTGGCCGGTCCCGGGATCGCACTCGTGCTCGGGCCGCTGCGCGCGGCGATCTGCGGCGTGCTGCTCGCGGCCCTGTACGCCGTGGCAGTGCAGCTGGCGTTCAACAGCGGCCTCATCGTCTCGTTCCTGTACCCGCTGGCGTCGCTGGTGATCGGCGTAGTGGGAGCGCTCGCGATCAGCCTCGTGGTCAGCGCGTTCGAGCGGGAGCGGGTCCGCGACATCTTCTCCCGTTTCGTGCCGGAGCCGGTGGTCGACGACGTGCTCAAGAACGTCGACAAGAACCTGCGCCTCGGCGGGGAGCGCGAGCTGGTGACCGTCTTGTTCAGCGACATCCGCGGCTTCACCGGCTTCTCCGAGACGCGGTCTCCGGAGATCGTGATCGACATCCTGAACCGCTACCTGACGTCGATGACCGATGTGATCCTGAAGCATGGCGGCACGCTCGTCACTTTCCTGGGCGACGGCATCATGGCCGTGTTCGGCGCGCCGATCCCGGCCGACGACCACGCCGACCGCGCCCTGGCAGCCGCCCGCGAAATGGCCGGTCCGGCGCTCGACAGGTTCAACGACTGGCTGCGATCGGAGGGGCACGGCGACGGCTTTAGGATCGGCATCGGGCTGAACAGCGGCGCGGTCATGGCCGGCAACGTCGGCTCGCAGCGGCGGCTCGAGTACACGGTCATCGGGGACACCACGAACACCGCGTCGCGGATCGAGGGGATGACCAAGGGCACGCCTCACACCATCTACGTCTCGGAGTCCACCCGGCTGATGCTCGTGGGCCCCCATCCGGATCTCGAGCACGTCGACGAGCTGGAGATTCGGGGTCGGCGCGCGAAGGTGGTCATCTGGACCATCCCCGCCGACGGTTCCGCGCCGGCTACCGAGGCGACGCGAGATAGCGCTCGCCGCGTCTGAGCACGATCCTGCGGTCGCGGACGAAGTCGCGGACGGTTACCACTCCCGTGCGTACGACCGTGAGAGTGCCGTCGCAGCTGTCCTGTACCAGCCAGCGCGTGCCGCGGACGGCGGCCGACGAGTAGCGCCCGCGCGAGCGGAAGCGGCCGTTGCCGTTGCCCCACAGGCGCCGCTTGGCCGCCCGGGAGGCGCTCGCTTCGCCGCGAGGCGGGCAGCGGCGAAGGCGCTCGTTGAGCACGAGCTCAGTGACGAAGCGGTCCCTCGCGCGCTGGCGGACCCTGAAGAGGCCGCCGGAGAAGCGGCCCTCCTGCAGGCGGTTGCGCCGGTCGCGCACCGTCGTCAGCTCCACGCGCCCGCGGCGGGCGTCAATCGTGGACCCCATCGGCAGCTCCCTGATGTCGGCGAGGCGCTGGAACTCCTCCTCCCCGGGCAGTCGAACGCGGATTCGCCCGGCCAGCGGATCGGCGAGCAGGCTCTGGCCAAGATCGGGCCGCAGGTCAGGGACCTGCGCGGGCAGAGGCGGCGGAGGTGGGGGCGGCGGCGCGGCCGCCGCGGGCAGGACCTGGATCTGAAGCGTGGCCTGGGCCACCGGCCTGCCGTGGCCGAGCACCGTTCCGCCGGTGAAGATCGTGCCGGTGGAGGCGCCCTCGTTGTCCGTGACGACGAGCGTGGCGAGGTAGCTCCCGGGGCTCGTGTAGACGTGGGACGGCGTGGGCCCGCCGTTCGGCAGGGTGGTGCCGTCGCCGAAGTTCCAGTCGTAGCGGACGATCGAGCCGTCCGGATCGACCGCGGAGGAGGCGTCGAACCGCGTGGGCGCGCCGGCCGTTCCGGGGACCGCCGAGAAGCCCGCGACCGGCGCCTGGTTCGGGCTCACCACCACGCCGAAGGCGCCGCGCAGGTCGACCGAGGGCGAGGTCTTTGGCGCGAGCGAGGCGCCTGCGCCGAGGTCGAACAGGTGGCCGTCGCCGCCGGCCACGAACAGGCTGTTGCCGTCCGGACTGGCGCTCAGGAACCAGGGCTTCGATCGTTCGAAGGCATGCGCCGGAGTCGCCCCGGGCGCGAGGCTGCCGTCGGCGCCGACCGCGAACGCGAACACGCCACGGCCACCGTGCTCCGCGGAACCGCGGCTGGCCACGTAGACCGCGGAGCCGTCGGGGACCACGGCGATTCCGACCGGCTTCGCCGAAGCGCCCAGGTCGACCTCGGCCGGCGACTTCGGCGTGGGTGTCCCGTCGCTGCCGACGTCGAACTGGAGCACGCCGCCACCGAGCGAGGTGGCGTAGAGGTGGCGCCCGTCCGGGGTGAGCGCCAGATCCATGAGGCTGGACCCCCGCACGTCGATGCGCTCGGGACGCCGCACGAGCCCGCCGCCGGCGGCGACGTCGAACACCGCGATGCCGCCCTTGGCCAGCGCGTACGCCGTGAGACCGTTCGGCCTTACGGCAATGCCCGTCGGGAACTCGCCGGTGGGCACGGCGGAAGGATCCTTGGGCTGGAGCCGGCCCCCGTCGACGATGTCGTACTGGAGCACCCTGCCGCGGCGCAGGTCGGTCGCGTAGGCGCTGGTTCCGTCCGGATGGACCGCGATGGCGTAGGGGAATCCGTAGACACGCCGCAGGGCGGGTGACTTCGGCGTCAGCCCGCCGTCGCCGGCGACGTCGTACTGGAGGATGCCGTCGTCGGCGGTGGCGTATAGGTCGTCACCCTCCGGTGTCATGGCCAGCCGCAGCGGCCGGTCGGCGGGGACCGACCGGGGCTCCAGCGGCGTCAGCGCGCCGCCCGCGCCGACGGCGAACTGACCGATTGAGTCGGCGGCGGGATCGGCGAAGTACACGGTTCGTGCCGCCCCGGCGGCCTGCGCCGACGCCAGCAAGGCGGCGCAGGCGAGCGCGAGCACGAGAGCGGCCCGTCGGGCGGGGCGAATGGGCAAGGTGACGTCTCCGATGGGCCTGGTGCGAGACCGAATGAACAATTTTGTCACTTCGGACAGGGTCAGCGCAAACTTCGCACCTTCCTCAGACCTCGTGTGAGAGTGAGGCCACAGATCCGGGTCCGTTGTTAGCCTCCGGCTGTGGGCCTCGTCTCTCAGGGGAAAGTCCGCGATATCTACACGGCGGGTGAGGATCGGCTGCTGCTCGTGGCGTCCGATCGCATCTCCACCTACGACGTCGTGCATCCGACGCCGATCCCCGACAAGGGCAGGGTGCTCACCGGCCTGACGGCGTTCTGGCTCGAGCAGACCGACGACATCTGCCCGAATCACCTCCTGTCGCTCACCGACGTGCCCGACGAGCACCGTGGTCGCGCCATGCTGGTGGAGCGGCTCGAGATGGTCCCGGTGGAATGCGTGGTGCGTGGCTACATAACCGGCTCGGGGTGGAAGGAGTATCTGGCGTCCGGCGCCGTGTGCGGGATCGAGCTGCCTGCGGGACTTCAGGAATCGGAGCAGCTTCCGGAGCCGGTCTTCACGCCGGCTACCAAGGCCGAGATCGGGGAGCACGACGAGAACATCGACTTCGAGCGAATGGGGCAGATCGTCGGCGACCGCGATCTGGCGGAGGCGCTCCGGCGACTGTCGATCACGCTCTACCGGCGCGGGGCGGAGCACGCCCTTGAGCGCGGGATCATCCTCGCCGACACGAAGTTCGAGTTCGGCCGCCGGCCCGACGGCACGATCGTGCTGGGCGACGAGGTGATGACTCCCGACTCGTCTCGCTTCTGGCCCGCCGACGGCTACGAGCCGGGCCGCTCGCAGCCCAGCTTCGACAAGCAGTACGTGCGCGATTGGGCGGCCGGCTCCGGCTGGGACAAGACGCCGCCTGCACCAGCAATCCCGGATGAAGTCGTGGAGGGGACACGTGCTCGCTATCTGGAGGCCTACGAGCGAATCGCCGGCCAGCCCCTCGGGCGCTGGCTCGAAGGATTGGCGTGAGAGCGCGGGTTCTAATCAGGCCAAAGGAGGGCATTCTTGACCCACAGGGCCAGGCTGTGGAGCAGGCGCTGCCCGCGCTCGGCTTCAGCGGCGTGCGAAACGTGCACGTCGGTCGCCTGATCGAGTTGGATGTGGATGATCCATCGGAGGTGCCTGAGATGTGCGAACGGCTGCTGGCCAACCCGCTGATCGAGGACTATGAGGTAGTCGAGGCATGAAATTCGGGGTTGTCCGCTTTCCCGGCTCATGCGACGAGATCGACGCCCTGCTCGCGTGCCGGCGCTTCGGTGACGCCGAGCTCTTGTGGCACAAGGATCGCGACCTCGGCGGCGTGGACGCCGTCGTCGTTCCCGGCGGTTTCTCGTACGGCGACTACCTGCGCGCGGGCGCGATCGCGCGCTTCTCGCCGCTAATGGAGGCCGTCATCGACTTCGCCCGCTCGGGCGGACCGGTCCTCGGCATCTGCAACGGGTTCCAGGTGCTCTGCGAGGCCGGCTTGCTGCCGGGGGCGCTGCTGCCGAACCGCTCGCTGCGGTTCGTTTGCCGCCAGGTCGACGTCGTCGTCGAGAACCCGGACACCGCCTTCACGCGCGCGTGCGAGAAGGGGGACCTGCTGTCCGTGCCGGTCAAGCACATGGGAGGCCGCTATTACGCGCCCGGCATCCTCGAGGAACAGGTGGTGTTGCGGTACGCCCCGGGTCAGAACCCGAACGGCGCCCAGGACGACATCGCCGGCGTCTGCAACGCGGAGGGGAACGTGCTCGGCCTGATGCCGCATCCCGAGCACGCCGTAAATCCGCTTACGGGTTCGGCGGACGGGGGCAGGCTGTTCGAGTCGGTTGCGATGCCCGAAGCGACCGGCTCGGCCGGGCGCGCAGGGTTCGGGATCGTTCCCGCCGGGTGAGTGGGAGCGCTACTGCGCGCCACCGCGAGCTCGGGCTGACCGACGCCGAATACGAGGGCATCTGCGACCGCCTCGGGCGCGAGCCGAACCCGCTCGAGCTGGCGGTGTTCTCGCTCATGTGGTCCGAGCACTGCGCCTACAAGCACTCGAAGAAGCTGCTGCGCGAGCTCCCGACTGACGGCCCGTACGTTCTGATGGGCCCGGGCGAGAACGCCGGCGTCGTCGACGTGGGCGACGGCTTGGCGGTGGCGTTCAAGGTCGAGTCGCACAACCACCCGAGCGCGGTCGAGCCCTTCCAGGGGGCGGCCACCGGCGTCGGCGGCATCCTGCGCGACGTCTTCGCGGTCGGGGCGCGGCCGATCGCCGTGCTCGACTCGCTGCGCTTCGGCGAGCTCGACTCGCCCCGCTCGCGCTACCTCTTCGAGTGGGCCGTGAAGGGGATCGGTCAGTACGGCAACTCCGTCGGCGTGCCGACCGTGGGCGGCGAGGTCTACTTCGAGGCGGCCTACGAGCAGAACTGCCTGGTCAACGCGATGTGCGTGGGGATCGCCCCGCGCGAGCGGCTGATTCGGAGCGCGGCAGCCGGGACTGGGAACCAGGTGGTGCTGCTGGGCGCCCGCACCGGCCGCGACGGCATCGGCGGAGCGTCGGTGCTCGCGAGCGCCGAGTTGTCCGAGGAAGACGCCTCCAAGCGGCCGAGCGTGCAGATCGGCGATCCGTTCGAGGAGTCCAAGCTGATCGAATGCTGCCTGGAGCTGCTCGAGCTGGGCGCGCTGTCGTCGCTGCAGGACCTCGGCGCCGCGGGGCTGTCGTCGTCCTCGTCCGAGATGGCCGCGAAGGGCCGGGTGGGGATCGACATCGACGTGTCCAGGGTTCCGCTGCGGGAGTCGGACATGGAGCCCTTCGAGATCATGATCTCTGAGTCGCAGGAGCGGATGCTTGGCGTGGTCGAGCCCGAGCGACTCGACGAGCTGCTCGAAGTGTGCGAGCGCTGGGACGTGCGCGCGACGCCCGTCGGCTCGGTCACGGACACTCGGCGTCTGCGCGTGTTCGACGGCGACGAGCAGCTGGCAGACGTGCCCGTCACCGCGCTCGTGGACGACTGCCCCCTCTACGACCTCGAGCCAGAGCGGCCGGAGGAGCCGCTCTATCCCGAGCCGCCCAGACGGCTCGCCAGGAGCGCGGGCGGCGAGGAGACTCTCCTCGCCCTTCTCGGCTCGCCGAACGTGGCGTCCAAGCGGTTCGCCTACGAGCAGTACGACTCGATCGTCGGCTCGCGCACGGCGCGGCGGCCTCAGGTGGCCGACGCCGCGGTGTTGATGCTGGCGCGGGACGGGGGCAGCGGCGCGCTGGCCGTCTCGATCGACGGGAACGGCCGCCGGGTGGCGTGCGACCCGTACACCGGCGCGGCCGAGGCGGTGCTCGAGTGCGCGCGCAACCTCGCCTGTGTCGGCGCGGAGCCGCTGGGGCTGACCAATTGCCTCAACTTCGGCAATCCCGAAAAGCCGCACATCGCCTGGCAGCTCACCCGGGCCGTCGCCGGACTGCGCGACGCCTGCCTCGCGCTCGGCGTGCCGATCGTCGGTGGGAACGTATCCCTCTACAACGAGGGCGGCGGGGGGCCGATCTACCCGACCCCGATCGTCGGGATGGTGGGCAAGCTGCCCGATCCCGCCGGGGCGCCCAGGCTCGGGTTCGCCGAGGAGGGTCACGCTTTGGCGCTGGTCGGTCCGTTCACGCCGGCGCTCGAGGGGTCGGAGCTCGAGAAGCTGCGCGGTGGGTTGGCGGACGGCCTCCCGCGGGTCGACCTCCAGGAGCAGGCCGACGCGCTGCTGAAGCTGCGCGCGACGGTGCGCGAGGGCGGGCTGCCCACCGTGCACGACGTCTCGGAGGGCGGGCTGGCCTGCGCGCTCGCCGAGTGCTGCATCGCGGGTGGGCTCGGCGCGCGGGTCGCGAGGGTCGCGGCGAGCGAGGCCGAGCTTTTCGGAGAGGGACCGGGTGGCGTTCTGATCGCGGGCCCGCGAGACGCGGTGGAGGCTGTGGAGGGCGCGCGGGTGATCGGCGTTGTCGGCGGCGGTGCGCTCGAGATAGCGGAGGTGCTGTCTATTCCGGTGGAGCGGTTGCGCGCCGTCTACGAGGGCGCAATCCCGGCGGCGCTTGCGGCTTAGGTCGGGCGCATCGGCCGGCGCCGGCCGTCCGGAAGCGACGGGTGCCGTTGGTACGCTCCATCGGGCGGAGGCTCGCTGCAGGAGTTCTTCGGACGCCTCCGTCTTCGGGATGAGTCAAGACCCATTGGTCCAACGCGACGGTCCTCGCGACGAGTGCGGCGTCTTCGGCGTCTATGCGCCGGAAAACGACGTCGCCCGACTCGCCTACTTCGCCCTGTACGCGCTCCAGCACCGCGGTCAGGAGTCGGCGGGCATCGCGGCCTCGGACGACGGCCACATCATGACCGTGCGCGATCTCGGCCTCGTCTCTCAGGTCTTCGACGAGGAGAAGCTGCGCGCCCTGCAGGGCCAGATGGCGGTGGGGCACGTGCGCTACTCGACCACCGGCTCGTCCGCCTGGGAGAACGCCCAGCCGGTCTGGCGCTCGGACCGCCGTCAGGTCGCGCTCGCGCACAACGGAAACCTCGTCAACGCGGTGGAGTTGCACGGCGAGCTGACCGATCGCGGGGTCCAGCTCCGCGGCACGTCGGACTCCGAGCTGATCGCCGCGCTGCTCTCGACGCACGAGGCGGAGCGAATCGAGGACGCGCTTGCCGACGTCGTGCCGCAGCTCGAGGGCGCCTTCTCGACCGTCGTCATGACCAAGGACTCGGTCGTGGCGTTCCGCGACGGCGCGGGTCTGCGGCCACTCGCGCTCGGCCGTCTCGGCGACCGCTACTGCGTTGCCTCCGAGAGCTGCGCGTTCGACATCATCGGCGGCGAGCTCCTGCGCGAGGTGCAGCCCGGCGAGATGGTCTCGCTCGGTGAGCGCGGCATCGAGACGCGCCAGCTGGTCGAGTCCGGGCGGAAGGCGTTCTGCGTCTTCGAGCACATCTACTTCGCGCGCCCCGACTCCATCCTCGAAGGCAACCGCACGCAGGTCTCGCGGCGCAAGATGGGCGAGATCCTGTGGCGCGAGGCACCGGTGGAGGCGGACGTCGTCATCGCTGTTCCCGACTCCGGAAACCCGGCGGCGGCCGGCTACTCGAAGGCGTCGGGGATCCCGCGTGATGACGGACTGATCAAGAACCGCTACGTGGCGCGCACCTTCATCCAGCCCGGCCAGGAGCTGCGCAAGCACGGCCTGCGCATGAAGTTCAACCCGCTGCGGGAGGTGGTGGCCGGCAAGCGGATCGTGGTCGTCGACGATTCGATCGTGCGCGGGAACACCACGCGCCAGATCGTTCGGATGCTGCGCGACGCCGGCGCGCTCGAGATTCACATGCGGATCTCGGCGCCTCCGATCCGGAACCCCTGCCACTACGGGATCGACATGTCGACGACTCAGGAGATGGTTGCCCACGGCCGCACCGTGGAGGAGGTCGCGCGCGAGCTCGACTGCGACTCGCTCGCCTACCTCTCGCTTGACGGCGTGTACGAGGCGATCCGCTCCACGCGCGAGACGCATTGCGACGCCTGCTTCTCCGGCCACTATCCGCTCGATCGGAGCGAGTCGGCGAACGGGAAGTTCGCCCTGGAGGAGCTCGCAGTCGTTAAGACTTAGCGCGCGGCGCGACGTCCGTGTGACAAAACCGGTTGCGGCATCTGCCTCCCTCCGGGGCCGGCGCTAGGGTGGCCTTCCGCCATGGACCTCGCCGCTTCCCTGCACGAGCACTTCGGCTTCGCCGGCTTCCGGCCCGGTCAGCGTGAAGCGTGCGAGGCGGCGCTGGCTGGGCGCGACGTGATGGTGGTCATGCCCACCGGATCGGGCAAGTCGCTCTGCTACCAGCTGCCCGCGCTGCTGCGGAACGACGTCACCGTGGTCGTCTCCCCGCTCGTCGCGCTGATGCAGGATCAGGTCGAGGCACTGGCCGCGCGCGGCCTCGGCGGGCGAGTGGCGCTCGTGAACGCACAGCAGGACGCGGGCGGCAACGCCGAGGCGCTGCGTCGGGCGGCGGCCGGGGAGCTGCGGCTGCTGTACGTCGCGCCGGAGCGCTTCGCCGCGCCCGGTTTCCTGGAGCGGATGGCCTCCGCCAGGGTGGGGTTGTTCGTAGTCGACGAGGCGCACTGCGTCTCGCAGTGGGGGCACGACTTCCGCCCCGACTACTTCCGCCTCGCCGACGCAGCGCGAGCCCTCGGGGCCACCGCGATCGTGGCGTCCACGGCCACCGCCACCCCGCGGGTGGCGGCCGACGTCGTCGGCCGCCTCGGGCTGCGTGACCCGCTGCGGGTGGCCACCGGCTTCGACCGGCCGAACATCTCGTTCAGCGTCGCGCGTCCGGCTCCGCACGAGAAGCGAGCACTGGTCGTGGAGGCGCTGCGTGCGGATGGCGCTCGGCCCGCGATCGTCTACGCGGGCACCCGCGCCGGCGCCGAGGAGCTGGCCGCCGCCCTGAGCGACGCCCTCGGCGAGGAGGCCGCCGCCTATCACGCCGGGCTCGACCGCGAGCAGCGCGCCCGGGTGCAGCGGCGGTTTCTTGCCGACGACATCCGCGTCATCTGCGCGACGAACGCCTTCGGGATGGGGGTCGACAAGGCGAACGTGCGCACGGTCCTGCACGCCAGCGTGCCCGCTTCGCTCGAGGCCTACTACCAGGAGGCGGGTCGCGCGGGCCGCGACGGGCGCCCAGCCCGCGCGCTTCTGCTCGCCGAGAATCGCGACAAGGCGCTGCACGTGCACTTCATCAAGCGCGACGAGGTCGAGGAGGGCCTTCCAGGGTGGCTCGCCGACCGGCTGGCGGCCGCCGCCGACGGGAATGGGCGCTACGTGCTCGACGCCTACCAGCTCGCCCGCGACCTGGGTGGAGACGGGGATCGGCTGCGCGCGCTGATCGGCCACCTCACTCGCGCGCGTGTGGTGTCGCCATCGCCCTCCGCGCCCGACCGCGTGGCGGGAAGGGTTCTCGGCCGCTTCGACCGCAAGGCCGCGGCGCTCTGCCGTTCGTCGGTCGAGGAGGCGGCCCGGGCGCGCTGGCGCCAGTATCGGGAGATCTGGGCGTACGTGGAGAGGGACACCTGCCGCCGCGAGGCGATCCTGCGCCACTTCGGGGATCGTTCGCGGCCGGACGGGGGGGCGCACGGCTGCTGCGACGCGTGCGACGCCTCGCTCAGACTGGAGGCGCCGCCCCCCGATCCCGTGGAGATCGAGACCCTCGACGACGCGATCCTGGCGGTCGCGGGGTCCGCCCGGCCCGCCGTCGGCCGGACGCTGTGCGCGGAGATCCTGCACGGGTCGCGCAACAAGAAGATCCAGCGCAACTCCTACGACGGGCTTCCCGCCTACGGCGTCTCCTCGCACATGCGCCGCGCGGACATCCTCTCCCGGGTCGACGAGCTAATCGACGACGGCCGCCTCGAGACGACCGGCGGACCGTATCCGGTACTGCGCGTCGCGGCGTGACTGATACTCGCCGCCAGTGACCCTGCGCGTCGCAGTCCTCATCTCCGGAGCGGGCACGAACCTCCAAGCGCTGCTCGACATCGTGCACGGGCGGCACGGGATCGAGATTGTCGCCGTCGCCTCCAGCACGCCGGCAGCGGGTGGGCTCGCGCGCGCCGAGCGAGCCGGGGTGGAGACCGCGGTCTTCACCATCGCCGACCACCCCGACCGAGCCGCGCGCGACCGAGCTCTCGGCGACTGGCTCGAGGAGCGGTCCGTCGGGCTGGTCGTGCTCGCGGGATTCATGGAGCTTCTCGATCCCGAGTTCGTCCGGCGTTTCGACGGCAGGATGATCAATGTTCATCCGGCGCTCCTGCCTGCCTTCCCGGGGGTGCGGGCGATCGAGCAGGCGGTCGACTATGGAGTGAAAGTGAGCGGCGTAACTGTGCACTTTGTGGACGAGGGGGTCGACACCGGGCCGATCATCTTGCAGGAGTGCTTCGAGCTTCCGTATCCTCGGGACATCGGTCGGATCGAGCAGCGCGTGCACGCCATGGAGCACCGGCTGCTGCCGCGTGCTGTCCGCCTGATCGCGGAGGGCAGTGTGCGCATCGACGAGCGCAATCCGCGGCTCGTACACATCGACGAACGGGGCAATGGCTCAGACTGAGCCGCGCGGGATCGACCTGGCCGCTCCGGCGGACGTCCCGGTCCGCACGGCGCTACTGAGCGTCTCCGACAAGCGCGGGCTCGTGGACTTCGCACGCGGGCTGTCTGCGCTGGGTATCGAGATCATTTCGACCGGCGGGACCGCCCGCGAATTGGCGGACGAGGGCATTCAGACGCGGCCGGTCGAGGACTACACCGGCTTTCCGGAGATCCTGGACGGCCGCGTGAAGACGCTCAATCCGCGCATCTACGCCGGGCTGCTCGCGGTGCGTTCGGACCCCCGTCACGTCGACACGCTGGGCAAGCACCGGATCGAGCCGATCGACCTCGTGTGCGTGAACCTCTACCCGTTCGAGCGGGTCTCCTCCCAGCGCGGCGTCGCTGACGAGGAGGTGATCGAGAACATCGACATCGGCGGGCCGACCCTGATCCGCGCGGCGGCCAAGAACCACCCGTACGCCGCGGTGGTGGTCTCGCCGGAGAGCTACGACGCGGTGCTCGACGAGCTGCGCAGGAGCGCGGGCAGGCTGTCGAGCCGCACGCGGCAGAGCCTCGCGACGGAGGCCTTCGCGTACACGGCCCGCTACGACAGCGCGATCTCGCGCTGGTTCTCGGAGCGCGAGGACGACCTGCCGTCGCAGTACACCCGTTCGTACGAGAAGGTGCTCGACCTCACCTACGGCGAGAACCCCCACCAGCGTGCGGCCTATTACGCCGAGGCCGGGGCGCGAACAGACCTGCTCTCGATGGTTTCGAAGCTCCACGGCAAGGAGCTGTCGTTCAACAACCTGCTCGACCTCGATTCGGGTCGCCGGCTGGTCGAGGAATTCGAGCTCCCCGCGGTCGCCATCATCAAGCACAACAACCCCTGTGGAGCGGCGGTCGGCGTGAGCCCGGAGGAGGCCTTCGAGAAGGCCCTGGCCACCGACCCGCAGAGCGCCTTCGGGGGCGTCTTCTGCTTCAACCGGCCCGTCAACCGGGCGCTCGCTGAAAGGCTTCACTCGATCTTCGTCGAGCTCGCGTTCGCCCCCGGCTTCGACGAGGATGCGCTCGAGGTGCTCGAGCAGAAGCCGAACGTCCGCATCCTGGAGAATCGCGAACGGCGCCGGGTGCCCGTGGGCGAGCACGACATGAAGCGCGTGCGGGGCGGTCTGCTGCTTCAGGACCGCGATACCAGCATCGAGCTGCGCGAGGACATGCACGTACCCACCCGCCGCAAGCCGACCGAGCAGGAGTGGGGGGACCTGCTGTTCGCTAATCGGGTATGCAAGCACGTGCGCTCGAACGCCATCGTGCTCTCGCGGGACCTGGGCACCGTGGGCATCGGCGCCGGCCAGATGAGCCGGGTCGACTCGGTGCGGATCGCGGTCGACAAGGCCCGGGCGGCGGAGCACGCCCTCGACGGCGCGGTGATGGCGTCGGACGCCTTCTTCCCCTTTGCCGACGGCCCGCTCCTCGCCATTCACGCCGGGGTCCGCGCAATCATTCAGCCCGGTGGCTCGCAGCGGGACCCGGAAGTGGTGGAGGCCTGCGACGGCGCCGGAGCGACGATGGTGTTCACGGCCCGCCGACACTTCCGCCACTGACGCCCGATCACCCGGAGCGCCGTCACCGCCGGATGACCCGGATCGCCCCACCGCTTCGACATCTGTCGAACGGTCGCTAGAGTAGTCGCCCGAGGCTTCCCTGTGAGAGAGCCCCACCACCCATCATGTGACGAGCTGGAGCTCTCCGCCGTGCTCCACGCGCTCAGCGATCCCGCCCGTCTCGCGATCGTCCGTTCGCTCGCAAAGGGCGATGAGTGCACGTGCGGCACCTTCGACCTCGGCCTCTCGAAGCCCACGCTCTCGCACCACTTCAGAGTGCTGCGCGAGGCGGGCGTGGTCCGGACCCGCCCGGAGGGTCGCAAGCGCATGCTCTCCCTCCGCGACGACGAGCTGGAGGCGCGCTTCCCGGGCCTCCTGGACGCCGTGCTCTCAGCGGATCGGGAACGCGCGACCGTAGCCTGAGGCGAGTGGGCCGCCCGGGACTCGAACCCGGATCTCAAGGATTAACAATCCCGCACCGGCTCTCACCGGCCGACGCCTCAGGGCGGCGTTGCGGGCTGGACCATCTCTTCACCCTCGGCTCGACGTTAGGGCGGGCAGCGTATGGCCTCTGAGGGCTCTCCCTCTCGGGGTTGCCTGCTGATAGCCCAATCCTGAGGATTGTCACGCTTCGGTACCCCAGGCTCTAAGGGCGTCCCAGCAAACAGCTGCCGACCAACCAGCGGTTTCCCGACTGGCGCTCCTTTTCTGTTGAAGTCCCGCGCTCTGCCAATTGAGCTAACGGCCCTCCGTCAATTATGAAGCCTCGGCCTCTGAGACCTCCCTCGTCAATCGAGCCAAGCGGGCTCCTCGAAACCGGCGTACTCCTGGATGGCCCCGTAGATGTGCTGGACCATCCACGTGCTGTGAACCCGGAGGGTGCACACGCCGTAGGGGAGCCTGTTCTTTGCGCGCTTGCTGCTCGAGGTCGGCATGTGATTGACGGTGTGCTTTTGCACGCTGCTTCGCGGCAGGTCGAGCAGGTCGAGCCAATATGTCTCGATCTCCTCGATCGAGAGGCCGTTGTTCGTATAGACGTTGAGCGTCATGACAATCTCGTCGATCTCGATCGCAAGGGCCTCCGTCAGGAAGCGGCGAAAGAGCACCAGCATGCGGGGATCCGAGTTCGATAACTTGATCGCGTTGCGCGCCTTGGCGCCCTCAGCCCAATACAGCATGCAGCCGGCCAGATGCAGCGGATTCCCTTCGCGAACTGCCGCCCGACCGTCGAGTTGGCTTTGCAGTCGCGCCTCGCGGGAGCGAGCGACCCACGCAGCCGCTCTGCGCCGCTGGTTCTCCGGGTTCTGCGGGCCACCGGGGCCACGGCGGTTTCGCTCCAGCTGCTCCGCCGTCAGCTCGATATCCGTTGTCCAGAGGAACGCGGAGCCGACGGAGACGCCGAGCTGGGCGGCGATTCGCTTGTAGGGCATTCCCTGGCTGCGTAAGCGCCTCGCCTCTTTGTGTTCTGCCGCGCCCCGTGTCATTCGAACACATGTTTCCTCTCGATTTGAATGGAGAGCGCTCTGACACCGAACGTCCCGGGTTGTGTCGTATGGGGACCCTTCCGGGACGTTCGCGCGCCTTCCAGGCCCCGGGATGAGGCCGCCACCTGAGCGAAACGCTTACGTGCCGTCCGAAGGATCCGCCTCGATGCCCGGCGCATCACCGCGGATCAGTCGGCGGCGCGGGTGGGCCATATCCACTCAAATCGAGTGAGACCACGCGTTCGACCTTGCGCCGGTTATAGCCGCGTGAAGGTCGAACGCGTCGCGGCTTCGCGCGTGAGCGAAAAGATCGTGCTCGCGGAGCAGCCGCGGGGCGCGACCTGCGGCGGTGGGCGGAGGATCGCCGTCGCGCGGCGGATCGGAGCGGTACTCGGTTGACTGCGTCCGAACGCCGTGGTAGAAGACCGTAGGCTTGACTGTACCAATTGGTACGACACCTGCCGTGAGGGCCAACTGAGGAGAGGGAGGGTCTATGGCGTCGGCCGAAGTTGAGGAGAGACAACTCCTCAAGGCGATGACGTGGTGGGACGGCTTCGTCATCGCGCTTGCGAACCCCGGCTTCCTGATCGCTGCGCTCGGCGCCTCGATCGGGGTGCTGGGCACGACCGGCGCGGTCGTGCTGTGGACGATCTCGGTGCTCCTGGGCGCCCTGCAGAACAACGTCTACGCGGAGCTGGCGACCATGTTCAAGGACAAGCCCGGCGGGATCGCGCTGTTCGCGCACGAGGCCTGGCGCAAGTACGCCTCCTTCGTCGGGCCGATCGCCACCTTCGGCTACTGGTTCGCGTGGTCGAGCGTCCTGGCGGTGAACGGGCTGGTGGTGGGCACGCTGATCCAGGCGGAGTTCTTCTCCGACAGCACCTGGGCCGAGACCGGCGCCGGGTTCGATCTGAACCTGGCGATCTTGCTCGGGATGATCGCGATGATCCTCGTCTGGGCCTTCAACGTGATGGGCGTGCGCCCGGCGGTCTGGTTCGGCTACGTCACGGGCGCCGCGCTCCTGCTGCCCGCGGCGGTGTTGATGTTCCTGCCGTACGTGACGGGCGACTGGGAGAGCTCGAACATGACCTGGGAGATCGGCGCCGCCGGCGGCCTCGGCCTGGCTTTGACCTGGCTCTACTTCATGGGCTGGTCCTCCTATGGCTTCGAGACGGTGGCGGCGTTCGCGCCCGAGTACAAGGACCCGGAGCGGGACACGCCGAGGGCCCTGCGCGCCTCGGCGGCCTTCTCGGTCGTCGTCTACGCGCTGCTGCCGCTCGGCATCGGCGGCACGCTGGGCACCACGGCGATTGCCGAGGACACGACGTTCATCGCCTTCTACACGACCGCGTTCGACCAGATCGTGGGCAACTTCCTCGGGACCATTATGGTGCTGTGCCTGATCGGCGGGCTGCTCCTGTCGATGAACACCGCGACGATGGACGGCTCGCGGGCGCTGTTCGGAATCTCGAAGGACGGGATGACAGTCAAGGAGCTCGGCGTGCTCAACGGCTTCAACGTCCCGGGGCGGGCGATGACCCTGGACCTGCTGCTCAACCTGTTCCTGATCACCTACTTCGCCGGGGCGATCGAGATCATCGCCGCGGGCAACCTGGGCTACATGCTCGCCCACGTGTTCGCCCTGAGCGGCTTCCTCCTGCTGCGCAAGGACCGGCCCGAGTGGCCGCGGCCGATCAAGCTGCCGTCGATCTGGGTGCCGCTCGCCGGCCTGCTCGCGCTTGTGAACCTGACGTTCATTGTGATCGGGGGGTTCGTCTACGCGGACGAGTACGGCTACGGCTGGGACAAGACGAGGGTCGGCCTGATCGTGCTCGCGGTCTCGCTGCTGCTCTGGATCTTCCGGCACGTGGTCCAGGACAAGACCGGCATCCGACTGAGAGAGGAAGTGCCGCGGAAGCCTCCCGAGGAGGTCGCGGCGCCCACCGCGGCGCCGGCGACATAGGGTCTACTCGGGCCTCAGCTCCCAGCGAGGCAGCTCGGCGATCGCCCGGCGGTAGCGCCGGCGGTGCGCCGGTCGCACGAAGATGAACCAGGCCATCATGGCGAGCGGAAGCAGCACGAAGACCGAGAACAAGTTGCCGGTGAGCGTGAAGAAGATGGCGGCCGCGGCGACGACCAGCCCGTAGACGATTGGCAGGACGCGGAAGCGCAACTGGGTGCGGCGGATGAGCTCGTACTGATCAGGCGGGATCTGCTGAGTGTTCCAGCGCTTGCCGCAGCGCTCGCAACGCCAGGTCTCTCCGTAGCGCAGATCGCGTTTCTCGCCGCACTCGCACGTCACCGCGATCGGTGGACCGCGCAGGATCCAGCCCGGCTCCTCGTGGCCCAGGCGCTCCCGTTCCGCCGCTTTCTTCCAGGGCGGTCTCAGGTCCACGGGTAGGGTCCACTCGAGGCGGCGTGGAGGTTGCCGGCCGCGAAGCGCCCCAGGCGGAACGGCTCGAGGAGCGGCTCGGCGCCGTCCGTCATGTCGCCCGCCGCCAGCCGGCCGATCGCGAGTGTCTTGAATCCGTGACCCGAGTCGACGATCGCGTAGACGTTCGGCAGGGCCCAGTCGCACACGGGGTAATTGTCGGGGGTGTGGGCGACGATGCCGCCGGCGGGGCTCACCCGCCCGTTGCCG
>Ga0081538_10001631_pt1 | contig 22994 bp, 22 predicted proteins | sample TabmetS5T2R1_FD_71022 | JGI IMG/M metagenome (GOLD analysis project Ga0081538, IMG submission 71022) | Tabebuia heterophylla rhizosphere microbial communities from the University of Puerto Rico - S5T2R1 | ecosystem: Host-associated > Plants > Roots > Rhizosphere ... | reverse complement strand
AAGAAAGGAGAAGTCAATGATAAACCGTTTGGGCGTAACCAGGTTGCTTTTTACCTTATCCACAACCGTCGCGCTGTTTTTTGGCGCCGCATTCACTGCGCTCGCACAGAAACCAGACGTAAATACGCCCGAGCCGGCTCCGATGAGGCGAAGCGCTTCCGTGAGACGCTGGAATTTTTTGAGAAGTACGGCGGTAAATACGGCTTCGACCCGCTGATGCTTGCGGCCCAGGGCTACCAGGAGTCCCAGCTCAACCAGAATGCGAAAAGCCACGTCGGCGCCATCGGTGTCATGCAGTTGATGCCGGCGACTGGAAAGGAGATGAAAGTCGGCGATATCAGAGTCACCGAGGCGAATATCCATGCGGGTACCGAGTACATGGACCAGTTGATGACCCGATATTTTCGCGATGCTAATTTTCACGAGGCGAATCGTTCGCTGTTTGCTTTCGCGGCCTACAACGCCGGCCCGGGAAGGATTGCCAGCATGCGCAAGGAAGCCGCCAAGCGCGGCCTCGACCCGGACAAGTGGTTCAACAATGTCGAGATCGTCACCGCTGAGAAGGTCGGCATTGAGCCGACGACCTACGTGCGCAACATCTTCAAGTACTACACGGCCTACAAGCTGATGCTCGACCTCGAAGAAACTCAGAAAAAAGCGCGCGCCACGATCAAGCCGTGCAGCTGACGGGTGGGCATGGCTCGATCATCTTCATTAATCGGAGGTTTACGGTCGGTAATACCGCTGAGACTCAATTCAAGGGGAGACGTTGGAAAAGATTCCAGAATACATCAACATCCTGAGCTACCTGTTCGTTGTAGTCTACATGCTCTCGGTGCCACTGGAAACGACCCGTGGGGAAATCGTCAAGACGCTCGGTCATCTGAATCTGATGGGCCGCGCCCTACTGGCCAACTTCGTCATCATTCCCATTATTGGCATCCTCATCGCACGATTTTTTGATTTACCGCCGGTGGTCAGAACCGGATTCCTCTTGCTCGCTATGGCCCCGGGCGGATTGCTCGCTTTACAGTTTGCCCGCGTCTCCAAAGGTAATCGCGTATTTGCTGTCGCTCTCTTATTTGTTTTCTGTTTGTTGGCAATCTTGATTACACCCGCGGTAGTTCTTTGGTTCTTTCACAGAGAGGGAGCGGGAAAGTTGCCGGTCGCTTGGCTGATCCTGATGTTGTTCCTCCTCATTGTCGTGCCGGCGCTGATTGGGCGAGGCTTGCAAAGACTCATCCCGGAGCACGCGCCCAAGCTCGGCTTGTGGTTGGGCAGGCTATCCATTGTGATCTTTATCATCGCTGCGCTGATGGCCGGTAGATATAAGTCGCCGGCAATCAAATTAATGGGTACGAATGGGATAGAAGCGATCGTGCTTTTGATTCTCTGTGCCTGGGGGGTTGGCTGGCTCATGGGGGGAACCAGAAGTTAGAAATCGCAAAGTGCTGGCGATCAGCAGCAGCATGCGCAATGTCGGTGTCTGCATGGCCATCGCCTCCGACTATTTCGCCGGGACGGACGTCTCCGTACCAATCCTGGCCTTCAGCGGCATCATGATTCCGATGAACATGGTTTTCGCACTGGTGGCCGGTCGCATAGCGCGCGACCACGAACAGATAGCGAAAGCCGCCAAGGCGTAACGGGGAAAAGATTATTTTAGCTACGAGGTTTGCAACAGTGAGGTAACTGCCTCGATTTTTTCTTCTAAGGAAAAACGAAAGCAAAATTGGGGGTTTCCTGATTCAATCATTCTTTGAAAATGATGTAGCCTAGACTGCGAAATGTTGGCATGCGTTGAAGGAGGGTAGCCTCATGAACAAGCGCAGATTGTTGATTTTGATTATCCTTGCCGTTTTCCTGAGTGGCTGCGCGCTTACAAAAGATTGGACGAGACGCCAAACCACAGCCGCTACTGCCGCCACGTCTTGCGCCATCATAGGCGCGGGCTTGGCAGGAGGCATAAACCACAATAACAGCCACAGTCTCAGTGAGGGTCAAGCGATTCCCATTGGTGCAGTCGGCGGCGCTTTGCTTTGCGGCGGTCTTGCGTATTTGCTGACGCCGGAGCCGCCACCGCCACCGCCAAAACCGGCGCCACCACCACCGCCACCTCCTCCGCCTCCGCCACCACCACCGCCTCCGCCACCGAAACCAAAGCCGGCGCCGCCACCACCACCGCCGCCACCACCGGCGCCGAAGGTTGAACGGACGATCATACTGGATGACGTGTTATTCGATTTTGACAAGAGCACGATTAAACCGGAGGCCGCGCAGATTCTGGATCGGCTGGTAGCGTTCATGAACGAGAACAGGGCTAGCCGAGTGGCTCTGTCGGGTCATACGGATAATATTGGCACCGAGGCTTATAATCTAAAGCTTTCGGATCGGCGTTGGATGTCGGTTCGGGATTATGCGGTAAGGAAGGGTGTGGAGGGCGGCCGGGTCTCCGGTCAGGGATTTGGAGAATCCAAACCGATCGCTTCGAACGCGACCGCTGAGGGCCGAGCGAAGAATCGCAGAGTCGAGATAAAGGTGAATTAGGGTTTCCGCGCAAAGTTCGGTTTGAGCGCCACAGGCACGCTGGAGATCCAGGGACTCCGCCAATCTCTTCGTCGCCTGCTGGCGCTCTTTTTTTGTCGAGAACCAGCAGGCGCTGAATCAGGTCTAGCGCGGAAATTGAAAATATTAAGGAGCGCTAGCTCGGCAGGCCGTTCCGGAATGTTCTTCGAGAAAGGCGGTAGCCTTTTTTCTGACGTCTTCCGGCGGTAAGCGATGCCCATTATGGGGATAGACAACGAATCGATAAGGCTTCTTAGCTGCCTCGAGGGAATCGCGCAGGAGCTGTGCCTGTTGGACTGAAACTATAGAGTCCTCTCCACCGTGCAGGACCAGGGTCGGAGCATGCCACGTGGAGACCTCCGGCAGGATGCTGATGAGCTTTGGGTTCTTTTCGCCGTTGGGGTTTAACATCGAACGGAACAAAGGTGTGTCGTGATAGAATCGATTGAGGTCGTAGGCTCCCGAGTGCAAGATGATCCCGGCAATGCCCTCGATCCGGTTTGCCAACAGCGACGTGAAGAACGCGCCACGGGAGAAACCGTAAAGGTAAGAACGCTTCGAATCTATCCACGGCAGATTCCTGATGAGTGCAACCGCGTCTAAGACTACATCCAGGGTAGTTTTCGGATCTATCTCCGGTTGCACTTCTGTTTCACCATAGCCTGGCAGCGAAACAGCCAACCCGGCATAGCAAAGATCGCTGGCAAAAGCTTCTGCTTCCGGAAGCATGCTTTTAGCGCCAATGGATCCCAGAGTGTGTCCGTGAAGCAAGATCATAAGCGGGAATGGACCGGGCCCCGCGGGTCTGGTGAGATAGGCTTCGGCGTTTGAACCGGAAGTCGGAAAGACAAAACGACTGGTGGCTTGGGCGGGAATATGACCGAGCGTTTCTATTGAGACCGTCTTGGCGGTGCTACAGGCAACGAGGTAGAAAGTACAAAGAACGGGAAAAACGACTCTGCGAAGCAACGAACGCGCGCCTTGATAAACTGTTCTTGAGGTTGCATGAAAGGCGACCTGCGCTCTTTGGTGTTCCATAACCGAACACCGGCGAGCAATTCTGACACCAAGGAAATGGTTTGGCTAACTTGTCGGATGAGGGAACTTCTATCCCGCTAAAGTGCCATTACACGGAGTTTATGACGTTAAAAATATCGCCTTGACGGTAATTTTTTGACGGTGAGCATGTCTTTATGGATTCTCTGTTTGATGAAACGCTACGGCGGGCTAGAGATTATCGAGAGCCAGACATAGGGATACGCTCAATTGAGCTGCCAACGTTTTGAAAGCCGGCGGGGCTCGAAACGTCCTTAGCGGTTTTTTGACGCGTTATAGATCTTTTCCGCCGTGATGGGCAGATCGAAAATGCGCACTCCGACGGCGTCATGTACCGCATTCGCGATCGCTGCGGGCGGACTGACGTTGGCCATCTCGCCGATACCTTTGGCTTCGTAAGGGCCGGGACCGCCCTTGGAGTGAACCAGTACTGTCTTTAGCCGGGGGATCTCAGCAATGTTCGGCAGCTTGTACTCCCCGAGATTTTGCGTCGTCACTTTTCCTTCGTCAAGCACTAGCTCCTCGGTGAGAGCGGCGCCGATCGCCATCATCGCTCCGCCGTCAATCTGACCTTGATGGGTGATCGGGTTGATGATCGTGCCGACGTCGTGCGCGGTGACAAAGCGATGCAGCGACACTTTCCCCGTTTCGGGATCCACTTCGACCTCGGCCACCTGAGCAACGAAGGAAGTAGACGAGCCTTTTCTTGGAACCTCGAGCTGGACGCTGACCGTGATCGGCCCCTCTCCTGCTCCCACGACCTCGCTCAGGCTCAAGGTTCGGCGTCGGCTATCCGGAGCCGAGAAACGCCCGGCGCTATAGGTGACTTCTGCGTCTTTGCAGCCGAGAATCCGCGCAGCTTGGGCGATCAATTTAGCGCGCAGCTCAGCGCACGCCTGCAGCGCCGCGTGACCGCCGATGTTGGTCGAGCGGCTGCCGCCAAACCCGATATCGACACTAGCTGGTGCCTCGCTGGTATTGCCGACACGAACCTTCACTCCTTCCACCGGCACCTCCATGGCCGTGGCTACGGCTTGGCACAATACCGTTTTCAGTCCCGTGCCCTGATCGCCGCTCACCGTTAAGATCTCCAGAGTTCCGTCGCGCTCTGCGGTCAAACCCATCCAGACTTTGCCGGCTCCGGTGCCGCGCTCGTACATGGCGACACCACGGCCGTAGTTGGGACCCGGCTTGGGTTTTTTCCAACCCGCCGCGTCAAGCGCCGCCTGCAAGGTTTCCCGCGATTTGACTTCGTTCCATTTGCGACCCAGGGCGTTTTCTTCGCCTTCCCCAACGAGATTTCGCAGGCGAAATTCCCCTGGATCCATTCCCAGCTCTCTGGCAACAAGATCTGTATGCGACTCCACGGCGAACATGGCCTGGATAGCGCCGGGCGCGCGCCAAAATCCGCCGGGTACGATGTTTGTGTAGACCTGAATCGCCTCGAGGAACGTATTTTCTATGCGGTAGGGGCCGACGGTGCCCGCGCCGCCGATGCTTCCTCCGCCCGGCTTCAGACCGCCGTAGGCGCCACTGGCGTGCACCGCCCGAACATGACGCGCCACCATCCGTCCGTCTCGCTTGACTCCCGTGCGCACGGTAATGACCGACAAGTGGTCCGGATTAGTCGTCGTTAGGTCTTCACCATAGTTCAATGTGATTCTCACGGGTTGCTGGGTTCGTTGGGCGAGGAAATAAGCAATCGGCAAATCTCCGGAGCCGCCCTTGCCGCCGAAATCGCCGCCGACGTTGACCGGATTGATCCGTATCCGGTCCGGCGGTACACCGATCGCTTTGGACAGCTCGTTGCGCGCCGCGAACGGGGTTTTCGTCGATGCCCAAGCTTGAACAGCGCCATCTTTCTCGATCGCCAACATGACGGATTGCGGCTCGATGTAACCCTGCGAACGAAGCGGCAAACGAAACGTATGCGCCAAAATCACATCCGCTTCACGAAATCCTTTTTCGATGTCCCCTTTGCTCCAACTTAGATGATTGACTACGTTGGAAACACCTTTGCCGAGGATATCTTTGTTCACGCCGTCGTAGGTCCCCGGATTCTCGTGCAAGATTGGCGCGCCGGGCTCCATCGCTTTGACTGGATCGAACACCGCTGGCAGCTCCTCGTACTCGATTTCGATCCGGCCGATGGCCTCCTCTGCCGCGTCCAGAGTCTCTGCGGCAACCGCGGCCACCCGGTCGCCGACATAACGGACCTTGTCCCAGCAAAGAACCGGAACATCTCGAATGCTTTTACCCCGGTAGTGACCGGCAACGTCCTTACCGGTCAGCACCGCTTGAACGCCCGCGACCTTCAGAGCCTGTGAGATATCAGTACGAACGATACGGGCATGCGGATAGGGGCTGCGGAGAATTTTGCCCCACAAGACGCCCGGGAGTTGCACATCCGCTGCGTAGATCGCACGGCCGCTTACCTTTTCCGTTCCTTCGACCCGGGCAACCGGGGCGCCGATGACCGACCGCGTTTTGGCCATGATGAATTCTCCTTCCCCCGCGGATTGTCTAAACCAAACCTCTTATCACGAGGGCTTTATCACATCTGCCACGCACGCTCCAATCTGAAAAGCGCGTTCACAATCAGTAACGCTTGACTCCGAGTGCCCCCTGCCCTATTTTACGCGCAACCAAAAGAGTCCGTCGATACAGCCAATCAGGAACGCCGTGGCAACGGAAATCAAAGTGCTCAGCGCGGGAGCAGTGGAGCCTGGAATGGTGAAAGTCATCGCCTCATTCCAGCGCGAAACCGGTCACGACGTAAAGGCTACTTTCGCCACCGCTCCCACGATCCTTAAACGTATCGGCGATGCGAATGTTGCGGATGTCGTCATCGCACCGCCAGCCGTCCTCGACGGGTGGGTCAAGGCCGGAAGGGCGGCGTCGGCCAACCGCGTCACAGTGGGGCGAATCGGAGTGGGAGTGATGGTTCGAGACGGCGCGCCGCTCCCCAACATCGGTACTGTTGATGACTTTAAAAGATCCCTGCTGAGCGCGGAGTCGATCGTTTACAACCAGGCATCCACCGGGATCTATCTGGAAACACTATTCGATCGCTTAGGAATCACCGAACCACTTAAGACCAAGACGACGCGTTATCCGGATGCCGCGGCTGTGCTCAACCATGTCAGCAAAGGTAAAGGCAACGAAATCGGTCTCGGAGCCGTCACCGTTATAATCGAAGGCTCAAGCAAAGGACTCAAATTCGTCGGCTCGCTGCCGGCCGAGATTCAAAATTACACGACTTATGCTGCAACCGTCGTTACAGACAGTGTCGCCCCGGATACCGCGCAGGAATTTGTCCGCTATCTCACCGACCCTGCTTCCAGAAAAGCTTTCGCAGCAGCAGGCATCGAATAAGAGGAGAAAAGAGATGGAGATTCTCTTTCGAACCAAGCCCAGCGTCGGTTGCGTAGCTTTCGCCACGTTGCTTTTCTTTGGCTCTACAGGAAACCTCCTCGGGCAAAGCGACTGGAAAAAGGAATGGGAGCGGACCCTGCAGGAGGCCAAAAAAGAGGGCAGGATCGTTGTCGGTATTCCGGCGCGGGCCGAGCTGAGAAAAGCTTTGGAGGCGGTTTTCAAACCGCAATTCGGCATCGAGATGGAACTTCTCACCGCCAGAGGTCCACAAAATGCGAGTCGAATCGCTTCGGAATTTAAAGCTGGCGTCAAATACTTCGACGCCTTCATCGGTGGATCGGGCACCTATGAGTCGCTGGTCTATGACGGAATGGCCGAGCCGTTGGCGCCGAATTTAATTCTGCCGGAGGTTAGAGAAGAAAAATATTGGTGGGGTGGGCATATCTGGGAAGATAACGTCAAAACCAATCGTTTCCTCTACTCTTTCATCGCCGACGCCGGCACAGGTGGTTACTGGTACAACACCAACGTTGCGAAACCTGAGGAGCTCCGCTCGCTGGACGACTTCCTGAATCCCAAGTGGAAAGGCAAAGTGGGATTTCTCGACCCGAGAACTCCCGGATCAGGTCAATCCATATGGTCTTTTCTCTGGGACGTCAAAGGAGAGGGTTACCTCAGAAAGCTCGTCCAGCAAGATCTCTTTGTCAGCAGAGACCAGCGTCAGCTCGCCGACGCGCTGGCCAAAGATAAACTGGCAATCGCCCTCGGTGTCAGTTTTTACACGCTCGAGGGTTTTATCACCGCCAACCTGCCGGTTAAGGAACTGCCCAAACTAAAAGAAGGCGCGCCGGCGAGCAACGGTTCCGGTGTGATCGGCATCGTCAAGAATGCACCGCACCCCAATGCCGCAAAAATTTTTGTCAACTGGTTGCTGGGCAAACAAGGACAGGAGCTCTACGTGAAAGTCATGCGCCAGGCGACCCGCCGCCTCGACGTGGACACGAAATGGCTCCAGGAGCACGGCGTCCACGCCGCTAAAGACACGCTCACGGTCGAAGAATATCACCGGGTAAGAAATCACCTAGAAGACAAATACAACGGGGTCAGGCTTCCCGCGGCGAAATTCGCCGAGCAGATCCTGAATTAGACGTTTAAGTTGTTCCAGTCGGGCAAATCGCTCAAACCGTCGGAGGACGGCACTGCAAAATCCTGAATCAAACGATTGCGCCCTTTTGACGTTTTGAACTGCTTCAACGGCTTGAACGTCATACATTCGGCATCTCGCAGGGCACTCCAGTTTTCTTCATTTCGTTTTCGTAATGTTTGCGAATGTACGGATCCTCGTCAGCGTATTCTATTAACGTGCCGCCTCGTTTCACGTCGATATAGACGCCGTCTTCGCTGCGCTTATCGGCGATTTTAAAGCCAATCGGGTGAATCCGGCTGCCGTAACGGATCGCTAGATGACGCGCGGCTTGCGCACCGGTATTGAAATGCTGGTGGAACCATCCTCCGGGAGGACAATAGACGCTTCCTTCTTTCCATTTTATCTCGACAACCCCTTCGCCTCGGCCGTTTCGGAAAGGTTCAGTTCCCAACTCCTTCGACCAGAGCAAAACGTATCCCGATGACTGCAAGCCCAACAAAATCGCTCCGGGGCCGTGATAGTGAGCTTTATGGTATCGGCCGGCCGGCCACTGGGCCAGATGGCCGATTAATCCATTTCCAGACAGCTCGAACTGGGTGATGCGCACCCCGGCTCCTTTAACCTCTCTCTGGTCTAAAACCGCCGATTGGATGTCCATGATGAAGTTGGTTTCCCAGATGTGCTGCATGCCGGATTCGTAGCGCTTTTGCCCCACATTGAAAAACCCGTCGGCCCCCGAGTAGCGATCCGAAAACACATAGGGACAGTTAAAGACGAAGTCCTCATTATGGAAAACATCCATAACCAGCGGCGCGTTGGTGACCGCCAAAAACTTTACCGGCTGCCGCCCGCCATTGATAAGCCGATGCCAGGCGTTGAGTGGCGGCGCGAACAAGCTCCACGGCCCCCACTCGAACATCTGCTTGCGTCCGCCGTCCTGCCATACTTCCGTGGCTCCCTGTCCGCTCAGGATACAGATCACTTCCTCGTAAAAATGTTTCTCCGCCTGCAGCGCACCGCCGGCAGGAATCTCCGCCACATACATTCCGGTCACACCCTCCATGCCGTAAAGATTGATAAAGGCCGCCCGCCCTCCGAGCCGGGGCCATTTAGCCATCTCCACGTCGCGAACGTCTTCAATGCCATAACCGTCAATGACCGGAATTCCCTGTCGCGCCATCCACTGGAAGTATGCGGTCTTCTGAAACGCGGCCATGAGATCTCTCACCCGATCATCTAATGACATAACACCTCCCTATACTCTGAATCTCCGCGCTCTCAGTTTTTTCATCTCCAAATATCTGTTTATCCGATAACTTCGATGCTAGGTCAACTTCGTAGCCGGACGCATCCCTTTCCTCCGCCGGCCGCCGTCAAAATGATGCTTGCTCCTGCCTGGCTCTGAGAATAAGCTGAGTGTCAGCCAGTTACCGATTTTTTTCTTTATAACTTCCCGCCATGAAAGTCGCCGTTCGAGTCAAGCGAGTCTCCTCGAAAAAGGAACTAGAGAAGGCCCTTGCCATTCGCAAACGCGTGTTTGTAGGGGAACAGGGCGTCCCGGAAGAGATTGAAATGGATCGCGACGACGGGCGTGCGATCCATTTCTTGGCTTTCGACTCGGGAAAAGCGCTAGGAACGGCACGATTGGTGATACGACAAAGGAGTGCAAAGATAGGACGCATGGCGGTGCTAAAAAATTATCGCGGGAACGGAATCGGCACGAAGCTATTGAGACGAGCGATCGTAACAGCGCGAACACGGGGCGCGCAAAAGATCTATCTTCACGCTCAAGTCCCGGTCATTGGTTTTTATGAAGCTATGGCCTTTCGGTGCGTCGGTCCAGTTTTCAAGGAAGCCGGAATTCCTCATCGGAAGATGGTTTTCACGGAACAGCTGGAGCGGTGAAAGATTGGACGCGTCTAATCTTGACCCGCCGGAGGAATTTTCGTAGTGTCCGCCCAGACGCCATTGGACCGGGTCAATAACCTGGAACACTATTTTTTATCTTTTCCTGGAGTGACTGCGATGCGCTACCGGAAATCAACCCATGGGGCTAGAACGTTGCCGACCGTCATCATCAGCTCTCTCCTGTTATGGGGTCTAGTCAATTCCGCCGCCGGGGCAGATAAAGTAAGGGTGGCATTTTCTGCGGTTTCGCCAACTCAAGGGGTATTATGGGTGGCGGATGTGGGAGGACTGTTTAAGAAAAACGATCTCAACGCGGAAATTATTTATACCCGCGCGGCGATTGAAACGCTAGTTGCAGGAGAGGTTGACTTCGCGCAGATGACGGGAGCGCTCATGTCGTCTGCGCGGCTGCAGGGCGCCGACCCGGTGATGATCGCCGGTGTCCAGGATACTCTGGAGGATCGGCTGATCGTCCGGCCCAACATCAAAGCCATCGAGGAACTCAAAGGGAAACGCATCGGGGTTTTCCGTTTTGGAGCGGCCTCACACTTGCGTTTTCTCTATGTGCTGGCGCGCTATGGCTTCAGCGAACGCGATGTCACATTACTGCAGGTCGGCGATACTCCGGAACGGCTGATCGCATTGTCGGGCGGTTCGATTGACGCCACTCTACTTTCTCCGCCGGACCACTTTGAGGCGCAGCGTCTGGGCATGAAGATCTTGCTCAATCTGCGCGACTTCAAAGTGCCTTTCCAAGGAACCGGCCTGGTAACGACCCAGCGTCTCCTCGTCAAGAGACGCGATATTGCCAGGCGTTTTCTCAAGTCCTACGTCGACGCGATCCATGTGGTGAAAACCAATCCCGAGACATCCAAAAAGGCCTTCGCCAAGTATCGGCAGACCAAAGAAGAGAAGCGGCTGGAGGACGCGTACCAGGCCCTTCGCGATATCGTCAAGACCAAGCCTTATCCTTCTTTGGAAGGTTTTAAGACGATCATTAAAGACGCGAGCGAGCGAATTCCGGCGGCAAAGACGGCCAACCCAAAGGACTTCATCGACGTTAGTTTGCTCGAAGAGCTGGACCGTTCTGGATACATTGATGCGCTCTACCGCTGAACGCTAGGAGCCGTTTCGAGCCTTGGGTGCCGCCCCCGAAGTTCATCCCACCGTGGGGTGAGCGCAATTTCGCACGTTGGCAGAGCGCGCCGGATCGACGAAGAAAACTGTGGCAGCACGCATGAAAAAACAATTGCGATTTCTATGCGTGGCCGCGTTGTTATCCTTTGCCGCTCCCTTATCGCCCCATGGATTATTGAGCGCAGAGCCGGTCAAACTCGCGCTGCCCGCAAAATCCATGGGCTATCTACCGCTTTTCGTCGGCCTCCACCGAGGCTTTTTCAAAGATGAAGGCATTGAGGTCGAGATCCCGATGATGCTTCCCAACATCGCGCATAACGCCCTTTTCTCCGGCGAGATCGATTACCACGGAGTCGCCGACTCGGCGCTGCGGCTGGCTGCCAGGGGCGCGCCGATCAAGGCGATCTTCTTTGGCGCTACCCGGCCGAATTATTTTCTCGTGGCCAAACCACAGATCAGGTCCGTCACGGACCTAAAGGGGAAATACATCGGCGTCGCCCGGTTCGGTGACACCATCGAACTGGCCACACAAGTGGCGCTTCGGCGTGATGGGCTTGATCCTCAACGGGACGCGCTACCCATTATGATCGGTTTCCCGGCGACCCGGGTCGCCGCTCTGGCCGCGGGTTCCATCGACGCCACCATCGTCGTGCCACCGGACAACGTTTTGCTCAGGCAGAAAGGGTTCCGCGAATTACTTTTCCTGGGCGATGCCGTGGAATTTCCGAGCAACGGGTTCGCAACGTCGGAGCGCCAGCTAAGCGAAAAGAGGGAGCTGACCAAACGGGTGTTGCGGGCTCTTTATCGCGGTTTAATTTTCGCCAGGGAACGTCCCGAGGAGACAACCCAAATCATCGAACGCGAATGGAAGGTCGATTCCGCCGTGGCCCGAGAATCCTACGCGTCTTTGGCAAAATCTTTCAGTAAAGATGGCATCGCCAGTGAGGCGGGACTCAAGTTTCACGTCCAACAGATGCAAAAAATGGAAAAAGGAATCGCTGACGTGCCGCTTAGCAAGGTAACGGACTTCCGTTTGCTCGAGGAAATCCGTCAGGAGATGGGCAAGTAAGGTAACTGAGTCAAGGAAAAAAATTCGCGTCCCCTTTTTTTGACGTGGGCGCGCGCGTTTTTGGCCGTGCGCAGCCGACGCCATCCAAAAGCGGCCACACAATTCATATGACAACGATCATCGACTACGCCCAGGCGCGTGAGCGGATGGTAGAGAAACAGCTCGTAAGCCGAGGCATCCATGACCCGAGCGTGCTTCGGGCCATGGCCAAGGTGCCACGACACTTGTTCCTCGAAAACGAATTGTGGGACCGAGCGTATGAAGATCATCCGCTGCCCATTGGGGCGAATCAGACCATTTCGCAGCCTTACATGGTAGCGCTCATGGTCGAGGCGCTTGAACTCAAAGGAGCAGAAAGGGTGCTTGAGGTAGGAACCGGCTCGGGTTACGCAGCGGCGGTTCTGGGTGAGCTATGCGCCGAGGTCTTTACTGTTGAGGCCGTGGAAGAGCTTGCCTTGAAAGCTCGCACCCTCTTGAGCAGCCTGGGCTATAGGAACGCGTCGGTTCGCGTCGGCGACGGGACGCTAGGTTGGGAGGAGTATGCCCCTTATGACGCCGTTGTCATTTCCGCTGCGGCACCCTGTATTCCCCGCCCGCTTCTTGAACAGCTAAAGAGTCCCGGCCGTCTGGTATTTCCAATGGGCGAGAAAGAGCTTCAAACTCTGGTGCGCATCCGTAAAGACACGACAGGAATTCGAGAGGAATATTTGGGCGAGTGTCTATTCGTGCAACTCAAGGGACGCTATGGCTGGGAAGATTAGCTCAGTTGCTCATCGCATGATCAACTGCCCGCATATTTCTGGTAGATGCGGTCGGTTTTCGCCGCCATGATGAAATCGTTTTTGTGCAGGTTGCGAATCTTGTGGGTCCACCAGGTAACCGCGACCTTGCCCCACTCGGTGGTAAGACGAGGATGATGGCCTTCTCTTTCGGCTGCTTCGCCGACCTCGTCGGTAAAGGCAATCGCGTCTTTAAAATTCTTGAATTTAAACGCCCGATCGAGCTTCGGAATCCCGTCTTCAGTTATCATTTGCCAGTCGGGGACTTGCGGTTGTAACTGTTTGATCTCTTCTGGAGTCACCGAGGGCGCGCCCACTCGGCAGGCCTCGCATTTTTGTTCCGTCAGTTCTTCCATGGTTTAATTCCTCCGTGTTACTTTTCTTTTCTCCCGACCTTTTCCCTCACCCTTCCCTCTCCCTGAGGGAGAGGGGTTGAGAGAACTAGAGAAGACCGTCCACGTAACATCGATTGTTACGCCTGGTGTTAGAATTTCGGCAACACTTCGGCTGCAAACTGCCGCATCGATTCTACGACCAATGCATGCGGCACACTACCGATATTCATCCACACGAGAAAGTGTGCCGCACCGGTTCTTTTCGCCAGTTCTTGTAGAGTTGTGATGGCCTGGTTCGAATCGCCAACCACGGCGTGCTGGCCACAGACGGTTTCATAGGTCACAGGCAAGCCGGCACCGCTCCTGCCGAGCCGCACCGGCAACTCCACGCCGCGCCGCGTTAACCAGTCGATATAACTGCTGCGCATATCGGCGATGATTTTGAAATAGCTCATGATCCCCTCTTCGGCGCGTGCCTTGGCCTCGGCTGCGGTCTTGGCCAGATGCATGGGAACCAGCAATCCCAACTCTCTCTCAGATTTGTCGTGTCCGTGCTTTTCTAATCCAGTCCAGTAAGCGTCGGCGAACTCCGCTACTTGCGGCGGCGTTCGAGTATGGATGGGCAGTAACAAATTGACGCCCAGGCGGGCGCCGACCTCCACGCCGTCGAGAGAGCTCGACGCCATGTAGAGCGGCGGCAGGGGACGCTGCACAGGTTTCGGATTCACCACCACCTCGGGAATCTGAAAGAATTTGCCGTCAAAAGCGAGACGCTCGCCACTCCAAGCCTTGCGGATAATCGCGAGGCTTTCCTCCATGACCTCGTGCGTCTGCTTGTGATCGATGTCAAAACATTCGTAAACGCGACTGTGGGGGTGACCGCCGCCGGCGGCGAAATCCATGCGTCCATGACTGAGCAGGTCAAGCATGGCCGCCTGTTCCGCCAGCTGCACCGGATGGTGAACCGGTAGAGTATTGACGGCAACTCCAAGTCTCAGATTCCGTGTCCTTTGCGCCACTGCCCCTAACACGACATAAGGCGCAGAGAGAAGCGAGAATCGCGGCTGGCAGTGAATCTCCGCGATCCAAAAACCGCGAAAGCCGAGACGGTCAGCGAGCTCCGCCTGCTCGAGAAATTCGCCCAAGCGAGTTTCCGGCGAAGAGCCGTCCGGGCATTGAATTTCTGTGAAGAGGCTGAATCTCATGTCCTCGTTCCACTCGGAATATCAAATGCAAGATCTCAGATTTCAAATTGGGTTATCTGAGCAGTACCGTAAGGCTTGTGCCTTCGCTCTCCACCACTCGCCTTCTTGGTTCCCATAGATCGTGAGCGCGTGAGCGCGATTTACCAGCCGATGGCATAGGCTTCTCGCCTGGGATCGGCGCCGGCCATCCACGTTCCAGTTTCGCGATCTCGTACGATGACCTTCGTACTGCCGAAGGACCAGCGATCCGCCACAGCAATCTTGTGGCCTCTTCTGCGCAAGGCTTCGATAACTTCAGCGCTGAATCCTTCCTCCATACGAAGCGCCTCAGGCAAATTGTCGCGCGGCGGGGTGCCCGGCTGGTGGCTCCACCGCGGCGCTTCAACCGCCGCTTGAGGATCCATGCCTAGGTCGAGAAGATTGTGCAGAACCTGCAGATTGGTTTGCGGCTGCTCATCGGCTCCGGGGCTTCCACCCACCGCAAAGAATTCGCCCTCTTTAAAGACCATATAGGTGTTCAACGTGTGCGCGGGTCGTTTACCCGGCTTTAGCGAGTTCGCTTTGCTCGGGTCGAGAACGAAGCTGCAGAGCCGGTTATTCATAATGACCCCCGTGTCACCGGCTATAACCCGGGAACCGAATGAAGCGAAAATGCTCTGGATCAAAGAAATCGCATTGCCGTCCGCGTCCGTGGCACAGAGATAGGTTGTATCCCCTCCCAACGCTGCGGCCGCCGTCTGCGGCTGGAGAAGCGCGTCGGCCAATAACTCTCGTCGCTTTGCCGCATGCTCCTTTGAAATAAGGATTGAAATTTTTGGATCGCCGAACTGGGGGTCTTCGAGATAGCGGATGCGATCTTCAAAGGCGAGCTTCTTGGCTCCCACCTGATAGTGAATACTATTGGCGTGCTGGATCTCTCCCGTATGAAGCGGCCACGCCTCGATGATGTTCAGCATTTCCAGAACCATGAACCCTTGAGACACGGGTGGCTGCTCAAACACAATATAGTCTCGATAGCGGGAGCTGAGCGGTTCGAGCCAGCGGGCGATGTTTCCTTGCAAGTCTTCCTCCGCCAGCACACCGCCTTCGGCTTGCAGGGTGCGGCAGATTTTCTCCGCGACCTCGCCAGTGTAGAATCCATCGCGTCCCTTGCGAGAAATCTTTTCCAGTACCTCTCCCAGCCCTTTTTGAACGATAAGTTTTCCAGGTTTTGGCTCCCCGATCGGGCGGCGAAAACAACGTTCAACCCAAGGAAACTCAGTGCTCAACTCGTCGATCGCCTCCGCCAGTTCCAAATGCAGAGGGAACCCGCCCCGGGCAAGATCAATCGCATCAGCCGTCAGGCGGCTCAGATCCTTCGTGCCATACCTCCGATGCAACTCGAGCCATCCGTCGACCGCGCCGGGAACAGCCACGCTTAACGGACCCGAAGTCGGAACACTCTTCAGTCCATGTTCGCGGAAATAGTCGATGCTCGCCCTGGCAGGCGCTGGGCCACTGGAATTGATCGCTTCGACCTTGCCGCTCTTTTGCGTAAAGACCAGCGCAAAGAGGTCGCCGCCCGGCCCACAGGATTCGGGCTTGACAACAGCCATTACAAACGCGGCCGCGAGCGCGGCATCAATGGCGTTCCCACCTTCCTGGAGAATGCTAACTCCGGCCAAGGCTCCCAAACTGTGACCCGCCGAAACCATCCCGTGCCGGCCCATAATCACCGGTCGCGCCGATTTGTTGAAGTTCATACGGCTCCTAACCTAAGGATACCGGCGGCATTGCCGCCGAGAATCTTGTCCTTTTCTGCTTGGCTCAGCTCCAGCCCATCGATGGCTTTCAAGCTGTTTTTCACTAGGACGCACCCTTCCTCAGGGCCGTAAGGATAGTTGGTCCCGAGCACAAGTCTATCGACTCCGAAGAAGTCCTTCACACACTTTAATGTCGACGCCGGGTGATCGGCGGTGTCGACGTAAAACCTTCGGAACGAGTCAAGCGGGTTTTCCTTCAATCCGTATCTTTGCCGGATCTCTTCCGTGCGGCCGCTGTAGATATTGATCGCCCGCTGCGCAAAGAACGCCAGCACACCGCCCACGTCGGCGACAACGAAGTTGATTTCAGGAAATCTTTCCAACACTCTGCCGTAAACCAGGCGGGTCATGGCGACCGTGCTGTCAAAAGCCCAGCCGAAGATCAACGTGGGCATGATATCGATTCCCGTGGCCTCGGTGGCAAGCGGCGCGGTGGGATGGATGTAGATAGGCAATCGGTATTTCGCCAACCGCTCATAGATCGGCAATAGCTCTTCACGGTCGAGCGGTTTTCCGTTGAGATTGGCGAAGCAACCAAAGCCCCGCAGTCCCAGGTCGTTCACGCTACGCTCCAACTCATCGAGAGAGTCGCCAATGGACGCGGTGGGCAACGTGAAAAACCCGATGAAGCGACTGGGATATTTGCGACAAATGGCGGCGACCGCGTCGTTGGCGATCCGGGCAAGACGCACAGCGCCATCGCCTTCAAAACGGTCCGCCGCAGGGGCCGGAAGGGTCAAAACATGGATATCGATGCCCAGCTGATCCATGTGTGCCAACCTGCGCTCAATATCTTGTCCCTGGAAGGTCGCCGTGTTGATCCGGCAGCCAAGCTTCTTGTCGTAAAAGTAAGTCATGCCGCTGTAAGGATCGGGCACTTCCAAGACCACTGCGCCATCGATGCGTTTCATCTCATCGAGATACGCTTGGGGATAAATATGAGCCTGAAAATCGATTAGCATACGTGGATCCAGATCATGCGCCGCCCGGCAAGCTCATCGATCGCAGCTACCCAACTCACCGGAAGCTCATCCCTTGTCGTAGTTTTCCTCGCAACCTGAATAACCCGATCTAGAGGCCGTACAGCGCCCTGGCGTTGTCATCCAAGATCTTATTGACGATCGGGGGCGGTACCGTGCCGTCTTCCTTTAGCTTACGCAGCGCCAGGATCTCCGACGAGGTGTCATTGTGCCCATAATCGGTGCCAATAACGAGATGATCTTCACCTGCATACTTGAGCACATAGGGGAGGTCGTCGTCGGTTTGGCAGGCGACATAGATTCTGTTCTTACGCAGAACCTCGCCCTTGTCCACTTTCTTCCCGGCCCGCTCGAACCGTCTGGCAAAGTCATGAATCGCATAAGGTACCCATTGCGAGCTGACCTCGATGAAAGCGAATTTGGTCTGCGGGAACTTCTTCGGGATTTCGTGAAAGATCAGGGCATGAAAAGAGCCCACCACGGCGAGTTTGAATTTGGAAAATCCACATTCGTTTAGGAAAAAATCATGCACCGCGAAGCTCCCGGTGGCGGAGTGCACACAGACCGGCAGCTCCAATCGTCCGGCTGCTTCATAGATCGGAAAAAAATGTGGGTCGCTCAGTCGCTTATCGCCTTCGAGACCGCGCATGAAGATGCCACAGGCACCGTTTTCCTTAGCGAAGCGCGCTTCTTCAAGGGCTTTATCCATTGAGAGCAACGGCAACACCGCCACCCACCGCAGCCGCTCTGGAGCGCGTTTCCAGATATCGACGAGCCAGCGATTGTAACTGCGCGTCACTGCCCATTCCAGCTCCGGGCGGCGTGTAAAAGGCCGCAAAAAAATAGTCGGATAGAGCACTTGCACGTCAACGTCGAGCTCGTCCATGTGCCTGAGGCGGGCCTTGATGTCATCCATTTCTCTGGCTTCTTTCGGCGTTTCATGCCCGACATTTCTCGCCTTCCCAATATAAACGCCATCCACCAACCACGATTCACCGCCGGAACTCGGATCGTCCGGCGTCGCCACAACGCGCGGTCTATACTGGCGCTCCGACTCCAACATGTAGTCCCAGGTTCGTTCGGTTTCTAGCACGTGCGCATCGGAATCAATGACTGCCATGGATCAACCTCCCAATCTCGGTCTAGCCGCCGAGGGCTTGAGCCCGGCCCGCTCCGTTTTGGAACCGATCGAGCTGTTGCAGCCCTGGCAGGTATAATCGTACAAGTCGCCGTCCGGCAGCACCAAAAGCAAGCGTTCTCTTACCGGCATCGCTCTGCGGCACTTGTTACAGTAAAGTAACGTCGCGTTGAATTGATCGAATGACTGCTCCATAAGAAATTCTCAAGCCTTGTGTTCGCCATCGGCCGCTTGTCTTGCTTTCGCTTCCTTGATTACCTTTTCCGCCAGATGCGGCGGCAACTCCTCATAATGGGAAAATTCCATCTGGAATTCACCCCGGCCGCTGGTGAGCGCGCGCAAGTCGGGAGCGTATTTCAATACTTCCGACATCGGCACTTTGGATTTAATAACCTGATTGTGCCCTTTGGTATCCATCCCGACAACTTTTCCGCGACGGCTATTCAGATCTCCAATCACGTCGCCCATGCTTTCGTCAGGGACGGTAATTTCCATATTCATGATCGGTTCGAGAATCACCGGCCTGGCTTTCTCGACGGCGCTCTTAAAGCCGAGGGAGCCGGCGATCTTGAACGCCATGTCCGACGAATCCACGTCGTGATACGAACCGTCATAAAGCCTTACGCGCACATCCACCATCGGATAGCCGGCAATGATACCTCCGGCCATCGCCTCCCTGATGCCTTTCTCCACTGCAGGAATATAGTTTCGTGGAATAGCCCCGCCAACAATCTCGTCGACAAATTCAAAGCCCTTGCCATGAGGAAGCGGTTCGATTTTGATCCAGGTATCGCCGTACTGTCCCCGTCCACCGGTTTGCTTTTTCAATCTTCCCTGGGCGCTGGCGCTAGCGCGGATGGTTTCCTTGTACGGCACCTTGGGCGCCTTGAGCACGACTTCGGCGCCGTATTTGCGCTTGAGCTTCTCGACGATGATTTCGACGTGCTGCTGTCCCATGCCCGAAAGGATAAAGTCCCGCGTTTGCTCGTCGCGATGAACCTCAATCGTCGGATCTTCCTCTATGATTCTGTGCAAACCCTGGGGCACCTTCTCTTCGTCCGCCTTGGTTTTGGGTTCGAGAGCAAACGAAATGACCGGCGAAAAATGCACCGGTCCTTCGTACTGAATCGCCGCTTTCTCATCGCAAAGCGTATCGCCGGTGGAGACATCTTTCAGTTTCGCCGCCGCTACGATATCACCCGCGGAAGCTTCTTTGACGATCTCCTGTTTCTTGCCCTCCAAGCGGAACATATGACCGATCTTCTCTTTGACTTGCTTGTTGGGAACATAGCCAACCCCATCGGAGGCGATCTTTCCGGAAATGACGCGCATGACGGAGAGTTTTCCCGCAAACGGATCGATGATGGTCTTGAACACATAGGCAGAAAACGGAGCACTGGGCTGCTGAACCCGTTTCTCTGCCTCGTTGGTTATCGGGTTCGTGCCTTCCATTTCGCCTTCGTCTAAGGGGGACGGTAGATAGTCGATAATGGCATCCAGCAGTTGCTGAATACCGATCTGCTTGAGCGCTGAGCCGTAGAGAACCGGGTAGAGTTTTCCTTGACGGGTTTGCTCGCGAATGGCTTTCTTCAGTTCGTCCGTCGAGATCTCTTTCCCATCCAAATACTTTTCCAGAAGCTCGTCGTCGGTTTCCGAAACGTTTTCTATGAGTTTTTGGCGCATTTCTTCCACAGCGCCCTTGAGATCAACCGGAATTTCCCCTTCGATAAATTTTCCACTATCGCCTTCATAGAGGTACGCTTTCATCGAAAGCAGATCCACCACCCCTTTGAAGTTCGCTTCGACACCGATGGGCAATTGCAGGTGAAGCCCTTTGGCTTCTAACCCCGCCAGCATCGCATCGATACGTTCAGCGGCATTGTCTTGTTCGTGATCCATCTTGCTTGCAAAAAACAGCCGGCTGATCCGGTTATCATTCGCCTTCTCCCACAGCCGCTCCGACTCGACTCTAAAACCCACGGAGGGATTAAGCACAAATACCGCACCGCCGAAGGCGCGCATACAATTGATCGAATCCGCCAGGAAAGCGGCATAGCCCGGCGTGTCGATCAACTGTAAAGCGTGTTTCTTCCAGGTGAGCGTATGAAACGCTGTCGAGATTGACACATAGTGTTTGATTTCTTCCGGCTCATGATCCAATACCGACGTACCCTCTTGAACCTTACCCAACCGTTGAGTCGCTCCCGCCGCAAACAGCATCGCTTCCCCTAACGAAGTCTTCCCCGAGCCGCCTTGACCGAGAATGCCGACACTACGCATTTTCTCCAGCTCCACCGTAGCCATAACCGTGAGATCCTCCTTCTCGATAACTCTATTTCTGCGCTTTGACCTTCACCTCGTCCAAAGAGTTCCTCTCATAGATGATGCGCAGCCCGTCCAGGGTCAAAAACTCGTCGACTTCGTTAATGCTGGAACATTCTGAAGCGATCAAAGGAGCGAGTCCGCCGGTCGCCACCACGTTGGCTTGGAGGCGGTTTTCCTTCTGAATCCGCTTGACGATACCGTCCACGAGGCCGATGTAACCGAAAAAGATGCCTGCCTGGATCGAGTTAACCGTGTTGCGTCCTACGACCTCTTTAGGTTTAACCAGTTCGATTCTGGGAAGCTTAGAGGCTCGCTGAATTAAAGCCTCCAAAGAGATGAGCAGCCCCGGAGCAATCGCGCCGCCGATATACTCGCCTTTTTTGGAAATCAGATCCACCGTGGTGGCAGTGCCGAAATCCACCACGATGCATGTGTCCCGATACTTTTCATAAGCGGCGATACCATTGACAATCCGATCCGCGCCGACATCCTTGGGGCTGTCGTACAGGATGGGCATCCCGGTCTTGATCCCGGGACCCACCATCAGCGGCTCAAGCTCAAAAAAGTTCGCCGCCAGTTCTTGAGTCACACTCACCATCGGAGGGACAACACAGGAGGCCACGATAGAATCAATCTGATTGCAGCGAAATCCTTTGGAGGCCACTAGATGCGAAATGATCACGCCGTATTCGTCTGCAGTTCGCTCTGCCTCGGTCAGGAGGCGCCAGTGGGTGATCAGCTTTTTGCCCTGGTAGAGGCCCAGAACAATGTTGGTATTGCCGATGTCGATCGCGAGCAGCATTCCCTAAAATCAATCCCCGACAGGAACCACGTCGCCCGCCACAACCCGCTGAACTTCTCCTCGGCCGTTCTCCACAAGCAGGGCTCCGTCCCGATCAATGCCTCTGGCGGTTCCGATGATGATCCGATCGGTCATTTCGACTCGGACTTTCTTCCCTCGCAGCTCGAATCGAGCCTCCCAGCGCGGCGCCACGGTTTGAAAGCCCATCTCTTCGAGTTCTCCATAGCATCTGTCGAGGTCCTGAATCAATCGCCGCACCACGCTCTCGCGGGATACGTTCGTCCCCGTAAAACTGATCATAGAAGTCGCCCGTTTCTGAATCGCATCGGGCATCGATTCGACCGGGTAGTTGATGTTAACGCCGATACCCAAGATCACGAAATCGATCCGCTCGCCATGGCATGCCGACTCGGTCAATACACCGGCGAGTTTCTTGCCCCCGGCCAATATATCGTTGGGCCATTTGATCGCCGGGAGGACCGGTATGAATGCGGCCAGGGCATCGGCCAACGCCACAGCAGCCATCAAAGTGATCTGCGGCGCGTCAATGGGTGGGAGCGTCGGTCGAAGGATGACCGAAAGATACAAATTGACGTAAGGCGGAGATACCCAGCGCCGTCCCAAACGTCCCCGGCCGTGGGTTTGGCTTTCGGCGATAACAACCTCACCCTCCTGAGCCCTTTGTTCCGCCAGTCGCCGGGCGTGGGAATTGGTTGAATCTAACTCTGTAAAGTAGTGGATCTTCTTGCCCAGGCGGTGGGTGGTCAAACCGTCCTGGATCTGATGAATCCTGAGGGGCAGGCCGGCCGGTTTTGTCTCTTCTTTTTTGTCCAGATCAGGCGGGGGCATTCATCGTGATCTTCATATTGAAATCAACCACTGGCGCCGAATGGGTCAGGGCGCCTGACGATATGAAATCGACACCGGTCTCAGCCACCTGGCGAATGGTCTCGAGCGTGATGCCGCCCGAGGCCTCCACCGCCGCACGCTTGTTCACCAACCGAACCGCCTGCGCCATCTGCGGCAGGGTCATGTTGTCGAGCATGATGACGTCCGCCCCGGCATCGATGGCTTCCTGGACCTGCTTTAGATTCCCGGCCTCGACTTCGACTTTGGCCATGAATGGAGCATGCCGTCTGACCGCCTTAACCGCCTCGGCGATGGACCCCGTCGCCTCGATATGATTGTCCTTCACCAAGGCGGCATCATAGAGGCCGATACGATGATTCGTTCCACCCCCCATGCGCACCGCGTATTTTTCCAACGTCCGCAGTCCGGGTGTGGTTTTTCTCGTATCCAAAACCTTGCAGGGAAAATCCTTGACCGCGTCGACGTATTTCCGCGTTAGCGTCGCCGTTCCCGATAGACGTT
>Ga0081538_10001630_pt1 | contig 22997 bp, 18 predicted proteins | sample TabmetS5T2R1_FD_71022 | JGI IMG/M metagenome (GOLD analysis project Ga0081538, IMG submission 71022) | Tabebuia heterophylla rhizosphere microbial communities from the University of Puerto Rico - S5T2R1 | ecosystem: Host-associated > Plants > Roots > Rhizosphere ... | reverse complement strand
ACCCGCCACCGGCCGTGCGGCCAGATCGCCCACGCGACACCCACGGCGGCAGCCTCGTCGACCAGCCCCCGGCCCTGCTCGACGTGCAGCTCGACGAAGCTCCCGACCCGACCGAGCAGCGCGGCGTCGGCGCCCAACCGCTCCGGATCGCGGCCCCGGGCGCGCAGCACCTCGTCGAGCGTGCGGCCGTCCCGATCGCGCAGCGCCCGGGCCCGATCCGGCGCCAGTGCCCCGGTGAGCAGCCGCGATCCCGCACAGGCGATGCCGAACCGGGTGCCCTCCTCGTCGACGAAGTTCGCGATCCCGATCGGGCGGGCCGGCTCGAATCCCTTCGTACGCAAGGCGTCGACGGCCGCGAAGGCGGACACCACGCCGAGCGGTCCGTCGTACGCGCCGCCGTCCGGGACGGAGTCGAGATGCGATCCGGAGAGGACCGCGTCGCCGCCGTCCGGGTCGCCCCACCAGGCGAACTGGTTGCCGTTGCCGTCCTCGATCAGGCTCATCCCCCGGGCGGCCGCCGCGCCGACGAACCACTCCCGCAGGGTCAGGTCGGAGTCGGACCAGGCGTACCGGTGATAGCCACCCGTCGTCGGGTCGCGGCCGATCCCGGACAGGTCGTCCCACATCGAGTGCAGCGGCGCGGCGTCGGACACCAGCGCATCGTCTCAGAGCCGGTCGGCGATTGCGGGACGGTGGCGGTTTCGACGCCCGTCCGGACGACCGTCGTCCCGCAATCGCGAGATGCTGGGCGACATGGAGTTCGCCACCGTCGTACGGCAGCGCCGCATGGTCCGCAACTTCACCGGCGAGCCCGTCGAACCCGCCGTCGTCGACCGAGCCCTGGCCCACGCGCTCCGGGCGCCGAGCGCCGGCTTCAGTCAGGGGTGGGCGTTCCTCGTCCTCGACGACCGCGCCGACGTCGAACGCTTCTGGCGCGCCACCGCGGCCGTCGGGGACGGACCCGAGCGGGCACCGAACCGGTGGCTCGAAGGCATGCGGCGAGCGCCGGTGCTCGTGGTGGCGCTGTCGTGCAAGGCCGCGTACGTCGAGCGCTACGCGCAGCCCGACAAGGGCCGGACCACACGTATCGAGGACCGGCTCGCCGCGCCGTACTGGCACATCGACACCGGCATGGCCGCCCTGCTGATCCTGCTCACCGCCGTCGACGAGGGCCTTGGCGGCTGCTTCTTCGGCGTTCCCCCGGAGCGGATCGACGCGCTGCGGGGTGAGTTCGGCGTGCCGGCCGACCATCACCCGGTCGGCGTCGTGGCGCTGGGGCACCCGGCCCCCGACCTCGTGCGCGGCTCGGTCGCCAGCCGGCCACGCCGACCTCTGGCCGACGTCGTCCATCGCGGCCACTGGGGCGGTCGAGGGCGCGGCAGTTAGCCAGCCCTGAAGACCGCCGTAGGACGTCGGCCCTGAGCCGCGTCAAGACCAGTAGACGACGACCGTGTCGCCGAGCTGAACCTCGTCGAAGAGCGCGGCGATGCCGTCGTAGTCGCGGACGTTGACGCACCCGTGCGACGCGCCGGCGTAGCCCACCGCCGCGAAGTCCGGCGAGTAGTGGACGGCCTGCCCCCCGGAGAAGAACATCGCGAACGGCATCGAGGTGTCGTAGAGGGTCGACACGTGGTAGCGCGACATGTACGAGACCTCGAACTGACCCTCCCGCGTCGGCGTCGTCTCGGACCCGAACCGGACGTCGAAGGTCTCCAGGACCTCGCCGTCGACGACCCACCGCAGGCTGTAGGTGGACTTGTCGATGCACAGGACCCGGCCGGTCAGGCACCGCGGGTCGAGCGGGCCGGGCGGCATCTCGCCCGGGATGCGGTTGTGCAGCTCGTCGGCGGACGGCTCCCAGGTCATCTCGAGCAGCCGCTTCCACGTGCGCCGGTCGACCTCGCCGGTCTTGGCGAAGCCCCGCTTGCGCTGGAAGCCTCGGACGGCTTTCTCGGTCTTCGCGTCGTAGACCCCCGTGACGAGGTCGAAGTACCAGTCGATCTGCTTGAGCCGGGCCTGCAGCTCGCGAACCCGCCGGCCGGTGTCGCCGAGAGCGAACATCGCGGGCCGTCGGGCCTTCTCGGGCTCGTGCTCCGACGCCGGCGTCACGTCGACCGCCGGCTCGGCGAAGAAGGACGAGAGGTAGGCGGACGACGTCGCCAGGTCGACCGACTCAGGCGACGCCGCGTCCTGGCTGTACGCCCCGTTGCCGACGCCCAGGAAGCCGATCAGGAGGACGCAGACGCCCACCACATCCCGTCGCCTCACCCCATGCTCCTTTCAGGTCACCAGGTCCGTGTCACCAACCGGAAGACGTCAACGCTGCCGCTGAGGTTGTCTCGGGCCAACGCAATCCGGCGGCGTGTCGCACGCGAGCTTGCGCTGGGGTGGCGGGACGTGAAGCCTATCGGCTCCCGGACGTGGCGCGTCGGCGGGCTCGCCGGTCGGGCTAGGACCGGTAGACGACGACCTTGTCGCCCTCGCGGACCCGATCGAACAGCTCGGCGACCCCGCGGCGGTCGCGGAGGTTGACGCAGCCGTGGGAGGCGCCGTCGTACCCCTCGACCGCGAACTCCGGCGAGTAGTGCACGGCCTGTCCGCCAGAGAAGAACATCGCGAACGGCATCTGCGTGCCGTACAGCGACGACTCGTGGCGGCGCAGCATGTCGTACACCTCGAACACGCCCTCCCGGGTCGGGGTCCGCGGACCGCCGAACCGCGCGTCGAATGTCATCAACGTCTTGCCATCGACGACCCACCGCAGCGTCCGGGTGGTCTTGTCGACGCACAGCACCCGACCTCGCTCGCAGCGCGGGTCGAGCTGCGGGACCTCCGGTGCCGGCCTCGGCAGCACCGGTCGCTCCGCGTCGAGACCGCCCGGCATCGCCGCGGCCGGGCTCGGATCGGGCGCGGTCGAGACGGTACGCGCGGTCGCGTCGTCGGCCCTCAGGTCGCGACCGTAGAACGCGTAGCCGCCGGCCGACACGACGCCGACCACGACGACGGCGCCGATCGTCCTGCTCCACCGCATCCGCACCCCCACCCTCCGCGTCGACAGCCTCTCACTAGGAGTACGTCGGCACGGGCCGCCGGGGTTGCAGAACTCGGAGGCGGGTTGTCAGCTCTCGCGCATCGGTACCCGCACCCCGCGCTCGGACGCGACGGCGTCGGCCGCCTCGTACCCGGCGTCGACGTGCCGGACGATCCCCATGCCGGGGTCGTTGGTCAGCACCCGCTCGGCCTTGGCGCCGGCCAGCGCGGTGCCGTCCACGACCACGACCTGGCCGGCGTGGATCGAACGGCCGATGCCGACGCCGCCGCCGTGGTGGATCGACACCCAGGTCGCGCCGGAGGCCACGTTGACCATCGCGTTGAGCAGCGGCCAGTCGGCGATCGCGTCGGAGCCGTCGAGCATCGCCTCGGTCTCGCGATAGGGCGAGGCGACCGAGCCACAGTCGAGATGGTCGCGACCGATCGCGACCGGCGCCTGGAGCTCGCCCGACGCGACCATGTCGTTGAACCGCATCCCGGCCAGGTGCCGCTCGCCGTACCCCAGCCAGCAGATCCGCGCCGGCAGCCCCTGGAAGTGCACCCGCTCGCCGGCCGCCCGGATCCAGCGGGCCAGCGGCTCGTTGTCGGGGAAGAGGTCGAGCACCGCGCGGTCGGTCGCCGCGATGTCGGCCGGGTCGCCGGACAGCGCCGCCCAGCGGAACGGGCCCTTGCCCTCGCAGAACAGCGGCCGGATGTACGCCGGCACGAAACCCGGGTAGTCGAAGGCCCGCTCGAAGCCGCCCTCTCGTGCTTCGGCGCGCAGCGAGTTGCCGTAGTCGAACACCTCCGCACCCGCGTCGGCGAAGCCGACCATCGCCTCGCAGTGCACCGCCATCGAGGCTCGGGCCCGCTCGGTGAAGCCCGCGGGATCCTTGGTACGCAAGGACTCCCAGTCGTCGAAGGCGACGCCGCTCGGCAGGTACATCAGCGGGTCGTGCGCGCTGGTCTGGTCGGTCACGACGTCGACCGGCGCACCGCGGCGCAGCAGGTCGGGCACGAGGTCGGCGGCGTTGCCGAGGACGCCGATCGACAGCGGCCGCCGCTCCGCCTTGGCCTGCTCGGCCTGCCGGAGCGCGTCGTCGAGGTCGTCGGCCTGGACGTCGAGGTAGGCGTGGTCGAGCCGGCGCCGGATCCGCGACTCGTCGACCTCGACGCAGATCGCGACGCCACCGTTCATCGTGACCGCCAACGGTTGCGCGCCACCCATGCCGCCGAGCCCGGCGGTCAGGGTGATCGTGCCGGCCAGGCTGCCGTCGTACTTCTTGGCGCCGACCGCGGCGAACGTCTCGTACGTCCCCTGCAGGATGCCCTGCGTGCCGATGTAGATCCACGATCCGGCGGTCATCTGCCCGTACATCGTGAGCCCGAGCGCCTCGAGCCGCCGGAACTCCTCCCACGTCGCCCAGTCGCCGACCAGGTTGGAGTTGGCGATCAGCACTCTCGGGGCCCATTCGTGGGTACGCAGCACCCCGACCGGCCGGCCCGACTGCACGAGCATCGTCTCGTCCTCGCCGAGGGTCGTGAGCGTGCGGACGAGCGCGTCGTACGACGGCCAGTCACGGGCGGCCTTGCCGGAACCGCCGTAGACGACGAGCTCCTCGGGATGCTCGGCCACCTCGGGATCGAGGTTGTTCATCAGCATGCGCAGCGGCGCCTCGGTCTGCCAACCACGCGCGGTCAACTCCGTCCCTCGCGGGGCCCGCACCATCTCGTACTCCTCTCGCTCCGCTGGCGGTAGCCAAATCCTGAAACACGCCGGCGAGTCTCAGGATTTGCCTACCCTCACGCTCCGCTACTCCAACGCCGACCCGAGGGCCGACTCCACCGCGTCGACGACGGCCCTCGACCGGACCAGCGTCGCCGCCGACTCGATCGCGGGCGCCACCGGCCGGTCCGGGCCGGGCCCGGGGACCCCCTGCGATCGCAGCAGCTCGACGACGGCGCCCGTCCCCGGGCCCGGCCGCAGCGGTGCCCGAAGGTCGATGCCACGGGCCGCCGTCACCAACTCGATCGCCAGCACGTGCGCGAGACCGTCGACGGCCCGACGGAGCTTGCGCGCGGCGGACCAGCCCATCGAGACGTGGTCCTCCTGCATCGCACTGCTCGGGATCGAGTCGACCGACGCCGGCGCGGCCAGCCGCTTCAGGTCGGACACGATCCCGGCCGCGGTGTACTGGGCGATCATCAGCCCGGAGTCGACACCGGGGTCGTCGGCGAGGAACGGCGGCAGGTCGTGGTTGCGTGCCTTGTCGAGGAAGCGGTCGGTCCGCCGCTCCGACATGCTCGCCACGTCGGCGACCGGGATCGCACAGAAGTCCAGCGCGTAGGCGACCGGGGCACCGTGGAAGTTGCCGTTGGACTCGACCCGGCCGTCGGCGAGCACGACCGGGTTGTCGACGGCGCTGGCGAGCTCGCGCTCCGCGACCGCCGCGGCGTGCGCCAGCGTGTCTCGGGCCGCGCCATGCACCTGCGGCGCGCACCGCAGCGAGTAGGCGTCCTGGACCCGGTTGCAGTCGGGCCCGCGATGGCTGGCCACGATCGGCGAGCCGTCGAGCAGCCGCCGCAGGTTCGCCGCCGACCGGGCCTGACCCGGATGCGGGCGCAGCTCCTGCAGGTCGGCGGCGAACACCCGGTCGGTCCCGAGCAGTCCCTCGACGCTCATCGCGGCCGCGACGTCGGCCGTCTCGAGCAGCGTCGCCAGGTCGTGTAGCGCCAGGAGCAGCATGCCGAGCATGCCGTCGGTGCCGTTGATGAGGGCGAGGCCCTCCTTGGCCTCCAGTTCGATGGGCTGTTGACCGATGGCGGCGAGGGCCTCGCCCGCCGGCCGCCGCGCGCCGTCGGCATCGACGACCTCGCCCTCGCCGAGCAGCGCGAGTGCGCAATGCGCCAGCGGTGCCAGGTCGCCGGAGCAGCCGAGGCTGCCGTACTCGTGGACGATCGGGGTCAGGCCGGCGTTGAGGAGTCCGGCGATCGCCCGGGCCGTCTCGAGTCGGATCCCGGTCCGCCCGGTGGCCAGCGTCGACAGCCGCAGCAGCATCAGCGCCCGGACGACCTCGCGTTCGACCTCCGGGCCCGATCCGGCGGCGTGCGACCGGACCAGGCTGCGCTGCAGCTGCGTCCGCAGCTCGGCCGGGATGTGCCGGGTGGCGAGGGCTCCGAACCCGGTCGAGACACCGTACGTCGGCGTCGGAGCGGCGGCCAGCTTGTCGACGGCGGCCCGGCTCTGCCCGATCGCGTTCACGGCCGCGTCGGACAGGCGGACCGGCGCGCCGTCACGAGCCACGGCCACGACGTCGACGGGAGTCAGCGGTCCGACATCGACCGTGACCTCGGTGGGCACAGGCGTCTGCATGACCCCATCATGGGCGATCGATGGACGTCGGTACGTGACGGATGCACCAGACGCCGGCCGCGCGTGGTGCATCCGTCACGTACCCGGCGCCGTCCGTCCGCCGTCGCGCCGACCACAGCCCGTCCATCGCCGACCGCCGCCGGCGGGACCGTCTCGACCCGACGGCGATCTACGACATAGAGTAGTAGACATGCCGGCCGAGCCGAGCCGCCGCCGAAGGCGCCCATGCTGACCGGGCTGGTCGAGGCCCATGCGCTCGCCGGCCAGACCCAGGCACTCGCCGGCGAGGCCCAGCCGGACCTGCTGTGGGCCCGAGAGCTGCAGGCGCTGTCGTTCGCCGTGCACATTCCGCTGACCTGCTTCGGCATCGCGTTCCCGGCGATGGTGCTGTTCGCCGAGGGCCTGTGGCTGCGCACCGGCGACCCGACGTACCGGGCCCTGGCGAAGCGCTGGTCGAAGGTGATGCTGATCTTCTTCGCCATCGGCGTGGTGACCGGGACGATCCTGTCGTTCGAGCTCGGGCTGCTCTGGCCGGAGTTCATGGGCCGGTTCGGCGAGGTGTTCGGGCTGGCGTTCGCCCTGGAGGGTTTCTCCTTCTTCCTCGAGGCGATCTTCATCGCGATCTACGTGTACGGGTGGGACCGGCTGCCGCCGAAGGCACACCTGCTCGCCGGCGTACCGGTCGTCGTCGCCGGCATCGCCGGATCGCTGTTCGTCATCTCGGTCAACGGTTGGATGAACCACCCGGTCGGCTTCGACATCGTCGACGGCGAGGTGACGAACGTCCGGCCGTGGGAGGCGCTGTTCAACGCGTACTTCTGGCACGAGTACGTCCACATGTACCTCGCGGCGATCATGGTCGCCGGGTTCGTCGTCGCCGGTGTGTACGCCGCGGCCTGGCTGCGCGGCGACCGGAGCCGTTACGTACGCGCCGGACTGGTCATCCCGCTCACCGCCGCGGCGCTCGCGGCGCCGGTGCAGATCGTCGTGGGCGACTGGGCGGCCCGGGAGGTGGCCGCCGAGCAGCCGGTGAAGCTCGCCACGTTCGAGGGCCTGTCCGAGACGACCGACGGTGCGCCGTTGACCATCGGCGGCTGGCGTCGCGACGACGGCACGATCACCGGCGGCATCGAGATCCCCCGACTGCTGTCGCTGCTCGCCAAGCACGACCCGAACGCCCGCGTCCAGGGTCTCGACTCGGTGCCGCCGGACGACCGGCCCGGACCGATCAACACCGTCCGGTTCGCCTTCCAGACGATGGTCGGCATCGGGTCCCTGTTGGCCGCGCTCTCCGTGTTCTACCTCGGCGTCTGGTGGCGCAAGGGCCGGCTGCCACGCAGTCGCTGGTTCTACCGGCTCGTGGTCGCGGCCGGCCCACTGGCGATCGTCGCCTTGCTGTGCGGGTGGATCACGACCGAGGTGGGTCGCCAACCGTGGGTCGTGTACGGGATCCTGCGCACCGAGGACGCCGTCACCCATGCCGGCGGGCTGCCGTGGGTCTTCGCGGTGATGGTCACCGTGTACGCGTTCCTCGGCGCCATCCTGGTCTGGCTGCTGCGTCGCCTGGCGGCCCGAGCACCCGAGACCGAGGTCCCCGAGCGGATCGAGGCGGGCTGATGGCCGAGGCATGCCTGCTGCTCGCCCTGGTCGGCGTCGCCGCGTACACGGCGCTCGGCGGCGCGGACCTCGGCGCCGGCTTCTGGGACCTGACGGCCGGCGGCGCTGAGCGAGGCGGACGCGTCCGCGGCCTGGTGCAGCGTTCGATGAGCCCGGTGTGGGAGGCCAACCACGTCTGGATGCCGTTCGTGCTCGTCATCTTGTGGACGGCGTTCCCCGAGTTCTTCGCCTCGATCATGTCGACGCTGTACGTCCCCCTGTTCGGCGTCACGCTCGGGATCATCCTGCGCGGCACCGCGTTCGCCGTACGAGGGCAGGCCGCCACTCTGGCCGAGGCCCGCCTGCTCGGGGCGCTGTTCGCCGCGTCGTCGGTCCTGGTGCCGTTCTGCCTCGGCGCCGCCGTCGGCGGCATCGCGTCCGGGCGGGTCCCGACCGGCAACGCCGAGGGCGACGCGATCGAGGCGTGGCTGAACCCGACGTCGATCGTCGTCGGCGTCCTCGCCGTCGTGGTCGGCGCCTATCTGGCCGCCATCTTCCTGGCCGCCGACGCGGCTCGCGCGGACCTCCCGGACCTCGTCGACGCCTTCCGTCGGCGCGCTCTCGGCGCCGGCGCGGTCGCCGGTGCCGTGGCCATCGGCGGTCTCGTCGTGCTCCGCGACGACGCTCGGCAGCTCTACGACGGGCTCACCTCGGGAGCCGGCCTCGCCTGTGTCCTGGCGTCGGTCGCGCTCGGCGGCGGCACGCTGGCACTCCTCGTCGGCCGGCGCCTCGACGCCGCCCGGTGGACGTCGGTCGCGACCGTCGCCTGCCTGGTCGCGGGTTGGGCCGCCGCGCAACATCCCGACCTGCTCCCCGGCGAGCTGACCCTCGACGAGGCGGCCGCGGGCGACGCGACCCTTTCCGCCCTGCTGGTCAGCCTCGCCGTGGGCGCGGTGGTTCTGGTGCCGTCGCTCCTCCTGCTCTACCGGCTCACCTTGCGCGGCACCCTCGACCAGAGCTTCGAGCCGCTCGACCAGCGCTTCCGACCACTGTCCTCCGACGACCATCCCGGGCGGCCCTGATGCTGCGTCTCCTTTGCCCTGCGCTCTTCCTCGTCGGGATCGGCCTGATGATCCCCTTCGAGTCTGCCGTGACGTTGAGCCTCGGGGTGGCGGCCCTGCTCGGCTTCGTCGTCTGCGGCCTCTTCCTCATCGCCACCCCGGACTTCATCGACCAGGACTCCGCGGAGGAGCGATAGGGCGTGGCCATTGGTCCGTACCGTCGATGCGCGCCGGTTTACGACATTCCACGGTAATTCGCCCGCTACGGCCCGGTATCGGGCATGATCCTTGGCAGTCCTATGATTCGCCCGTTGCCCCTGGTCTGATCCGGCGGGATTGCCTAGAGTCGCAGTTCTGCCCGCATCACGACCCCTGTGCGAATGGAGTACTCCATGTCTCGGTGGCGCTACAAGGGTGTGGTGGCCTGCCTCGCTGCGAGCTCGACCGCGGTCGGACTGGCCGGTGCCGCCACCGCCGACTCGGCCCGGTCCCACGCGCCGTCGAGCGCCGTCACGGCCGCGGCACCGATCGACGCGGCGCCCAACGCTCGCGAGCGGGCCGGCTTCTTCGATGCCCGGCACGCGAGCCGGGTCAGCGACCTGGCCCTCGCCCAGTCGGTCGTCACCGACCCCGACGCCGCTGACCTGGGCCGGCTCCGTCGCTTGGCCGGATCGACGCCGTTGGTCTCGATCGACCCGGTGACCGGCACCCCGGACAACCTCACCTCGCTCGACGGCGGCTACCTCACGAGGCGAAGCGACCGGTCGGCCCGAGACGTCGTCGTCGACTACGTACGCGACCACGCCGCTGCGCTGGGCCTCACCGCCGCCGACGTCGACACCCTGCGACTGCGCAAGAGCTACCGCGACGCGGCCGGCATCCGCCACCTGTCGTGGATCCAGACGATCGACGGCGTCCCCGTCTTCGGCAACGGCCTGCGTGCCCACGTGGCACCCGACGGCCGGCTGATCGCGCTACAGGGCGCTCCGATCGGCGACCTCGCCGGCCTCACCAGCGATGTGTCGTCGACGCCCGACCTGGGGGCTTCGGAGGCCCGGGAGACCGCGGCCGACGACGTCGACGGCGCGATCGACGGTGACGCGATCCAGCGGCAGACCCGCTCGAGCGGGGCCACCACCTGGTCCAACGGCGACTACGCCGACCCGGTGTGGTTCGTCACCGCCGACGGAGCCCAGCTCGCCTGGTCCACCTACACCCAGGCCGGCGGCAACCTCGTCTACAGCCACGTCATCGACGCCGCGTCGGGCGACGTGCTCTACCGCAACGACCTGGTCGACTTCGACCACGGCGACGCCAAGGTCTACGACTACTACCCGGGCGCCGCGAAGGGTGGCACCGCCAAGGTCGTCAACTTCTTCGAGCGGGACTGGCTGAAGCGCGGCGCGAGCTGGCTCGCCGGGCCGAACGTCTCAGCCTTCGCCGACGTCAACGACGACAACGCCGTCGGCGTCAACGAGAAGACCCCGGTGCCCGGCACCAAGAACAAGGCACAGTTCCCGTTGAAGCGGTTCAGCGCCAACCCGCTCTGCTCGCCGAAGTTCGTCTGCACCTGGAACCCCAACAAGAAGTTCTCCTGGCGCGAGAACAAGAAGGCCGACGTCACCAACGCCTTCTACCTGGCCAACCTCTTCCACGACTGGCTGAAGAGCGAGCCGATCGGGTTCACCGCCGCCGCCGGCAACTTCGAGCGGGCCGACGGCGACCCCGTCCTGCTCAACGCGCTCGACGGCGCCAACACCGCCGACGGCTTCCCCGACGGCAATCACATCGACAACGCCAACATGTCGACGCCGCCCGACGGCACCCCGCCGACGATGCAGATGTACCTCTGGCACCTGCCGAAGGCACCCAACTCGCTCGAGCCGTGGCTCCCGACGAGCGGCTCCTTCGACGCCAGCATCCTCTACCACGAGTACACCCACGGCCTATCCAACCGGCTCGTCGTCGACGCGACCGGCAACTCGACGCTCAACAGCATCCAGGCCGGCTCGATGGGCGAGGCGTGGAGCGACTACTACGCGATGGACTTCCTTGTCACCAAGGGATTCCAGCCCGACAGCGTCGCGAAGGACGGCCAGATCCGCGAGGGCAAGTACGTCCTGGCCGACCAGTTCACGTTCCGCACGATGGCGATGGACTGCGACCCCGACTCGACGGCCGCGACCTGCACGCAGATCGACGGCACCACCAAGGGCGGCTACACGTACGGCGACTTTCCCACCATCGGCGGCAGCCCGGAGGTCCACTCCAGCGGTGAGGTCTGGGCCCAGACGCTGTGGGACATCCGCGAGAAGTACGGCCAGCGCGTCGCGGACATGCTGATCACCCGCGGCATGGAGCTCTCGCCGGCCGACCCGTCGATGCTCGACATGCGCAACGCGATCCTGCTGGCCGACAAGGTCGTCTACGGCAGCTCGCACACCGACGGCCTGTGGCGCCTGTTCGCGGATCGCGGCATGGGCTGGTTCGCCGGCGCGATCGACGGCGGCGACGTCCTCCCGGCCGAGGACTTCCACGTCCGGCCGCCGGCCGAGGCGCCGCGTGGCATCCTCACCGGCACGGTCACCGACGCCGGGACCGGCGATCCGATCGAGGGCGCGGTCGTCGGCATCACCGGCCACGACTCCGGGTACGTCGGCTCCTTCTCCGCGAAGACCGACGCCACCGGCACGTACACGATCCCCAACGTGCCGCCGGGCCGGTACAAGAAGGTCGTCGCGATCGCCGAGGGTCACGAGATCCTGAGCCGTCCGGTGCGGGTGCCCGCGGGCGACCAGGTGACGGAGGCGTTCGAGCCGCGGCGCGACTGGGCGGCGGCGTCCGGTGGCGGCAGCGTGACGGCGTTCGACGGTCCCGACTACACACAGTTCGGCTGCGGGCCCGGCGGCGCGATCGACCTGTCGCAGGGCACCGGCTGGGGCAGCGACACCGCCGGCGAGGAAGGCGCGCCGTACCCCGACCCGAAGAGCATCACGATCCAGCTCTCCGAGCCGATCGACATCGCCGAGGGCGACGCGGCGTTCGCCGTCGAGCCCACGGCGACCTGCGGTGACCCGGGCAGCTCGTCCACCGGCGAGTACACCATCGAGCTCTCCACCGACGGCGAGTCGTGGGAGACCGCGGTCGACGGCACCGGCGACGCCGCCTTCACCGTCGAGCACCGCTACCGCTACACCGACGTCGACTCGGCGATCGCGATGGACGACGTGGCGTACGTCCGGTTCACGATGGTGAGCCCCCAGGTCCCGGACTTCGACGAGAACTGCCCGGACGGGCCCTTCGGCGGCTGCACGTTCATGGACCTCACCGAGCTGCAGGTCTTCGGGGCCGCCGCGGAGTAGGGCGGGCTCCGACCGGCGCGACGCACGGGTCGCGTCGGTCGCCGCTACCCGCGAGTAGGAGGAGGGTCACACCCGCGTACGCTGCGGCCGAAGGCGCCGGCCAATAGGCTCGGGAGCCGCCCCGTACGCGTTGGGAGTGACTATGGCCCTCAGACTCGTCGTCGGGCTCGGCATGACCGCCGTCGTGCTGCCGCTCGCGGTGCAACGGGTGCTCTGGCTTTACCGCCTCGCCACCAGCGGCCAACCCGCTCCCGAGCGCACGGCCGACGCCAGACGGCGACTCACGACAGCACTCAAGACCCAGGTCGTCGAGGTCTTCGGCCAGCGTCGGCTGCTCAAGTGGTCGCTCCCCGGAGCCGCGCACTTCTTCGTGTTCTGGGCGTTCGTCATTCTGATCACGGTCTACATCGAGGCGTACGGCGCGCTCTTCGACGAGGACTTCCACATCCCGGTCATCGGTACCTGGCCGGTGCTCGGCTTCCTTCAGGACTTCATCGCGATCGCGGCGCTCGCCGGCCTCGTCACGTTCGCGGTCATCCGGCTGCGGAACGCCCCGAAGAAGCTCGACCGCCGCTCCCGCTTCAAGGGCTCGCACCTGGGCGGGGCGTGGCTGATCCTGTTCATGATCTTCAACGTCATCTGGACGTTGTTCCTCTTCCGGGGTACGGCCATCAACGCCGGCAACTTCCCGTACGACACCGGCGCCTTCGTGTCGGAGGGCGCGGCCGAGCTGCTCGAACCGCTCGGCCACGACGCGAACGAGGCGATCGAGACGGCGGCCGTCCTGGCCCACATCGCCGTGATGCTGGTGTTCCTGCTGATCGTGCTGCACTCCAAGCACCTGCACATCTTCATCGCGCCGCTCAACGTCGCGTTCAAGCGCGACCCGAAGGCACTCGGCGCGGTGCCGCCGATGATGAGCAACGGCAAGGTGCTCGACTTCGAGGAGGCCGACCCCGACGAGGACATCTTCGGCCGCGGCAAGATCGAGGACTTCACCTGGAAGGGCATGCTCGACTTCGGCACCTGCACCGAGTGCGGGCGCTGCCAGAGCCAGTGCCCGGCGTGGCACACCGAGAAGCCGTTGTCGCCGAAGCTGCTCATCATGGACCTCCGCGACCACGCGATGGCGAAGGCGCCGTACCTCCTGGCCGCCGACGACGACGCGCGCCAGTCGCTCCCGGACGCCGTCCAGGCCGAGGCGGAGCGTCCCATCGTCGGTCCGGCGGACGCGCACGGCGTCATCGACCCGGACGTGCTGTGGTCGTGCACGAACTGCGGCGCCTGCGTCGAGCAGTGCCCGGTCGACATCGAGCACGTCGACCACATCGTCGACATGCGGCGCTACCAGGTGCTCGTCGAGTCGAGCTTCCCGACCGAGCTCAACCAGCTGTTCAAGGGCATGGAGACCAAGGGCAACCCGTGGAACATGGCGCCGACGGCCCGCATGGACTGGGCCAAGGGGCTGCCGTTCGAGGTCAAGCAGGTCGGCGCCGACGTCGACGACCTGACCGAGGTCGAGTGGCTGTTCTGGGTCGGGTGCGCCGGCGCGTACGAGGACCGCGCCAAGAAGACCACCCGCGCGGTCGCCGAGCTGCTGCACCTGGCCGACGTCGACTTCGCGGTGCTCGGCGACGGCGAGACCTGCACGGGTGACCCGGCCCGACGATCCGGCAACGAGTTCGTCTTCCAGATGCTCGCGCAGCAGAACGCCGAGGTGCTCAAGGAGGCCAAGGCGACCAAGGTCATCGCGAGCTGCGCGCACTGCTTCAACACACTCAAGAACGAGTACGGCCAGCTCGGCGTCGAGCTCGAGGTCGTGCACCACACGCAACTGCTCAACGCGCTCGTACGCGACGGCCGGCTGACCCCGGTCGCGCCGCCGGACGGCTCGGTCAACGGCCGCACGATCACGTACCACGATCCGTGCTTCCTCGGCCGGCACAACGAGGTGTACACGCCACCGCGCGAGCTGCTCGACGTCATCCCCGGAGCCGGGTTCGCCGAGATGCCGCGCAACTCCGAGCGGTCCTTCTGCTGCGGCGCCGGCGGAGCCCGGATGTGGATGGAGGAGACCATCGGCGAGCGGATCAACGCCAACCGCACGAAGGAGGCGGTGGCGACCGGCGCCGACCAGATCGCGGTGGCCTGCCCATTCTGCAACGTCATGCTCTCCGACGGGCTCACCGAGCAGCAATCGCAGGGCGCGGCCCGCGAGGAGGTCGAGGTCCTCGACGTCGCGCAGCTGCTGCTCGCCGCGGTCCACCGGGGCAACGGCACCGGGGCTTCCGGCGACAGCGGCACGGCCGGCGCGTCCGCCAGCGCTGGCGGAGGTGGCGGAGTCGCCGGCAGCGGCGAGACGTCCCACGCCGATTCCGCCGACGACGGCGGCACCGACGACGACGGCGGCGCTGCCAGCGCGGACGCCACCTCCGGCACCAGCGACGACGCTCCCGCCGACCGCGAGACCTCCACCGACAGCCAGACCTCGACCGACAGCCAGACCTCCACCGACAGCCAGACCTCCACCGACGCCGGCGGCGGCCCTGGCGGCTCCGGTGGCTCCGACGCCGGCAGCGGCGGCGGGTCCGACGACGAGACTCCGGGCCGGGAGTCCACAGCGCCGTAGCCTGGCCACAGACGCCCCGTTCCGGCCCGAGCTACCCCGATCCGCGCCCCTTCCCTCCCTTTGCTGCGGCTCAAGCCGGAAATGTCGGGCACAAAGTGACGCTTGCGGGAGGGAGGCGGTCGCAGGCCGGGCATAGCGGGCGCATCACGGCTGGGCGCAGAAGTACGCCCTGCCGTCGCTGCCGGCGCGCGGCGAGACCTCCCACGCCAACAGCGGCCTCGCCTCGTCGTTGCTGCGAGGTCGCGCCCCATTGGTACGTGACAGCTGCACCAAGGCCTTCGCGGAGTGGTGCATCTGTCACGTACCAACGGCTCCGCGCTGCGTACTGACGGCCCCGGGCGCGCGGTCCCGCGGACGCGCCGACGAACGCCCCGCCGAGCCGCGCCAACGCCATCCCGACGTCACATTGGTCCAACCTGACGCTTGACATGACGTCGCAATGACGTCATAGTGATGTCATCACGACAACACAACGCCACCGGAGGACATCATGTACGGCACCACCGCCACCGACATCGAGCAGATCGCCCGCCTGCAGATCCAGGACCGCACCTCCTACGCCCGGGGACAGCGCCTACGCCGCAGCCTGCGCGACGCCGCCGCCGGGCCCAAGCGCCGCCTCGCCGACGCCCTCGGCCGCTGACTCGACCGCGAGGCGATCCGCGATGAGCCGACCCGGCGACGACCAGCTGCCCGACGCGCTCCAGCGGCTTCGGGTCGAGGGCCTGCCGCGCTCCGACGTGCCGGCGAGCCTCACGAGCTACCTGCGCTGGTGCACCACGCCCGGGCTCAGCATCGCCGTCATCGACGACGGCGCGCTGACCGCGACCTGGTGCGCCGGCATCCGCGACGTCAACACCGAGCTTCCGGTCGACGCCCGGACCCGGTTCCAGGCGGGCTCGATCAGCAAGTCGGTCGCCGCCGCCGTCGCACTTCGCCTGGTCGCCGAGGGCGTACTCGACCTCGACGACGACGTCAGCGACCGCCTGCGGTCCTGGCAGATCCCCCGCAACGAGGGCTGGCTGCCCCGCATCACGCTCCGCCAGCTGCTCTCGCACACCGCCGGCCTGACCGTCCACGGCTTCCCGGGCTACCCGGCCGGCCAGCCGGTGCCGTCGCTCCCCGACGTCCTGGACGGCGCCGGCAACACGCCGCCGGTCCGCGTGACGACCCTGCCCGGCCTCCAGTTCAGCTACTCCGGCGGCGGCTATTGCGTCCTGCAGCAGCTGCTCGTCGACGTCACCGAGATGCCGTTCGCCGACCTGGCGTACGAGCTCGTCCTCGAGCCGGTCGGCATGGTCGACAGCACGTACGCGCAGCCGCTGCCGAAGGAGTACGTCGACGTCGCCGCCACCGGGCATCGGCCCGGAGGCCGCCCGGTCACGGGCCTGTGGCACACGTACCCCGAGCAGGCCGCGGCAGGGCTGTGGACAACCCCGGCCGACCTCGCCCGCTTCTTCGTCGCGGTCCGGGACAGCCGCGCCGACCGACCAGGGGCGCTGCTCCCGAAGAGGCTGGCCGACGACATGGCGTCCCCGCAGGCGTCGAACCGGCCGTACGGTCTCGGTCTCCAGCTCGCCTCGGACGACGAGCCGCCGTCGATCGGGCACGGCGGCACCGACGAGGGCTTCCGCGCGTACGCCGTGCTCTACGACACCGGTCGCGGCGCCGTCCTGATGACCAACGGCGACACCGGCGACGCGCTCATCGGCGACGTCGTGCTGCCGGCGCTTGCCGAGCACCTCGACTGGCCGACCGCGGCCACCACCGACTCCACCACCGACCCCGCCGCCGCGACCGCTACGGCGTCGCCCGACTCCAGTCGCGAGCACGCCGGGACCTACCGCACCGAGGGCCGCGTGCTCGAACTCGTACCGCGCGGAGCCGAGCTGGAGCTGCGCGCGCTCGGCCAACCCCCGCTCCGGCTCGTCCGCCGAGCCGACGGCCGCTGGCGCTGCACGACCCTGCAGCTCGACGTGACCTTCCCCGACGCCTGCACCGTCGTCCTCCAGCAGCACGCGGAGTATGTCGAGGACATCGTCGCCACCCGCGCCTGACGCCCTCGGCACCGCTGGGGTAGGCGAATCCCGAGACACGCCGGCGTGTTTCGGGATTTGGCTACCGCCAGTGCTGCCGACCCGACCGATACCGCCAGCGAGCCCGCCACGTCACCAGGGCGAACAGGATGCCGCCGGTCAGGAACCACGGCTCGTACACGGCCAGGCTGAACCACTCGACATCGCTCATCTCGGTGCCCCGTGCGCCGGCCAGCAGCCGTCCCCATTCGACGATCGCCGGCGCGGCGTGCGCGACGAGCAGGCCGGCGGTGGCCCAGCCCGCCCACGTCACGAGTCGACGCGTCGGCCACGGTCGGACGTACCCGCCGAGCGCCAGGGCGAGCCACGCCGCGGCTGCACACAGCGGCACGGCGACCAAGTCGATCACGAACAGCGCCAGGTTGTCGCGTACGTCCATCTCGTCGGGCAGCGCCCAGGTGCCTCCCATCGCCCAGTACGCGTGCACCAGGCCGAACACGACCGACCAGAGCGCGGCAACCCACGGGCCGGGGCCGGCGCTGACCGGCGGCGATGTCGTCGGGGGTACGGCAGGCGGCCGCTGCTGTGTCGCGATCACCCCGTCAGTACAGCGGCCCGCGAACGCCGGCGCCTCCGGGATGGCCCCGAACGGCCCCCTGACGCTGGGTCCGACGCCGCACCCCCGCACGCCTGACCCGCACGCACGCCTGACCCGCACGGAGCGCATGACACCGAACCTGGCGTCATCTGACGCCGGCTGACATCATCCGTACTTGACGTGACGTCATGATGGTGTCATGATGGCGTCATGGAACTCACGACCTACGTCGAAACCCTTCGGACCGACCTGCTCCGGGCCGCCGAGGCGCTCGGCCCCGACAGCCGGGCCGTCGCCGAGCGACTCGAGGTCGCGCTGGAGCCGTCGACCCGGATGGCGCTGATGGAGGCGCTGTCGGACGCCGCCGCCGAGATCACCCAGGATCTCCCGCACGCGGCGGTCGAGGTCCGGCTCAAGGGTCGCGAGCCACAGTTCGTCGTCAGCGCGACCGAGCCCGAGGCGCCCGAGCCGGAGCCCGCCGAGGCCGAGGAGGCCGACGACCCCGACGGTGCGGTCGCCCGCATCACGGTGCGGATCCCGGAGAGCCTCAAGGGCCGCGCGGAGCAGGCGGCGTCCGACCTCGGCCAGTCGCTCAACGCCTGGATCGTCCAGGCCATCCGGCGGGCCACCCGGACCGGCGGGATCAACGTCGACGTCGACCTCGGCAGCCTGCCGTTCCCGCCCGCGCCCCCACCCCCACCGGGAGCTCCCGGCCCGTCCTGGAGCGGCCGGCCGCGCCGGATGAAGGGCTGGGCCCGCTAGACCGCCAACCACGACCACCTCCGACCGCACGACCACCGCAGGGTCGCTGCGGCAGCCGACCACACCCGAAAGCAGGTTTGCCATGTACGAGTTCTCGACCCCCGAGCCGGTCCGGCTACGCATCGAGTTCGGCGCCGGTGACATCGAGATCGAGGCCACCGACACCACGACGAGCACCGTCCGCCTCGAGGCGTACCGCGACGACGACGCCTCCCTGGAAGCGCTCGACAAGACGACCGTGGAGCAGCGCGGCGACCAGATCCGGATCGAGACGCCGCGCAAGTCCTCGATCTTCCGCCGGGGCGTGAAGCTTCGGGCCCGGATCACCGTCCCGGCCGGATCCGACGTCGAGGCCAAGACCGACTCGGCGGACGTGACCGCGTCCGGCGGCTACCGCAGCGTCGCGATCAAGACCGGCTCCGGCGACGTCCAGATCGACACCGTCGACGACGAGACGTCGGTACAGTCGGGCTCCGGCGACGTCGACGTCAATCGCGCCGGCGAACGTACCCGGGTCCAGGCCGGCTCCGGAGACATCGCGATCCGTACGTCGCGCGGCCAGGTCAGCACCTCCACCGGGTCCGGAGACATCCGACTCGACGAGGCCGCGGCCGCCGTCCAGGCCAACTCCGGCTCCGGCGACGTCCAGGTCGGCGACGCCCAGGGCGACGTCTCGGTCAACACCGCCTCCGGCGACCAGAGCATCAGCCGAGCCCACCGCGGGCGGGTGCGCTGCAACGCGGCCTCCGGCGACATCCAGATCGGCATCGCCAGCGGCACCGCGGCCTGGCTCGAGATCAACTCGATCAGCGGCTCGGTGCACTCCGAGCTGGACGGCTCGGAGCCGCCCAAAGAGGACGAAGAGACCGTGCAGATCCGAGCCAACTCGGTCAGCGGCGACATCACCCTGACCCGCGCCTGAGCACGGCAATTTCGATCAAACGATTGTCAGTGGCGCCGACGAGAATCGGCTCAGAAGACAACGGAGGATACCGATGCGAGGCACCAACTACACCGACGTCGAGCGACTGGCGCGGCAGCAGATCGACGAGCGCGTCGCCTGCACACACGTGGCGTTCCCGACCCCCGAGCGGCGGCTGGCCCGACGCAACCGGGTTCGCGCCGGCACCGCCCAGACCCTGCGCCGGCTGGCCAACGCCCTCGACACCACCAGCTGACGACAACCCATCCCAGGCGCCGCCGCGCGGTGCCGATCAGCTTCCTGAACGAACGTACGTACGCCCGGCCGGGTACGCGGCCCCCATCGAGACCGTGTACCCGGCCGACGCGTCTCACCTCACGCCGCCGGCTCGATCGAGAGCGCGTGCCGGAAGACGTTGCGCGGATCCCAGGTCGGCTTGACCTGGCGGAGCCGGCGTCGTTGCTCCGGTAGTGCAGCTGATGCCGGGTCCGCGACGAAGCCCTCGAAGCCGTGGCCGCCGCTGCGTACGGTCGCTCGCCGGCGGCTCCGGACGGCCTGCTGCACCGCCCGTACGACATGCTCGGTCGTCCCGCCGGCCCAGACCTGCCTCGGACAGTGGGCTAGACACCCAACGGGGGTAGGTCTGCCCCCGAGTCGTCACAGCGTCGTGCGATGGAAGTTCGAGTACGAGCGGCTCGGCGTCGGCCCACGCTGGTCCTGGTAGCGCGAGCCGTACACCGACGAGCCGTACGGATGCTCGGCCGGCGAGCTGAGCCGGAAGAAGCACAGCTGCCCGATCTTCATGCCCGGCCACAGCTTGATCGGCAGGGTCGCGACGTTGGACAGCTCCAACGTGACATGGCCGGAGAACCCCGCGTCGACGAAGCCGGCCGTCGAGTGCGTCAACAGACCGAGACGGCCGAGCGACGACTTCCCCTCGAGCCGAGCCGCGACGTCGTCGGGCAGCGTGACCACCTCGTACGACGACGCCAGCACGAACTCCCCCGGATGCAGGATGAACGGCTCCTCGGCATCCGGCTCGACCAGCCGGGTCAGCTCCGGCTGCTCGGTCGCCGGGTCGATGTGCGGGTAGCGATGGTTCTCGAAGACGCGGAAGTACCGATCCAGTCGGATGTCGACCGACGACGGTTGGATCATCGCCTCGTCGTACGGCTCGAGCACCACGCGGCCCTTGTCGATCTCGGCCCGGATGTCACGATCGGACAGCAGCATGGACCCAACCTAATGGGGTGTCACCGCCGCACTAGCCTCGGACCATGCATCCGCCGTACGTCGCCATCGTCGGTCCCGGCGACGGTGCGACCGACGCCGACCGTACGCACGCCCGCGCCGCCGGCGAGTGGCTGGCCCGCCAGGGCATCGTCGTGCTGAGCGGCGGGCTCGGCGGCGTCATGGGCGCGACCGCGGAAGGAGTACGCGACGGCGGCGGCACCTGCGTCGGTCTCCTCCCCGGCTCGTCCCGCGCCGATGCACATCCCGCTCACACTATCGCGATCCCGACCGGCCTCGGCGAGCTCCGCAACGGCCTGCTCGTCCGCGCCGCCGACGCCGTCCTCGCCATCAACACGAGCTGGGGCACCATGAGCGAGATCGCCCTCGCCGTCCGCACCGCCACGCCCGTGGTCATGCTCGGCGGCTGGCCCATGCCAGCCCCGGGCGTCATCGTCACCGACTCCCTCGACGACGCACTGGTGCGGGTCGCCACCCTCGCCCGGGAGCGCGCCGGCGCGTGACGGCTGGCGTCGCGACGGCGACCGCGCGGCCCGTAGTATCCTCACCACTCGTCCGCCGAGACGGACGCGCGGGTGTAGTTCAATGGCAGAACTTCAGCTTCCCAAGCTGACAGTGCGGGTTCGATTCCCGTCACCCGCTCCAACAAGCCCCCAGGTCAGAGCAAGGATTTTCGCCTGCGTCTTCTTGAGGGAAGCGCGATCGCGCCGTGGTCCATTAACGGGCCGTTAGCTGGTCCTCGCCGGGACTCCCGCCGATCCGTCGTCATCGTCATCGGGCGGAGGCTTCTTGGCCCGCTTCTTCGGCTTCCGAGCCTTGCGAGCTTGGGTGTCCATGTGGTCATCGGTCCACCGAACAGCTTGTTGAAGCTCCCCCGCCTGATCGGCATGGTTTGCGCCCGGCGCGTCGGAGTCCTCGACTCGGCCGAGTGAGCGACCGCACCGCTCGGCCTGTCCTAGCCAGGTGATGTGCGACAGATTCGCGCCACCTGACGCGCAACACGGCGGTACGACCTAGGTAGGCAGGTCAGGCGTGGGTCGACGACGTCGGAAAGCGCCCAACGGAACGATGATCAACACCGCTACAGCCAGGTAGCCGACTACCGCGAGGACTGGAAAAGCAGTCCGAGAAGGATCATCACGATGTAGCCAGCGATGCTCGGCGTCAGCTGCGTGGTGAGCGCCTTCACGTCCTGTTCGGCAATGCCTGGACGCACAAGCCCGGCGTGGACCGCATAGCGCCACACGACGGATACCAGGATCGACGTGAGAAGCAGGTTGACTCCATAGACGGTGGAGGCGATCCGCCCGGCTTCGGACTCCCTGACGTACTCGGCCAGCAGCCGGGTGGGGAAGGGCAGAAGGACACGACCAAGAGCAGCAACAGGTTCAGCCGGATCAGCGTTGAGGTTGAATGACTGAGGTTGTCGGTGATGACGGTGTGCTTGAACCAGATCGCGCCGATGGTCGAGAAGCTCACCAGGTAGGCAAGGTACGAGGACCACTGATCGGCCAAACCTTCAAGCAGGTCAGCCCCCGAGCTGCCCGGTACCCCGATCTCCAGCACCAACAGCGTGATCGCGATGGCGAATACGCCGTCGCTGAGCGCCTCCATGCGTGCCGTTCGATAACGTCCCGCACCGTCCTGGGGCTCGACCACAGCAGGATTCTGCCCGACAGCCCTCGCCGCGACTACCAAAGCACATCAGCTGGCCGACGGCCGGCGCACATCAACCGGCGCAGCACCCCGCATCGGCCGGCCCGGCTGCCGAATCTGGCTCTTTGAGGTCACGGACGCCCTGCGGGCGCGCCGGGCGGGGCCCTGCTCGCTGCGGGCGGTACCTCCGGATCTATACGGCCTCCGATACCTTGACACGGAAGAGGTCGGCAGCAGCGTTCCTCGGCAAGAACTCGGCAGCACTTCCACCATCGAGAACCGACCGGACGCGAGGATCGACACTCGCTCCGCGTGAGCTGAGCCATCGTGGGTAACGGTGAGCACGCGACGACGCCGGGGGAGCGTTGGGTGCGAAGGGGTCGCGTTGGCGCAGGGGTCCCGCGGTCAGACTGCCGTCAGATGTTCGGTCGACTCGCATGGTCGCGGAACCTACGGGTCAGCGTCGCCTGGGTCGGTGGTCCCGGCCAGGTTGGGTCATCGGGCCCATGTGGCCGGCTCGTCGCTATGTTGGGATTTTGGCGGACGATCCTGTGAGAGATGGCGGGGTTGGCCTCGGTCAGCCGTCGGTTGTACCCGCGGGCGTTTCGAGGATGACAGGCTTCGACAGGAGATCGTATGGCCGACGACCAAAGGACCGCCCGGATCTTCGGTGTGCTGTTCATCGTCACGTTCCTCACCTCGATCCCGGCCGTGCTGCTTT
>Ga0081538_10001629_pt1 | contig 23014 bp, 18 predicted proteins | sample TabmetS5T2R1_FD_71022 | JGI IMG/M metagenome (GOLD analysis project Ga0081538, IMG submission 71022) | Tabebuia heterophylla rhizosphere microbial communities from the University of Puerto Rico - S5T2R1 | ecosystem: Host-associated > Plants > Roots > Rhizosphere ... | reverse complement strand
ATGGCTTGGTACTCGTTGCATCATTACACGTTCTCCTACAATAAATCATCTGCGAGAGATCTTGAACCCCAACCGCCCCGTATTTCAAGGAAATCGCCGAGCAGTCATCGTGGCTGGAGAACCCTCTTCTGGAGGCCGCATGCTACAAGGGACCCCTGACGAGATTGAGCGCGTTTCCTATATGCTCAAACTATATGGCTTTGACTGTCAACGTGCAGTCAGAGCAGACTCTGACTTGGTGAGATCTTGGCTGGACGGCGGTGCTGGCATACTACATTACATTGGCCACGGTATCGCAAACAATGTCTACGAGGGACTTCCCTTGACTTCGAATGACATGTTTCGCGCTCTGGACTTGGATTACCTGACTGGTTTCAAGACACCTTTTGTGTTCCTGTGTGCGTGCGAAGCTGCAAGAATCCGACACGGCGCAGGAGGCTACCAGATAGGGCTTGCCAGCAAATTGGTAGAACGCGGCGCGCCGGCCGTGGTGGCGTTCAGTATGCCCATTCCCGAAACCAGAGCCTTCGAAATCGTGCGGATCTTTTACCGGCAGGCTTTTCGCCGCCCATTTGGTGTTGCTGTCCGTGATAGTCAGAAGGAACTCATCCAACAGCTGCCAGCTTATGCATGGCTTGCGCTGTCTGCATATGGAGATCCGAATCTCCGGCTGCCCGCCATGGTCAATAATGAACATGTACCGATGAGTGCCGATAGAGCACACACATGGCATTCCCATCTTCGATCCTATGCAGTTCTTCGCACCGAGCCGGCACGGCAGCTGATGTGGAATGAACTAAGCTCAGTGCCCACGCAGTTAAGATCGTTAGTGAGAGAGTTCCTTGCATCCGCATTTCTTGATCCATCCTGTTCCAGTGATGGTGTACTGGATCGTCTGGAGGAGAAGTCGCTATCAGTTCTAAGAGATTCTGGTGTTGGGTTACTTTCAATACGGGCTGCAATCTGTCTGGAGCGCGCACATCGGATCGGGCTAGACGCCAATCCTATTCGCTGGCCTGAGCCAGGTGATGCAACACGTCGATTATTATATGAACTCCATTTTGTCGCTGTTCTTGGTGTGACTCTCTTTGATACAAGATTAAATGGACTTGGCTGTGCCCTCATGGGTAGGCTCATCACTTGGGACCAAGGCAATTTAGACCACTCAGCCGTGTTTCTTCAACAGGGAATCGAGAAGTTGAAGGAATGTGCTAGTCTTTCTCCATATGTAAGGAGAATAGTTGATGAGAGCATCTCAATTGTGCAACAGTTCGGAGGGGTCAGCAATCTATAGGGAGTTCCACGAGAAGAAAAAAGAATCCCTTATGAATTTGTGATACTCGCTGCCATAATCGGTCTTACGCAGGCAGCGCCGAGTCGTGCCACTGACGCCGCTCAAGGAGCTGCAGGACAAGCCGGAAATAACATGGCTACTGCAAGTGATCCATTTAAATCGTTAATAACAGCAGCGGCCTCTAATACGCAAGCGTCCGTTTCGACCAATGATTCTAGAATATCATCACCGCCATCAGCTCCTGACACTATTCATCTATTTACTTGCGGACGGGATATCCTGTTTGACTATTTATTATTTCCTAGATTAGATCCGGTTTCTAATGCCATGCTAGAAAAATCAGTTGTTGGCTCCATAACTAGCCATGCATTTGCAAGTCCCCTAAAAAAAGTCTACTTTGCGCTTGAAGATGAAGCGCAAGGTAATGCTACTGCTCCTGCTGCTCCTAATGCCACTCAACCTGAACCTGAACAACCTACGCCACCAAAAGAACCACCGAGAGAACACGATGATAACGATGAAGACGACGAAATGAGTGGGAATTCAACCTCGAGTGAGTGATTGAGAGACACAACAGCAGGAGTCGTGTAGTTCTCTTGGAGATTTCAATGGCAGACATTGCCTTGAATGCATCCGAAGATTAGAGAAGCGTATGTAAGAGCAAACTTTGATTTCCCAGTCGACGTCGCAGAGAATGTTGAGCAGGAATTCAAGCGCAGAACTCAAGGAAGGAAGATTGACCGTCGAATCGACCAGATTTATCGCAAAAAGCGCGGCAGCAGGGACTTTATCATCTACATCGTCACCGAGATAAGCACTGACCTTTCTGGCAACAAGTATACAAACGCCAAGATAGAGGGCAGATACAAACTGCCACAGTTTAGGAAAGGGTATGACCCCCAAACTGGCCATAGCTGGCCCCTATAGACTCATGCAGCTAAGATAAAGTGAGACAACACTAGAGTTTTTTGAGGTCGAATCTGATTCTATTCTTCTTATTTCGTGCTACGTTAATGGTAACCTTTGTCTTTATTTGTAGCCCTTCTTACCCTGAGGCTCAGAAAATGCTATTTTGGCGTATTCCTGCGTGGTTTCTTTTCATGGCTTTATATATATCCAAATCTTTATTTTTTGAACGGCATCATGCAACACTCATTTGCTTCAGGATTGCTTGCCTCATCCAGCTTGCTTGCTTGTCCGTTAACCTTTCCTCCTCATCCAGCTCTTGGTTAATACTTTCCTTTTCTATTTGAGACAAGACACCCTCTAGCGAGCCGGGCATTGTGGCAGACACCTTTTCCAAGGTCTCTTTAAAGCCATTTTTTATCAATCGAAAAATCGTACCTTCAGAGTAATCGCACCACTTGTATGAGACCTCGTCAGGATCCCGACTTCGCTGTATGCGGGTCACTTCCCTTATACGAACTTTCTTTTCAATCAGCTCACCATATTTTCTCGGCCTTCCATCGCGGTGTTTGCTTGAGGCTGAGGCATCTAGTATGTCATCTGCCTTTATTTGGGATTGACCCAACTTTTCTTTGAGTTTGGTAGCCAGATCGATATAGTCACGTATTAGATACGCAATCTTTTCCTCGTGTGGCGTCTTGTCCTGGTAAGTGAAGTCGTTCCTCCTATTCACAACAGCATCGTGGTCCTGTGGGATGCCTCTCTCGTTTGGCCAGATGTTGACTATGTATACATGGAGATCAGGAATCTGATTTTCTTCCCTCCAGTAGTCTTCATGTGCCTGTATCAGCTCACGCAGAGGGGTATTGCTCAGCAACCCGCCGTCCCAGAATTTGCGATAATGTGTGGATTGGTTGCCGTATTCCTCTGGGACTTCCGCATACCTGTAATGTATCGGAACAGAAGAACTTGCCATCACATGCTCGAGCAGTAGGCCATCTCTGTATGTTATCTCAACCTCTTCCCTTCCTTCGGCGCCGTCTGCTTTTGTCGTGGCATAGTCTTCATATTTAGACTTCCTTTCATTCTCTCTTCTCTTCTTGAAGCTGTCAAAAGTCAAAACCGCCCCAGATTCGACATCCACGCTTACCATCAGCAATCTTGGCTGTCTCTTTTCTTCTTGTTCTGATTGACCATCAGCAGATGAGGCTATTGGAAAGCTGGCATAGCATTCTATACTTTCTCTGAGCGGACTGTTGTCATATTGGTACCATTTGTTAGAGGGCTCAAACCAGTTATCAAAGAACCTATTATCCAGTATGAGCGGCATGCGGCTGAACACGTTTGGAGCACCAGAATATAGATACTCTTTTGCAGAGTAGTAACGTCTTGCAGCCTCTCCCGTAGCAGTAGAAGTATCAATATTGTGAGCCTTGTCCCATCTTGAAACCCACGAGCTTTCGCTAACCGGCCACTCAAATCTATAATAATATGGAAAGGATGATTCTGAGACAAGAACCTCTGGAGGTATCGAAAAAGGTCCCCACTTGCTAATGTCTGGACTTGATGAAAGATGCTGCCAGAAATCAAGTAGCTTTCTGACCGAGCCCTTCCAGCTGCCACTACTGCTGACGTTTTGTCTCTTTCTCTTGTTCAGAACGTGGCTCACAATTATCGAGCCATTAATTGCACCGCCAGAAGTTCCTGCAATTACATCAAAAATATTTTTATTTTCTTGGCTCCTTTGGCCATTTCTGATCCAAAAGTAAAGCGCTGCATATACCCCTGCTTCGTATGCTGCTAGGGCCCCGCCTCCCTGAAGAACAAGGGCAGTTTGTAGATCATCCGTTCTTATACTATCACTGATTCTCTTTTTTTCGTTATTTCTCCTTTCCCTTCTTCCATCTGTCATTGTTGTCCTCTTACTATGGTGACATCCTAAAAAAGAAGTTCGGCTTGGATTGGAAGGAGCTTTTTTGTAAAAGCCTATTCTTCTTGGCACCGGCAAACCTTCTGTGCGATATATATATGCTCTTCTTGCCATATCTCTGCTCGTATTGCAATATCCTCTTTTATCCTCCTAAATAATCTGACATCATCAGCGGCAGCAATCTCTTCTTTGGATGAAAGAAATTTCCCTAGCTCTATGGCTTGTGCCATTTGCTCTTGGTTCCTATAATAATCGCCTTTGCCATTTTTTAGTAGTTCTGAAAAAGCTTTGGTGATATTCCGGCAATCAGGACCAGTTGATTCCTGCGTGTTGGGGTATGTAGAGGTTCTTTCATTTGAGTATTTTAAGTTTGTATAGACATTGCATGTTAGCCCTTTTTACCTCTTTATTTTCGCTGGTAAGAAACTCGTAAGCGAGTTCGAGCCAATTATCGCAATTTAAAGAAAAGCCAATTGTTCTCTTTAGGTTTGAAGTGAAGAAGGCAATACCTGCCCTTCAGCTTCTTACCTTTTACATTAACGACAATCTTGTCAGGCTTTCTTGATTCTAATTTAAATGTCCCGCTATCCCATATCTTGACTTCCCCAGCACCATAGTTACCTTTTGGGATGGTGCCTTCAAATGCTGCGTATTCAATCGGATGATCAGGGACGTGAACAGCAAGGCGGCGCTCGCTTCCCTCCGGCGCACCCTTGGGAAGAGCCCAGCTTTTTAATACGCCATCAATCTCAAATCGGAGATCCCAATGTAGCCTTGAGGCATGATGCTCTTGTATAACGTAAACCGGTCGTGCAAGCCCTTCTTTTCGATATTGCTTGACCACCACCTGATCGCAAAAGTCCTCGCTTATTTCTTGGCTAGACGCTTCCAAATGTTAGTTATTGCTAGGTTGAGGTGATTCTTAGGTTTTTATCTAACTATATCAGCCAGGTGCGGTGCTAGCTTTTGACTCTACTTTTTGTAACGCCTTTTTTCGCAACAATGCTTGAATTTTCTCCCACTACCACAGTCGCATCTTTCGTTATTCCAATCGATTTCTCCTCCCAACAATAAGCCTTGCCGACCCACTATTCAGTCAACAGAATCTTCTACCGCTCAGGATTAATCGCACGCATTTTGGCGTGCAACCTATATTTGGTTCTGCGGTCTTTTTCTATAAAAGCCGCCAAAGTGGTGAATCAATAGGTATTTGTCATGAACAATCAAGCATCAATAAATGCATAGTATTTATTCTAAGGGCATGGTAATGGGAGCAAAAATAGCTCGACTAGATTTCACAGCAGGAGTCGGGCTCATGCAAAATAGTCTTTGTTGTATTGTTCAGATAGTTCGGCTCATGGATCCTCGGCATATGCTATTGTGGTGTAGCCACACATAACATCATTATTAGAATATGTTAGCTTTCCTTTGATAATATACGACACACCTCCAATCAGAGGGGCTATTAGAAAAAAATATTGGCATTGGGCGGTGTCAAATGTTAAGTTGTTCAATCTGAAGAGTCGTGCCTGAACAACTGACAAATTAGGTCATCACCTCATACTTGTGGTTTAGAGCAGAGTACAAATTAGTGCCTATCCAGTATTATATTGGACATTTCAATCCTTTAGCTTTTTCTATGTAGACATATACGCGAGAATGAACAGGAGATATTACTATGTGATTTATAGAGTTCCAAAATGTCTTATTAAACTGTGGAAAGAGAACAGGCAGGAATCAACTTAAATGGTCAGAGCGCGTGTATTATCACAGAGATGATCATCTTAAACGTTCAGCTCTCGCCAGAAGTGACAGATGAGATCCATCGTTCAGTCCGAGGTAAAAAATCAAAGGAGCTAAAAGATCTAGAAGAGAATTTAGGAGTTAACTTGGTGCCAATACATCCTGGTTCACAAGATCCGCAGCTTGCTACCCATTTTATTGTCGAGGTTCCTGATGAAAAAAGTGCTGAAGAATTGAAGGCTAGACTATTGTCCACCAAGGGAGTAGTTGGGGCGTATATAAAACCTCGTGACGAGCTACCGTGAGATTATTTATCTATTTTGGGGAATATATAAATAAATATATCCGCTTCTGGGAAGAGGGTATGCTAATATGGCCGAGGGAAACTCTTCTTCTGAAGCTCTACTACCGCCACGAGAGCTAGTTGTAATCGTTAAGCCAGATCTAGGGTTGCATACAACGGTGAAAGGTCTCGACATTGCGTCAGCGAGAGAAACTGCTCCGTCACTTGCGGATTTTCTAAGGTCGACGCCGATTTCCATAAAGCCGTTGTTTGGAACGGACGAGACCAGACTGAAACTTGAAACTGCATCTTTGATGGCGGAAACTAGCGGACCTTTGCCTGACCTTTCCGTATTTTACCGTGTAGATGCGCCAGACACTAAACTGGATCAGCTTGCCAAAAGTTTGCGTCAACTAGATACAGTAGAGGCTGCCTATGTAAAGCCTCCGGCGGAACTGCCGCGAAGGATAAAGCCTCCGGCGGAACTGCCGCGAAGGCTCAATGACATGACCCCGTTGCTGGCCTCACCTCCGGTTACTCCGGATTTTGAATCAAGGCAGGGATATCTGAATGCAGCCCCAGCAGGAATAGATGCAAGATATGCTTGGACACTGCCAGGAGGTCGCGGCACGGGCGTCAACATCATTGACATAGAAGGAGCATGGCGATTTACCCACGAAGATGTTTTGCAGAACCAAGGCGGCGTTGTTGGAGGTACGCAATCGACTGATTTGAGATGGCGGAATCATGGGACGGCTGTCGTGGGAGTATTCGGAGGCGATCAAAGTTCCATTGGAATAACAGGAATCTCACCAGATTCTGACACCCGAGCAATCTCGATTTTCGGATCTGGTATGGGCTCTGCTGTGGCCATACGGCAGGCAGCCAACATGCTCCGTCCTGGCGACATCATCCTCATAGAGCTTCACCGACCAGGACCCCGATTTAACTTTCAACAAAGGGACGATCAGCTCGGTTATATTGCAATCGAATGGTGGGAAGATGACTTTGCAGCGATTCAGTATGCGACTGGCAGAGGTGTTATCGTAGTAGAAGCTGCAGGCAACGGTGCTGAAAACCTAGACGACGCTATTTACAATACGCGTCCTGCCGGATTTCCAACTAGTTGGACAAATCCTTTCAACCGAGCAAACCGCGATTCTGGGGCAATTGTGGTTGGAGCCGGAGCTCCGCCATCAGGAAACCATGGTCCAGACAGATCACGCCTCGACTTCTCAAATTATGGTGCTTTGATAGACGCTCAAGGATGGGGCCGCGAAGTGACCACATGCGGATATGGAGACTTACAAGGCGGCGTCAATGAAGATGTATGGTATACCGGTCGGTTTAGCGGCACTTCAAGCGCATCACCAATAGTAGTCGGCGCGATCAGCTGCACACAGGGGATTGTTCGAGCCAGAGGGATCACACCCGTGACTCCTGCAGCTATGAGGGCCTGCCTGAGGTCGACGGGTTCTACACAGCAAGATGCACCTGGTCGGCCTGCCTCCCAACGGATTGGCAACAGACCTAATTTGAGACAGTTGATCAATTGTGCTCTTGGAAAAGAGCAGATAAAAGAGATAAAAGAAGTGAAGGAGAAGGACATAACGGACGTAATAAAGGAAAGGAAGGAGTTTACCAAGGGAGAAATCAAGGAGAGTAAAGAGAAGGACATTAAGGAGAAGGACAAGGATTTCGTTGAAGGAAGGAGAATAATTGAAGGTAGAGTCATGCCGGGCCACCCTAGATTCCATCCATCTCGTTATGCTGAGGAGCGAATAGAGAAGCTCGAGAGCGAAGTCTCCGAGTTGGCACACTTTATCGGCGTTGAGCTGCGACCCAAGCTTCAAGAGTCCCCACTGAGCCACGAACCAGACACAGGAAGAGAAGATTTACAATCATTGAGTGCTCGTCTCCAAAAGCAAGCTTCAGATGCAAAGCAGCTTAAGGATGGCAAAGACGTGGAAAAGCTACAGGAAGGCTAAAGACCAACGGACGAGGTCAATTGACATTTGTGCTTGCACCAGTGCGGTGAACCTGGAGTTGTGGGTGGTACTCTGCGAAAAGGATGATAGATCTGCGCTATGGGCCTATCTTGGACTAAAAACTAGAGGGCTCCAACCAATTGAGCTTGTCAGCTCCGACGTACTTGCTTATTCCCGGCGTTGGGAGCATCGGCTCTCTGGTCACAGCGCTAGCATCGAGATCACATTATTCGATGGCCGAAAAATTCAAAGTGATAGGATATGGGGTGTGCTGAACAGGCTGTCGGAGGTAAAGTCAGATCACCTATCTCGGTCTAGCCCTGCAGACCGTGAATACGCCATCCAAGAACTAGGATCCTTTTTTCTCAGCTGGTTGAACTGCCTGCCACAACCTATCCTAAATCCTGCCACGCCACTGGGCCTACCGGGGCATTTCAGGCACGCCTCTGAATGGGCAATACTTGCTTCAAAGGCAGGCTTGCCTACGCCTCCGTATTTGAAGACAAGCAATGAACCCGATAATGAATTCGGTGATCATCAAGGCAGACTAGTGCCAACATCTGAAGTCTCCACCACTGTAATCGTGATAGGAGACCAAGTTGCTGCTAGCAACAACTTGATCATGGCGCCATCATACCTAGAAGCAGCCTGTATCCGACTTTCGAAACTGGCTAACACACCTTTACTTGGCATTGAGTTCGCAACTGATGCTAATGGAGAGTGGTTGTTCGCAGGGGCAACTCCACTTCCAGACTTAAGGCTCGGCGGAGAAGACCTCCTGAATAAACTGGCCAAAATAATGCGAGGTGGACAGCGTTAGGAAAAGTTCTATTGTGCGGCATTCCGACCGAACCCCCTTTGGCAAGGGTACATGAAGAACTCGACAAGCTCAACGTTCAATCTATAATCTTTAACCAGAGGCATTTTGACAGAATCCATTTTGTCTTTGAGATATTCAATGGCAGGGTCACAGGTCGAATTACGATTGATGGAATCAGTCACCAGCTAGAAGAAATTTCAGGCGTATACATACGCCTTATGGACGATCGGTTACTACCAGAGGTTAGAAGAGAGCCTCCCAATTCAGAAAGGCGTCTGCACTGCCGCGCTTTGCATGACGCGCTTATTCATTGGTGTAATATTGCGCCAAACAGAATAGTCAACAGACCAGTCTCGATGGCTTCAAATTCTTCAAAGCCCTATCAGGCGCAGATCATCTCGAAACTGGGATTTGACATTCCAGAAACTTTAATCACAAATGAGCCGGCATTGGTGCGTCAGTTCGCTGAGCGACATGGACGGATCGTCTTCAAGTCGATCAGCGGGATAAGGTCGATGGTAGATACCCTGAAGGAAAAGGACACGCAGCGTCTTGAAGCCATAAGATGGTGCCCAGTGCAATTCCAAGAATTTATTGAAGGATACAATGTGAGAGTGCACGTTATCGGCGGCGAAGCATACGCCGCGTCCATTATGACTGACGCGATTGATTATCGATATGCGCATAGGCAAGGCCACGGAGATGCTGAAATGAAACCATTCGTGCTGACAGACGAACTCGAAGATAGATGCATTAGACTCTGCAAGACACTAGATCTGTTTTTTGGAGGAATTGATCTCAAGATCACTCCTAATAACAGAGTTTATTGTTTTGAAGTCAACCCCAGCCCCGCTTATAACTACTTTGAAGGAGGCACTGGACAGCCAATCGCGAGGGCACTGGCAAGATTATTACTGGGTTCAGAAAATACACAGTAAAATTTGGTTTCGGTTCAACTGTCTTGATGACTAGGTAGCCCATAATATCTTCTGAGAAGTCAATTATCAGGTCAGTTCCATATTCATCTTCTAGTTTATTTCTAAGCGGCCTGATCTTACAGTCAGAACATGGATTGCATTTGATGGAAAAGTAGATTTATTTTTTTACATTAATTCATCTAGAGAAAGATAAAGAAAGAGGAGAAAGATAGAGCTTCCTTATACGTACACATATCCCATGCTAGTCGTACTCATAACCTGGCCAACAGTTCTTTGAAATATTGGTAGTGGTTGTAACTGCTCTGATAGATTGGTCGGCTTCTTGGTGGGATTCAGTTTCTGCCAGTCGGCCCAAATTTTATCTATGACTGCATGATGTAGCCAGAATATAGGGTCTAATGGAGAACTTGCAGTGCTCATTTGACCTCCAACCGAAATGTGTACTCGATCGTGGATACCTTCCAACCTAGTTCTAAATCCGTCCCAAGTAGTTTCTGCCATTACATTGTTTACTTGGGTCTGAGAAGGCAATGGACCAATTGGACTATTCCGAGTAATTCCCCAATCAGCCAAGTCTTGTGGGTCAGACAACTCTAGTGGAAGGGGGTCATTTGCCCAATCCCAGTATGGAATTGTCACGAGCGGATTAAAAAGCCGCATTCTGTTTTCAAGTTCAACTAGATACTCTCTATGCCAAGGAAGAAAGTTGCTTGCTCTGTGTGCACCCCACATGTGGCCTTCAGGCGTCGTCATTGCTTGTACATGTATGTCGACAAATTCTTGGTATGTTGGAGGTTCGATGCCGCTTTCCCTTAACGCATTTATTGCTCCTTTAAAACGCAGCCACTCTGTCCTCGTAAGTGACACCTGATTCTTTCTGACTCTGTATTTCCTACGAGTGTACACATATTTGTAGATAAAGCGGTCTACATTTTTCAGGTCTTTTATCCGGAATGTCTCGGGAAGCAATAAAAGTTGACTCTTTGGCGGTAGCCGCTGCAGCTTCTTCCCATACTTCTCTATGAATGCATTTGCAGCTGACTTGTCATCAAGCCTCTCAAGTAGTGCTGACAATTCTGGAGTAACTTCCTTCCATTCTCTAATCTCCATTTGTCGCTGTTCATCTGTAGGAATGAACTTTACGATCCTCTTTTGCTGCGGTCTGTCCTGATTGTTTGACATTATCTAATAAAAAGAGCGCTTTCTAATAACTTTTGTAGGTTCTATTTATCAATAGTTTTCCACTGATGTCGATTGTTGTTTGTAATTGAGAATGATGTCTTCTACATGAGATATAGCTTAAAAAAGGTACTTTTGGGCTATCAAGAGGAATTTTGGAGTTCCGCAAGCTGCTTGAAGTCGTGACTCTTGACGGGCGCAAGGAAAACAGCCTGAGAAGAAAATATATATATATATATATATATATACTCCACAGCTTCAGGCGGTTCGTCAAGTCTGTTGTCTCCGATGCCGTAAACCAAGACTCTACAGCGAATGGTTCTTTTGGGTCATCGGAAGAGCGCCCGTATTATGTGTCAAAAAAAAGAGCAGGAGCTGGGGGAGATATATAAAAAAAGTGAAAGACATTTGAGCATTATAATATTGGGTGCATACTAGGTTGTTGCATACTACTATAGTTAAGTAAAAGATCCATGGAAACCCTTTATGCCAAAAAGGCGAATCATTGCCCATTTTATGCATGAAAGGGAACGAGACACAGCGAAGCAAATGATGAGCCACGTTCAGGCAACTGAATCATACGTATTTGGTGAAATAGACGAGGAACGCATTCCAGACTTGCAGAGGCAGGGCCTAATAGTGCAAACCCTAGAAGATCAGCCTGCAATAGAAACGCCTGGCAGCGAGTCAGAGCCATTACCAGGAATTAGAAGATCAAAGCCTCGTCCGTCGTCGTTGCGTGGAGTGCCAAGTGGTCCAAGCGCTGTAGCAGAGGAAAGAGCCATCATTGAGCCAAACAAGCCGGAGTATTATCTTGTTCAGTTAGTCGGCCCATTGCTTGAAGAATGGCGACAGGAGCTAGAGCAGCATGGGGTAAAGCTACTTGAATATATGCCACGCTTTGCTTATACTGCAAAGATGACCCTACAACAAGCCAACGAATTGAAGGAACTACCGTTCATTCGTACTGTTCGTCTTTATGGGACGGAAGACACTGGACCGATCGGTCTTAGAGCTGCATTTGCCCCTCCTCCGCCTCCAAGTCTTGGACCGCCATCGGCTGCTGAAAGAAAGATGCTCGCCTACGATTTGAGGGTTCATGCGGAGGAAGATTTACCAAAGGTTCTCCAGTGGCTTCAACAACACGGCATCAATGTCGCAGGCAGCAAAGCGCGAAAAATACGACTGTACCTATTAGAAGATTCTCCTCTCGTAAATGAAATCTCGGCATTACCTGAGGTTGCACAGCTTGAAGAATATGTTCCTCCAAAATTGCATAACAATGTGGCAAGGACACTATTAGGAATTGATAGGCCTCCTGGTTCACACTCTACGGTAGAAGAAGATATTGTTCAATCAGGAGATGGTCAAATCGTAGCAGTGGCAGACACAGGTATTGATAGTGATCATCCTGATTTTAAGGGACGGATCGTAGGTATAATGGCGCTTGGCAGGGTGGGCGATTTCAGCGACACACATGGTCACGGTACCCACGTGTCAGGATCTATACTTGGAGATGGCACGTCCTCAGGAGGTGCCATTCGTGGCGTAGCTCCAAAAGCAAAGTTATTTTTCCAATCTCTGATGGACAGAGAAGGGGGACTTGGCGGGCTACCGCTAAATCTAGGAGATCTTTTTGAACAGGCATACCAAGCCGGTGCTCGCATTCACAATAACAGCTGGGGGGCGGCAACAAGCTCAGCCTATACAGTCAACTCGATAGAAGTTGATGAATTTGCAGCCAGACGACGAGACATGCTCATAGTAATTTCAGCCGGAAATGAAGGGCAGGCGGAAAATCTGAGAAATGCACAGAAAGGACATGTTGACTGGCTCTCAATAGGTTCTCCAGCATCTTGTAAGAACGCTCTGACAATAGGTGCATGCCGTAGTAGCCGTTCAGATGGACCTTTATCGGGCAGTACCTATGGCGAGGCATTCTCTGGCTTTCCTGACCCTCCTATTGCCAGAGAAAATGTTTCTGGGAATCCTGATTCAATAGCTGCATTCAGTAGCCGGGGGCCATGTGACGATGGACGCATTAAGCCTGAAGTTGTTGTACCAGGTACAGACATTGCTTCCACGAAATCATCCCGTGCTCCCCTGAGAAATTTCTGGGGGCCGTTTCCTGGTAATACGAGGTATGCGTTCATGGGGGGTACCAGTATGTCTGCTCCACTCGCCGCGGGGTGTGCTGCATTAGTTAGAGAGTATTATATCAAGGAAAGAAGCCATCAGCCTAGCGCAGCGCTTTTGAAAGCAACTCTCATTAACAGCACCCGCTGGCTTACAGGGTCTGACTCCGTAGCTGATCATGCGAAGATGCCAAACTTCCACCAGGGTTTCGGATGCATCTACATGCCCTTTGCAATTCCAAATCAGGGATTGCCCAATAATAATCTCAGGCTTGAATTTCTGGATACTTGGAACGATCCAAACATGCAGTTCAACCGTACCGGCCAGCGCGTTCGTTTTAAGGTATCTATATCCGGAGGAAGCTGGCTGCGGATATGTTTGGTGTGGACCGATCTGCCCGCGCGGGCGCTTCAGAATAACCTGAACTTGTTTGTCGAAAATATACAATCAGGACAAAAATGGATGGGTAATGAGGACCTACCAATGAGCCTTCATATTCCAGATCCTAACAACAACGTGGAAGTAGTAAGGCTGGAAAATCCAGCTGCAGGAGACTATTTGATTCAGGTACAGGCTTCAAATCTGCTTCAACCAAGACAGGATTTCGCCTTGGTCGTCACAGGAGATCTCACTTCACCTCTTGAGCCACACGCAAACGATTAGTAAAGAGGAAGGAGGAGAAGACGATTACGATTATGATGTCAGACAAAAGATGGAGGTTCTTGGAACATCCTTAAGCTGCGGCTGATCCAGGCAGAATTTGGGGACTCCATGATCCTGAATTTTGGTTCCCAAGAAAAGCTGAGGTATATCTTGATTGATGGAGGTCCGGAAAGAACCTACAAAAGGCACTTAAAGGAAGAATTGCAGGTAATCAAGGCTGCGGGTGGCAACAGCAGCCTTGATTTAGTCATTCTTAGCCATGTCGACAACGACCACATAATAGGACTCTTAGATATGCTGTCTGACTTACAGGAGCAGCGCAGCAATGGGGTACAGGAGATCTTATCTATAGCTGGCCTTTGGCATAATTCCTTTAGTGACACAATAGAGGATAATGCTGGAAGTATTCAATCAAGGCTAAGAATGCTTTTGGCAAACGCTGGCTCAGCTGGAGGACAGGTGATGTCAGCGGCAGGAATGGCACTTAGTGGAATAGGCCAGGGCAGGCAACTTCGGCTGTCTGCTTCGGCACTCAGTATTCCCATTAATCCAAACTTTCCTCAAGATCTCATTTCAGTTGATGATGCACCAAATCCAATCAATATTGATAACCTTAGCTTGCGCATAGTGGGACCCACTAGGGACAATCTAGAAAACCTTCGCAACGAATGGATAGCTTGGCTGGATGAACACGAAGATATTGTCTCTGAGGAAGAACCATTCATAGCAGCCATGGCCGATTGCAGCATTCCAAACCTGAGCAGCTTAATGATCTTGGCAGAAGCGGACGGGGGAAAGAAGATTCTTTTTACAGGTGATGGACGCGGAGATCATTTGCTTCAAGGATTGCAGAAGGCTGGTTTGCTTGCAGACAATGGTCGCCTTCATGTTGATGTATTAAAGGTACCTCATCATGGAAGCGACAGAAATGTCAACAAGACGTTCTTCAAGAAAATCACAGCCGACAAGTATGTCATCTCGGCAAATGGCAAGCATGGTAATCCTGATTTATCAACACTCATATGGATAGTTGAATCGGCTAGGGAACAGCAGCGACCAATTGAAATAATAGTAACAAATGAAACATATACGACCGAGCAATTAGTTAACAATTATAATCCTATTGATTATCACTATACATTAACTGTAATGCCCAAAAGTGCTCACTCCATGACCATCGATATTTCATCATAAAGAGGGGTTCAATACCATTGTCGTCTCCTTCAGTAAATTTTTTTATTGTATCTATATGTCTCCTAGTTATACTGTGAATGGTCGTTGTCTCTCAAAACGTGTATCTTTCTGTCCTACGATATAGTAGTTAGGTGTCTGATCGGGCGGCATTCTCCTGATAATATTCTTATGTAACTTTCTATGAGTGCCCTTGAAGGTACCGTCTTTCCAGACTGCCAGCAGTCGTGAGGTAAAAAGCCCATTGAAGGTACCATCTTGGGAGAGCTGATTATCTTGGCATCCTGATATTAGAAGAACAGAGGCCTTTACCTTATCCTCCACTTCTTTCAGATCAGCTCTTTTCAGTATATTGTCATAAAACTCTTTGTTGAGGCGATAAGTACGGTTCGCCACATCAGAAGGCATGAAACGATATTTCACTTTATCCCTATCAATATTAGATGTTCTCATATCCATGTCATCTTGATAGTATGCGGCCTTGGTAACAGTGCCACTATGACAACTATCAGAAAATACCAAGACACGCACACCTTGAGCAAATTCTCCATATAGAGAATATAGTTCATCATCAACAAGTTCACCATCGTACAGACACCAAGTTTCATCCATTGCATCAGCTTCTTCCTCATTGCGATCTGGCAACTGTCCACCATGACCGGAGTAGCTTAGCATGAAAATATCGCCTGATTTCAGTGTCTTAGATGCTTCCCTGATTCCTTCAATTACGCGCTCTCTCGTTGCGTCTCTAGTTAGCAAAGTAGTTACCTTAAATCCTTGAGATTTCACTATGCTTGTCATATCCTCAGCATCAGCCTCACAGGCATTGAGCTCACCTGACCATCCGCTGTAATGCTTTGGATCAACAGAGTTCAATCCAACCGTTAGTGCTAGCCCTGCTGCCATTAGGAAGCCTCCCCTTTGTTGCCTTTGATACTTATGAAAACAAACTGCATATGCTCTTCCTTATTGTAAGCAATTATAATAGATTTTTGCTATAGGCAACTGTAAAAAATATTCTAGTTGATCTATCGTGAAGGTCCAATTCTTGTTGTTTTTTACTCGGTAGTAGGCTACCATTATTCCTGAAAAAGGCTATAATATATAGCCCGATGCATTGAACCCTTGTATATGTGCAGCTCAAACCCCCTTGGGCCCATACGTGTAGAAAGCTTTGATCCTCATTTTGTCTGAATGACCGACGGAATGTATGTAGGATTAGAGACATCATAGCAGTAGTATAGTCAACCGCCCAAACCAATAGCAGCAATCAATAACTAATATGGATATATAGACACAGAATTAAATGAACTGTAATCTTCTTGAATCTGTTCGTTGATTCATCGAGTCTAAATCCTGAAGGTTTTTCTCTCTCGGAACCCTGTGGGTCTCTTCTTTCTGTGTTCAGAACCTCTAAAACTGGCCTTAGGAATTCATGTTAGTAAAACGATAGCTTGGGAGAACAGAAAGAAAGGATGAATTCTTGAGATTATGTACGGATTTTGGCTGACAAAGCCGCCTCTTACGCCAGCGAGCTCTACTCCACTAGCTCAATTTGTTCCGCTATTAGCGTCGTGCCAACCACAAAGCCATCACATTTGACCTCATGCCCCATGTACTGCGTCAGCTCGCTATCGTCGAATGCAGGGCCAGTCTTGCGTCGCAGGATATATCGTCGGGCATCAGCGGTTTCGATGAACATTGCCACGCGCTCGCTTTTGCTTCCCTTCCCGTATACACCTTGTGTGACCCGTCCATGCAGGGAAGTGACCCGAATTGGTTGCGTTGAACTCATGGCAATAATAATAAGCTCAGCATTGATGATAAATGCGATAGGCGACGATGCGGCCGTTTAATTCTTTGGCCACCACAGCGACGCCGCGCTTTACCTTTTCCTCGCTTTCTCCTTTCTTCGGTGTCCCGACAGTCACGAGATAACGCGAAGGAGCTGATGGGGTCTTAACCCTAGCAGCTCGACCTTTGGATGTCTTTGCGCCTTTCACAGCAAATGCTGTGAATGTTTCTTTGTCACCTAGCTGCGCCTTCTCGGCTATCTTCGAGAGCGCGGTTCTCTCCGTCGGCGACAACTTGCCGGAGGGTACTCGCTTGGAGGCGGTGGGCTTAGTCTTCGCTAGAAAAGCTCCTCTCAACTTCAATTTCTCCCGCCGTTCAGCACGAAAGAACCGCTCTGCTTCAGCGGACGTTACACCTGCAGGTATGTCGGTCGCGCTAGGTACCTCAATAGGATGCACACTAGGATCGCCAAGCAAACAAAACTGAGCAAGCGTCTTGAGATCGATAGGATCCATTTGCGCACTACGCTCTACGAACTGCTGTTGCGCCAGCAGAGCCGCACGGCCAATGGACGCGCCGTCCAACACGTTTAACAAAAAGTACTGGCAGATGAGATCCGCTGCTCCGTTGCCCTCAGCTGGACCGTAAGCGATGGTTGTACTACCAAAATAACCATAGCCCCCGTGATATAAGTAGCTTTGAGAAATGGGTTGATCGATAGCCAATGTGACTGCGTCGTATAACTCCGCACCGTAACAACACTCTACAGCTGCGACCGTGCCATCGACAATTTTGCCAGTAATTGCCTGGGTGGTCAATGATATTGGCTTGCCCTTATCCCCCTCGCCATAAAATTCTGGAGATGCCAAAGCGCCATGACAGTTGATGAAGTGCATACGGCTTTGTAACTGTTCGTCAGCATAATCCCGTCCCGAAGGCGGCGCAAGAAGCAACTTATCGGCATTTCCGAAGATATTGTCGAGGCTAAGTTTCGTTGAGCCCTGCCAAACCTCAGTAGAAAGGCCGAAATAACCTATGTAATCTTCCAGGGGCCTCCTCTTGTAATTAGTTACAGCCTTCAGTAGCGAAACGACATAGGACGGTTCGTTAGCGCTCACGAGATCTGGCAGCCTTCCTACAAGCTGTGTTGGACCAACGAAACGAGCTGGATCCCGCGAATAGGGTGTATCGCAGGCATAGGGTAGATCGCTCCAAGCGTGATCGTCATCGTCGCCACCACGCCCATCTAGCTTATAAACTGGGTTGTCAAGATCTTGGTGCGGCACTACATCTGGGGCTCCCAGGATCATAAGATAATGAGGATTGAAAAACTTGAACACAGCATCGATGGCCTCTTTGTTCCCTCGACGATCGCTCGTGCTAATCACTGCCTTGCCCGATAACTTTTTCATACTAGCCTCGTCGTCAAGGTAAACAACTTTGCTCTTAATTCCACGCGTGTTGTCAGCTGCTATCAATTTGGTAAGCGCGTTCTGGATCTTTGCAAACCCCTTAGTGCCATACTTTTTCAATAATGCTTTACGATTGGTAACGATGATCTTGTCCTCCATAGCTTTGTCCTTCGTTCAGTATGGTAATGTATCTATGAAAGCTTTTCGGCTTCGTTGCGTAGTTGGGCAATAATCTCTCCATCGCTCTTAGTACAGCATCATTGTTATTGAGTAGTAACAGTTGCTGGACCGTCCGCGTTTTGAAACAGAACTCACTATAGGCGTAATATTACGTTCAGTCTGAAGTTAATTTCTATAAGCTGACAAATCGGACTTTGCCTGGTGAACCATATTAGGGTCAGCTCCGACAGTATAAATCTGTGTCCGTATGGGCCTTTGTCAGCCAGAATCTTGCTCAGGTTACCTGACCCAGCTCCCGCATCCATAACTATTTCTATCGTATCTTGGAATCTGCCTCACTAACTATTGAATCATGCTTTGCATTCTTATATCATCTCTGGCCACCTTCGTTTCTCAAGCAGTATCGCGACCCCTTCAAGCTGCACATCGCTAGAAACCTTCTCGTAAGTTCACTCAGTCAGCTATCCTCACACGTCTATACCAAGTATCATAGGCTGGACTAAATCAAAAAGAAAGTACAAAACTAAACTATCATCACAAACAAGTTGCTTCCCTGTATGGTGACGGTAAAAACTAGATGAAAATGATATTGAAGGATTAGACCAGCCAAGAAGAAGGGTTTTAGATGCATACTCAGAAGGAAAGATAAATGAGAAGCATTACGATTTATTGAATGAGGTCATTTCAAATCTCTAGATGGGAGAATAGACAAGGATCGCAACACAGAAGTAGAGTCTTATGAGAAGGGTATCGATGATCATCAATCATCATGATGATTGATGATCTAGAAAAAAACGTATTGAGGAAAAGGCGGAGAAAGCAATTGATGAATCAACACAAATTCCAGCAGAACTAATCAAAAAGGGTGATGAGTTCTGTAAAAAAAAGGAAAATTTGAAGATGCAATCCTATTCCGACTGGACTACGACCTACAAAGATTCTTTTGTAATGATTTTACCAACTAAAGACTTTCTCTTGACTTGAATGAAAAAACCGATTCATTCCTGTCGTCATACTTGTTGCAATGCTCTTATCTAAAGGGGTTTTCCTTAGATATTATAGGGTAAATCTTCTTGAGATCTCGCTCATCTTCTCCAATTTCTCGCGCCAGAGCCTTGCTAGAGAGACTATTTTCTGTGAGCGTTTCAGCGTTCTGTTTTGACACCCGTTCAAGCGCTTCAACAAGCTTCCTTATTTTTTCCTGGTTCTGCTGTATCCATTCATCGGTTTGCTCAAGACTTTCGGCTATTTTCAGAATTGCATCATAGTTTGTTGCGTCACCATTCTTTGACTTAATCACGTTTACGATGGAGATGGCGATCCCTGCAATCGCGCCCACAACTGACGATATTGCTACTAGCAGCGCTGTCGCGTTCTGTATAGTTACAGCTGGTTGATCCGCCTGAGCGCTTGCAGATGCCCAAAGGCCTCCCGCGGCGCTAGATCCACATAACAAAACGATTGCGGCCATCACCAATTTTCTGGATTGGAATTGCTTAACGATGGACTGAATCATTGAATTAGTGGCTCACATACATTGTAATAAGGTATCCGTTTCAAACTTATGGTAGATAGTCGCAAGTCCTAATTCTCTACATACTCCAAAGAATACCGGTATATCATTCATTGTCGTATTCTTTGATTTTGAATTTTGAATCGGCTTATAATAATGTACATATGGAGCTATTGAGCTATAATTTTAGAAGCTAGTCAAGAAATAAGTTTACTGCATAAAAGATAAGTAGTTCGATATTTTATTTCCGGCTATGGAAATAATAGCTTCTAATGAAAAAAAGCTGAACATGGAAAGGATAATAATAATAATTCTTGTTGGCTTTTACCAAATTCGACGGTATGAGGATCACACACATACACACGCCATATAGATTTGCTGCAATCAAGTACCATGCATTCTGATACAACTGAGTACAAGGGCAGTTGGGAACCAATTCAGTATCGATTCAAGCACCTTCCTGTCCATATGGCATTACTACATACAGGTAAGGTACTCGCATTTGGAGGATCTGGCAATGATCAGCATAACCTAGGTAATCCATTACCTGGAGAAATATTTGATCCAGGTGGACGAGGAAGAAGCGATAGGGGTGAAGTCTTTGAAATACCCAATACTGGCATACAGGGAGATATTTTTTGTGCAGGCCATGCGTTCTTAGCTGATGGACGATTGTTAATTGCTGGCGGTACATACAGATATGACTTCTCCTTATTTGGTATTCCATTTCCGCCTTTTAGCGGATTAGAACATACATACATCTTTGACCCAGTTAAATTGAATTGGAATAGAATGCATAACATGGGTTTTGGTCGTTGGTACCCTACTTGCATCATGGTAACTGATGGCAGAATTCTTTGCGTCGGTGGCCTTACTAAGTATTTTCCATGGGCTTTCCTAAATAAGCTTGAAGTTTTTTCTAACACTGATGATAGCTGGAAAATACTGGGTGGCGCAAATCGCTGGTTACCATTGTATCCGCGATTACATTTGTTGCCATCAGGGGAAATATTTTTCGCTGGCTCGTACAACACTCACTATACCTTTCCATTTTCTAGAGTCGCATTTCCTAGTGCAAAACTAAACATTCAGACAAAAGAATGGACAACTATCGGGAACCCAAACAATATCAATAGAGAAGAGGGCACTACAGTACTTCTTCCTTTGATACCGCCGGATTATTCTGCCAGAGTTCTTTTGATAGGAGGAGGCACGCCTACAGGCACAGAGGCAATAAACGATGTGGAAATGATTGATTTCTCTGAAAACCATCCAAGATACAAACCTATTGCACCTTTGATTCATCCTAGATACTATGCCTATGCAGTCATTCTTCCTGATAAACAGGTGCTAGTGCTTGGCGGCAGAGTTGGCAAAAAAGGTCATGCAAAGCCAGACGAACCACATCATACTGGTCATGATGTTGTTGTTGTAGAGGATGATGAAGTTCCACAAGATCCTATGTCTGTAAGAGAACCTGAACTCTTTAATCCTGAAAAAGGGGAATGGGCACCTGTTGCTAAAATGCAGGTTGATAGACTCTACCATTCTAACGCATTGCTTCTTCCAGATGGTCGTGTAATGACTGCAGGAAGTAATCCACGAAGAGGCATAAATGAGCTTCGCATTGAACTGTTCTGTCCATCATATCTGTTCCGTGGCAACAGGCCTATGATCAAAAAGTGCCCAAATACAGTTCCTTATGGAACAAACTTTGAAATAGAAACTTTTGAAGCTGCAGACATAAAATCAGTGGCGCTAATTCGTCCTTCAGCTACGACACATTGTGTCAATCCCGAGCAAAGATATGTTGGGCTAGAATTCATACAAAAGAATTCTAACACTATTCTTGCCACAATGCCTCTGAATAGGAATGTTTTACCGGCTGGCTATTATATGTTGTTTATATTAAATTATGAAGATGTGCCCTCTGTTGCATACTTTATTTTAGTAAACTAATAATCCTCTTTGACTATGCAAAAAAAGACACAACAATGGTAAAGTCCCCCTCATGGAGCACGGCGCATACAGACGTCTCGTGCTAATTGCAAGCAACGATAGTGTCTGCGCTAAAGATAGAATTAACGCAGAAGCATGTGCATATGAAGTGACATTGGCAATTACGAAGTTAACATTTGAAGGTCCGATTATCTTGAAAGGTTTCAGTGCATATTTTTGTGGTGATGATAATGATGATCGGCTCAGTTGGAATTGAAGAATCAGGCTGCCTCTGCTCATTAGACTGCCAGAATTTTATGACCACTGTTTCAGCCACATATCGCTAGTGATAAATAATAACAATTCTCATCTAAGTTCTGCTACGGAGTCGGTTATTATGACTGACTGCTGCGCCTCGGTTTTTTTGCCGCGTCTGAATGCCAAAATGCTGTATGTTCTTGGACCATCCACAGCAGATGAATATTGGCAGTTCGTCACTGATTATGGCAATGTTCGGAGGTATCTGCAGGAAAAACACCTGGGACAGGTTGTGTATGTTAATGTGGCTTTATGCTCAAACTCAATAAGAATTTCGTTTTGCTTAGTGGCTGGTGCCGATCTTGCAAGACTTATCCCATGTCTAGGGAGTAAAATTTGTGCTTAGTGCAATCATGTTCGCTCAATGACGCATAGATATCATTGAGAGCTTAAGCAATAGGACAGTATGGCGTTATCGGCTGAGCTTGGACCTCTCGCCATATCAACCAGAAGCGTAACGACAATGTGGAGCAATATATATCATAAAATGATTTTGAATTTGTCCTGGTTATGGAGTAAATTTATAATAATTGTATATTAGGATTTATCATTATTTGGTCTTTATTGCACCCCTTTATGATAATTCTTAAGATATTGTTACTAAACTAAATAGGCTTCCAATACCTCAATACTGCCATGCAGGTGATCGACAGCGCTGCTCCCTCCTTCAGGCACAGGCTCATCGAAATAATAGATAATGATGGTGCGAGAGAAAGCCTTCTTGAATTAAGACAAAGCGATGACTTTATCGATCGTTTGGTTGAGTATTATGTCGATGAAATAGCTAA
>Ga0081538_10001628_pt1 | contig 23020 bp, 21 predicted proteins | sample TabmetS5T2R1_FD_71022 | JGI IMG/M metagenome (GOLD analysis project Ga0081538, IMG submission 71022) | Tabebuia heterophylla rhizosphere microbial communities from the University of Puerto Rico - S5T2R1 | ecosystem: Host-associated > Plants > Roots > Rhizosphere ... | reverse complement strand
CCCCGGCCGCCCCCCCCCCGCCGGTCGGTGCGCGCCTCGCCGGTCGGTGCGCGTCCCGCCGGCGACGGGTCCCGAGGCAATGGGCTCCGCTGCGGTGAGGTCGAGGTCATGGTTCCGTCGGCGGAACGCATTGCCTCCGGCTTCGGGCGACGGAACCTATTGCCTCGGCACGGCACCGCTCCCACCGCCCCACCCCCGGTGGAAGTCGGCGCGTCATGGAACTGTCATCCGCGCATGGAACCGGTTCCATTGACACGCCGCCGAACCGGGCTTACGTTGCAGCGGACAGTGGTGGAAGCGGTTCCATCCGGATTTGGATGGGCGACCGAGAGAGGGGGGTGGTGGTCACCATCGCCGACGTCGCAGCGCACGCCGGGGTCGGGGCGGGCACCGTGTCGCGGGTGCTCAACGACAGCCCGCGCGTCAGCGACCGCACCCGGGCCCGGGTCCTCGCCGCCATCGAGCTCCTCGACTACCGGCCCAACCCGCTGGCCCGGGGGCTGTCCCGTGGCCGCTGCCAGACACTCGGCGTCGTCGTCCCCTTCTTCACCCATGCCTCGGCCGTCGAGCGCCTGCGCGGCGTCGCCGCCGCGCTCGACGGCAGCCGCTACGACCTGGTCCTGTTCAACGTCGAGTCGCCCGTCCACCGCGACGAGCACTTCGCCACGCTGACCCGCCGGGACCGCGCCGACGGCCTGCTGATCATGTCGCTTCCGCCGCCGCCGCGCAGCCTGGCCCGCCTCGCCGACGCGGGGGTGCCGGTGGTGTTGCTCGACACGTCCGGGCGCGGGGTGCCTGCGGTCGTGACCGACGACGTCGAGGGTGGTCGCCTGGCGACCCGCCACCTGCTCGCGCTCGGGCACGAGCGGATCGCGTTCATCGGCGACGACCCCGACAACCCCCTCGGATTCACCGCCGGCAGCAGCCGCGAGGCGGGCTACCGCGACACGATGACCAACGCCGGCATGAAGATCCCGCCGGGCTACGTTTGCCACGGTCCCCATGTCCGCCCCGTCGCACGCCTCCTCACCGAGCAGCTGCTCGCTCGGCGCGACCGGCCCACCGCGGTGTTCGCCTCGTCCGACGTCCAGGCGCTCGGCGTACTCGAGGCGGCTCGGGCGGCGGGTCTCGATGTGCCCGGCGACGTCTCGGTCGTGGGCTTCGACGACGTCGAGGTCTCCGGCTATGCCGGGCTCACCACCGTGCGGCAACCGTTGTTCGAGAGCGGCAAGCTCGCCGCCCGTATCCTGCTCGACGCCTTGGACAACGGGCACCTTCCCGAGCCCCGTGAGCACTATCTTTCGCTCGAGCTGGTCGAGCGCTCGACAACCGCCCCACCGCCCCGCCGACGGGCGGGCGGACACTCGTCAACCCCGCGGGCGATGCCCGCGGCGCGAAGGGGTTGAGAAAACCCGTCGGAGGGTGAACGGTAGAGACATGGCACAAATCGTTCTCGAAGATGTCTGGAAGGTATTCCCCGGCGGGACCGAAGCCGTGCGCTCGTTCGACCTCGACATCGCGGACGAGGAGTTCGTTGTCCTCGTCGGTCCCTCCGGCTGTGGGAAGACCACGGTGCTGCGCATGGTGGCAGGGCTGGAGACGATCTCGAAGGGCACGGTCTCCATCGGCGACCGGGTCGTGAACGACGTTCCTCCCAAGGAACGCGACATCGCCATGGTGTTCCAGAACTACGCCCTCTACCCGCACATGAGCGTCTTCGACAACATGGCCTTCGGGCTGAAGCTCCAGAAGGTGCCGCGCCAGGAGATCGACGAGAGGGTCCGTGAGGCGGCGCGCATCCTGGGTCTCGGCGAGTTCCTCCGGCGCAAGCCCGCCGCGCTCTCGGGTGGCCAGCGCCAACGCGTCGCCATGGGCCGGGCGATCGTCCGCCACCCCCGCGCCTTCCTCATGGACGAGCCGCTCTCGAACCTCGACGCCAAGCTGCGGGTTCAAACCCGGGCGGAGATCGCCAGGCTGCAGGACGAGCTGGGCGTCACCACCATCTACGTGACCCACGACCAGGTCGAGGCCATGACCATGGGCGACCGGGTGGCCGTGATGCGCAAGGGTGTGTTGCAGCAGGTCGACACGCCGCAGTCGCTCTACGAGCACCCGACCAACCTGTTCGTGGCCGGGTTCATCGGCTCCCCGGCCATGAACATGGTCGAAGCCAGCCTCGTGCCGGCCGACGGGGCGTTGGCCGTGAAGCTTGCCGGCTTCCAGTTGCCGGTGCCGGACGAGGTCATGGCACAGCGGCCCGACCTTCGCCGGTACGAGGGGCGCAAGGTCGTCGTGGGAATCCGCCCCGAGGACATGGAGGACGCCTCGCTGGTGTCGGATGCACCGGCCGAGCGCCGCATCTCGTCCACGGTGGAGCTGCGCGAGGCGCTGGGCTCCGATGTCGTCGTCCACTTCGCGATCGATGCCCCACCACCAGTGACCGAAGAGGCGATCGACCTGGTGGCGGATGTCGGCCAGGAGCTTGTCGAGCGGGTGCAAGAGACGGTCGAGGCGAGCCGATCGAACATGCTCGCCCGCCTGAACCCGCGGACGCGGGCCCTCCAAGGAGACCCGATCGAGCTGGTGGTCGACACCCATCGCCTGCACTTCTTCGATCCCGACACCGGCCTTGGCGTCTACGGCCACCAGGAGTAGGGCGACCAGCCCACGACAGCAAAAGGAGAACCACATGCGAATGCGCCGATTGTTGGCTGTGCCAGCCGTCGCCATCCTGTTCCTCGCCGCCTGCGGCGACGACGACGATGACGGCGGTGCCGCCGAGGACACCGGGGACACAGCCGAGGAGGGCGGCGGCGAGAACACCGGCAATGTGAACGTGTTGAACGCCATGGAGCCGGAGGAAGCCGAGGTCGTTCAGGGCATCGTCGACGAGCTGATCACCGCGGAGACCGACTACTCGGTGGAGATCGAGGCGTCCGGCAGCTTCGAAGAGGACTTCCAGATCCGCGCCGAGGGCGGCACCCTCGACATCGCGCTGCTGCCCCAGCCGGGTGCGGTGGAAGACGCAGTGGGTCAGGGCGCCGTGTCCCTCGAGGACATGGGCTTCGACATCGCCGAGCTCGAGGAGACATTCAGCGAATACCTGATGTCGCTGGTCGAGGTCGACGGCGAGCACTACGGGATACCGTCGAACGTCAACCTCAAGAGCATGATCTGGTACCCGAAGGACGACTTCGACGAGGCCGGCTACGAGGAGCCGGAGACCTGGGACGATCTACTGGCGCTGAGCGATCAGATCCGTGACGAGCAGGGAGTCCCGCCGTGGTGCGTGGGCTTCGAGAGCGAGGCCGCAACCGGCTGGCCGGCCACCGACTGGATGGAAGACATCATGCTGCGCACCGGCGGCACCGAGGTCTACGACCAGTGGGTGACCCACGAGATCCCGTTCAACGACGAGGCCGTCCAGAACGCGGCCGAGCTCTTCGGCGAGGTCATGTTCGGGGACGGCTACGTGCTCGGCGGCGCCGACCAGACGCCGGCCATCGCCTTCGGCGACGCCCCCGGTCCCATGTTCCAGGACCCGCCGGGGTGCTGGCTCCACCGCCAGGCCACCTTCATCAACGCGTTCTTCCCGCCCGAAGCGGAGGCCGGGGTCGACTACGACTGGTTCGCGTTCCCGCCCATCGACCAGGAGGGCACGCTGTTCGCCGGCGAGTTCTTGGTCACATTCCGCGACGCTCCCGAGATCCGCGACTTCATCGAGCAGTTCATCTCACAAGAGGTGCAGTGCGCCCAGGGTAGAGACGTGAGGAGCTCGCGGGTCTCGGCCCGCCCTGACGTCGGGCCGGACTGCTACGACAACGACATCCTCGCCGAGGCCTCGGAGATCCTGACGACGTCGATCGAGGAGGACACCGGTCGCTTCGATGCCTCCGATCAGATGCCTCCCGAGGTGGGTTCGGGGAGCTTCTGGAGCGAGATGATGACCTATATGCAGCAGGGTCCCGACTCCGTGACCAGCGTCCTGGACACCATCGAGGACAGCTGGCCGCAGTAGGCCAGGGACGTAACGACAACCGATAGGCAGGGGGTGGCCGCAGCCCGGCCACCCCCTCCCGGTCTACGCTGACCGGCGAGCCGCGAAGGAGGGGACCGCGTGACCACGACGGTCGAAGAGCCACCAGCCGTCCCGCCGCTGCCGCCCGAGGCCCCGGAGCGGCCCCGCGCCAGGAGCACCGTGGGACTGACGATCATGCGCGTGGTCAGCGCCGCGGCCATACCGATCGTCCTGTTCGCGCTGCTCTGGCTCACGTTCGATTTCCTGCGCGACGCCGACGCCAACCGCTTCGCGCTGGCAGGCGTGGCGATCGTGGTGGGCGTCGGCGGAGTCTTCCTCCTCTACTGGGGGATGAACCGAGTCGTCGACCTCCTACCCGACAGCATCCGCGGCGCGGTGCGGCCCTACGTGTTCGTGGGGCCGGCGCTGGTGATCCTCGCCGTGTTCCTCATCTACCCGGTGGTCAACACGATCATCATCAGCTTCGGCGACCAACAGGGCGAGGGCTGGGTCGGCCTCGACAACTACGAGTTCGTGTTCACCGACGACAGCATGCTCCGCTCGATCCGCAACACGGCGGGCTGGATCATCGTCGTGCCGGCGGTGGCGGTCAGCATCGGCCTCGCCTTCGCCACGCTCGCCGACCGGCTGAGCCGCGGCGAGAAGGTGGCGAAGTCGCTGATCTTCATGCCGATGGCGATCTCGTTCGTCGGTGCCGCCGTCACCTGGCGTCTCATCTATGGCTTCCGTCCCGAAGGGTTCGGCACCAACATCGGCCTACTCAACGGCATCAAGGACGGGCTCGGGTTGAGCCCCACGGCATGGCTGCAGGTGAAGCCGTGGAACAACCTGCTGCTGATGGTGATCATGATCTGGATGCAGACGGGGTTCGCGATGGTGGTCCTGTCCGCGGCCATCAAGTCGATCCCCGACGAGATCATCGAGGCAGCGCGCATCGACGGGGCGTCCGAGTGGCAGGTCTTCCGGCGCATCATCGTGCCGAGCATCGCCCCGACGATCGCAGTGGTGACCACCTACATGGTTATTAACGCGATGAAGGTGTTCGACATCGTGTTCGTGATCGGGAACGCCGAGACCAACGAGACCGAGGTCATCGCCGAGCGCATGATCGACTGGTTCTTCCTCAGCAACCACGACGGGCGGGGGGCGGCCATCGCGGTCATCCTGTTCCTGGCCGTCATACCGGTGATGATCTGGAACGTCCGCCAGTTCCGCGAGCAGGAGGCCGCTCGATGACCCTCACGGCACCGCTGCCGACGGAAGTCGAGGAGAAGGGGCCGCCTCCGGCGGGGGAGGCCGCCGAGGTGCGCGGGGGCGGATGGTTCGTCCGAATCACGATCCTGGTCGTCGTAGCCCTCTGGCTCGTGCCGACCGTGGGTGTGCTCGTCACCTCGTTCCGCCCCGAGCCGCTGGTGGAGACCACGGGCTGGTGGACGGCGTTCGCCCATCTCTTCGACTCCAGCCAGTGGACGTTCCAGAACTATCGCGACGCCCTCGATGCGGGCGGCTTCGAGAACGCGTTCCTGAACAGCCTGGCGGTGACCATCCCGTCAACGGTCATGCCCATCACGATCGCCGCGTTCGCGGCCTACGCCTTCTCGTGGATGGAATTCCGGGGCCGGTACGTGATGTTCGTGGGGGTGGTGGCGCTTCTGGTCGTGCCGCTCCAGATGGCGCTGATCCCGATCCTGCGGCTTTACTCGGACGGCGCACAGATCGGCGGTGTCCCGATCTTCCCCGACCTCGACCTCAACGGCACCTTCCTTGGGATCTGGCTGGCGCACACCGCCTTCGGCCTGCCGCTGGCCGTCTACCTGCTGCGGAACTTCATCGGCTCGTTGCCCTCGTCGATCATCGAGTCGGCCAGGGTCGACGGCGCCGACCACTTCACGATCTTCTGGCGGCTGGTGGTGCCCCTGTCGGTGCCCGCGCTCGCCGCGTTCGCCATCTTCCAGTTCCTGTGGGTGTGGAACGACCTGCTGGTGGCCCGGATCTTCCTCGGAGCCACCGAGGAGAACAGGGTGCTCACGCTCGCGCTGCAGACGTTGAACGGCTCTCGCGGCGAGGACTGGCACCTGCTCACGTCTGCGGCCTTCATCTCCATGATCCTGCCCCTCGCCGTGTTCTTCGGGTTGCAGCGCTACTTCATCCGCGGCCTGACCGCCGGGGCGGTCAAGGGTTGATGCCCCACCACGGTCCGTAGTGCCCATGGCCACGCGTCGAGCCGGGAGTGGCGGCGACGGGATCGGTGGGTTGCAGCCGCTGTCACCGCAGCGGAAGTGGCGCGCGATCACGGTGGCCACGCTGCTGCTGGTGCCGGCCTTCTGGGCGCTGCTGGCCGGGCTGGTCGCCGAAGCCTCCGACGAGTCCGGCGGCCCCAACGCCGCGGCGGCCATGGCGTTCGGATTGGCGCTGATCCCGTTCGTGTTCATGGTGCTCGCGTTCATGTCCGAGCATCCGCGGGCACCGGGCGCCGTCCTGCGGGCGATGGGGTGGGCACTGCTGGTGGGGATCCCGGTCTCGGCGTTCGTCGGTGACGCCGTCACCGGCATCGTCGCCGGCCTCGGCGCCGGAGGCATCAAGGCCCTGCGGATGGACGCCGACCACAACACGCGGGCCCGTGCCCTGGCCGTGCTGCTGGCGTCGGCCTACACGCTGGTGCTCGTGGTGCTGACCGGGGCGCTGGCGCTGCTGCCCGCACCAATCTTCCCGTTCACGGCCATCGGCGTCGCCGATCACCTGTCCGAGCGCCGCCGGGAACGGGAGCGTTCTCACCCCACAGCAGGTGGCTGAGCCGGCGGACGCCGGGATCGTCCAGCACGGAGGGCGACGCTCTGCCTGCGGCCCGGTAGACGCGGGGCGAGGCGCCGTGGATCGACGCGAAGCGGTGGGAGAAGTGGCTGGCGTCGGCGAAGCCGCACTGTCCGGCGATGGCCTCGACGGTGAGGTCGGTGCGCAGCAACAGTGACTCGGCCCGCGAGCAGCGCGCCCGCTCGAGGGCGGTGGCGGCGCTCAGCCCGAAGCCGGCGCGGAACAGCCGGCTGAGGTAGCCGCGCGACACGTGGGCCAGCCGGGCGAGCTCGCCGACCCCCACGCGGCGCAGGGGCGTCTGTGCCCATTGCCGCTGCAGCTCAGCAACTGCGGCGGCCAGTGCCGGTGCCAACGCGTCGACGGCATCGGGCCGGGGCAGGGGGCCGGAGACGAACAGGCTCAGCATGAACGCCAGGGCCTCGCTCATCCGGCGCGGCCAGTCGTCGGGCGCCGCCCCCGCCAGCCACAGGAGGTAGGCGCACAGCCCGGCGAGCGGGTCATCGTCCGTCATGGGCCGCACCTGCAGCGTCGCCGGCGGGGACCCGCCGACGTCCCGAGGCACGAAATGGACATAGCCATGACGGCAGGGCCCGGTCGTGTCCCAGGCGAAGCCGTGGCGGAGGCTCGGCGGCACCAGGAGCAGCTGTCCGGGGCCCAACGGCACCGCATCGCCATCTAACGTCACCTGGGCTCGGCCGGACAGCATCCAGACGAACTCGAAGTCGTCGAGCACGCGGGGCGGCATCTGCGCGCCCGGTGGGTAGTCGGCGATCGCCGGCAGCCCCATCAGCCCTCCCTTCCCGTGCACATCCGGACAAGTTCTGGATCGCTCCGAGCATTCCCCGCCAGCGTCCGGTCGTGCACGATCGGGTCAGAGGCGACTCAGGAGGGTCGATCCGACGTACGAGCAACAGGGCTTCGTGGTGGTGCGGGACGTGCTCGGCTCCGAGTGCCTGGCCGCGACGATCGCGGAGGCCACGGCGATCTGCCGCGGCCTGCGCGGCGACATCGAAGGCGCGGTGCCGGCCGCCGAGCGGGACGACGATGCGGCCGTCCTGAGCCGGTATCTCTGCATCCATTTTCCCCACAAGATCTCGGCGCTCATGCGAGACGTGGCGCGCCATCCGGCCGTCGTGGACGCGCTTGTCGGTGCCATCGGCCCCAACGTGAAGCTCATGCAGTCGATGCTCTTCATCAAGGCCGGAGGAAAGCCGGGCCAGGCGTGGCATCAGGACGAGTCGCACATCCCCACGCGTGACCGATCGTTGGCCGCCGTCTGGCTGGCCCTCGACGACGCCACGATCGACAACGGCTGCCTGTGGGTGATCCCCGGGTCGCAGCGCCGGGGAGTGCTGTACCCGACCCGCGACCGGCCGGACCCTCGCTTCGACGGCACCCCCGAGGCGCACGGCTTCCCGCATGCTGCGGACGAGGCGATACCGGTCGAGCTCCCTGCCGGCGCGGCGCTGATCTTCGACGGCTACCTGCTGCACCGATCGCTTCCCAACCGCACCACACGGCCGCGTCGGGCACTGGTGAACCACTACATGAGCGCCGAATCGCTGCTGCCATGGTTCCCGCCGGGGGACGGCGAGCCCATGGGGACGCTCGACCATCGAGACATCCTGCTCGTGGCCGGGGAGGACCCGTACGCAGCCAAGGGCACGGTCGACGTCGTGCGACCACGACTCCGGCCGGAGCCGGTCACGCCGAGCGGCGCACCACCAGCTCCGTCTCGAGAGTGACGCCCCGCGGCGACGCGTCGCCGTCGAGTTGATCGAGCAGCAGCCGGCCCATCTCGGCCCCGAGCTCCTCGATGGGCTGGCGCACGGTCGTGAGCGGTGGGTCGGAGTCCGCCGCGAGCTCGCTGTCGTCGAACCCGACCAGCGCGACGTCCTCGGGGACGCGTCGCCCCCCGGCCCGCAGGGCGTCGAGCGCGCCGATGGCCATGAGGTCGGAGGCGGCGAAGATGCCGTCGAGACGCGGGTGCCGCTCCAGCAGCTCGCGCGTGCCGGCTGCGGCGCCGGCGCGCGTGAAGTCACCCTCGACGACCAGCGACGGCGACGCCGGGCGCCGCGCCTCGCTCAGCGCCTGGTGCCAGCCGGCGAGCCGGTCGGCGCCCGGGGTCATGTCGAGCGGGCCGGCGACAGTCGCGATCGTGCGGCGGCCGCGGCGGATCAGATGGGCGCAGGCGCGGCGGGCCCCGCCCACGTTGTCTGCATCGACGAAGCCGATGGCCGATGCGCCGGCCCGGTCGCCCGGGCGTCCGGCGATGACGCAGGGGATCCCGGCGGCGACGAGCCGGCCGGGCAGCGGGTCGTCACGACGGGTGGACAGCAGCAGCACGCCGTCCGCGTTGCCCCGCAACAGGAGGCGCTCGACGCCCTCCCAGTCCGACTCGTCCCGCATCATCAGCACCAGCTGGTAGCGGGAGCCGGACAACGCGGCGGCGATCCCGCGGATCGTCCCCGCGAAGAACGGATCGCCGAACAGGCGGGTGCTCGGCTCCGAGACCGCCAGGGCAACGGTGTCGCTGCGGTGCGCCGCCAGGCTCCGGGCCGCACGGTTGGGTGCGTAGCCCAGCTGATCGATCGCCCGCTCGACGGCGACGCGGGCGTCCTCCGACACGCGGGCGCTGTCGTTGACGACCCGCGAAACGGTGGCCCGCGAGACGCCCGAGCGGGCCGCCACGTCCTCCAGCGTGCATCGGGTGGCCGGCGGACGCGTCACCGGTCAGGCTCGAGGCACGGTGTTGGTGGCGATGACATCCCGCAACCACAGGGCGCTGGCCTTGGGGGTCCGCCGCTGGGTGGCGAAGTCGACGTGCACGATGCCGAAGCGCTGGCCGTACCCCTCCGCCCACTCGAAGTTGTCGAGCAGTGACCACACGAAGAACCCGCGCAGGTCGACGCCGGCGGCCATGGCTTCGTGGCAGGCCCGCAGGTGGGCGTCGAGGTAGGCCCGGCGTTCGGGGTCGTGCACCCGCCCGTCCTCGTCCGGCACGTCCGCGAACGCACCGCCGCTCTCATGGATGTACAGCGGCGGCGGCTCGTAGTCGGTGGCCACTTGCACGAGCGCGTCGAACAGGCCGTCGGGTTCGACCGCCCAGCCGTTGGACGTCGGCGTGTGTGCAGGGGCGGCGAAGGCGACGTTCGGGGACCCGGGCCACGGCGACGGCGGGGCGGAGGCCGCGGGTTCGTGACGCACGTGGTAGCGGCGGTAGTAGTTCAGCCCGAGCGCGTCGATCGGGCGGGCGATCTGCGCCAGGTCGCCGTCGCGGATGTGTCGCAGATCGCTCACCGACGCCAGGTCCTCGAGCACGTCGTCGGGGTAGGTCCCCCGCAGCACCGCGTCGTACCACAGGCGGTTGGCGAGCCCGTCGATCCGCCGGGCGGCATCGCGGTCGGCGTCGGTCTCCCGCTTCGATGCCGCGCCAACGACAGGATAGGGGTTGAGCGTGATCCCGATCTCCGGCGGCCGGTCGGCGTCGAGCCCCCGCCCGGACACTCGGGCCCGCAACGCGTCCATGGCCAGGCCATGGCCCAGCAACAGGTGGTGGGCGGCCGCCACGGCCGCGCGCGGCTCGGTCCGTCCGGGGGCGTGGACGCCGGCGCCGTATCCCAGCATGGCCGCACACCAGGGCTCGTTGATCGTGGTCCACCGCCGAACCCGATCGCCGAGCGCGTCAGCGACGACGGCGGCGTAGTCGGCGAACCGGCCGGCGGTGTCGCGGGCCGGCCAGCCACCGGAGTCCTCGAGGGCCTGGGGGAGGTCCCAGTGGTACAGCGTGACGATCGGCTCGACGCCGCGGGCCAGGAGCTCCTCCACCAGCGCCCGGTAGAAGTCGAGCCCGGCCTCGCTGACGGCCCCTACGCCGTCGGGCACCACCCGGGGCCAGGCGATGGAGAACCGGTACGCCGGCAGGCCCAGCTCGGCGATCAGGGCGACGTCGTCGACCATCCGGCGGCGGTGGTCGGCCCCGGGGTCACCGGTGTCGCCACGGGCGTGGCCGGCGGCCGCGAACTTGTCCCAGATGGACGGCCGGCGGCCATCGAGGGTGACGGCGCCCTCGATCTGGTAGGCGGAGGTGCCGGCTCCCCACAGGAAGCCGTCGGGGAACCGGAGGGGCCCGGCACGCCGCTGAGCCACGGGTTGGCCGTCGGCGTCGAGCTGTGAGAGCGCTCTCACCCCCGAGACGGTAGCCGGTCACAGGCCCACCTGTTCAGCTGGTGTTCAGTGCGCCGGTGAAACGCTCTGATTCCCACCTGGGTCGCGAAGGACGCCGTGCAGTCAGGTTCCCCCGCCTCGACAACCATCCGCCGGGCCGGTTCGCCCGGCGCATCGACCCCAGCGGCAACCGACGCTCGCCACGACCTGCACCAGGCACCGCCGACGACCCTTCGTTGGATCCGTCAGCGGTGGCCTTGGCTCGTGCCGGCGGCGCTGGTGCTGGCCGTCGTGCTGGGAGCGCTCGCCACCGTGCGCCACGGTGCGCCGCTGGTGTGGGACCGCCCCATCACCAACGCCAGCGTCGCGTTGCGCGGCCCGCTGATCGACCGGATCGCGCTCTGGGTCTCCCGGCTCGGGTCGACGCCGGTCGTCCTTGTCGCCGGCGTGATCGGGGTCATCGTCGCCGCCCGCCGCTGCCGCGCCCTCGCACTGGTCATGCTGGCCACGATCGCCTTGCGGCCACCCCTCGAATGGCTGCTGAAGGACCTGGTCGCCCGGCCCCGGCCGACCGGAGCGCGGCTGGTGGCGGGTACCGGCTTTTCGTATCCCAGCGGCCACGTACTGGCCGCCGTCGCGACATGGGGCTTCGTCCCCCTGGTCGCGGCGCTGTACATCCATCGCCGTTGGCTCTGGTGGACGCTGACCGGGCTCGCCTGGTCGGCCATAACCCTCGTCGCGTGGAGCCGCGTATGGCTCGGCGTCCATTGGACGTCCGACGTCGTCGGCGGACTCGCAATCGGCTTCCTGGCGCTGTCCGCCGCCGAGGTGGTGATCGACGACCGGCACCGCCGCACGGTCGCGGCGTGCTCGAGTGGCGGGGTGCGGGGCCCGCCACCGTAGGTATCAGTACGACATCCCCGCCTGGAAGGCGGCGTCGGGGGCCTCGCGCCGAGGGCTCCGGCGTGCCAGCGCCGCCTCCATGGCCGGCGCCAGGCGCTCGAGCTTGGCCTTCTCCCGCTCGGCCTCGTGCTCGGCGAAGTCCGGCATCACCTCCGTCGCGAAGAGCTCGAGTGACTCGCAGATGTGCTCGTGGCGGTTGCGCCCGGCCTGCGACACGAAGATCACCTGGTCGACGCCGGCATCCTCGTAGCCGCGCAGGAGCTGCCGCACCTGGTCGGGCGTCCCGATGGCACCCCGCAGCGCCCCCAGGCCCTGCTCGAAGAGCTGGGCGCCCAGCGTCTGGCCGGTCTGCGCCGCGGTCTGCCGCCGGAAGCCGAACAGGTCGCGCTTCTCCTCGAACTCGTCCCAGACCACGGTCCGACCGGGCCTGTGCGTGCCGAACACGTAGTAGTGCCCCAGGCTGAAGCCGAAGAAGTGGGCGCCGTCCAGGCCCCGTTCGATCGCCGTCTCCTCGTCGGAGTGGCACATCATCGGCAGCACCACCGCCACGTTCGGGTTGACGGCGAAGCCGCCCGGCACGCACTCCTCCGACGCCAGGGTTGCGTAGTAGTTGTCGACCCACGCCTTGGCCTCGGCCGGCTCGATGAAGCTGAAGCTCAGGGCGCCGATGCCCTTCGTGGCCGCCAGGTGGATCGTCTCTCGGCGGCTGCAGGCGACCCACAGCGGTGGGTGCGGCCGCTGCAGCGGCCTCGGCACGACGCCCCGCACCGGCATCTTGAAGAACTGGCCGTCGTAGCCGGCGAACGGTGTCTCCACGAACATCCGGGTGACGGCGTCGAGGGCCTCGTCCCACTGGGCCCGCTTCTGCTCCCGGTCGATGAGGAAGCCGCCGAGCTCGGCCTCCGACGAGGCCTCGCCCGTCCCGAAGTCGACGCGGCCGTCCGACACCAGGTCGAGCGTGGCGATGCGCTCGGCCACCCGGGCGGTGTGGTTGAAGTTGAACGGCAGCTGGACGATGCCGTGGCCCAGCCGGATGCGCGACGTCCGCTGGCTGGCGGCCGCCAGGAACACCTCCGGGGCGGACGAGTGCGAGTACTCCTCGAGGAAGTGGTGCTCGACCTCCCACACGTAGTCGATGCCCAACCGGTCGGCGAGCTCGACCTGCTCGAGCGCGTCCTTGAGCAGACGGTGCTCGCTGTCGTCGTCCCAGGGGCGGGGCAGTTGGTGCTCGTAGAAGATGCCGAACTTCATGGGATCCTCCCGGCAAGTGGCCTACGCCAGTGCGTCGATCAGGTCGTCGAAGGAACGGAACAGGGCGGGTCGGTTGTGCTCCGCGCGGATCTCCAGGGCCAGCCGGCGGCTCCGCACCAGCAGGTCGCGGGCCGCCCCGCCCGGCCAGGGGTGGGGGAGCAGTTCCGGCGGGAGCAGGGGGTCGTCGTCGAAGCAGGCCTGGTACGCGAGGCCCATGGCCAGCGCACCGGGCAGGAACGCCGAGTCCGGCAGCGTCTGGTGGCGCCGCCGCATGCTCGCCAGGTCGGCGGGCACGTGTCCCCAGCGGTCGACGAAGGACTGGTAGCGGGCGGCCAGCCGCTCGATCGGCCACAGCCGCGCGGCCAGGGCCGTCGGCTCGGACACCCCGCCCACGGCGAGGTCGTCCGTGGCGGCCAGTGTGACGTGCTCGGACACGCCGAGCCGTTCGGCCTCGTTGGCGACGTCCTTCTCCCACCGATGGGGGCTGGCGTAGAGGCCGTTGTGGACGGCGGCGCCGCCGAGGCGGCCGAGATGCTCGCGCAGGGCGTCGCGGGCCGCGCGCCGGGCCTCGGGGATGGCAAAGGCCGCCAGGTGCCAGCGGCGGTCCCAGACGTGCTCCCCGGTCCCGAGGCCCGAGCGGCCGCGAGACCGGGCGTCGTGTCCCGAGCGGCCGGACCCGGCGATGTCCTGGGTGTGGGCGAGCCGGGCGCGGGCGGTGCTGGCACCGAGCGCCGCCAGGCCGGCCTCGGTGGGGCGGTAGACCGCGCGCTGGCCCTGGCCGTCGCGGGTGAAGAGGCCCTCGGCCACCAGGCGCCGCAGGCAGGAGCGGACCTGCTCGGGGGAGCGGCCGCAGGCGTCGGCCACCGGGAACGCGTCGGCGGCGAGGATCGACCCGTCCTGACGGGCCAGCCCGAGGACGAGCATGCGGGTCGGAAGGTCGCCCCCGCCGATGCTGGAGCCCGGGAGCGCGGGCACCGGATCGGTCGTGGCGAAGCCGGTCGTTTCACCCACGACCGATAGTCAATGCGACCGCCCGATGGCTGTCAATCGACGGTGAGGGTGCCCCAAACTGCACCGGTCACGTGGCCCCGGCGGGTAGCTTCGGCGGGATGACCCGGTCACCGAGTCCCGCGGCTGTCATCGCCCTGGGATGGTTGGCGGGATCCATCCCGTTCTCCAACATGGCGGCGCGGATCCGAGCCGGGGTCGACCTGCGGGACGTCGGGGGCGGCACGGTCTCGGGCACCGCGTTGCACGGCGTGGCCGGGTTCGGGCCGCTCGCCGTCGCCGGGGTCTGCGACATCGCCAAGGGCGCCGTCGGTCCGGTGCTGGCCGGGCGGGACCGGCCGACGCTGGCCGCCACCGCCGCCGTCGCCTCCGTGGCCGGGCACAACTGGTCCCCGTGGTTGGGCGGTGCCGGGGGGCGCGGCATCTCGGTCGCGATGGGCTCCCTGCTCGTCCAGGGCTGGCCGGGCACGGTGGTCCTGGCGTCGGGGCTGGCCGCTGGCCGGCTGTGTCGCCAGACCGGCCTCGGCAGCTTCGTCGCCGACGTCGCCCTCGTGCCCGTGCTGGCCCGGACGCGCGGGCGGGCCGGCCTGCTCGCCGGCGCCGGGGTGGCCGGTGTGATGCTGGCCAAGCGCATCGCCGGCAATCGCCCCCCGACGCGGCCGGGCGTCGACGTGTACCTTCACCGCCTCCTGTACGACTGCGACCCCGGCGCCGGGGGCACCACAGCATGACGTTCTGGCCCCGAGGGCAGCTCGCATGAGCGTCACCGTCGTCACCGACAGCGCGGCGGCGCTGCCCCCCGACCTCATCGCCCGCTACGACATCCGGGTCGTTCCCCTCGTGCTGCAGGTGGGGGCCGACCGCTACCGCGACGGCGAGATCAGCCTCGACGAGCTGGTCCGCCGCTTCGACGAGCCGATCAGCACGGCGGCGCCGTCGCCGGGCGAGTTCGCCACGGTCATCGCCGACGCCCGCCGGACCGGGCCGGTCGTCACCCTCACGGTCGCCGCCGGCATGTCCTCCACGCACGACTCCGCCAAGTTGGCGGCCAAGCTGGTGACCGACAACGACCCCGGAGCCACCGAGGCGTCCCACGAACCGGAGGAACCGGACGTGGCGGTGCTCGACACCGGCACCGCGGCCGGCGCCCAGGGGCTGGTGGTCCTGGCTGCGGCCCGGGCGGCCGCCGAGGGTGCCGATCGGGACGAGGTCGTGGCCACCGCTGAGCGGGTGGCGGGGCAGGTCCGGCTCGCGGCGAGCGTCGCCGACCTGGAGCGCCTGGCGCGCTCCGGCCGGGTGCCCGACGCCGCCCGCTGGATCGGTGACCGGCTCGGCGTCCGGCCGCTGTTCGAGTTCCGGGACGGCCGGGCGCGTCCGCTCCGGCCGGCCTTCAGTGCCGAGGCCGCCCTCGACCGCATCGTGCAGCGCTGCGCCGCCGGCGCCGGTCGCGGCGCCCACCTGCACGTGACCGTGCTCCACGCGCTCAACCCCGACGCCGCCGCCGTCCTGGCGGAGCGCGTTCGGGCCCTCGAGCCGGTGTCGTTCCTTGTCGGCCCCTTCAGCCCCGTGATGGTGGCCCACACCGGTCGCGGCCTCGCCGGCCTGGCCTGGTGGTGGGAGGACTGATGCCCCGAGGGGCCCGGTTCAGGCGGCCCGAGCCCGAGGTCATCGGTTCCAGATCCGGAACCCAGGCCCTCGGCATCTGCGCCGTTGAACCCATCGCCTCGGCTTCGGTCGGCCCGCAGGCGGGGGCCTGACGTGGACGGCGCGCCGACGACGCTCGCCACCGCCGACGGCGTACGGCTGGCCGCCCGGTGGTGGGAGCCCGCGTCGGCCAACGGCAACGCCGTGGTGGTCGTGCACGGCTTCGCCGCCCGCAAGGACCAGCCGGAGGTCGAGGAGGTCGCGCGGCACCTGGTGGCGGCGGGCCACTCCGTCCTGACGTACGACAGCCGGGGCCACGGCGAATCCGGGGGCCTGTGCACGCTCGGGGAGCTCGAGCGCCTCGACGTCGACGCCGCCGTGGCGGCGGCCCACGGCCGCGCCGACCGGGTGGTCGTGGTGGGCACGTCGATGGGCGGAGTGGCCGTGCTCAACCACATGGCGGCGGCCGGCGGCGGCAGCACCGACGGTGCGGGCGCACGGGGTGCCGTCGTCGTGGCGACACCGGCGCGCTGGGAGATCCCGCGCACCTGGCGGGGTGCGGCCTCGGTGATGCTCACCCAGACCGGGCCCGGCCGGGTCATGGCGGCACGCCGCTTCCGGACCCGGCTGGCCGTGCGGCCCGACCGCGGTGACCCCCCGATCGAGCGCATCTGCCTGGTGGGGAGGCCGGTCGCGGTGGTCCATGGGCTCGCCGACCGCTTCCTCCCCCCGGCCGCCGCCACGGCCCTGTTCACGGCGGCCCGCGAGCCCCGCCGCCTCGACCTGGTTCCGGGGATGGGCCACGGTTTCTGCGCCGCCGCGCTCGGCCCGGTCGAGTCCGCCGTAGCCTGGGTGATGCGAACCGCACCGGCGGGCACGGTCTGAGGCACCATGAGCGACCAGCCACGCATCGCAGCGTTCGGCATAGCGACGGCCCCGGCCGAGCGGACCGAATCCCGCCGCCGCCCCCTCCGCGACCTGCTGTTCGGCCAGGCCGTGTCGTCGCTCGGGGACTGGATGGGGACGGTGGCGCTCATGGCCCTCGTCCTCGAGATCACCGACTCCGCCACCGCCGTCGGTGGCGTGCTGGTGCTGCGGCTGGCACCGACCGTCTTCGCCGGTCCGTTGGCCGCGCGCCTGACGAAGCGCTGGAGCCGCCGCCGGACAATGCTGGCCATGGACGCCATCCGGGTTCCCGCAGTGGCGATCCTCCCCTGGATGACCCACCTGTGGTGGATCTACATCTGGGCGTTCGTGGTCGAACTGGCGGGGATGGTGTTCCTGCCGGCTCGGGACGCCTCGATCCCCGACCTGGTCGAGGACGAGGACGACCTGGCGGTCGCGAACGGCCTGGTGCTCGGGACCTCGTACGGGATGATCCCGTTCGGCGCCGGCCTGTTCGCGCTGGTGTCGGCCCTGACGGGGGACGCGTCGACGGTGGAGGCGGCGCGGGTGATCTTCCTGGTCGACGCGCTGACCTTCGTGGTGTCGTACCTGGCCATCGCCCGGCTGCCCGAGCTGGGCATCGCCGCCGGTGAGGCCGATGCCGCCGGGGGGCGCTTCCGCGACGCGCTGCGGCTGCCGCTGGTCCGGAGGCTGGCGCCGGTGGCGGCGGTGGTCGCGTTCGGGCTAGGTGCGCTGTTCTCCATCGGCATCGTGTGGGTGAACGAGGTGCTGGACGCCAGCGACACCGAGTTCGGTCTGCTCGTCGCCTGCTTCGGGGTCGGCGCGGCGGGCGGGCTGTTGATCCTGCGCCAGATCGAGCGACGCGACCTGGCGCTGATCCGCACCCTGTTGATCCTCCTCGGCGCCGTGGTGGCGACCATGAGCCAGGCCCCCGCCATCGGCCTCGCGTTGCTGGGTGCGCTCGGCTTCGGCGGGCTGTGCGCGATGGTCCTGGCGACGTCGATGGAGCTGCTCCAGGAGCACCTGGGGGATCGTGACCGCCTCCTGGGCTTCGCCGTGTTCCACGTCGTCATCCGGGCCGGGCTGGCGCTGGCGGCCATTGGTGCCGGCATCGCCAGCGACGTGCTCGACCGGGTCTCGTGGCCGCTGGTCGGCCGCCTCGATTCGTCCCAGGTCGTGCTGCTGTCCAGCGGCTTGCTGGTCGTCGCGGTGGCCCTCGTCGCCGGCCGCCCGGGCGGCGCGGTGACGGATGCCGCCACCAACGAGCACTGACCGCTGACGCTCAGGCGTTCCCGTGGCGGGGGGCGTGGGGGGCGGAGCCTCCGCCGGAGCCCCCCAACGTCGCTCGATCCGGCTCTGCCGGTCGAGCGACCGGAGATCGACGCCGCCGAAAGGCGGCGACCAAAGCGGTGGGGGGAGCCAGAGGGGGGAGGGTTTCCCTCCCCCCTCGAGACTCACATGTGGATGCCGCACTCCGTCTTGCCGTGGCCGGCCCAGCGGCCCGACCGGGGGTCGCTCGGGTCGACGGGCGGCTGCGTGCACGGCTGGCAGCCGATCGATGTGTAGCCCCGGTGGAACAGCGGGTTGACGGGCACGTCGTGATCGGCGATGTAGCCCTGCACGTCGAGGTCCGACCACGTGGCCAGGGGATTGATCTTCACGAGGCCCCGCAGGTCGCGGGCCACTATCGGGGTCCCGGCACGGCTGGCGGCCTCATCGCGGCGCAGCCCGCTCATCCACGCCGCCTTGCCGGCTAGTGCCCGGTCGAGCTGACCCACCTTGACCGCCGAGCAGCAGCTCTCGGGGTCGACCTTCCACAGCTCCTCGGCGTGGGGCGTCACGGTCATCATCCGGAGGTTGAGGCCGTAGCGCCTGCGCACCACCTCCACGGTCTCGAGCGTCTCGGGGAAGTGGTAGCCGGTGTCGATGAACACCACCTCGATGCCGGGATCGACCCTCGTGGCGAGGTCGATGAGGACGGCATCCTGCATCGACGCCGCCAGGCAGAGGTGGGGCGAGTAGTTGTCGACCGCCCACTGGACGATCTTGGGCGCCGGCAGTCGCTCGAACTCCGCGTTGAGCTCGGCCAGCTCCTCGTCGTGGAGCTGCGGGACCGGCAGGGCCGGCGGCTCGACCAGGAAGCTCATCCACCCGCCCCCAGCGCCTGCGCCATGCTCGTCCCGCCCGGTCCGCTCACACGCCGGCGCATTCGCCGACTCCGACCTCGGCCTCGTAGGGACCCGTCTCGTCGTAGTCGACGTAGAACTCGGGACCCTCCTCGGGCGCCGGGAACTCGTCGAGCTCCTTGAGCCCGGCGGCGATGGCCTTCGCCCCGCCGGCCCGGTCCATCCACTCGCGGAAGGACTCGCCGGCCACCCGCTCGTTGGCGAAGCGCCGGACGACCCGCACCGTGGCCTCCGGGGCGCCCTTGGCCGGGAGCCGCAGCGCCTTGTCGCCGAAGTGGATCTGCTCCTGGCCCACATGGCCGCCCAGGAGCATCTGGTAGCCGGGAGCCGAGCGCCCGTGGGCGCGTCGCTCGGCGCCGAAGAACCCGATGTCCGCAGTGTGGTGCTGGCCGCAGCTGTTGGTGCAGCCGGAGATGTTGACGCGCAGCCCGCCGACCTCGGCCAGTCCCTCCTCCTCGAGCCGCGCGCCGATGGCGGCGCCGAGTCCGCGGCTCTGGGTGACGGCCAGGTTGCAGGTGTCGGCGCCCGGGCAGGCGACGACGTCGCGCGCCAGCTCGGCCCCCGGCTGGGCCATGCCCATGGCCTCGAGCCGCTCGTACAGCGCCGGAAGCTGGTCCTCCCGGAGCCCGCGGAGGGCGACGTTCTGGCGGTTGGTGAGCCGGACTTCGAGCCCCAGCTCCCGCTGTATGGCGGCCAGTGCCCGGAACTGCTCGCTGGTCACGTCGCCGAGCCGGGCGTAGGCGATGGCGGACACCGTGCCCTTGGCGGCGCCCCGGACGACGTTGGTGTCCTTCCAGCTCTCGAAGCCGCTGGTGCGTTGCGTGATCTGCACGGGCGTGCCGTGGCCCATGGGCGTCGGCACCACGCCAGTCGCCAGGCCGGCCGCGGCGTCGCCCGCCTTCACGACCTCGTCGGGCACGCCGCCCGGCCACGAGGAGGAGCCGAGGAGCAGGCGCCGCTCCTTGAGGACCCGGGCCTGGAGCTCCTCCCAGCCCATCGTGTCGACCAGCCACTTCATCCGGGCCCGGAGCTTGTTGTCGCGGTTGCCGTGGTTGTTGAACACCCGCAGGATCGCCTCGAGCGTGGGCATCAGCTCCTCCCGGGGCGTGAAGTCCTCGAGGGCGAGCGCAGGATGGGGATTCGCGCCCAGGCCACCGGCGACGAACACCCGGAAGCCCCGCTCGACGCTGCCGTCCTCACCGGTGCGGGTGGTGCCGATCACCCCGATGTCGTTGAACATGGCCTGGCCGCAGTCGGTGGCGCAACCCGAGAAGTTGATCTTGAACTTGCGGGGCAGGCGCTGCGAGAGGGGGTTGCGCACGAAGTGCCGGTACGTCGCCTCGGCCCACGGGGTGATGTCGAGCACCTCGTACGGGCAGGCGCCCGCGAGGTGGCAGCCCTGCACGTTGCGGACGGTGTCGCCGCACGCCTCCCGGGAGGTGAGCCCCACGGTGCCGAGGAGCCGCATCAGCTCGGGCACGCGCTCGAGCTGCACGAAGTGGAACTGCACGTTCTGGCGGGTGGTGATGTGGCCCCAGCCGCGGGAGTACCGGTCCGCGATGTCGGCCATGAGATCGAGCTGGTCGGGCAGCAGACCGCCCCAGGGGACCTTCACCCGCACCATCTGGTTGTGGCCGCCCTGCCGTTGACCGTAGATGCCGTTGTTGAGCCGGAAGATGCGGAACGCATCCTCCTCGATGTCACCGGCGAGGTACTGGCCGAGGATGGCCTCGAACTTGTCGGCATCGGCGAGCTGGGCTGGATCGATCTCTCGCTGGCCCATGGGTGCTCCGATCTCGGCTGGCGGCGGCGTCCGGCCCGTTACCCAATTCCTGAGGAATATGAGTAGTTCGGTCAGGTACCGGGGACCCAGTCAATCGAAACCCGAGTGGACCTGTCAACATTTCCGAACTTGCCGCAGTTACCGATGCCATGACATCGATAACGGCGGCAAGTTCGGGCGGGCTAGCGCCGGTCGAGCAGCTCGGCCACCCGGAAGGCCAGGTCGATCGACTGGCGGCCGTTGAGCCGGGGGTCGCACATGGTCTCGTAGCGGTCGTCTAGGTCCGCGTGGTCCAGGGCGTCGCCACCCCCCAGGCACTCGGTCACGTCCTCGCCGGTCAGCTCGATGTGCACCCCGCCGGGCCAGGTGCCCTCGGCCCAGTGCGCGGCGAAGAACCCCGCGATCTCGGCCAGGACGGCGTCGAAGTCGCGGGTCTTGCGGCCGGTGGCCGAAGTGAAGGTGTTGCCGTGCATGGGGTCGCAGGCCCACACCACCGGGTGACCGGCGTCGCGCACCGCCGCCAGCAGCGGAGGCAGCCGGCGCTCCACCGCTTGGGCCCCCATCCTGGGGATCAGCGTGAGGCGACCCGGGACCCGCTCGGGATTGAGCGCCTCGCACAGCGCCAGAACCTCCTCGGCGCTGGCGGCGGGGCCGAGCTTGCAGCCGAGGGGGTTGCCCACGCCCCGCAGGAACTCCACGTGCGCACCGTCGATCTGCCGGGAACGCTCGCCGATCCACAGCATGTGCGCCGAGCAGTCATACCAGTCGCCGGTGAGCGAGTCGCGCCTGGTCAACGCCTCTTCGTAGCCGAGGATGAGCGCCTCGTGACTGGTGAAGAAGTCGACCTCGTGCAGGCTCGGCTGGCTGATCGTGTCGATCCCGCAGGCCGCCATGAACCGGAGCGCCCGGTCAATGGTGTCGGCCACCCGGTCGTAGCGCCGACCCTCGGGGCTGGAGGCCACGAACTCCTGGTTCCACTGGTGGACCTGGGACAGGTCCGCGAACCCGCCCTTCGTGAACGCCCGCAGGAGGTTCAGCGTGGCGGCCGACTGGTGGTAGGCCTGCACCAGGCGGTCGGGGTCCGGGGTCCGGGCGGCCTCGTTGGGAGCGCTGTCGTTGACCATGTGGCCGCGGAACGCCGGCAGCGCCAGGTCGCCAACCTCCTCGAACGGCGCGGAGCGGGGCTTGGCGAACTGGCCGGCGATGCGCCCCACCTTGATGACCGGCACCCCGGTCGAATAAGTGAGCACCACCGCCATCTGCAGGATGACCTTGAGCTTGTCGCGGATGGCATCGGCCGAGAACGCGTCGAACGACTCTGCGCAGTCGCCCGCCTGCAGCAGGAAGGCCTTGCCCTCCGCCACATCGGCGAGCTGTGACGTCAGCGCCCGGGCCTCGCCTGCGAACACGAGGGGCGGCACGGTTGCCAGGTGCTTCAGGGCGTTGTCGAGCGCCGACTCGTCGGGCCAGGTGGGCTGCTGGGCGGCCGGTCGCTCACGCCACGAGTCCGGGCGCCACGCCGGTTGTGGTGTCGACGAGGGTGCGGATGCCCGGCCTCTGGTCATGGCGCACCATCGTGCCGCCGGGCCCGCGTGACCGGCAAAGCGGTTCGCGCAGCGGACACGGAATGGTGCCAGCCGCCCCTGGTTGGGAGAGGGACGGCTGGCGCACCGGGGCCGGGGCGGCGGGACCCGGCACGCCCCGATGAAGGACTGGCGGTCGGGGGGTTGGGCCGGGTGCGGCTACGCCGCGCTGGAGCGCGCGACCGCTTCCTCTCGCACCGCGTCGACCGCACGCTTGACGAGGCGACGGGCGGCCTCGGCGGTGACCCCGAGCTCCTCACCCACCTCTCGGTAGCTGCGCTTGCGGCCGTCGGTGAGGCCGAAGCGCTGCTCGACGGCATACCGCGCCCGCGTGTCGAGCACGTCGAGCAGGTCGTTGAGCGTCGCCTCGTCCTCGCGCTCGAGCAGCACCTGCTCGGGCGTCGGCACGTCGGCCGCCAGCAGGTCGACCAGCTCACTGCCGTCGTCGTCGCCCACCGGGCGATCGAGGGACGTGGGCGTAGTCAGGCGGTAGAGCCGGGCGCTCTCGTCGTCCAGCTCCTCGCCGTCGCCCGAAGCCTGGCGGAGTGCCGCCCGCAGGGAGGCGGAACGGTCCCCAGGCAGGCGCACCAGGCTGGCCTTCTGGTCGAGGGCCCGGCCGATGGCCTGGCGGATCCAGAAGGTGGCGTACGTCGAGAACTTGAAGCCCTTGCGCCAGTCGAACTTGTCGACGGCGTGCTCGAGGCCGAGGTTGCCCTCCTGGATCAGGTCGAGCAGCTCC
>Ga0081538_10001627_pt1 | contig 23033 bp, 24 predicted proteins | sample TabmetS5T2R1_FD_71022 | JGI IMG/M metagenome (GOLD analysis project Ga0081538, IMG submission 71022) | Tabebuia heterophylla rhizosphere microbial communities from the University of Puerto Rico - S5T2R1 | ecosystem: Host-associated > Plants > Roots > Rhizosphere ... | reverse complement strand
TCTCTTCGGCGGACACTAGGCCTCCTCTCGCTTGTAGAACGGCTTGCGGACGATATGCGCCCGGCGGGGACGCCCGCGCAGGTCGATGGTGATCTCGGTCCCTGGCTCGGCGAGGGCGGCCGGAACGTAACCGAGCCCGATGCCAACGTCGAGCGTCGGCGAGAGGGTGCCGGAGGTGACCTCGCCGCCCTCGGCGATCGGCATGCCGGCCCGCGGGATGCCGGCATCGTCCATGACGAAGGCGACCAGCTTCTCCGCGGGCCCCTCCTCCTTCTGGCGGCGCAGCGTCGCCACGCCCGTGAACTCCTTGTCGAGGGCGCATGCCCAGCCGAGCCCCGCCTCGATCGGCGTGCGCTCGGGCGAGATGTCGTTGCCGTGCAGCGGGTAGCAGGCCTCGAGCCTGAGCGTGTCGCGGGCAGCGAGCCCGCAGGGCACGATGCCCCGCTCGAGGACGGCGTCCCAGAGCGTGACCGCGTCGTCCGGCGGGCACCCGAGCTCACAGCCCCGCTCGCCCGTGTACCCGGTCCCGGCCACGAGGCAGCGCACGCCGAGGACCTCGACGTCCTCCCGAAAGGTGAACGGCTCGACCTCCACGCCGAGGCGCTCGAGCGCCTCTGGACCTTGCGCGGCCATATACGCCCACTCGTCCGAGACGTCCTCCGTTTCCGGCAGCGCGCGGTGGTCCGGCTCGACGTTCGCCGCGTTGACGACCAGCAGGAAGTCGTCGCGGCCGCGGCGGTACACGATCAGATCGTCCACGATCCCCCCGCGCTCGTTGGTCAGGAGCGTGTACTGCGCCTGGCCGTCGCCGATCCGGTCCAGGTCGTTGGACAGCCGGGCCTGGAGGTAATCGTGGGCGCCGTCGCCGGCGAGCCGCAGCTCGCCCATGTGCGAGACGTCGAAGACGCCTGCTCGTGTCCGCACCGCTTCGTGCTCGTCGCGGATGCTCGAGTACTGCACGGGCATCTCCCAGCCCGCGAAGGGGACGAGACGCGCGCCGAGAGCGGCATGTCGCTCGTACAGTGGCGTGCGCCGGAGCGTCTGCACCGGGCGGAAATCCTAACGGCAGCAGGCCTGGTCCCGGCGCCGCCGGGGGGTCCCCCGATTTCGACGCTAACGGAGGAACCCGCTCGAGTGGCGCGCGGAATCGTGCCGAGGGCGTGCCGGTGTCACGCGTGCTCGCAGCGCTTCGCGGCGCGCATCTGGCGCGGGCTTCCTACACCGCCGGGCCGCGTGCGGGTGCGCCTACGGGCGGCGCAGGAAGGACGGCACCTCGAGCACGCCCAAGGGCACGTCGAAGCCCTCGCCGACCGGCTCGCGCTCGGCCGGTTCCTCGAGCTCGCGCGGCTCCCGACGGTAGGCCTTGTCGAACCCGGTCGCGATCACGGTCACGCGCACGCTTCCGCCCAGGCCGTCGTCGATCACCGCGCCGAAGATGACGTTTGCGTTCAGGTCCGACGCGCCCGTCACCACCTCGGCCGCCTCGTTGACCTCGAAGAGACCGAGGTCGGGCCCGCCCGTGATGTTCAGGAGGACGCCGGTCGCGCCGGCGACCGAGGCCTCGAGCAGCGGTGAGGAGACTGCAGCCCGAGCCGCCTCTGCGGCGCGGTTCTCGCCCTCGGCCTCCCCGATGCCCATGAGGGCCGAGCCGGCGTCGGTCATGATCGTGCGCACGTCGGCGAAGTCGAGGTTGACGAGACCGGGAATCGTGATCAGGTCGGTGATGCCCTGAACGCCCTGGCGGAGGACCTCGTCGGCCATCCGGAACGCGTCGACGACGGACGTCTGCTTCTCGACGACCTGGAGCAGCCTGTCATTGGGGATGATGATGAGGGTGTCGACGTGGTCGCGCAGCTTGCCGATGCCTGTCTGGGCCTGCTCGGCGCGCCGGCCGCCTTCGAAGCCGAACGGGCGCGTGACGACACCAACGGTGAGGGCGCCGAGCTCGCGCGCGATCTGGGCGATGACCGGCGCCGAGCCGGTGCCCGTGCCGCCGCCTTCGCCCGCGGTGACGAACACCATGTCGGCGCCCTTGAGCGCCTCCTTCAACTCGTCGCGCGTCTCCATCGCGGCCTCGTAGCCCTTCTGCGGGTCGGCGCCCGCGCCGAGCCCGCGCGTTGCGGCCGCGCCGATGTGGATCTTCTGGTCAGCCTCGACCATGAGCAGCGCCTGCGCGTCGGTGTTGACCGCGATGAACTCGCAGCCGCGCAGGCCGGCCTCGACCATGCGATTGACCGCGTTCGAGCCGCCGCCGCCGGTGCCGACGACCTTGATGACGGCCAGGTAATTGCCCGATTGATCTCTCACGTTGATCCTCTCCCTGACACGCCGAGCTTGAAGCTCAGCTTGAGCGTCGGGCTGAGGGTACGTCCGCGGCCCCGGGATGTCAAATGCCCATTTGCAGCGAGATTGCCCGCTAAGTCTCACCCTCTAGTTGAGAGTTGAGGCTTGAGCCGCCGACGGCACGCTCCGGCACGGAGACGTCGAGGTAGGCGAGCTCGGCGCGCTCCGCTTCCCCGATCTTCCGGAGCACGCGTGCGGCGACGGCAAGCTTGAGGGCGAGCTCGTCCGCCCGCCCAAGCCGCAGCTCCGTGCCCTGGGAGACCACGAGGGTCACGGCTCCGTCGAACGCCCGCGCCGTGTACACGCGCTCCGGAAACCGCGTCGGGAGGCGGCGAAGCGCTTCCAGGGCGAGCCTCACGTTCTCCTCCTCCACGTTCGCCCCCGGGGCGAGGCTCGCCCCCGACGAAGCCCAGATCGTGACACGGCGACGGACAGCCTTTGCTCCGGCTGCGCGAATGACCCGGGCCCGGTCCGAGACGAGCCACGCCTCGTCGCCGCTGCGAACCACGGCCAGAGGTCGCTCGGGAACGACGACGATCCGGAGCGTGTGCGGAAACGCGCGGTCGACCTGCAGGGAGTGCACCGTCGGAAGCGCCTCCAGCCGCCGCCGGAGCTCGTCCCGGTCGAGCGCGACGAGGCTCTCCCCGAGGAAGGGCTTCGTCGCCTGGCGGACCGCCTGCTGCACGACGCGCGAGCCGCCGCTCACCTCCACCTCGGTGAGCGCGAAGAGCGACGTGAGCCGGGCCGCCGCGTAGAAGACGAGCACCGCGGCGGAGACGAGGGCGATGACGACGAGCATGCGGGTCGGCGAGCTGCGCAGGCGGACGCCGAGCCCGTTCGCGGGCACGAGCGAGAGATGCGGTCGCGAAACCACGGGTCCGAGTTCGCCGCGGGGCGGCCTGGTCCTACCGTCCAGGAGGCTTTGACGAAATGCAGCCTGTGCCGCCTCAGTCGCGCCCGTAGCTCATCCGCTACGAGCGCTCCCTGCGTCCTTGCCTCGGAACGACCATCGCACCCCGACGACGAGCGACGTTCCGCCAAAGCCTCCTACTCGAGCGGAGGGATCTCGAGCGGGCCGAGCAGCTGCACCTCCGGCTCGAGGACGACGCCGAACTGCTCGCGGGCCCGGCGGCGCGCCTCGGCGATGAGCGCGATCGCGTCGGCGGAGCGAGCGTCGCCGGCGTTCTCGATGAAGTTCGCGTGCTTCGGAGAGATCTGGGCGCCGCCGATCGCAAACCCACGGAGTCCGCACGCCTCGAGCATGCGGCCGGCGGTCAGCTCGTGCTCGGGATTCTTGAAGACGCTTCCGAACGTCCTCTTGTTCGTCGGCTGGGCGGCCTTCCGCTGCGCCTGCATCGCGGCCACGGTCGCCTTGATCTCGTCGAAGGCCCTGGGCTCGAGCGCGAGCTCGGCCGCCGCGACCACCTGACCGTGGCGAAGGGCCGACGCCCGGTAGCGAAGCCCCAGCTCCTCGGGCGTCCACCAGGTCGCCTCCGCCCCTTCCGCGACGAGCGCCCGCGTGAGCACGGAGGCGACGTCGCCTCCGTAGGCGCCGGCGTTCATCCACACGCCCCCGCCGACGGTTCCCGGAATCGCGCAGACGAACTCGATGCCGCCGAGCTCGGCGGCCCGGGCGCGGTGCAGGCAGACCGCGAGCGGTGCGCCCCCGCCCGCCACGAGCGTCCCGTCGACGGCCTCGGCCGCGGCCAGCTCGCCGCTGAGCTTCAGGACGAGCCCGGGGAACCCCTCGTCGGCGACGAGCGTGTTCGAGCCGAGCCCGACGACGGCCACCGAGAGGCCCTCCGCCTCCGCCCACGTGAGCCGCGCGACGAGCTCGTCCACGGTCTCCGGCGTATCGAACCAGCGCGCCTCGCCGCCCGTCCCGAGCGTCGTGTACCGGCTGAGCGCCACGGCCTCCCTCATGCCTCGAGCTCCTCCCGCAGCAAGGGGATGGCGGTGTCCACGTTGCCGGCTCCGACGGTCAGGACGAGCCCGCCCGGGCGTGCCAGCCTTGCCGCCAGGCGCGCCGCGTCTGCAAGCGAGGGCGCCCAGCCCACGGGCAGTCCGGGACGCGAGTCCGCGGCCGCGTCCGCGACGAGCTTGCCGCCGACGCCGGGGACGGGCTCCTCGCGGGCGGCGTAGATCTCGGTCACCACGACGGCGTCGGACGAGGCGAGCGCCTCCCCCAGCTCGCGGCCCAGGTGAATCGTGCGCGAGTAGAGGTGGGGCTGGAAGAGAACGACGAGGCGCGCCTCGGGAGCGATCATCCGCGCCGCTTCGATCGTCGCCGCCACCTCCGCGGGATGGTGGGCGTAGTCGTCGAGGAGCCGCACGCCCCCCGCCTCGCCGTGCTCTTCGAGACGGCGACCCGCTCCGCGGAAGCCGGCCAGCGCCTCGGCCGCGGCGGCCCGGTCGAAGCCCGCGAGCTCGAGGGCGGCAAGCGCGCAGGCCGCGTTCAGGAGGTTGTGCTCGCCGGGGACAGCGAGCTGGAGGTCGACGGGCTCGAGCTCCCACCCCCAGACCACGCGTTCCTCGGGCAGGCCCGCGGCCCAGCGCTCGAAGCGCTCTTCGAGCTCGGCGGTCGAAGCGAAGCTGGCGTGGTGGTCGAGCTCCACGTTCGTGACCACGGCGATGTCGGCGGGAAGCTCGAAGACGGTGCCGTCGGACTCGTCGCCCTCCACCACCAACCAGCCGCTGCCGGCGCGCGCGTTCCCGCCCAGCTGCGGCACCTCGCCGCCGACGAGGAAGGAGGGGTCGTCGCCGAGCCGGTCGAGGCAGTAGGCGATCATGGCCGCCGTCGTGGTCTTCCCGTGGGCGCCGGAGACGACGATCGAGCGCCGCAACCCGACGAGCTCGGCCAGGAAGGACGCGCGGGTGCGGCCCGCCACCCGGCTCGCGTAGGCGGTCGAGACGACGACCTCGAAGCCTTCGGGCGGCGAGGGCGGCTCGTCCGAGACCGTCACCGGGATCCCGGCCGCGCGAACGTGGGCGAGGTACGGCGTCTCGTTCCGGTCCCAGCCGGCGACCTCTGCGCCCCATGCCCTGGCCACGACGGCGTAGCCCGAGAGCCCGGCGCCGCCGATTCCGACGAGCCAGAGCCGGCGTCCGTCAAGCTCGGGCAAGCGCCATCAGCTCCTCGGCGACGACATCGGCCGCATTCGGCTTCGCGAGCGCGAGCATCGCCGCCGCCATTCGCGCGAGCCGGTCGGGCTCGGCCAAGAGCTCGTTCACCTGCCGCCGCAGGTCGAGCGCCTCCTCCGGGACGACGATCGCGCCCCCGCCCCGCTCGAAGTAGCGCGCGTTCTTCGCCTGGTGGTCCGCCGTGGCATGCGGGTACGGGACGAGCAGCGCCGGCTTCCCGGCAGCGGCGATCTCCCACACCGAGCCTCCCGCCCGGGCGACGACGAGATCCGCCGTCGCCAGCGCGGCGCCGAACTCGTCCGTGAACGGGAGCAGGCGATAGTCCTCGCGCCGCGGGCGCCGGTCGAGGTCGGCGAAGTCGCGCTCGCCGGCGAGGTGGAGGACGGCCGGACCGTCGCCGCCGAAGGCGTCGTAGGCGGCCTCGTTCAACCGCCTCGCCCCCTGGCTGCCGCCGAACACGAGCACGACCGGTCCCTCGGAGGGGAGCCCGAAGGCCGACCGCGCCTCCTTCGCGTCGGGAGGCCTCGAGCGCACGGGAATCGGCCGGCCGACCACGCGGTACTTCCCGCCGTTCCGGCCCTCGAGCGGGAATGCGCAAAAAACGCGCACTGCCAACGGCGCAGCCAGGCGGTTGGCGAGACCGAGGTGGGCGTCCGCTTCGGTCAGCGCCGCTGGGATCCGCAGAAGCGCGGCCGCGAGGACCATGGGACCGCCGACGTAGCCCCCGGCGCCGAGGACGGCGTCGGGCCTCCTCCGCCGGAGGATCCGGATGCAGGCAGCAGGCGCGACGGCGTCCCGCCCGAGCGCGCCGAGGAGCCGGAGGCTCGCGCGCCGAGGCAGCCCCTCTACGTGGAACGCGTCAAAGTCGAGGCCGGCCGAGCGTGCGAGCCGCTCCTCGACGGAGTCAGGCCGACCGGCGAGCGTGACGGACCCGCCGCGGCTCTGCAGCGACTCGGCGACCGCGAGCGCGGGCAGGACGTGGCCGGCGGTTCCGCCGGCGGCGATCAGGAACCGTGCTGCTGGACTCGGCGGCATGGTTGACGGCGATGTTAAGGAGGATGCCGACGGAGGCGAGCATGACGATCAGGCTCGAGCCCCCGTAAGAGACGAGCGGGAGCGGGATCCCGGTGAGCGGCGCGAGGCCCATGACCGCGCTCACGTTGACGGCCGCCTGCCCGCAGATGAGCGCCGTGATCCCGGCGGCGAGGAGCTTCCCGAAGCGGTCGCGGCAGGCGAGCGCCACGTTGAAGCCGGCGTACCCGAGGACGACGAAGGCGGCGAGCACGGCGAAGGCGCCGAAGAGGCCGAGCTCCTCGCCGATGATGGCGAAGATCATGTCGGTGGACGCTTCCGGCAGGTAGTACACCTTCTGCACGCTCTCGCCGAGGCCGACTCCGAAGAAGCCGCCCGAGCCCAGCGCGAGCATCGCCTGCACGCTCTGGAAGCCCGCCCCCTGAGGGTCCTGCCACGGGTCGAGGAAGCTGAAGATCCGGTCGCGGCGGTACGGCTCCAGCCAGATGGCGGCGAGGACGAGCGACGCCACGATCGCGCCCGCGCCGACGAGCGTCGAGAGGCGCGTCCCCGCGACGACGAGCACCGCGGCGAGCATGACGAGGATCGAGATGGCCGTGCCGAGGTCCGGCTCGATCAGGATCAGCCCGAGCGCCGCCCCGAAGACGATCCCGATCGGGCGCACGAGCTCGCCGACCGAGCGGGGGGCGGGCGAGCGCGAGAGGTACGCGGCGACCCAGAGCGCCAGCGCGAGCTTCGCGAGCTCGGAGGGCTGCAGCGTGGCCGGCCCAAACGTCAGCCACCGCCTGGCGCCGTTCACCGGCGTCCCGAGGACGAGGACGGCCACGAGCAGGGCGAAGCTCGTGAGCAGGAGCGGCGGGACGACGTAGCGCAGCCGGCGATAGTCGGTCCTCGAGAGGAGGACGAGGGCGACGACGCCGAGGAACGCGTAGGCCGCCTGCCGCTTGAGGTAGTAGGCGGGGTCGTCCGCGGCCAGCGCGGCCCGCGCCGAGCTCGCGCTGTAGACCATCACGAGGCCGAACGCGACCAGGCCCAGCGTGACGACCACGAGCAGGTGGTACTCGAGGCCGCCGCCCGCGCGCCGCTTCACAGCGCCTCCACGAGCCGGCGGAACCGGGCGCCGCGCTCCTCGAAGTTCTCGAACTGGTCGTAGCTCGCGCACGCGGGCGAGAGCAGGACGACGTCGCCGCGCTCGGCGTCGGCGGCCGCGTCGGCGACGGCGTGCTCGAGGTCGACCGAGTGCCGGAAGCGCACGCCCTCGCGCGCGAGCGCCTCCGCGATCTCGTCGGCAGACTCCCCGATCAGGTACGCGCAGGCGACGCCGGCCTCGCGGGCACGGGCCGCGAGCCCCGCGAACGGCGTCCCCTTGCGACTCCCGCCGAGGATGACCCGGAGCCCCGGCGGGTACGTGCCGAGCGCGCGCTCGGCCGCCTCGGGGTTGGTGGCCTTCGAGTCGTTGACCCAGCGGACGCCGTCGAGCTCGCGGACGAGCTCGAGCCGGTGCGGGACGCCCGGGAAGCTCCGGAGCCCTTCGGCGATGGCCTCGTCGGGGATCCCGGCCGCGCGCGCCGCCATCGTGGCAGCGGCCGCGTTCTCGCGATTGTGCGGGCCGGGGATCCGAGGCTCGGCGGGCAGCGGGTCGTCGGCGGCGAACTCGACCCGGCGTCCCGCCCCCGGGACCCGCGGAAAGCCGCGCGGCAGGACGGCGACGTCGTCCGGGCCCTGGTTCTCGAAGATGCGGAGCTTCGCCGCCCGGTAGGCGTCGAGGTCGCCGTGGCGGTCGAGATGATCGGGCGTGAGGTTGAGCAGGACTCCGATCCAGGGCCGCAGCGCGTCGATGTCCTGGAGCTGGAAGCTCGAGAGCTCGCAGACGATCCAGGCGTCCTCGGCGACGGCGCCGTCGAGGCCGGTGAGCGGGCGACCGACGTTCCCGGCGACGGTGACGGGCCGGCCGGCGGCGCGGAAGATCTCCCCCAGGAGCTCGCTCGTGGTGGTCTTCCCGTTCGTGCCGGTGACGCCGAGGAGGGGGTTGGCGAGGATCCGGGCGCCGAGCTCGACCTCGCTCCAGACGGCGACTCCGCGGGCCCGCGCAGCGGCCACGAGGGGCGCCTCGTCCGGTACGCCGGGGCTCTTGATCAGCAGGTCCACGTCGTCGACGAGCGCGGGGTCCTCCGCGCCCAGGACGACTTCGACGCCGTGCTCCCGAAGCCTGCCGGCGTCCAGCTCCACGTTCCGGTCGACGCCGATGACGCGCACGCCTCTCCGCGCGAGCGCGAGGGCCGCGGCCTCGCCCGAGCGGGCCAGGCCGAGGACCAGAACTCGCTCAGGAAGCAAACTCGGACGCGTAGCGGTAGTAGAGGACGAACCCGCAGGCGCAGAGGATGGCCGTGACGATCCAGAAGCGGACCATGATCCGCGTCTCCGACCACGCCTTCATCTCGAAGTGATGGTGGAGCGGCGCCATAAGGAGGACGCGGCGGCCGAACCACTTGAAGCTGACGACTTGCACGATCACGGAGAGCGCCTCGATGACGAAGATGCCGCCGATGAGGATGATCAGCGACTCCGTCTTCGTCATGATCGCGAACGCGGCGATCGCGCCCCCGAGCCCCATCGAGCCCGTGTCGCCCATGAAGACCTGGGCGGGGAACGCGTTGTACCAGAGGAAGCCGATCGAGGCCCCGATCAGGCTGGCGCCGAGGATGGCGAGGTCGAGGTCGATCTGATCGGCGCGGCCGACGGCGCGGATCGAGGCCAGCGCGGCCACCAGACTCATCGCCGTGAACGTGAGCAGGGAGATGGTCGTCGTGCCGGCCGCCAGGCCGTCGATGCCGTCCGTGAGGTTCACGCCGTTCGCGAAGCCCGCGATGATGAAGTAGAGGAGGACGTACCAGCCCCACGACAGCGGCAGGTCGACGTCGATGAGCGGCAGGTAGACGTCCGTCGTCAGAGGATCGTCCAGCCCCCGCGCGGCGACGAAGCCGACCACGACCGTGATCGCGCCCAGCCAGATGAGCTTCCAGCGGCCGGAGAGGCCGAGCGAGCGCCGGCGGGACACCTTCGTCCAGTCGTCGACGAAGCCGATGGCGGCGCAGCCGAGGGTGACGAAGAACGCCGTCACGGCCGGCACCGTCCGCTCCGAGAAGATGAGGAACGGCACCGCCATGGAGATCATGATCAGGAGCCCGCCCATGGCCGGTGTGCCCTGCTTGACGACGTGGCCCTGGGGGCCCTCCTCGCGGATCTGCTGGCCGAACTCGTTCTTGCGCAGGAAGTCGATGAACTTGGGGCCCGAGAGAATGGAGATCACCATCCCGAGCACGCCCGCGAGCAGCACCTCGACCATTGTCGGGACCCTAAGGCACGACCGCGACGGCCTCGGCGATCACCTCGAGGCCCATCGCGCGCGAGCCCTTGACGAGCACGCAGTCGCCGGATCGCAGGACCGAGCGGAGCGCGGCGAGCCCCTGCTCGACCGTCGGAGCCCAGCGGGTCAGAGGGACGCCGCGCGCGCCTTGCACGTAGTTGCGCGCGAGCGGCCCGACGGCGACGAGGACCTCCACGCCCGCGCGCGCGGCCGCGGCGCCCACCTCCCGGTGGAAGGCGGGCGCCCTCGGCCCCAGCTCCGCCATGTCTCCGAGCACAGCCACCTTGCGCGCGCCGGCCGCACGGTCGCGCAGGTGCTCGAGCGCGGCGGCCATGGAGAGCGGGTTCGCGTTGTAGCAGTCGTTCAGCAGCACGCCTCCTCCCGGCAGCGGCACCTCCTCCCCGCGCAGGCGTGAGAGGTGCACGTGGCGGGCGCCCTTTTGCGCCTTCCCGAGCGGAAGGCCGAGCGCGTGGTAAGCGGCGAGGGCGGCCAGCGCGTTCGTTGCGTTGTAGCGCGATGAGAAGCTGAACTCGAGCGTGAGCGGGCGCCCGAACGCCTCGACGCGGATCCGCGCGCTGCCGTCGTGGGCGGCGAAGTAGCTCAGGCTGACGTCGCCGCCGTCGCCGAAGCGGAAGACGGCGATGTCGTCCCGCCCGAGATACGGCTCGAGGTACGCCTCGCCCGCGGGCACGACGGCCGTCCCTCCGGACGGCAGGCTCTCGATCAGCTCCGCCTTGGCCTGCGCGACGCGCTCGACCGTCCCGAGCAGCTCGAGGTGGACCGGACCGACGCTCGTGACGATGCCAACGTCGGGCTGGGCGATCTCGCAGAGCTCCGCGATCTGACCGAGGCCGCGCATGCCCATCTCGACGACGGCGACCTCCGAGTCCTCCTCGAGGCGGCAGAGCGTGAGCGGGAGGCCGATCTCGTTGTTCTGGCTGCCCTCGGCCACGACCGTGCGCGCGTGGGGCGCGCAGAGCGCGCCGAGGATGTCCTTCGTCGAGGTCTTCGCCGTCGAGCCGGTGACCGCGACCACTCTCGCCCGCGACCGCTCCCGGACGGCCCTGCCCAGGGCCCCCAGCGCCCCGAAGGCATCCTCCGGGACGAGCGCCGCGGCGGCGCCCGCCCCGAGCGCGTCCTCGACGAAGTCCACCCCGCCGCCGACCGCGACGAAGAGGTCTCCGGGCTCGGTCCGGCGCGAGTCGATCGTGACGCCGGTCGCCTGCTCTGCGTCGGCCGCGCGCTTCAAGCGGCCGGGGGCCAGGCGCTCGATCTCGTCCAGCGCGAGGGGGATCATGCCGCCGCGCCGAGGCGCCGCAGGGCATCGCGAGCGACCTCGCGGTCGTCGAACGGGATCGTCCGGTCGTGGAACTCCTGCCCCTGCTCGTGCCCCTTGCCCGCGATGACGACGACGTCGCCCTCGTCCGCGCCCTCGATCGCGCGTGCAATGGCTGCGGCGCGGTCGGGCTCCACTTCCTCGTTCCCGTTCATGCCCGTGAGGATCTCCTCGATGATCGCCATCGGCTCCTCGCTGCGCGGGTTGTCGGACGTGACGACCGCCCGGTCGGCGAGGCGGCTGACGACCTCGCCCATGAGCGGCCGCTTGGCGCGGTCGCGGTCGCCGCCGCACCCGAACACGCAGATCAGCCGGCCGGAGGCCAGGCGCCTGGCCTCGGCGAGCACGTTCGCGAGCGCCTCGGGCGTGTGCGCGTAGTCGACGAGGACGGCGAACGGCTGGCCCTCGTCAACCGCCTCGAACCGGCCCGGCACCCCGGCGACGTGCTCGATGCCGTGGACGATCGCGTCGTCCTCGATTCCCAGCAGGCGCGCCGCGGCGATCGCGCCGAGGACGTTTTCGGCGTTGAAGCGCCCGCGCAGGCGCGGACGCACGCTCAGCCCGCCCGCCGTGAAGCTCGTCGCCGAGGGCGTCAGCTCGAGGTCCGCGGGGCGCACGTCGGCCTCGTCCGCGAGCCCGAAGGTGAGCAGCTCGGCGCTCAGGGAGCGGAGCTCGGCTGCGAGGCGCCGCCCGTGCTCGTCCCCGACGTTCACAGCGGCGGGCGGGCGGTTGCCGTCCAGGTCGGGCTCGGTGAACAGACGGCGTTTGGCGTCGTAGTACGCCTCGAGGCTGCCGTGGAAGTCGAGGTGGTCCTGGGAGAGGTTCGTGAAGACCAGCGCGCGAAAGCGCGTCCCGACGAGGCGCTTGAGCTCGGAGGCGTGCGAAGAGGCCTCCATCGCGCAGCTTCGGTCGCCCGAGTCGAGGAGCTCGCGGAAGATGCGCTGCAGGTCGATCGCCTCCGGCGTCGTGCGCGTGACCGGGCGGCGCTCGCCGCCTACGCGCATCTCCACAGTCCCCAGCAGGCCGGGCCGGCGGCCGGCGGCCGCGAGGATCGAATAGAGCAGGAAGGCGGTGGTGGTCTTTCCGTTCGTCCCGGTGACGCCGGCGACCTCGAGCTCGCGCGTCGGCCGGCCGAAGAACGCGTCGGCCGCGAGAGCCATCGCCAGGCGCGCGTCGGGAACGACGAGCTGCGGGACGTCCAGCTCGAGGGGCCGCTCGACGATCAGCGCCACCGCGCCGCGGGCGACCGCGTCGGCGGCGAAGTCGTGCCCGTCGGCACGGCTGCCGGGGACGCAGACGAAGAGCGTGCCCGGGCCGACCGCGCGGGCGTCGTATGCGAGATCCGCCACGGCCGCCGGCGCGGGGTTGGCGATCCTGGTCGCGCCGACGGCCTCGCCGAGGGTCTCGAGCCCGATGACGGGATTGTCGGACATAGTGCCCGCCTGCATTCTGGCGCGGTCCGCGGCGCGGGGGCGCCGATGGAAACGGGTTCTCAGTCGCGGGCGCCGCGGATGTCCGGCGGGACCTCCAGGTACTGGAGGGCGAAGTGCGCGATCTCCGCAAACGGAGGCGCGGCGACGGTGCCACCCCAGATCGCCCCCCGCGGCTCGTCGACGGTCACGAGCACGACGAGCCGCGGCCGGCTCGCGGGGGCGAAGCCGACGAACGACGCCACGTAGCGGCTATCCGAGTAGCCTCCGTTCGGGTCGGGCTTGGCGGCCGTGCCGGTCTTGCCGGCCACGCGGTAGCCGGGCACGCGCGCGTAGGTCCCCGACCCCTCCTCGACGACGCCGCGCAGCATCCGCGTCAGCTGCCGCGCGGTCTCCTCCGAGAGCACGCGCCGTTGTCTCGGCGCAACGCGCCCGGAGCCCTCGACCCGGTCGACGAGATGCGGCTGGAGCCAGACGCCCCCGTTTGCGATCGCGCCGTAGGCGGCGGCCATTTGAATCGGCGTCACCGCGATGCCCTGACCGATGGGGACGTTGCCGATCGTGGAGCCGGACCACTCCTCCGGCCGCTTGACGATGCCTCGCGACTCGCCGGGGAAGTCGATCCCCGTCTTCCGCCCGAAGCCGAAGCGGCGAATCCACTCCGAGAGCCCTTCCCGCTGGAGCTGCAACGCAAGCGTGACGACGCCCACGTTGGAGGAGCGCGAGAGGATCTCGGAGACCGTCATCGTCTGCGTCCCGCGCAGAACCGCGTCGTGGATGACTCGGTCCGCGACCGGAAGCTTGTACGGCAGCCTGAACTTGGTCGAGGGCGAGACGATGTTCGACTCGAGGACTCCGCCCACCGTCACGATCTTGAAGGTCGAACCCGGCTCGTACGTGTCCGTCACGGCCGTGTTCCGCAGACGCTCCTGCTCCCACTTGGCCACGGTCGGGTACTCGTTCGCGTCGAAGCCGGGCTCGACGGCGAGCGCGAGGATCCCGCCCGTTCGCGGGTCGAGGACGACCGCCGAAGCCGATTTCGCCGCCCAGCGGGCGACCGTGTGGCGAAGGATGCGCTCGACGCGGCCCTGGAGCGTGTTGTCGATCGTGAGGAAGACGTCCTTCCCGTTCTCGACCGGGTTCGACTCGACGACGTCGATGGTGCGACCGAACGGATCGCGGACGATCGTCTTCGAGCCGTCCTCTCCACCGAGCTCCTTGTCCAGCTGGAGCTCGAGGCCCGAGAGGCCGCGGTTCTCGGTCCCGGCGTAGCCGACCACCTCGGACGCGATCGCCTGCTGCGGATAGACGCGGCGCTCCTCGGGGTAGAAGCCGATGCCGGTGAGCCCTCGCGCCTTCAGCGCCTCGGCCTTCTCCGGGTCCGCCTTGCGCGCGAGGTAGACGAAGCCTTTGGAGCGGTCCGTGAGCAGCGGGTAGATCTTGCCGGCGTCGAGGCCGAGGGCCTCCCCGGCGGCGATCGCCGTCTCCCGAGGATCCGTGATCTGCCTGGGATTCGCGTAGACGGTGATCGCGCGCTCGCCGAAGGCGAGTTGGACGCCGAGCCGGTCGAAGATCGTGCCGCGCTCGGCCGGCACATCCAGCTCCTCGCGGTGCTGGCTCGTCGCCAGGCGGTCGAGCGTCTGCGCCTTCACCGCCTGGAGCCAGGCGACGCGGGCGAACGCGGCCACGAAGACGACCGCGAAGACGGCGACGAGCAGCCGGATGCGCCTGTTCGCGTGGCGCACGCGCCGCTACTCCCTGCCGCGCGCCAGCCGGACGTAGGTCGTCTCGACGGGCTCCACGAGCCCGTTCCTGCGCACCGCGACCGTCTCGATCCGGCCGGCCGCCGCCGCGCGCGAGAGATCGGCCTCGAGCTGGTCCTGCCGGGTCGCGAGCTCGTTCCGCTCGCGCTCGAGCTCCTCGGCCTGCATGTTGAGGCGGAGGACGGCGACGTTCAGGGCGACGATCCCGGCCAGCAGCGTGGCCACGACGACGATCCAGACGACGCTGCCCGCCACCCGCGGCCGCGCCTGGGTGCGGCGCCTCGGAGCCCGGCGAGGCGCTGCCCGTGGACGCGGTGCTCGGCGCGGTTCGGCCCGGGCGGCAGCGGTAGCCATCAGGTCTTGATCGCCACCCTGAGCCGGGCCGACGCTGCGCGTGGGTTCTCCGCGGTCTCCGCCGGGGAGGGCCGCACGGCCTTGCGCGTCGCCACGCGGAGCGTGGGCTCCTTGCCGCAGACGCACACGGGCAGGTCCGGCGGGCACGTGCATCCGCGGGCCTGCGCGGCGAAGAAGCGCTTGACGATCCGGTCCTCGAGCGAGTGGAAGCTGATCACGGCCAGGCGGCCGCCGGGGCGCAGGAGGCGCAGCGCGAGGGGGAGCGCCTGCTCGAGGGCCTCGAGCTCCTCGTTCACCACGATCCGCAGCGCCTGGAAGACGCGCTTCGCCGGATGTCCGTCCCCGAAGCGGCGCGGCGCGGGGATCGCCCCGCGCACGACCTCGACGAGGTCGGTCGTGCGCTCGAACGGCCGCTCCGCACGCCGGCGGACTATCGCCCGGGCGATCTGGCGCGCGAAGCGCTCCTCGCCGTAGCGGCGGAAGATCTCGGCCAGCTCGCGCTCGTCGGCCTCGTTGACGACGTCCCGCGCCGACCGCAGAGCCGAGACGTCCATGCGCATGTCGAGCGGGGCGTCGGCGGCGTACGAGAAGCCGCGTTCGGGCCTGTCGATCTGCATGCTCGAGACGCCGAGGTCGAGCAGGATCGCGTCGGCCTCGACGCCGTTCGAGGCGAGCTGCCCCAGGATCACGGCGAAGTCTCCGCGCAGGAAGCGCGACTGGACGTTCGCCCGCCGCTGGAAGCGCTCGAAGTACGGACGCACGCTCGCGTCGCGGTCGATCGCGATGAAGCGCCCCTTGCCCGCGAGATCGGCGGCGAGGAGCTCCGCGTGCCCGCCGGCGCCGAAGGTGGCGTCGATCACGGTCTCGCCCGGCTGGACGCCGAGCAGCTCGCGCACCTCGCCGGCAAGGACGGGAACGTGGTCAGCTGTCTCGTGCTGCAAGGCGTTCCGCAACAACGTCCGCCCTCCTTTCGACGTCTTCGAGCCGGACTCGCCACGCGTCGCGATCCCAGACCTCCAGGCAGTCGCCGGCGCCCGCGACGATGACGTCGCGGCCCAGGCCCGCCTTGGCCATGAGGCCGGTCGGCAGCGTCACGCGGCCCTGCTTGTCGAGCTCGCTCTCGACCGTGGCCGAGAAGAGGTAGCGCTTCATGTCCCGCGCCTCGCGGCTGAAGCGGTCGAGGCCCGCGAGGCGGGAGCTCACGAAGTCCTCCCAGCCCTCGCGCGTGTAGACGGCCAGGCACGGCTCGATCCCGCGCGTGACGACGACGCCGTCCGCGAAGGACTGCCTGAGTCGGGCGGGAAGCGTAAGACGGTTCTTGTCGTCGATCGTGTGCTCGTGCTCGCCGGTGAGCATCGGGCCAGGCCTTCCATAGCCACCACTTCGCCCCACTGTAGACCACAATCCCCCACTACGCAACCCCACGACCCCACCAGGCGATAATGGCCCAGGCGAACGGAAGGAGGACCGGTGCAGGCGCAGCTGACCAGGGAGGAGCTCGCGCGGCTCCTGCGCGAGGCGGAGCAGGCTCACGGGGAGTACGAGCGCGAGCTCGGGCGCAGGGACGAGGACTGGCCGGGCTGGTACGCGGACTACATCCTGCGCCGGCTCGAGGGGCCGGCGGCCTAGGCGCCGTGAGCGCCCCGGCGCACGAGCGCCGAGCTTGCCTGCTCGGCGGCGAAGGCGAGCGCCGACTCCCGGTCGTCGCCGCGACCGAGGGCGAACGCGAGGCCGGCCGCGAAGCTGTCCCCGGCGCCGTAGGTGTCGGCGACCGGGCCCGCGATGGGCGCCGGCCGGAAGAGGCCGGTGCGGCCGTCGGCGGTCGTCCACGCCCCTCCGTCCTTGCCGGCGGTCGCGACGACTAGGCGCGGCACCGGGTCGAGATCGCCCGGCTCGTAGCGCTCGCTCGCATCCCGAGCGCTGCGGACGAGGGCGTCCAGCTCCACCCTCGCCTCGGCGAGGACCGGGAGCGATCGTGCGGTGGCGACGAGCACGCGCGCGGCGCGCGCCGCGGCCGCCGCCTCGACGTCGCCGCTCACGAAGTACACGGCATCGGTCTCGGCCAGCTCCTCCCACGGGAGCCGGTCTTCGCCCCGAGGCACGTGCTTCTCGCCGATGATCGTGATCGTCCGCTCGCCGTCCCGGTCGACGAACGTGAACGCCCGGCGCTGCGGCTCCCCGTGCCGCCTGGCCTCGACCCGGACGCCCAGATCGGTGAGGTGGGCGTGGGCGTCGTCGCCCAGCGCATCCCGGCCGAGTGCCGTGTAGAGCGTGCACCCACCGGCGAAGCGGGCGAGCTGGACCGACGCAACCCCGCCCCCGCCCGCGGCCTCGGCCCACGATTCGCCCGCCTGCACGATCTCGCCGGACAGGGGCACGCGCTCGACGCGGACGAACTCGACCCACTCGACGTGTCCGACGACGGCGACGCGCATCGGGGGCAGTCTCACATCTCGACGCCCGTGGGCGTTTCAACGCATGATGGACGTCGTGGCCGCACTCCCGCCCTTCGAGCGCTTCTACGAGGAGCGCAAGGACGAGATCTTCGGCTACCTCACGCGCCTGCTCGGCCGCGAGGCCGCCGAGGATGCGTTCCAGGAGACGTTCCTCCGTGCGCTGCGCGCCTACGGCAAGCTCCAGCACGGCCGGCACCTGCGGGCCTGGGCCTTCACGATCGCAACCCGCGTGGCCGTCGACGAGCGGCGTAGGAGCAAGGCCAGCGCGGAGCCGCCGGAGATCGCCGTCCACGACGAGCGGCCCGCGTACGAGGAGCTGGCCCACCTCGCCGGGGGCCTGCCGCCGAAAGAGCGGGCTGCGGTCGTCCTCCGCTATGGCTACGACCTCTCCTACGACGACATCGGCGACGCGCTCGGATCGAGCGCGGAGGCCGCCCGCGCCGCGGCGTCGTCCGGCGTCCGGCGCCTACGCAGGAAGGAGAACGCATGACCACCGTCCCCGACCGCCTCGACCGCCGCTTTCGTGACGCCGCAGCGTCGGCCGGGCTCCTGGACGTCGCCTACGACTTCGCCGACTCGCCGGTCGGCACGCTGCTCGTCGCCGCAAGCGCGCACGGGATCTGCCGGATCTCGTTCGATCCCGAGCCCGAGCGCGAGCTCGAGGCGCTCGCCCGGGCCTTCGGCGCGCGCGTGCTGCGTTCGCCCGGCCCGGTCGACGGCGTCCGGCGCGAGCTCGACGAGTACTTCGAGGGCGAGCGCCGCGAGTTCGACCTCCCCGTCGACCTGACGCCGCTGCCGGACTTCCAGCAGCAGGTGCTGAGGGAGCTCGTCCTGGTTCCGTACGGCCACGTCGACACCTACGGCGCCCTGGCCCGGCGGGTCGGGCGCCCGCGCGCTGCGCGCGCGGTCGGCGGCGCGTTGAACCGGAACCCGATCCCGATCGTCGTCCCGTGCCATCGCATCGTCGGCGCGAGCGGGAGCCTCACCGGCTACGCCGGCGGCCTCGACCGGAAGCAGGCGCTCCTCGGGCTCGAGGGCGCCATCCTGCCGCAGTAGGCGGCCTAGGCTGCTTCGCCCGTGCGCGCCCGCATGCGGCGAAGCAGCTCCCGGCGCACCTGCTCGCCGGTGAGGCGGCCGCCGGTGCGCGGATACGCGATCAAGAGGTGGAGCGCCGGGGCCTCGTCCGTCGGTCCGACCGGCGCGGGCGGAGCCGGGGGCGGGGGCTCTGCGGCGGGCGCGAAGGATGGGCGCCGCTCGAGCGGCACGACCGCGATCTCCCCGCTCCGCATCCCGTGAAGGCGGAGGTAGCACTCCCGTTCGTCGAGCGGTCGGAGCCGGTCACGCTTGCGGAAGAGCCGCACCGCGCTGAGCCTACTCCTGGGGTCGGATCTTGCAATCGCGCGGCCTAGGCCGTGGAGCCGAAGCCGCCGCCGCCTGGTGTCTCGATCGTCACCGATTGCCCGGCGTCGAGCGAGCGGGTGACCTTGGCAGAGACCTCGTCGCCGTCGACCAAGTTCCGGCCTGGGGAGCCGGGCCCGCCGCCACGCGTGCCTGCGGGCCCGCGGGCCCGGCGCTCGCTGACGATCGAGACGCGGCACGGCTCGAGCGCGGTGATCTCCCGGATGACCCCGTCGCCTCCCCAGAAGCGCCCGGCTCCGCCGGAGCCGAGGCGCAGGGCGTAGCGTTCGACCCGAAGCGGATACGCGAGCTCGAGCGCCTCCACCGGCGTGTTGAGCGTGTTCGACATGGCGACGTGGACGGCGGACGGCCCGTCGGCCGTGGGGCAGGCGCCCTGGCCGCCCGCGATCGTCTCGTAGTACGTGAAGCCGGCGTTTCCGAAGGTGAGGTTGTTCATCGTTCCCTGGCCCTGCGCGGGGACCGGCACAGCCTGGCCGAAGGCGCGGAAGAGGACGTCGGCGATGCGGCTCGACGTCTCCACGTTCCCGGCGACGACGGCGGCGGGTCGGCGCGCGTTCACCAGCGATCCCTCCGGGGCGGTCACGGTCACCGGCGAGAACGCCCCGCCGGAGGCGGGCACGTCGGGGTCCGTGAGGCAGCGGACGACGAAGTACGCGGCCGAACGGGTGACCGCGAGCGGGCAGTTGAGGTTGCCCGCGTGCTGTGGGTCGGTGCCGGCGAAGTCGATCGCGATCTCTTCGCCCGAGATCGTGACCGCGGCGCGTACGACGAGCTCCCCCTCCGGCGCCTCGAGGACGTCCGCGGCCTCGTAGCGCCCGTCCGGAAGAGCGGCGATCGCCGTCCGGACGCGACGTTCCGAGTACGCGTAGAGCTCCTCCATCGCGGCGGCGACGCGGTCGCGGCCCCGGGCCTCGCACAGCTCGGCGAGGCGCCGCTTCGCGAGCCGGTGGGCGGCGAGCTGGGCGCGGAGGTCGCCCCGGCGCTCATCCGGGTTTCGCATGTTCGCGAGCAGGATCGTGGCGACCTCGTCCGTGAGGAGCACGGGCGGGACGACCAGCCCTTCCTGGAAGAGGTCGGTGGAGCCGGCGGGGAGGCTCGCGGGCTCCGCCCCGCCGACGTCCGCGTAGTGCGCGCGGGAGACCGCATAGCCGACGTCGGTCCTCGAGACCAGTGTCACGTCGGGGAGGTGGGTTCCTCCCGTGAACGGGTCGTTGACGACGAACACCTCCCCGAGCTCGGGCCTGCGCTCGCGGACGGCGGCGACCGCCTCGGGCATGGCGCCGAGGTGCACGGGGATGTGCTCGGCCTGGGCGATCATGCGGCCGTCCGGCGCGAAGAGCGCGGTCGAGCAATCCCGCCGCTCCTTGATGTTGGCCGAGAAGGCGGAGCGGACGAGGACCGCCCCCATCTCCTCGGCCACGGCCCGGAGCGCGCTGCCCAGAACTTGGAGCTCAATCGTCACGATCTCGTGAGCACGAGGGTGCTATTCCCATCCCTAACCCCCTCCCACCCGGGGGGCAGCCAGCAGGTGGCGCCGTCGAGCTCCACCACCGCGGGGCCGGCCACGGTCAAAGCCTCGCCGGCGGGAAGCCTGAGCTCCGGGCCCGGGGTCACCTCCGCCGTTCGCACGGCGACGAGCTCGATCCGGCGCGCGCGGTCCGCGTAGCCGTACCGTTCCTCGTGGGCCCGGTGGAAGGCCTCGACCGGGTCGCCGTCGAGCGGCACCGTCAGCTCGAACGACTGCCCCGCATAGCGAAGGTCGACGTGGCCGTTCCGCGGGAGCAGTCCCGCGTCCTCGAACGGGATCACGTAGGAGCGCACGCGGTCGCGCCGCTCGTCGCTGGCGACGAGGCCGAGCGCCGACAGGACCCCGGCGGCGGCGGGCACGAGGACCTTGCGGATGCCGAGCTCCTCGGCCAGCTCGCAGGCGTGGAGCGGCCCGGCGCCTCCGAACGCAACGAGCGCGAAGTCGCGGGGGTCGTACCCGCGCTCCACGGAGACGAGCCTGAGCGCCCGCAGCATCTCCGCGTTGACGACGTCGATCACCGCCTGCGCCTCGAAATCGCCCAGGGCGAGCTCCGCGGCGGCGCGGTCGAGCTCGAGGCCGCCGGCGAGGACTCCCGGAAGGCGTCCGAGCGCGAGGTTGGCGTCTGTCACCGTCGGCTCGAGGCCTCCGCGGCCGTAGCAGGCCGGGCCGGGATCGGCGCCCGCGCTCTGAGGCCCGACGCGGAGCGCGCCGCCGGCATCGCGCCAGACGATCGAGCCTCCGCCCGCGCCCACCGTCTGCAAGTCGACCGTCGGCAGGCGGATGGGGAAGCCCCCCACCTCCCGCTCGGCCGCTCGCTCGACCCGGCCGCCGGCGATGAGGCACACGTCCGTCGAGGTCCCCCCCATGTCCAGAGTGATCGCGTTCTCGACCCCCGCGAGGCGGGCGACGCGCGCCGCGCCGACGACTCCCGCCGCCGGCCCGGAGACGAGCGCGAACGAGGGGTGGCGCGCGGCCTCGTCGAGCGAGCAGACGCCGCCCGAGGAGCGCATCACGAGCGGCTCGGCGAGTCCGGCCTCCCTGCACCGGTCGGCGAGCGACCAGAGGTAGTCCGCGAGCACCGGCCCGAGATATGCGTCTACGGTGGTCGTCGAGGCGCGCTCGTACTCCCGGAACTCCGCCGCCACCTCGTGGGACGCGACGACGCGGGCGTCCGGCAGCCGCCGCCGCACCTCGTCGGCCACGAGGCGCTCGTGGGTCGAGTCGCGAAACGAGAAGAGGAGGCAGATCGCGACCGCCTCGGCGTCGAGCTCGGGCAGCGACTCGAGGTCGAGCGGCTCGACCACGCCGGCCGGGCCGACGCGCTCGTGGACGCCGACGCAGCGTTCGAGCGGGACGAGCGGGTCGGGGTGGCGGTCGCAAAGGCGGTAGAGGTGGGCCCGCGTCTGCCGGCGCAGGTGGAGGACGTGCTCGAAGCCCGCGGTGCCGACGAAGGCCGTCCGCGCGCCCTTACGCTCGAGCAGGGCGTTGGTGGCGATGGTCGTCCCGTGGGTGAAGCGTTCGAGCGGGACGCCCACGCCTCCGACCGACGTCGCCGCCTTGACGACCGAGTGCTCCTGCGCGCGGACGGTCGGGACCTTCGCCGTGCGGAGCTTCCCGTCCGCGAGGAGGACGGCGTCCGTGAAGGTGCCTCCGACGTCGATCCCGAGAATCGCCACGCGGCACGTCTACCACGACGGGCAGCTAGACGGCATGCCGGCGCCGGTAGGCGCGGGCCTTTGTGCGGTTGCCGCACACGGCCATCGAGCACCAGTGCCGAGAGCGATTGCGTGCGCTGTCGTAGAAGGCCCAGCGGCAGTCATCCGCTCGGCAGGCCTTCAGCCGGCTCCACGTTCCGTCCGCCATCGCGGCGGCGACGATGGCCACGAGCCGCCCCAACGCTCCGGCGACACCGCCGGCCGCTGGCTCCAGCCGCGCGCGTCCCGCGGGGTCGAACCGGACCGCGAGGCGGGCGCGCTGCGCGGCTCGGCTGAGAGTCACGGCCGCTTCCTTGCGCGTGCTCATGCCGTTGTTCTCGAGCAGGAGCGCCCGGATCGCCTCGCGGAGTCGCCGCGCCGCATGAAGATCGGCCGACGTCGCGGCTCCGCCGCGTGTGAGCGCGTTCGCCTCGAGCCAGGCCTGCAGCGCGGCGGGGCTGGACAGTTCGTCGTCGCCGCCCGGGAGCTCGAGCGTGTTCACGAAGAGCCTGACGAGCTCGAGGTCTCCGGGCGCCCGATCGCTCATAACCGTCTATGATAGATCACCGGTTACTCGTCGACCAGGAGGAAGGATGTCCCACCAGGTGGCGCACGTGTCCGAGATCGTCACGCCGACGGAGCCCGATCCCGGCAAGGCCGGCTGGCGGGCGGTGCGCAAGCACTTCGGCATCTCCTCCTTCGGGATCTCCGCGTACGTCGCCGAGGCCGCGGGCGAGGCGCTCGTCGGCGACCACACCGAGCTCGACACGGCGCACGAGGAGCTCTTCTACGTCGCAACCGGGCGCGCCGCTGTCCGCGTCGGCGACGAGACCGTGGCCGCGGACCCGGGCACGTTCCTCTACGTCCAGGATCCCGCCGTCATCCGGAGCGCCACGGCGCTCGAGCCGGGCACGACGCTCCTCGTGATCGGCGGCGAGCCCGGGAAGGCGTTCGAGGTGTCGCAGTGGGAACGGGAATACGTCGAGGGTGAGTAGCACAGCCTGGAGCGCTGAGCTGCGTCTCGCGGGCGCCGGCGGCGAGCCGGTCGACCTCTGGCGCACGATCCAGTCGCACGGCCTCGTCGACCTGCCGCCGATGCGGATCGACGACGAGGCCCGCGCGCTCGAGATCACCGTCCCGCTGCCGGGGTCGCGACCGCGGACGGTGCTG
>Ga0081538_10001626_pt1 | contig 23037 bp, 21 predicted proteins | sample TabmetS5T2R1_FD_71022 | JGI IMG/M metagenome (GOLD analysis project Ga0081538, IMG submission 71022) | Tabebuia heterophylla rhizosphere microbial communities from the University of Puerto Rico - S5T2R1 | ecosystem: Host-associated > Plants > Roots > Rhizosphere ... | reverse complement strand
CTTAAAGACGCTCGCCCGGTGGCGGGCGGGCGACGGGATCACGCTCAACACGGTGCTGCCGGGCCGAATCGCCACAGACCGGCTAGCCGAGCTCTACGGCTCCCTCGAAGCGGCCGAGGAGACCGCGCGCACCGAGGTGCCGGCGGGCCGGCTCGGCGGCGTGGAGGAGATGGCCGCGGCGGCCGCGTTCCTCTGCTCGGAGCGGGCCGGCTACGTCACCGGCGTGACGCTCCTCGTGGACGGCGGCCTCACGCGCAGCATCTGATCGCGGGCGGCCGCGACCGCGAGTGCCCGCGGGCACGTCGCGGTCGCGGCACGCGCTCCAATTAGGCCGCGAGCGCCGGAGCCGGGGCGGGCTCGAGCGCAAGCCCCAGCACCTCGTCCACGGTCATGACCGGATGGAAGGTCATCTCCGCGCGCACCTCCTCGGGCACGTCGTCGAGGTCGCCGCGGTTGCGCTCCGGCAGGATCACGTCGGTCAGCCCGGCCGCGTGGGCGGCGAGCACCTTCTGCTTCACGCCGCCGATCGGCAGCACCCGGCCCTGGAGCGTGACCTCGCCGGTCATGCCCACCGTGTGCTTTACCGGGCGACCACTCAGCAGCGAGGCGAGCGCCGTCGTCATCGTGATGCCCGCGCTCGGTCCGTCCTTCGGGATCGCGCCGGCCGGGACGTGCAGGTGGAACTCGCGGTCCTCGAACGCGTCCTCGTCGATGTCGAGCCGGTCGGCGTGGCCGCGCACGTAGGACAGCGCGATCCGCGCCGACTCCTTCATGACGTCGCCCAGCTGACCGGTCAGGACGAGCCCGTCCTTGCCCCGCATGGACGTCGCCTCGATGAACAGCACGTCGCCGCCGGCGCCGGTCACGCTCAGCCCGGTGGCCACGCCCGGCACCGCGGTCCGCTCGGCCGACTCCTGGAAGAACCGCTGCCGGCCGAGCGCCTCGCGCACGGCGTCCAGGTCGATCGCCACCGGGGCCTCGACCTGGCCGGCGGCCAGCTTCGTCGCGGTCTTGCGCAGGAGGGTGCCGAGCTCACGCTCGAGCTGGCGCACACCGGCCTCGCGCGTGTACTCGGTCACGACCGCGCGCAGCGTGGCGTCGTCGATCGTCACCTCGTCGTCACGCAGCCCGTTGCGCTCGCGCTGGCGCGGCCAGAGGTAGCCGCGGGCGATCGCCACCTTCTCCTCGGTGGTGTAGCCGTCGAACCTGATGATCTCCATCCGGTCGAGCAGCGGCGCGGGGATCGTCTCGGCCAGGTTGCCGGTCGCGATGAACACGACCTGCGACAGGTCGAGCTCGACGTCCAGGTAGTGGTCGCGGAACGAGTGGTTCTGCGCCGGGTCCAGCACCTCGAGCAGCGCCGCGCTCGGGTCGCCGCGCCAGTCGGCGCCGACCTTGTCGACCTCGTCCAGCATGATCACCGGGTTCATCGTCCCGGCGTCGCGCAGGGCGCGGACGAGCCGGCCCGGCAACGCGCCGATGTACGTCCGCCGGTGACCGCGGATCTCGGCCTCGTCGCGCACGCCGCCGAGCGACATACGCACGAACTCGCGCCCCGTCGCGCGGGCGATCGACTCGCCGATCGAGGTCTTCCCGGTGCCGGGCGGGCCGATGAGGGTGAGGATCGCGCCGGAGCGCTTGTCCTCGGCGATGCCCCGCTCCTGCCGGAGCTTGCGGACGGCGATGTACTCGACGATGCGGTCCTTGACGTCCTCGAGACCCGCGTGGTCGGCGTCGAGCACCTCCCGCGCGTGGACCGGATCGAGCCGCTCGTCGGAGCGCTTCGACCACGGCACGGCGATCAGCCAGTCGAGGTAGCTGCGGATCATCGACGCCTCGCCCGAGGCCTCGCCCATCCGCTCGAGCCGTCCGAGCTCGCGCTCGGCCTGCTCGCGAACCTCGTCCGGCATGCCGGCCTCTTCGATCTTCGTCTGGTACTCCTCGACGATCGAGGCGTCGTCCTCGCCGAGCTCCTTGCGGATCGACTCCATCTGCTTGCGCAGGAAGTACTCGCGCTGCTGCTTCTCCGCGCCCGACTGGACGTCGTCGCGAATGCGCCGCCGAACCTGCAGCTCGGCCAGGCGCTCGCGCTGGAAGCGAAGGGCCAGCTCGAGCCGCTCGCTGACGTCGAGCGTCTCCAAGAGCTCAACCTTCTGCTCGTAGGAGAGGTCGGGCGAGTAGCCCGAGGTGTCGGCGAGCGCGCCCGGCTCGGTGATCGAGCGGACAAACGCCGCGATGCGGCCGTCGTCGCCGCGGAGCTCGAGGATCTCCTCGACCACCGCCCGGTACTCGCGCTCGAGATTGCGGGTGCGGCCGTCCACCGGGATGTCGTCCGGGTGGGCCGTGACCTCGACGCGCAGCGCGCCGGTCGCGTCCGTGCTGGCCGCGCCGATCAGGCCGCGATGCAGCCCGTCGAGCGCCACCGCCCGGGCGCCGCCCGGCAGCCGGACCTCGTTGGTCACCTGGGCCACCGTCCCGACGCTCGCGAACTCGTCGCCCTTCCGCGGGACGAGGACAACGCGCTCCTCAGAGCCGGCGTCGACCGCAAGCGTCACCTGCATGTTCGGGTAGACGACCGAGTCGTCCACCGGTATCAGGAGCAAAGTTTCCATTGATTTCTCCATCGCAACTTACGTTGGGTAAGCCAAAGTGTAGCGATGGTCAAGGGACTTGACTGTCCCTTGGGAAGATTTCCGCCTCGGAGGGAAGAAAATCTGAGCGAGGGAGGCTGAGATCCGCGAGCTGGCGGCCGCGGGGACGCCGGGCGACGCAGCTGCCCCGCCTGGCTTCCGCGCCGGCCGGCGCGAGGTCTCCACCCCACTTCATGTCCGGCCCATCCCTGCCGGGCGCGGGTCGGCGCGCCGTCGCGGCGCCCCTCTCCGCCGGCCCGAGCCGCCGCTCCGCCTCGGCCCGTGCGATGCTCCGCGCGTGGAGGGAGCCGACGCCACAGCGCGGGCCGCGGCAGCCGCCGCGGCGGTCGACCTCGTCGAGCCCGGCATGACCATCGGGCTCGGCTCGGGGCGGGCGGTCTGGGAGGTCGCGCGGCTCCTCGGCGACCGTAGTGGGGTGCGGGCCGCGGTGGCGTCGCAGAGGACCGCGGAGCTCGCGCGAGGGCTCGGCATCGAGGTCGTCGAGCTGGACGGCTCCCTGGAGCTCGACCTCGCGCTCGACGGCGCGGACGAGGTCGACCCGGAGCTGCGTCTCATCAAGGGCGGTGGCGGAGCGCTGCTCCGGGAGAAGATCGTGATCTCGGCTGCGCGGCGGTTCGTGGTCGTAGCGGAGACCCCGAAGCGCGTCGAGCGCCTCGGGCAGCACTTTCGCCTCCCGGTCGAGGTGGTGCGCTTCGCATGGCGCGACACGCGCCGGCGCCTCGAGCGGGTTCTTCCGGACACGCAGCTGCGCATGGCGGACGGCGAGCCGTACGTGACGGACGAGGGTCACCACATCCTCGACTGCGTGCTGCCCGCGGAGGCCGACCCCGACGCCCTCGACCACCGCCTGAAGGACATCACGGGCGTCGTGGAGCACGGGCTCTTCATCGGTATGGCGGAGCGAGCGCTCCTGGGTCGACCGGATGGCGTCGTCGACAGCCTCGACGCGCCGATCACAGGTCGCCCACCGCGGTGACGGCGCCGCGGGACCGGCTCCGGTCGCCCGGCGGGCGGACGAGGACGCGAACCTCGCGGGCGAAGTTCTCGGCCGCCGTCATGTACACGGCCTGCCGCAGCGTGACCCGCAGGGTGGCGAGGGCGGTCGCGGCGGGCGTATCGCCCTCCGCCTCCGCCTGGTAGCCCGCCGCGTCGACGCCGCTCCGGAGCCCCAGCAGCTCGACGTCCTCGAGCGCGACGAAGCTTCGCCCGGCGCCGTCGTGCGGCTCGGTGGTCAGGACCACGTCGACGCGAGTGCCCGGAGCAGCCCCGGCCAGCGCGCCGCCTCCGGTCACCGCCACCTCGAGCGCCCGCTCGCCAGACCCGAGCGGACGCCGGCCACCCGCCCCTCCCCCGCCCCGCGATTGGAGGTGGCCGGCGGTGAGGTAGCTTCCGGCCGCAAGCGCGGCTGCGGTCCGGGCGCCGGACAGGCCGGCGGTGCTGGAGAGAGCGTCCGGCGGCACGAAGCGCGCCGGCACGCGCCGGGCGGTCAGCGCGCTCGGGCGAAGGCCGGCCCCGGCGGGGAGGTCGCGCGCCGCGACCACGACCGGCACGAGCGGGCCGACCCGCTCCTCGACGCTTCGCTCGCGCCGATGGACCTGCGAGGCCGCAAGCCCGCCGCTCGCCAGCGCGAGCGCGAGCAGGAGAAGCCCGCGGCGCCGCCGCGCGCTCACGCGACCAAGTCCGTCCGGTCATCCCCGTGCTGCGGCCGCTCGTGCTCGGCCGCCTCCCCGGCGGCCCCGCCCGCCTCCGCGCTCGTTCGAGCGGAGGCGGAACCGCCCAGCACGGCCCGGTCGGGCAGCTCGAGCACGGCGGTCGTTTCCGCCCCGTCCCTCTGGACGAGCAGCCGGCCGCCGAGCGCGCGGGCGGCCTCCGCGGCGATGGCAAGCCCGCGGCCGCGGTCGTCCCTGGGTCCGTCGACAGCGTCCGCCCGATTGCCGTTCCGAAGCTCGAGGCGCACGGCGCCCGGCACCCGGACGGCGCGGAGCCCGAGATCGCCGTTGCCGTGCTCCGCCGAGTTCGCCAGGAGGTTCCCGAGCGCCTGCGCGAGGCGACTGCGGTCCGTGACCGCGAACGCGGCGCCCGCCCGCCAGTCGACCGAGCAGCGCCGGAGCTTCGCGCGCCAGGGCTCGAGCGCGGCCCGGACGAAGGGGGCCAGATCGACCGGCACCGCCCGGCGGGTCCCGGTCCCCCCTCCGCCGCGGGCGACGACCAGGTAGTCGAGCCCCGCGCTCATGCGCTCGAGCTGCGCCTCGAGCACGTCCGCGTACCGGCCCGCGTGCGGATCACGCCGCATCCGCCGGCACGCCAGCATGATCGCCGTGGCCGGCCCGCGGAGCTCGTGCTCCGCTCGCGCCACGAGCTCGAGCCGGCGCCGCCGCGCCCGCAGCGCCAGCAGGCCGGCGACAAGACATGCGGCGGCCAGCATGGTGCAGGCGAGTCCCGGGGCGCTCATATGGCCTCCGTCAGGTCGTGACCCACCCCTGAGAAAGGAGCAAGATGACCTAGGCGGTCGCTCGACGGAGTGACATCGCGGAGCGGCTCGGTTAGCGTCGGCAGGCGAGAGGTGATTTCAGGCGCCGACCCCACCCCGTCGTGAGCATCGCGAGGCTCCTCCCGATGGCCTTCGTGATGATCGCCGGTCCGCAGATCCTCAGCGCCATCTTTCTCGCTACGAGCGAGAACTGGCGCCGCAACTCCGCCGCCTACATCGCCGGTGCGGCACTCTCGGTCACAGCGATCGTCACGGTCGCGTACTTCGTGGGCAGCGGGGTGTCCAACGCCGGAGCGTCGAGCGACACGCTCTACATCGTGGTCCTGGTTCTGCTCGTCATCGCGGCGCTGCGCACCTTCCTGACCCGCAAGGAGGCGAAGCCGCCGAAGTGGATGGGCAAGCTGCAGACTGCGAACCCGAGGTTCTCCGTCAGGCTCGGCTTCCTGCTCCTGGGTGTGTTCCCGACCGACATCCTCACGTCCTGGGCCGTCGGCACGTATCTCGCCGGTCATGACGAGCCGTGGTGGCACTACCTCCCCTTCGTGCTGCTCACGCTGCTCTTCCTCGCGCTGCCAACGATCCTGATCCTTCTGTTCGGTCGACGAGCGCAGGCGTTCCTTCCGAAGGCGCGCGACTGGATGAACGCGAACTCGTGGGTCGTCAGCGAGATCGTGATCGTGTTCTTCATCGTCATCACGGCCAACAGCCTGGCTGGATAGCGACGAGGAACGGAACGCCCACACGCTCACAGCGCCTCCGTCAATTTGTAACCAACCCCGCGCACGTTCACGATCCAGGCCCGGGGCGACGGCCGCAGCTTCTTTCGAAGCCGGCACGCGTGGGCGTCGAGCGTGCGAGTGTTGCCCGGCGACAGATACCCCCATACGTCGCGGAGCAGCTCCTGCTTTCGGTAGACGCGGCCGGGTTCCTCGGCGAGCGCGTGCAGCAACGCGAACTCCTTCGCCGACAGCTCGAGCCGCCGGCCGCCGAGCCGGACCGTCCTCGTCGTCGGATCGACGGTCAGCTCGCCCACCCGCAGGAGCCCCCGCTGCTGGCGACCCTCCGCTCGGCGGAGCACCGCCCGGACGCGCGCGAGGAGCTCCGCGTAGACGAAGGGCTTCGAGAGATGGTCGTCAGCCCCCCTGTGGAAGCTGCGCACGCGGTCAGCCTCCCCGGCGCGACCGGTAAGGACGATCACCGGCAGCTCGGGGTCGATCCGCGAGGCCAGGCCGTCGGCCGCGCGTACGCGGTCGAGCAGGTCGAGGCCGCTGCCATCGTCGAGGAGGAGATCCAGGATGACCAGAGCGGGCTGCCGCACCTCGATCGCCCGCAGGGCCTCGCCCGCGCCGCTGGCGCCGACCGCGCGGAAGCCGTCCGCCGTGAGGTTGTCCAGAAGGAACGCACGCGTGGCCTGATCGTCTTCCACGACCAGGACGCAACGGGGCTCGTCGGGCGGCATACGGTCCACGGTGGGAGAAGCCCGATCGGCGCAGGGCTCGCCCCCCGGATCAGACGAACGGTGATCGCGGCGCCGGCGGCCACGCGCGGATGCGCTCACGAAGGTGACGCCTCCGACCGCCGCCGCGCACTCTCGCACGCTCACTGATCACACCTGTCCTGCCTGCGCGGATGTGCTCGGGCCTGGTCGCTTCCGCCGTCGGCGTTCAGCCACCCGGGCCGCGACCTGCCGGAGGCTGGGTATGCAGGCCGTGTTGCCGATGCGGGACCGGGGTGTAGGGGGTGTCCGTCGGGCGGCCGTGTCGGTGAGGTGGGCCGGTTGTTTGCGTTTTGGCGCTCTGGTAGGGTCGGCGCCGTCGGTGGCGGCCGTCGTCGCGGGGCTGGCTGTTTGGATTTGGCGTGGCCGCGGGGCCGGTGTGATTCGAGCTCAGGAGCCTTGAATGCTCGCGGTTGCTTTCCCGCGAAGGACACAGGCGCTCGTTGGAGTCTTGGCGGTGTTGATCAGTGTGGGGGCGGCCGTCCCTGCGGTACTGGGGAATGCGGAGGCGAGCGCCGACAACGACCTGCTCGCCGCCCGGTTGCTGCGGCTCGATCCCGGCGCACGGGTTGGTGCTAACACGCAGGTGGCCACCGCCACGCGGGGGCGCCTCTCGGGAGTGCGCAATCGGGTGAACTTCATGATGGGGCTGGGCTCCCGCCAGAGGATCGTGGGCGGCGCCAGCCACGATCAGCTCGGCGCCCGCGGCGCCGCCGGCGCTCGCATCCACGGCGCCCGGGGCCACGACCTCATCCATGGCGGGCGTGGCCACCAGCGGCTTCACGGCGGCCCGGGCCACGACCGCATCCACGCCGGCCACGGCCACGACCGCATCCACGCCGGCCACGGCCACGACCGCATCCACGCCGGCCACGGCCACGACATGATCCGCGGCGGCCACGGCCACGACCGCATCCATGGCGGCGCCGGCCGCGATCGGCTCACGGGCGGCCCCGGCCGCGATCGGCTCATCGACAGGCAGGGCGCCACGGTCGCGGTTGCCGGGCCGGGAGACCGCGTCGATGTCGCCGACGGCGACAGCGACCGCGTGGCGTGCGCGGCCGGCTCGACCAGCCGCATCGTCGTCGACCGCGGCGACCGGCTCCACCCCAACTGCCGCGGCCCGGCCTCGAGCGTGAGCTACCGGCGGCCGCCGAACGGCGCTGGGGCGCAGGCGGCCGACGCGCCGGCGGCCCACGCCGCACAGACCATCACCGGCAGCGGCACCAATGACGACCCCTACGTCGCCGAGTGCACCCAGCCGCAGTACGTCATCTGCAACACGCCTCTCTTCGCGTCGCGCAGCCTCACCGGGTTGTGGGCCAACGAGTACGTGCCCGCCTACCAATGCCCTAAATCTCACCCCTACCTGTATGACGAGGACTACTCGCCCGCGGGCACCGCGCTGCCGCAGGGCGTCGGTGTCCTGGGGTTGGGGCCGATCGGGGTATCCATTACCGGGGTCAAGATGACGCGCGTGACCGTGAACGAGATCACGAGTATCTACACGATCGGGACCTACACCGGCTGGCCAAACTCGAGTGCGACGAACTGGGAGCTCGACACAAACTCGTACCAGGTACAGCTCGCCTGCACCAGCGACACGTACTACGCCGTTTTCACCGGCTACGTTTAAACCCGAAACGTGATCGCGGCGGCAACGGCGGCCCTGTAGCGCTCGTACTGCTCCGGGTCGCGCAGGTCCGTCGGGGGGATCCCCCTTTCGCGCGGGTCCCGCCGGAGCGGGTACGGCCTCAAACACGACCCCGCTCGGGCGGGTACGGTTTCGGGATAAGGGTTTGGCAGCTCGCAGCCGAATCATCGCGAATGCGGAAGGTGGCGTAACGTTGTCCGATCGGAACGTCGAACTTGTCAGAAGCCTCTACCAGGCGGTCAACGAGAACGATCTTGCGACGTTTCTCGATCTGTTGCATCCCGACGTCGAGTTGAGGACGTCCGGGATCTACCCCGACTTCAGGTCCGCCTATCGAGGGCGGTTGGGCGCCGCCGACTACTGGGAGGCCACCCGCGGCGTGTGGGACAACTTTGAGATTGAGATCAAGAGCTGCGAGGCGGCCGGTGAGCGCGTCCTCGTGCTGCTAAACCAGCACGTGGAGGGGCGCGATGGCATAGCGGTCGCCCACGAGTGGGGCCATCTCTTCGAGTTCGAGGGGGATCGCATCCGGAGCGTCACCGGATACGACAGCTGGCAAGCGGCCACCGAAGCCGCCGACGTGGGGAGCGGTGTCCGAGAAGGCTAGGGTCGACATTGGTTGAGCGCCTGCTCAACAGCGAACCAGTTCTCAGGCTGACCGACTGGCTCGATCGCCGCTGGCGCTGGGACAAGCTCCCCCTCCCAGTCGCCATCTTCACCCTCATCGGGGTCCGTAACCGGATGCGTAAGCGCAACCTCACGGACACCGGACTGCCCCGCGCCGACGAGGAGCTCGCCCGGCGGGCGGCCGATCCGGAATGGACCTCGCGGCGCACGATCGACGGCACCCTGAACGACCTCGAGAAGCCGCGGATGGGCGGAAAACACACGCGCTTCGGCAGGAACGTGCCGCGCGAGTGGACGTTTCCGGAGCCGGACGCCGAGCTGCTCTCACCCAGTCCCCGGGTCGTCAGCCGTGAGCTGATGACGCGCAAGAATTTCCTGCCCGCGACGACGCTCAACGTGCTGGCGGCGGCCTGGATCCAGTTCGAGGTGCACGACTGGTTCAGCCATGCGAAGGACGACCCGAAGGAAGTCTGGGAGTTCGAACTGGCCGCCGGCGACGAGTGGCACGAGAATCGGATGAAGGTCCCGCGCGCCCGGCCGGACCCGACCTCGGGCCCGCCGCCCACCTTCCTGACGGAGGACAGCCACTGGTGGGACGCCTCACAGATCTACGGCTCAAAGCCGGAGCTCGCCGAGGCGATCCGCGAGGGCGCCGGCGGCAGGCTGAAGATAGGGCTCGACGGGCTCCCGCCGGCAGAGCTCGAGGACCATCTCGACCTGGAGGGGGTCGATGGCAACTTCTGGGTCGGGCTCGGCGTGCTCCACACGCTTTTCATGCACGAGCACAACGCGATCTGCGATCGCCTGCGCCGCGAGAATCCGGGCTGGCGCGACGACAAGCTCTTCGACAAGGCCCGCCTCGTCAACGCCGCCCTGATGGCGAAGATCCACACGACTGAGTGGACACCGGCGGTCATCGCTCACCGGACCTCGCGCTACGCCCTCGGCGCCACCTGGTCCGGCATCCTCGGCCAACGCCTCGACCGCCCGGCCCCGCGCCTCGGCTCGGGCGACATCCTCAGCGGAATCCCGGGCTCCAAGACCGACCATCACGGCGTGCCCTACTCGCTGACCGAGGAGTTCGTCGCGGTCTACCGGATGCATCCGCTGCTTCCCGACGAGTACCTCTTCTACTCGCTCGAGAACGGCAGCGGAGCGCCGCGAAGGCTTGAGTTCCCCGACTTGGACGCGCTCAAGGTGCGCGACCGCCTGACCGAGATCGGGGTGGCGAACGCGCTGTACTCGCTTGCCGTCGCCCACCCGGGCGAGATCTCGCTCTACAACTATCCGCAGTCGCTTCAGAACCTGACCCGCCCGGGGAAAGAGAAGCTCGACCTCGCCGCGGTCGACGTCCTGCGGACCCGCGAGCGCGGTGTCCCCCGCTACAACGACTTCCGCCGGCTCTTCCGCCTGAAGCCGGCCGATTCCTTCACGGAGTTGACCGGCGGCAACCTGCAGGTGGCGAAGCACATCAGCGACGTCTACGACGCGAATATCGAGCGGGTCGACCTCATGGTCGGGCTGTACGCCGAGCCGAAGCCCGCGGGGTTCGGCTTCAGCGATACCGCCTTCCGGGTGTTCATCCTGATGGCCTCGCGCCGGCTCAAGAGCGACCGCTTCTTCACCCACGACTACACGCCGGCCATGTACACGCAGGCGGGCCTCGACTGGATCAACGACAGCACGATGATCGACGTGCTCCTGCGCCACTATCCGAGCCTGTATCCGGCGCTCCGCGGGGTCCGGAACGCGTTTGCCCCCTGGGCGCGGCTGCGTTAGGGCTGGCCCCGGCGCGGCTGCGCCGGCGCTATCCGCGGAGCTCTTCGGCCAGCTCGTGGACGGTGTCGGCGGCGCCGCCGCCGAGTAGGGGCTCGCCGTGGCCTACGGCGACCACCTTCGCCTCGAACTTCGCAAGCTTCTGGAATGACAGGCGATACAGGCCTTCGTTCAGGTTGAAGCCAGGCCAGCCTGCGCCCGTCTTCGGCCACGTCGCGACCGCGTCGCCCACCGCGAGAACGTCGCGCCCCTCGTCGTAGAAGGCCATGTGCCCGGGCGTGTGGCCCGGGATGTGGATGACTTGGAGCGGACCGACCGTGTCGCCTTCCGTAAGCAGGCGGTCCACCGGGCACGGTGGGTGCCTAGGGCGGCCGAGGGCGAGCCCCAATCGCAGGTAGTAGGTCGACATGGGCCCGCGCGGGACCAGGCTGACCGGCTGCTGAGCCCGCTCGCCGGCGATGATGTCAGTCTCCCACTCGTGCGCGTAGACGAGCGCTCCGCTCAGCTCCCGTAGCTTTGCAAGCCCGCCGAGATGCGAGCGGTGGGCGTGCGTCAGCAGGATGTGCTTTAGGTCCTTGGGCGTGCGCCTGATCTCCTCGATGACGCCCAGCACCAGGCGAGCGTCTGTGTCAAAGAGCGTGTCGACCAGGGTGAGCTCGCCGCCATTGTCGAACAGATAGGCGTGGACACGTCCGCCCTTCTTCTGTCCGACGCTGTAGACGCCGTCCGCGATCGCGCGCATCCAGGCGGCAGTCTACGTCGGACGCGTCGCGTCCCCGAGCGGCGTGCCGGAGACAGCTTTGAAGCCCGACACCGGCCCGCCCTCCGACGGCCGCCCACGTGACGAGGTATGGATGGCCCGCGAGCGCAGACGAGGGAGGGCTAATGTCCGAGCCCATTCCCCTCACCGACCAACCCAGGCGACGCCCTTCCCGCATGACGGCGAGGCCGGGTGCTGCGATGCCGCCGCTCGAGCTCGCGAATCGCGTCTGCTCGCTGGCTGGCCAGGATGACCCCTTCGAGGCCTACGACAGGCTCGGCGCGGAGGCCCGGGCGGCCGTGCTCGACCTCCTTCCCGACGGGTGGTCGTTCAACGGTCGGCGGGTGCTGGACTTCGGCTGTGGTGCTGGCCGCACACTCCGCCACTTCCTAGACGAGGCGGGGCGTGCCGAGGTCTGGGGGGTGGACATCGATGCTCCGAGCATCGCCTGGTTGGAGGAAAACCTCAGCCCGCCGCTGCACGTCACGCGCAATGGCACTGATCCGCCGCTCGGGTTTGAGCACGGGACGTTCGACCTCATCTGGGCCCTCTCGGTGTTCCCGCACTTGACCGACAACTCGCTGCCCTGGCTGCTCGAACTACACCAGCTGCTGAAGCCGGACGGGCTCCTCATCGCGACCTACATGGGCCGCTGGAACGCCGACGTCTTCACACACGAACCGTGGGACGAGGATCGGATCGGGATGAACGTGCTGCGCCGAGATCAGGCCTGGGACCATGGGGGGCCGATCGTGCTCATGTCCGACTGGTGGGTGCGCGCCCACTGGGGCCGGGCGTTCGAGATCCTCGAGACCGGCCCCCAAGTGCACGGGCAGACCTGGATCCTGCTAAGGAAGCGCGACGTGGACGTCACGGTCGCCGACTTGGAGCGACCGGCCAACGATCCGCGCGAGTACCAGGCGCTGCGACACAACCTCCGCCAGCTCGAGCGCGACAGAGAGCTCGCCCTGGCCGAACTCCGGCAGCACTACGAAGGATCACAGAGCTGGCGGATCACCCGCCCGCTCAGGGGCATCGCAGGCATTGCCCGCCAGTTGGCGCAGCGCCGCGTACCGTGGCTGCCCGCCCGGCGACCTGATCCCGGTGATCCGCGCGTGCCTGGCCCACTCAAACGTAGGGCCGGGAAGCGCAGCGTCTCCTGATATGAGACTCGGCGCTTGAGGCGGACCGGGCGCGCGCCGCAGCGACACGTGGCTACATCGCGATGCGCAAGCGACCGGCGGCAGTCGCGCAGCAAGAGCTGGAGCGCTGCGATCCGACGGAGCCGCGTGAACTCGCGGCGCTTCAGACGAACATCCGGTTACTGCGAGCCGAGATCCACGATCTTGTTGATCGCCCTGTCGGCTCAATGATGCTGTCGAAAGTGCGGGACACCGTGCTGCGCTCGCAGCTGCGAGGCCCGTTGCGGCGCATCCGAAGAGCAGTGCGCGCCTTCTCATAACCGCCTGGGGGCGTAACCTGAGGGCGGCGGTCCGCTCCGCCTCCCGGCTGAGTCGGCATGCCGGGCAATGCAGACCCCATATTCCGGTACGGTGTCCGGCCGTGAGCCGGACGCTCTGCCTGATCGCGGCGGTGGCCGGCGCGGTGCTGGTCGGCGCTCCCGCCGGGGCGGCCGCGGCGACCACGTGTCCAAACGGGCCGGTCCAGTTGCAGGAGGCCGGCAGCGGGTGGCAGGTGGTGGCGGACGGATCGCCGCTGTTTGTCCAGGGCGTTGGTTACGACTATGCCGGTCCCGGCTTCGACTGGAATGCGCCGACGTACGACAACGGCGCCTGGTTCTCCTACATCGATCCGGACATCGGCGCCTCGGGCGCGAACGTAATTCGGACCTACGGCGTTCCGCGTGCGAGCGCATTCCCGCCCGGCGACGCGGCCTCCCAGGCCGCAACGATCGGCAAGATGCTCGCTTACGCCGACCGCGCGTCCACTCCCCAGCGCAAGGTCTGGGTGCTCGCCGGCATCTACGCGCAGGGGTTCGACTCGAGCACCACGCAGGCCGACGTGACTGCGATCGCGAACGACGTGGCCGGCGATCCCAACTTCGACCATCTGCTGGGCTGGGTGGTGGGCTACGAGGTCGACCCCAGCCTGTTCGGCTACCTGAACGGACTGATGGGCGCGCTGAAGGCGACGATGACGACGCCCGCGCGCTGCCGGCCGGTGATGCACGCCACCTGGAGCGTTTCGGGCACGGACACGGGCCGAGTCAGCGCTCTGCAGTCGATGGGCAACCTGGACTGGCTCGGCATCGATGCCTACTGGGGTCACTTCGGCTCCACCACGCCGCGCGACAGCGGCCTGAGCACGGCGGCCCAGGACCTGCACAGCGCGGGCTGGAGGGGTCCGTGGCTGGTGTCCGAGTTCTTTACCTACGACTGGGGCAGCGCGGTCGACCCCGGCATGGGGACCAAGCTCAACGGCGGCGTCAACTACCTGTTCGAGGCCAACTCGACCGCCAAGGCCGCGGACTACGCCAACAACTGGACGCGGTTCATCGCCAGCGACACGGCGCGGAACCTGGGCTCGACGGGTGGCATCGCCATCAAGTGGGGGCCGCCCCACAACTCCCAGTTGCCGGGCTTCTGGGAGCAGTTCTACGCCTACACGGGGCGCCAGCAGTATTACGTGAACCCGCCGTGGACGGGCGGAACGAGCTTCCTCCGCCTCGCGGCCACCGACGCCACGGCGGGGATCTACGGCGGCGCCGTCCCGGCCAACCCGCCGCCGGCGATAGTCCTCGGCGGCGACGGCGACCCGCAGGGGATCGACGCGGCGTTCAAGGAGGGTCCCGGAGACCAGCCGGCGCCGGTGGCGCCCGCCCAAGCGCTGACCGCGCAGGTGCGTGTCCGCGATCCCGGGCCGCTGACCTTCCGGTGGTACCTCGTCGGCGGCAGCCCGGGCCTGGGCGGAGCGGCGACGCAGATCCTGGAGCCGGGCACCAACCCCCAGGCGTACGGCCAGGCCACCTCCGCGCAGCTCGGCGAGGTCGACGCTGACCTTGCCGGCACGCCGAGCCAGACCACGGCGAACGGGGTCACCACCGGCACGATCTCATTCCGCATGCCCACCCCGGTCGACCCCGGCAACAACTATCAGCTCCGCGCCGTGGTGGCCGACGCCGCCGGCGGTGCGGCGACCGCGGCGGTCGCGTTAGGGATGACCACCACGTCCGCCGCGCTCGCGTCCGCCCGCGCTCGCGTCCATCGCCGCGGCCGCCTCCGGGTGGCCCTGGGCTGCCACCACGCGCCCCGCTGCCGTGGACGCCTCCAGGCCCGGGAGCGCTCCGATGGCCGCCGCGGGCGGCGGCGCCTGCTCGCCGCTGGCCCCTTCGCGCTGCGCCGCGGCACCGGCCGCGTCGCGCTCCCGCTTACGCGTCATGGCCAGCGCCGCCTGCACCGCGGCGCCCGGGTGAAGGCGACGGCCCACCTGACCACGCCCCACGCCGGCCGCATCCGGCGAGAGCGCCAGCCGCTGACGCTTATCGGCGCCCGCCGGGCCAGCCGGCGCTGTCGACGGGTCGGCTTCGCCGCCGGCCAACTCGGGCGGGTGGCCAACCCGTGTGCTTCGGGCGGCGATCGGCAAAGCAGACGGCGCCCTGCGGCTGCCCGTGTAAGTTCGGCAAGCCCGTAGCGCAAGCGGGCATGGCGCCCCCAGAGCGCCGGCCCAGCCCGGACCGCTCGCCGGCGCTGGCGCGCTGAGCCCCAGAGATCAAGCCGAACGGCGATCCTGCCCCCGGGCGGGGGAGGCCAAGCCCTCGACGGGGTTCTTCATCGATGAGCGAGCCGAGGTCGCCCTGCGGGCCGACCGCCCGGTACCGAAACGTGGTCACCCGCCGGGGGGCCGGGGGTTCGCAGGTGACCACCTGCGCGATGGGTCCGGGGTCATACCCGCCGACATGTCAGCGCGATTGTCGGCGAACGTCAGCGGTCGTATTCTGCGTCGGCGAGCGGCAGATCCGATTGCGAGGCGCGAGGAGGGACGGCAGCATGCTCGCCGACACAAAGGAACATTCTGTGACCTTCGAGAGGACCTGCTGGGGCCTCCGCCGTGGTCTTGGTCGCGGTGCTGGTGGGCTGGCTGCTGGCGGCGGCGCCCGTATCCGCGCAGCCACCGCCGCGCAACGACACCGTGTTCGTGCATTCCGCCAAGAGCGGCAAGCTCGGTGGCGGCAGGCTGACCTTGCGCGGCGTGGGGCGGCGGGTGACCTGGGCCCATCACAGCGGCCGCTCCGGGGTGATCGCGGTCAAGCGGCTGCATCGGAGGCTGTTCTCGCGGAAAACCCCAGAGGCGACCGGCACGCTGCACGTAGCGGGCCACCGCGGCGGCGACGAGCTGACCTTCAGGCTGAGCCGGCCGCGCTACAACCGCGCGCGCCGCACGGTCAGCTACAAGGCCAGGCAGCTCAACAACAAGCCTCTGCCCAGCCGCGCTGTCCGCGCCGCCGCAACCGCGGGTCCATTCGGCCCCGCCTCACTGACGATCCAAGGCGCCCCGCAGCCCTCGGTGGATGTCCAGCAGACCACCTACCCCTGCCCGGCCGACTCCAGCACCACCTGCTGGGGCACCCTTACGGCGTCCGGTCTGCCGCAAGGAACCGAGCTGTCGGGCTTCGCGCCCCAGGTCCCCGGTAACACCGGCCAGGGGGTGGTCATCGACGCTCGCTCGGACGCGAACGGGAACTTCAGTGGACAGCTCAATCTTCTTTGCAACAACGACTATCACGTGACCAACCCGAACGTAAGCATCGACGCAACGCGCGTAACCCCGTCCGTCTCGGTCCCCGCGCCTAGGTCGTGCGGCTAGGAGGTTGCGCCTCGCGGCCACGTAGCCGCCTTTGAATTACGCCGAGAGACCGGCCGGAGCGCGGACGATCAGCAGTGCGCCGCGCAATGGAGCCCCACTGCTTGAGCGGGTGGAGCGCTAGCAATAGGCGCGCCGCGCGGCCGGCAGCAGCTCGGTCAAGGCGACCGCCGCCCCGACGTGTCTCGTCGCCCGCCCCTCTGGGAAGGAGGCGGCGAGTCGGGGCCTCGTCCCGCCTGCTCGATGTAAGTACCGGGCCCGTTGGCGGTGACGACGCCCCGAAATGCTGGTCGTGGTTGCTCTCGTCGTCGTTGTGCTTGTCGGTCTGTCGTGGCTAGCCCGCGATGCGGATCGAGCCTGCGTTGCGCTCGAGCTGTCGGCGCCCGCGCCTGTCGACGGCCTCGACTTCGAAGCGGAGCCGCCGGCCGGCCAGCGAGCGGTCGAGCCGCAGCGCGAGCCGGACGCTCACGGACTTGCCGGTGCGCTTGATCCTGCCGGCCCGCCGCACGAGCTCCACGACGCCCCGGGCGTTGATGCGCCGGCCGCGCGGCCTGATCGCCACGGCGCCGAGCCTTCTGTCCCCGTGGACGACCCGCAGCTCGATCAGGCGGAGCCGGCGCCAGCTGCGCGGGTGGCGCCAGGAGAGCCGCAGGCGGGCGACCTCGCCGGCCTCGGCGTGGAGCGCCTTCGGCCTGAGGCTCAGGCGGCCCACCGGGCCCGTGCTGCTGGCCGGGGGACGGACGGTCACGATCCGCTCGCAGGCGGTGGTCGAGCTCTCGCCGACCGGGTGGACGAGCGCCTCGTCGGGAGCGTCGGCGCCGCAGTCGAGCGTGTCGCGGTCGGCGTCGGAGGCAACGAGACGGTCGACACCGGCCCGGCCCGACATGAAATCGACCCCCGGGCCGCCGACGATCACGTCGCGCCCGGCGCCGCCGATCAGGATGTCGCTTCCGCCCCCGCCGTCGAGCGAGGTGTCGATGGGCAGTCGTAGGGGCCTGGTGTCGAGCTCGTCGCCGAAGCGCGAGCCGATCACCCGCTCGGCGTCGCGGACCTCGTCCTGGTCGCCCGTGCGGCCGTCGCCTGGGCCGTCGCCCACGCGGACCGTCACGAAGGCGGTGGAGTCGGCGTAGGAGGCGGTGTCGAAGTCGGCCCCGCCGACGAACAGGACTCTGCTGGGCCCGAAGAGCCCGCCGGAGTAGGTGTCATTGCCCGGGGAGCCCTCGATCACGACCCGCAGGGTCGAGGCGACCTCTGCCCGGTCGTTCCTGTCGCCTAGCTGCACCACGATCGCGGTGTTCTGGTCGACCGCGCAGCGCACCTCGGCGCTCGAGAGAGACTCGCAGACGCTCGTGCTCTCGCTCAGCGGCAGGGCGTCGCGGATCCGCACAAAGGTCGGGCCCTGGTCCGATATCCGGAGCTGGTTGACCTCGCCCGCCGCGGCCGTCACGTTGAGTTGATTCGTGCCGGGGGGCTGTGTGACCACGGCCGCGTCGGCAGCAGCAGGCAGCGCACACGCGGCTGCGGCGGCAGCCAGGACGCCGGCGAGCAGCGCCCGTCGGGATCGTCCGCGTGGGCGGACGGGGGTGATGCTGCACACGGGGACTCCTCCTGGTTCGGGACGTAGGGATCCAGCCGACCTCAACACGCGCCCAAGCGCCGTCTCCAAGCACCGGCGCGCCTCCTCCCACGTGGATTCGGCCAGGGCCGCGTTGCCAGCCGCGACCGGATCCTCGACTGTCTCAACTTCGGTGGCCATTGCGAACCCGGCGCGAGTGTAAGAGGTAGCGCGGGCCCCAGACCAGATACCTCAGCGGCCTCCAGTCAGCGAAGCTCCCTCACCCCACCGAACACGGCATCCCGCGTCGGTCGCACACCCTTGCCGCGGACGACGAACCCCAGCTCAGGCAGGCGGTGCTCCTTCTCGACGAAGTCGGGGCTGACCCGTCGGTCCCGCGCACCCCACAGGAGCAGCTGAGGCCGGGCTACCGGGAGCGAAAGCGAGCCCGAGAATCGGACGTGCGGGCCGAGGCGGACGGCGGCTCAGCCCGCTTGAGTCGCAGGCGGTTAGCGGAATCACCCTACCGGCCCGCCCGCGGTCGCTCCGCGAGCATGAACTGCAGGGCGACCAGGAGCAGGTAGCTCGAGGTGCCCAGAAAGCCGACGAGCAGCCAGCACACGACCGCGTTGTCGACGCCGTGGGCGATCAGCGTTGCCAGCCCAACAGCCGCCGCGACGACCGGCAGGTGGAAGGCGCCCCACACCTCGACGTCGCGCTCCTTGGGAGGTCGAAGCAGATGCTCGGGCCGACCGAAGGCGAGCACACCGATCAACATGAACGAGAGGATCGCGCCGGCTGCGAAGACCAGCGCGTGGACGGTGGCCGGCACGCCCTGGACGTGGGCCACGATCGCGCCGCTCGTCCAGATGGTCAACGTGTAGCCGTAGGGTGCTGCGCTCTGCGCCACGGACCCGCGAAGCCGTCTGCGGTACTCCGTCATGCTCACGGAGACCGCTTCGCGGGTCGCACCGCCGCTCCTCCCGCATCGTGCTGGGTTGGGCAACAAACTAGCCTCCGCCGGCGCCGCCTTGTGCTGCGTCCCTTCGGTGCCCAAGGTCGAGCCTACGCCGAGGAGGCCCGCCGCGACGCCACGGTCGCGGCGACCCTCAGGCTGCGATGCCGGCGGACCTGGGTGCTAGGTCACGTTGATCGTGAACGCCTTCTCGGCGAACGCGCCCTTGGTGTCGGTGGCCCGCACGGTGAACGTGAACGAGCCCGCGGTCGTCGGCGTGCCGGTGATCCGCCCTGGGCTCGCCTGCAGGTTCAGGCCGGGCGGCAGCGCGCCGGCGCGGAGCGTCCAGGTGTAACCGGGCGTCCCACCGTCGGCGAACAGGTTGCCGCAGCAGTAGAACTGCCCGACCATGGCGTCGCTCAGCGCGGTCGTGGTGATCGTTACCGGCCGCGCCGGGTCGACCCTGATCGTGTACGTCTCCGTGTCGCTCGCACCGGTCTGGTCGACCCCGCGGATCGTGAACATGAACGTCCCGACCGTGGTCGGGCGACCGGTCACGAAGCCCGAGCCCACGCCCTGGGTGAACGGCCCGTCCATCCCCGGCGGGATGGTCCCGCTGACCTTGTTGAACCGCACCGGCTTCTGCGAGGTCCGGCAGCCGGTCGTCGTCCAGTAGAACGTCTGGAGGTCGCCGACGTTGTACGTCGCCGCCGGCTGGGGGTTGAGCGTGCAGGTGCTCGATGGCGGCGGCGGGTTGGGCGGCGGCGAGCTCACCGTGCAGCCGCTCAGCGTCGCCGTGGCGTTGGCGGTGCGCCCGCCGTCGGAGACGGTGACCTTGCAGTCGGGTGCCTGGAAGCTCGAGGCCTCGACGCGGAAGTTGCCGGCCCCGTCGGAGTTGCCGCTCGCCGTGCTCGTCGTCGACGTGACGGTGATCGGCGCGCTCGCGGCGGCACGCCCCTCGACCTTCAGGCGGCCCGAGTTCAGCTCGGCCCGGGAAACGGTCACCGCAAACGCGCTCGACGGGAACAGCAGCAGCAGCGCGCCCACGATGGGCAACAACACGGTTCCTCGCACGAGTCCTCCGGTCCGACGGATCGATGGCAAACACTGATCACGCATGAGCGGCCTCCCTGGGCTTGGAGCCTGTCAACGGCACCGTCGGTCGATCGCCGCCCAGAGTCGAGCGAGATCGGCAGACGAGAAGCACCCCACCAGGGGATTACGCACGGAGACCGGCATCGGATCGAGCGCCCCGCCGAATCTCCGTTCGCGCACAACCCCACGATCGGGCGCTTGGTTCGCTCGCTATTGGCGGCGAAGGACGATTCGACTTTGGGCTGTGTACTCGTAGCCGGCCGTCGAGCACTGCGAGAGAACCACACGGGCGTGTAGCCGGCTTCGGGGCCGAAGGAAGCGGCGGACGAACTTGGGCGCGATGAGCTTCACGTTTTTCGTCTGGGGCCGCGAGAATCGGGTGTACCCGAGCGTGACGGGTAGCTCGTTGCCGAGCGCGGCGGAGTAGACCTCGACCAGCACGGCGTCCTTGCGGCCCGACTCGGTGACGGTCACGCGGGCGCTGATCGCCCGGCCACCGGCGAGTCGACGCAGGCTCGGGCGCGGCACCGAGATCCGCGGCTGCTGCTCGGCCATGGGCGCAGCAGGAAGGCCACGACCACACCAACCACGGCGTGGGACGCGGTGGCCGCGCGAGCCTCGAACTTCTCGAGGATGGTCCGTCCGGCGTTTGGGTGCTTGCGCACACCTCCGTCTCGTCCCAAGCGGGCACCTCAGCGTCCCACCCGCTCGCTTGCCGGCCGTCCCGCCGGCGTCGAGCGCCCCTTTCGCGGCGATGGTTGCGGCCCGATCGATGGCTGGCCCCCGGACCCGGCGCGTCGGTGTCGCTGACCGGCAAGATCCGCCTGATCGACCTGCGCGAGGCCGAGGCGAGCCTGCGACTGATCGGATTTACTTCCGTCGAGTGCGACGGAGGCAACCTTGAGAGGCACCTCGCCGCGCTACTCGCGCGACCAAGGCGAGTTCGACCGCGCCATTGGGTTCGTCGACGCGACGTTCGCCCTCGCCCTGACCTTGCTCGTGACCACGCTCGATGTCGACCAGCCGCGCGTGGCGTTTTCCAGTCTCGGAGCGCTCGAGGACGCCGTCGGTGCGCAGTTCGTTGCCTTCGCGATCGCCTTCGCGGTGATAGCGAGCTACTGGCTCCAGCACCATCGGCTGATCGCCTCGTTTGTGACGATCGACTACACGGCCATCGTGATCAATCTGTTCCTGATCGCGGCGATCGTGCTGCTGCCGTTCAGTACCCAGGCGGTCGGCGACCCGGGCGTCGAGACCTGCCCCTGCCGACCGTGATCATGGCCGTCAACGTCGTCGCCGCGTCCATGCTTCACACGCTCGTCTACGTGGTCGCCGTTCGCCGCAATCTACTCAGCCCCGCGCCCAGCCCGGGTCAGGTCTGGTGGTTCGTCGTCAACTCGCTCGCGGCCGCGGTCGTCTTCGCCGCCTCGGTGCCGGTCGCCTACCTGATCTCGCCGACCGCGGCAAGGATCATCTGGATCGGCCTGGTCCCGATCGCCTGGCTCCTCGGGCGCTACACGGAGCGCTGGCGCCGGGCGACTGACACGGGATAAGACTGGGATCGCGTTTGGGGCCCTTGCCGCCCGACTCAGCCCCTCGGCGCCGGCGCGCGATCGCCGCGATCGCGGTTGGGGCGGTGACGATCGACTCGGCGCTGCTCGGGCTGATCGCCCCGCTGCTGCCCGAGATCGAGCAGCGCACGGGCGCCGGTGACGCCGCGCTCGGGCTTGCGCTCGCGGCCTACGCCGTCCCGATCGCGCTGCTCTCGCTGCCCTTCGGACGCGCGGCCGACACGGTCGGCCGTCGGACCCTGCTGGTCGCCGGGCTCCTGTTCGTGGCCGTCGGCTCGGTCCTGGTCGCGATCTCCGAATCGATCGGCGTCCTGATCGCCGCTCGTGCCGTTCAGGGGGTCGGCTCGGCGGCGAGCTGGATCGCCGCCCTGGCACTGGTATCCGACACCGCACCACCAGGACGACGCGGCGAGGCGCTGGGGGTCGCCCTCGGCGCAACCGGCGCGGGCTCGATCGCCGGCCCGGCACTCGGCGGGGTGACCGCCGACCTGCTCTCGTTCGAGGCCCCGTTTCTGATCTTCTGCGGCCTCGCGCTCGCGCTGCTGGTCGCGGCACTCGCCGCCCTGCCCCGCGAGGAACGCCGGACCGCCTCGGCCATGCCCGCTCTGGCGGCGGTCGTCCGCGTGACGCGGTCGGGGCTCGGCGCCTGGGCGGCGGCGATCGTGCTCGGCAGCTCCTTCTTGCTCGGCTACGTCGAGGTGGTGGCGCCGCTCGACCTCGACGCCCGCCTCGGGCTCTCGAGCTCCGCGATCGGACTGCTGTTCGCGGCCTCGATCGCGGTCGACGCGGCCGTGTCGCCCTTCGGCGGCCGCTGGGGCGACCGGCGCGGCCGGCGCGGCCCCGCGATCGTGGGACTCGCGGCGACGGGGGTCTCGATGGTGGCGCTCGCGGTCCTGCCCGGGGTCGGCGGCACCGCGGTGGCGCTTGGTATCTACGGCGCCGGCTTCAGCCTCATGATGGTGGCGGCGGTGCCGTGGCTCGACGAGGCATTCCCCGGCCGCGAGCGGGGACTCGCCTACGGGGTGCAGAACCTGGTCTACGCGGCCGGCTACGCGGTCGGGCCCATCCTCGGCGGGCTGCTGCTCGAGGTCGCCGACGCCGATCTCGCCTACGGACTGGCCGCGGCGGCGCTCGGCGTCGGCGCGCTCGCGCTCACGATCCGCAGCCGTCGGCTACCCGCGATGACCCGCGTCGCCCGCAAGCCCGAGGTCGCGCCCGAGCCCGAGCGTGACCGCCGTTGAGCGCCTAGGCTGCTTGGGCGACGGCGCCGCAGCAGGCGATGGACGCGATCGACTCAAGCTTCGCCTCGCACCTCCCACACCGAACCCTGCGTCCGAAGGGTGTGCTCAGGACGATTCACGCGCCATTGTTCCGCATTCGCGTAAGGCGAAATTCCCGCCGGACACCCAACGGTCCCGGTCCCGAGGAGGGCGCAAGACGTCGGAGGTCGGTCCGTGACATGGTCGACGGGCTCATCGAGCGGGCGGGCAGGCGCGACGCGGACGCTCAGCGCTCCGCTACGGCCACGTCGGCCGGGGCCGGAGCGTCCGCAGGCGCCACCGCCCTCGCCGCCCGCTGATACGCGG
>Ga0081538_10001625_pt1 | contig 23038 bp, 22 predicted proteins | sample TabmetS5T2R1_FD_71022 | JGI IMG/M metagenome (GOLD analysis project Ga0081538, IMG submission 71022) | Tabebuia heterophylla rhizosphere microbial communities from the University of Puerto Rico - S5T2R1 | ecosystem: Host-associated > Plants > Roots > Rhizosphere ... | reverse complement strand
ATCGACCGGCTGCCGCCGGACACCAAACGGCTGCTACAAACAGCAGCAGTCATTGGCATGGAGGTGCTTCTACCGGTACTACAAGCGGTTGCAGGACTGCCTGAGGCAGTCCTGCACACGGCCCTCGCGCAGCTCCAGGCGGCCGAGTTCCTCTACGAAACGCGTCTCTTCCCGGAGCGTGCCTACACCTTCAAGCATGCCCTGACCCAGCAGGTGGCCTATCAGTCGTTGCTGACGAGTACGCGGCAACAGGTGCATCAGCAGATTGCCCAAGTGTTCGAGACCCATTGTGCCGAGACCGCCCTCACCCAGCCCGAACTACTGGCGCATCACTACACCGAGGCGGGGTGCCCCGAGCCGGCGGTGGCCTATTGGCAGAAGGCTGGCCAGCGCGCTGTCGAGCGCTCGGCGCATGCGGAAGCGATCAGCCGTCTCACCAAGGGACTGGAGGTACTCAAGACGCTGCCGGACACCCGCACGCGCGCCCAGCAAGAGTTGGGTTTGCAGAATACCCTCGGTCCGGTGTTGATGGCCATCAGGGGCTGGGCTGCTCCAGAAGTAGAAGCGACCTACGCCCGAGCGCGTGCGCTATGTCAGCAGGTGGGGGAGACCCCACAGCTCTTTCCAGCGCTGATGGGGATCGGGACATTCTACATGGCCTCGGGAAAGTTACAGACGGCACGCGAGCTGCGGGAGCAACTCCTCAGCCTGGCCCAACGCCAGCAGGAGCCGACCCTCCTCCTGCACGCCCACCTCGCACTGGGAGCGACCTTGTTCTGGCTTGGCGAATTGGCCCAGGCCCGCGTGCACCTGGAGCAGGGGATACGCCTCTACGACCAGAACCCTTCCCACTCTCCGTCTTTCGTTGGAGATGACCCCGGGGTGAGTGGTCGGCGGTTGGTGGCGCTGGCCCTGCAGTTACTTGGTTATCCAGATCAGGCGCTACGGCGCAGCCGCGAGGCGCTCACATTGGCCCAGGAACTGTCCAATCCCTTTAGTCTGGCTTTCGTCCTATCCCAGACCGCCCTCCTCCACCAGTTGCGCCGTGAGGAACAAGCCGCTCAAGAGCGGGCAGAGGCGGTCCTAGCACTCGCGCGCGAGCAAGGATTTTCGCGCTGGGAAGCGTGGGGAATCGTCATAGGGGGCTGGGCGCTGGCCGCACAGGGGCAGAGGGAAGGGGGGATAGCCCAGATACGCCAGGGCTTGGCCGCCTGGCAGGCCACAGGGCAAGAGCTGGGACGGGTGTATTTTCTTGCCCTGCTGGCCGAGGCGTATGGGAAAGCGGGGCAGGCCGAAGCAGGGCTGAGGGTGATAGCCGAGGCGCTAGCGCTGATAGACAAAATCGGAGAGCGCCCCCAGGAAGCGGAGCTGTATCAGCTCCAGGGCGAGCTCCTGCTAGTGCAGGCAGGTGCAAGGCAACAGGTGCAGGAGGCGGAGGCGTGTTTTCACCAGGCCCTCGCCGTGGCCCGCCACCAACAGGCTAAATCGTTAGAGCTGCGGGCGGCGCTGAGCCTGAGCCGCCTGTGGCAGCAGCAGGGCAAGCGCACCGCAGCCCGCCAGGTGCTGGCCGAGATCTATGGCTGGTTCACCGAAGGATTTGACACCCCCGACCTTCAGGAGGCCAAGGCATTGCTCGATGCGCTGGCGTGAGAGATGGCTGCTCCATGGGAAGATATCCCGATGGCAGTGACGTCTTGAGATAACGGAGATACGACCATGGCCCGTAAGGGGAAAACACAAGCGACGCATCCAATTCCCGACTGGGCTACTCTACGTCCGCCTGTGACAGATGCGCTGCTAGCGGATATCACACGGCGCGTCGTGGAGAAGTTTCAGCCAGATAAGGTCGTGCTGTTCGGCTCGTATGCGTATGGCACGCCTGACCTGGATAGCGACGTGGACTTACTCGTGGTGATGGACTCGGATGAGCCGATGGCGCAGCGCATTCGACGAGTGACAGAAGTGGCAAAAGTCCGATTTCTCCCAATGGATATTATCGTGCGCACACCTGCTGAGATGGCGGAACGTCTGGCAATGGGTGACTTCTTCCTCGCTGAGATTCTGGAGAAGGGCAAGGTGCTGTATTGCCGTGAGTCTACTTGCTGAATGGGTCGACAAAGCCGAGGCGGATTACCGGAGCGCTGTGGCGTTGGGCCGTCGTCGCAAAGCACCGTTGCCTGACATTGTCTGTTACCACTGTCAGCAGTGTGTAGAGAAGTATCTTAAAGCATATCTCATTGCACAGGGCAGCACACCGCCACGTATTCATGATTTGGAAGAGCTGCTCAACCTGTGCGCCCTCCACGATGCGACACTTACCAAACGGCTACCGCTGGTGCAATTCCTCAATCCTTACGCCGTGCTCATTCGCTATCCTGGCATGACTGCCACGGTGGTTGAGGCGAAAGAAGCCGTGCACGCCCTGCGCCGGATGCGCACTATTCTGCGACGCAAACTGGGTATGTCCTAACTTGGTGGCAGTGGATTTACATTAGCCAGTACTACCGGCAAAAGCCCAGGCTTTGCCGGTAGCGCAGGTGCCGTGTGAAGCAAGCTCCCCTACAGCATGTTAGACGGAGATTACCTCCTGAGGCAGGAGTTGTTCGACCTCCACACCCAGCCCTGCTGCGACACCCATGCCGAGCTGGATATCGGCACGGCAGAAGTGGCAGAGCTGGCGCGCGATAATCGCGTCGCGTTTGGGGCCAGTGATGCCCTGCATCGAGGCGACGATGTTGTCGATAAGATGCTGCCGCTCGGTGTCGGTCAGCACGTGGCGAAAGAGATTCCCGGGCTGAGTGTAGTGGTCGTCGTCGCCAGGCGCGTTACGGTCGTACCAGTCCGCTACCGTAGCCTCCAGGGCGAGCGGGGGCTCTTTGTAGCTCTGGTCGATTGCAATGTCGTCGAAGCTATTCGGCCAGTAATTCGGGCTACTGCCACCGTTGCCATCGACCCGCATGAAGCCGTCACGCTGGTAATTGGCCACGGCAAAGGGACAGCGGTTGACCGGGAGCTGCTCGTAGTTGACGCCCAGGCGATAGCGGTGCGCGTCAGGGTACGACAGCAGGCGTCCTTGCAGCATCTTGTCTGGCGAATAGCCGATGCCATCCACGACATGGGCCGGGGCAAACGCAGCCTGCTCGACGTCGGCGAAGTAATTGGCCGGGATCTCGTTGAGCTCCATGATACCCACGTCGATGAGCGGGAACTCGCCGTGTGGCCAGATCTTCGTGAGGTCGAAGGGATTCCAGCGGAACCGCTGCGCTTGCCCGTCGGTCATGATCTGGATCTTCAGCGCCCACCTGGGATAGTCGCCGCGGTCGAGCGCCTCCACCAGGTCACGCTGGGCCCAGTCGGGATCCGTGCCGCGCATGGCGAGGGCTTCGGCATGCGTGAAGTTCTTGATACCCTGGAGCGTCTTGAAGTGGAATTTCACCCAGACGCGCTCCTGCCTGGCGTTGAGGAGTGAAAACGTGTGGCTGCCAAAGCCGTCCATGTGCCGATAGCTGTAGGGCGTGCCGCGGTCGCTCATGAGGATGAGCACCTGGTGCAGGCTTTCCGGGTTGAGCGACCAGAAGTCCCACATCATGGTCGGGCTCTTGCAGTTGGTCCGCGGGTCGCGCTTCTGCGTGTGAATGAAATCGCCAAATTTTTTGGGGTCCTTGACAAAAAACACCGGGGTGTTGTTCCCGACCAGGTCCCAGTTGCCGTCCTCGGTGTAGAACTTCACCGCAAAGCCGCGCGGGTCGCGCTCGGTGTCGGCGCTGCCTTTTTCGCCTCCCACCGTGGAGAAGCGCACGAACACCCGCGTCTGCTTGCCGACCTCGCTGAACAGCTTGGCCCGGGTGTAGGACGTGATGTCGTGCGTGACCGTCAATGTGCCGTAGGCGCCGGCGCCCTTGGCGTGCACAACGCGCTCTGGAATGCGTTCGCGATTGAAGTGCGCCATTTTCTCGTGCAGGATATAGTCCTGCAGCAGAACGGGGCCACGCGGGCCAACGGTCATGGTGTTGTCGTTCTCGACGTAGGGCCTACCTGAGGCCGTCGTCAGTTTGCGCTCGTGCTCTTGCATAGCTGATCCCTTTATGTTACACAGAGTTGTTGTCGTGTGACACCTGACGCGTGCTGGCGTCGGATTACAGTAAATGTATCGGCTGTCTCTTTATCAATCAAATCGATAATGTTTATGATGACATAGAGCCTATCTATAATCTGCCTGTGTACTGACTATGACGCTTGTGCAGCTCGAATACATTGTGGCCGTGGATACGTGGCGGCACTTTGCCATGGCGGCGGCGAAGTGCTCGGTCACCCAGCCCACCCTCAGTATGCAGATCCAGAAGCTCGAGGCCGAGCTGGAGGTGCAGCTCTTTGACCGCAGCAAGGTGCCTGTGGTACCGACTGTCGAAGGGGTGGAGGTTATCCAGCAGGCGCGCGTGATTCTCAAGGAGGCAGAGCGGCTCGGTGAGCTAGTGCGTGAGCGCAAGGGGGAAATGATCGGGGATCTCAGACTGGGCATCATCCCCACCGTCGCCCCGTACCTCCTGCCGCTGTTTCTCAACAGTTTCTTGCAGAAATATCCAGGCATACGGCTGAAAGTCACCGAGCTGACCACCGAGGCCATGATCGACCGTCTGAAAAAGCACCTGTTGGATGCTGGGCTCCTGGTCACGCCGCTCGACGACCCGGGAATTTTCGAGCAGCCGCTGTTTTATGAGGAGTTCGTCGTGTATGTCTCCCCTGCCGAGGCGGCGTACAGGAAGCGCTACGTGCTGGCGGACGACATCGACGTCCGGCACCTGTGGCTGCTGGAGGAGGGGCACTGCATGCGCTCCCAGATTATGCATTTGTGTGCACTGAAGACGCAGATGCAGGAGGATAACAATTTCCACTACGAAGCCGGCAGCATCGAAACGCTCAAGAAGATGGTTGAGACCAAAAATGGCATCACCATTCTCCCCGAGCTCGCGCTCCAGGACCTGAGCGCCCAGCAGCTCAAGATGGTGCGGCACTTTAAAGCCCCCGTGCCAGTGCGAGAAGTGAGTCTGGTGACGCACCGTACCTTTGTGAAGAAACGGCTTCTGGATGCACTGCGCGAGGAGATCCTCCTGGCAGTACCGCAGGAAATGCAGCACAAGGACAGGCGTACAGTGGTGGAGCTGTGAATTAGTATCGGATTCCCAAGGACCCTCTATCTCGCATCGCCTTGCCTCGGTCCTCTACCGACCCGCGCCACCCCCTTCGCGTGGAAGTGGGCAAGCCCTTATGCTCCTCTTGAGGCAGGAGGCTTGCAAGGCTCACAGGCGCTGCCCCTAAGAACTCCCCTTGCAACTGAGCTAGGCGGACAATCTATGGCAAAATTCAGGGATAGAAAGCAGAGATGCCGCAGCGACACTTAAGGGAATAAACGATGCAGCACATCGTTATAGAACATTCTTACATCGTTTGAGAGAGCTAGCAACATTAAGGCTGCTAGGACAACTAAACCAGCCCGTTGAGCCATCTCGCGCGCCTGTGCACTGAGGGGTTTGCCAAGAACAATTTCAAACATAAAGAACAGCAAATGGCCACCATCAAGGATAGGGATAGGGAGGAGATTGAGTACCGCCAGATTGATACTAATGCCCGCTGCAAAAAAAACGACATTACGCCACCCCTGGTCAGCTTGACGACCTATCTCGCGTGCAATGCCTAAGGGACCAGCAAGGCTTTCTTTCAGAGGAATAGCGCCAGAAAGGATCTTGCCGAAACCTGTAATCGTCAAGGTTGTAATCCGCCATGTCCATGCAAAACCCTGTCCGAGTGCTGTGAGCGGGTCACTATGCTGTACACGCATGTCTCCAGGCCGCAATTCCACACCAATCCGCCATTCCCGAGTATCGCCGTCTTTGCGTGGGGTCAAGGGCACAGTATGCACTTGCCCAGCACGGTCCAGTTGCATCTGTAGCGTATGCCCTTCACTCGCCACAATGTAGGCTTTCAGCTCATCAATGCGCTCAATGGGTTTGCCATCGACGGCAATGACCGTATCGTCGGTTTGCAAGCCAGCTTGAGCTGCGGCAGAACCCTCAAAGATCTTGCCTAAGCGTACAGATTTCTCCACTGGCACACCCATCATATGGATAAAAGCAATAAGTACGACAGCAAAAAGCAGATTGAAACCAGGGCCTGCTGCTACGATAGGGATACGTCTCCAGACTGACTGATGCAAGAAAGAACCCCTCGTATCACTAACGGTTTCATCGAATTGCTCGCCATACATCTTGACATAGCCGCCAAGGGGCACGAGTGCTAGCCGATATTCCGTGCCGCGCCATAGTTTGCGCCACAGGGGCGGCCCGAAACCAATGGAAAAACGCTCCACGCGTACTCCAGATTTTTTGGCAACAATGAAATGGCCAAATTCATGCACTACAATAAGCGCACCAAGGACAACTGCAAAATAGATCAGGGTATTGAAAAAGGCTGCGATAGCTAACTGCAAAATCCATCCTCCGCCTACGAGACCGTCACGGTCTCGTGCGTCATCGCCACTACTTGTTACGTCCCGTAAAATCTGTTGGTGTCAGTATTTCTGTGCCTGGGGGTAGAACTAACTCGAATGTCTTGGCTGGCAACGCTGCTGGCGTCTCTAGCGAGGAGAGGCGAATTTCCGTCAAGTTGCCAATGCTGTCATGGATAAGCAATTTTTCCACGAAATAACTATGTGTATTCACTGCGATATGCAGCTCTGAGAAACCGGCCTGGCTCGATCGAGGCATTAAGAGAAGGTGTGCTAACCAGGGTTCAGGGCTGGACAAAGAGGTCACCTCAAAGGCTTCGCGGAGCTTCCCAACGCCGGCTAAAAAAAGCAAAGCCACGTTGGTGCGATTATTTTCGTCGACCGTGCTCTGCAGCAGCTGGTGCCGCTTGGGAGTGTAGATGCGCAGAGTCGTCCCATCGTAGAGGATCGTCTGTGCATCTGGTTGCGTATATTCCCACCGTATGGAATGGGGTTTCTCAATATAGACGCGACCAGATGAGATCTGCTGGCGATTGAGAGACGTTAAGGTCGCAGTTTGGTCAAATCTAGCGGTCAAGGCGCTGGTGCGCTCATAGGTTTGTTGTATCTTATCAAGCATGGTGTTGAGATCAGGGGTCTGGCCAGAGCTAGAAACAGTCGTTATGCACAGCCACACCAGAGCAAGACATCCTAAGCGGAGAAACAGATACTTCTTCCCCACAAAACCTCCAAAAGAGCCTGCGCACAGACATTGTCCTTGAGGATGCTTTAACATCCTCTGGGATATGGCATCACGGCACGCAGTTGCTTCACCAAGGCAACATTTTCGGTATGACCCGTCATGTTCGCGTGCACGTGCCCACGCACAATTCTGCCTAATAAATAAAAGTCTCCCATGATATCGAGAATTTTGTGCCTGACACATTCATCAGGGAAACGGAGCGGCGTACTATTGATAATTTTTTCCTCGCCGATGAGCACAACATTTGTTAAGCGCCCCCCAGGTATCAGCCCTAACTCCTGCATTTTCTCTACCTCTCTCACAAACCCAAAGGTGCGAGCCGGGGCAATTTCACGGCGATAACTGGTACTGTCGGTATGCTCATACGAGAATTCTTGGACCCCTAGAGGCGATGGATAGTCTAACCGATATGTTACCCGAAATCCATCATATGGCTCCACGAGGATAAACTTGGCGTCTGTTCTCACCTGCCCTACAGCATAACATCGGTCCACGATAAATTCTTCCATAACCGCATCCTGCTCTGCAATGCCGGCCTCTTCAATAAGATGACAGAAAGCCTCGGCAGAGCCGTCCATGATAGGTACCTCATCACTGATCTTAATGAGGACATTGGTGATACGATACGCATGCAGGGCCGACATGAGGTGTTCAACGGTGCGCGCTGTAAGACAGCCCTGCTTCAGGCTCGTACAGAAATCGGTTGATTCAATGAAGTCGACTGAAGCGGGCATGGTGTGCCCTGTAGTGATATTTCTGAAAAGAATCCCACTGTGAGGTGGCATAGGGGAAAGAATCATGCCTGTTTTGAGGCCAGATTGCAACCCCTGGCCATACAGGACCACACTGCGGCATAGCGTACGTTGCCGAAAGTGACTGAAGCCCTGTTCAGGAGCGGTATCAGGCCACCAATCGTGGGTGGGTGGCGGAGATATCGGGTGAGCTCCCTCACAGCCTGTCAGGCTGAGCTGAGAAGCAGCAAGAGGTAAAACAGCAACCTGAGACGACCCGGGCTCCTGCACGTCCACCTTGTGTCGACGTTTTCGGTGTTCGAGAGCACGCTTGATGATGGCGAGTACCCCATACAACGCAAGGGGCTTTTCAAGGTAGTCGAACGCCCCCAGCTTCGTCATGTGCACCGCCGTAGCAATGTTCCCATGCCCTGACATAACAATGACTTCAACGTCAGCGTGCATAGCCTGCAAAGCTTGTAAGATTTCGACCCCATCCATGCCTGGTAACCATACGTCAAGCAAGATCACTGCTGGTGCAACGGCGCGCACAAGTGTCAGAGCCTCTCTACCGTCCGCAGTAGAAGACACGTTGAAGCCTTCGTCACACAGTAAGCCACTCAAGGACTTCACGAGGGCCTCATCGTCATCCACAATCAAGATCCGGCCTTTTCCCATGGGTCTCTCTTTCTGCAATCACTGTGTCTGCGGTAGAGGAATCGCCTGTGGCTGCTGCAGGGGAAGCTCAATGCCAAGGGTTGCCCCTGAGATAGCGTCGGCTGTCACAAGTACTATGGAGCTGTGACTGTAATATCGCGCAAAGGGCATAAATGACAAAAACGTATGAGAGGGATGTTGTAGTGGCCTATTTTTTGACATATTAGTCAATACTATAGGCGACTTGTGGTAAAAGGCAAGAAAATTTCTTGACGGATAGGCGAGAGATGCGCTGGAAGGACGAGGAGTGATTAAGGAAGGCGCCGAGCTCGTTGCTGTAACTCGGCAAGTAGGGCCGTCGCCTCATGCGGGGAAAGGTGATCGATCTCTAAAGCGCGTAGGATCTGCAGTAGTTGCGTTGTCGGGGACTCGAAGAGTGATAATTGACTGCCAGCGTGGGAAGGAGATTGCGGTGTCGCTCGACGTTTCCCAGAGGCTACGCTTGCCAGAGAGGCAGAAGATTCGAAGCGTGTGAGTAACTGTTGAGCGCGTTGCAGGACAAGGGATGGAAGCCCCGCTAAGCGTGCGACTTGAATGCCGTAGCTCCGATCAGCGCTGCCGGGGAGGATACGCCGTAAGAAAACGACCTTATCAGCGTGTTCTTGCACGGCAGCGCTGTAATTGTGGACGCGGGCGAGAGAGCTGGCCAACGCCGTCAACTCGTGATAATGCGTAGCAAAGAGCGTACGCGGGCGTAGATTATCATGGTCATGCAGATACTCGACGACGGCCCAAGCGATACTGATGCCGTCATAGGTACTGGTACCACGGCCAATTTCATCCAGTAAGACGAGACTTCGGGCACTGACATTGTGGAGGATATTTGCCGTTTCAGCCATTTCAACCATAAATGTACTCTGCCCCTTGCCGAGCATATCTTGGGCCCCGACCCGCGTAAACACCCGATCGACTAAGCCAATCTGGGCCGCGCGCGCTGGCACAAAACTGCCGAGCTGGGCGAGAATCACGATGAGGGCAACCTGCCGCATGTACGTTGATTTTCCAGCCATATTTGGCCCAGTCAGCAGCAGGATCTGGCGCCGCTCACGATCCAAAAACGTGTCATTAGGCACAAATCGTTCTTCCTGAGCTAGAGCTTCCAACACAGGATGACGACCCTCGGTGATGGCCAGGATATCGCTGTCATCGAGTGTGGGGCGACTGTACTGCCGGGTCACCGCGACTTCTGCCAGGGCGGCCAGCACATCAAGCTCACTGAGTATCTGAGCCATGCGTTGGAGACGCCGGGCGTGTTGGGCAAGTTGCTGATGCAGAGTTTCATAGAGCTGACGCTCCAGCGCCCGAGCCTCCTCGGCGGCCCGTAGCATATGGACTTCACGGTCTTTCAAGGCCGGTGTAATGAAGCGCTCAGCGTGGGCCAAGGTTTGTTTGCGGAGATACTCCGCTGGCACCTGGGGCAGGTGGACTTTACGCACCTCAATATAGTAGCCAAAAACTTTGTTAAAACCGATCCGCAGCGCCGCAATGCCTGTCCGCTGACGCTCTTGCGCCTCGAAATGGTTTAACCAGGCTGTTCCTGAGGCCCCGTGCTCACGTAGGGCATCCAGTTCTGGATGGTAACCAGGGCGTATGACGGGACCATCACGCAGTGCCGCCGGCGGATCATCCACGATGGCCTGAGCAACTAAGGTATCCAGGTCGTCGAGGGGGTCCCACTGGGCTGCCAGGGTGGTAAGGACACGACTGCTGCATGTCCGCAGCTCGAGCGCTATGGCTGGTAGTCGGCTCAGAGAGCGGCGCAAAGCGATAAGCTCACGCGGGGTCGCTGTCCCCAGTGTCAGGCGGCTGAGCGTGCGTTCAAAATCGATGAGTGTGTCCAGGGCCTGCCGTAAGCGTCCCCGCCTGGGGGAGTGCTCAACCAATTCGGCGACCGCTTCCTGGCGTTCCTGGAGGGGTTTGAGCCGACACAATGGCTGCGACAACCACTGCCGGAGGAGGCGTCCACCCATGGCCGTTACAGTGCAGTCAATGACCGCCAGGAGAGAGCCGGCGCGTCCCTGCGACAGAGGCGAAGAGGTGAGTTCAAGGTGACGCCGGGTGGTCTCATCGAGCACCATAAAGTCACTCGTGCTATAGAGACGCAGGCCATTGAGGTGCGCCATGGTATGCTGCTGCGTCTCGTGCACATAGGCGACCAAGGCCCCAGCGGCAGCAATTGCCAGTGGCTGTCCCTCACACCCGAAGCCATCCAGGGTGTGCACAGCAAATTGCTGGATCAAGGTGCGGTAGGCTCGCTCTGGATGGAAATGGTGTGCAGCCCACGGCTGCACGGTCGTGGGGAAAGCAGGTGATGCAGCATGGAGCATATTGAGAGGCACTTCCAGGGGCTCTGGAATGAGCACTTCGCGTGGTTGCACACGGGTATATTCACGGTGCAAGGCTTGCTGCCAATCAGGACTGTCCCAGACTGTGACCGCGAAGGTCCCGGTAGAAATGTCCATGTAGGCAAAGGCAGCCCCGCCCGGGGTGACCGCAATGCTGGCGAGAAAATTATGTTCTTTGGGGGCTAAAGTCGTGCCGCTGACGATAGTGCCTGGCGTAATCACACGCACAATATCGCGTTTCACCAAGCCCTCAGCCTGGCTCGGATCCTCGAGCTGCTCAGCAATCGCCACCTTGAAGCCTTGCTGTAAAAGCCGATCAATATAGTTCTCAGCACTGTGGATAGGCACGCCGCACATCGGTATAGGGTCATCTTGCTGCTTATTCCGGGCGGTGAGGGCAATGTTCAGCGCCTTGGATGCCACCACAGCATCGTCCTGGAACAACTCGTAAAAATCGCCCATGCGAAAAAAGAGCAGTGCATTGCCAGCTTTGTCCTTCAGGCGCTGATATTGCTCCATCATAGGGGTGGCATTGGCCAAAGGAGAAGCCACAGAGGACGTGGATACAGAGATGGAGGTGACTTTGGGCATGACCATAGTGTCTCTCACTTGCGGCCTCGTGGCACAGTTACGCTCGCAGGTGTGCGAGCACTTTTTGTTCGAGAGCTTCCATGCGACGACGTTGAGCCGCTGAGCCTTCGTGCTCGTAGCCTAAGAGATGGAGAATCCCGTGGAGTAGCAGATAGACTACCCGTTCTTCAAGTGATTGATGGAGGTCATGGGCTTCGCGTACCGCCGTGGGTAATGAGACAATCACATCTCCTAACATGGCGCTGGCTGGTTCACCAGCGTACGTTGGAGACTGTGGAAAAGCGAGCACATTCGTGGGACGGTCTTTGTGACGATACGTACGGTTGAGCTCTTGGAGCAAGCGATCACTACCGAAGACGACACTGAGCTCTTGCTCGGGACAACCCAGGTACGCCATGATCTGCAGCACATGCTTTTTGACTGCCGCAGTGTGGATGGCCACAGCCCGTTGACGATTGTGTATACAGATAGTCATACGAATCTGCAACGACCGAGTATGGCATGAGTCTGTGTTTAGGACGGACGCTGGAAAGCTGAAGACCCCTGGCGTTGCTCATACTGGCTATAGGCTTTCACAATTTCCTGCACGAGCGGGTGGCGCACCACATCACGCTCTGAAAAGTAGACAAAGGCAATGCCCTGAATGCCTTGCAGGATATGCTGAATTTGGATGAGCCCAGAGTCCTTGCCGCTGGGCAGATCCACCTGTGTGACATCACCCGTGATCACGGCTTTCGAATAAAATCCCAGACGCGTCAGGAACATCTTCATCTGCTCTACAGTGGCGTTTTGGGCCTCGTCCAGAATGATGAAAGAGTCATTGAGCGTTCGCCCCCGCATGAAAGCAAGCGGAGCCACTTCAATAGCCCCACGCTCAATCAACCGCTGCGCTTTTTCAAAATCTAACATATCATAGAGGGCATCGTAGAGTGGGCGCAGATACGGATTGACTTTTTCGAGCAAGTCTCCGGGAAGGAAGCCAAGTTTCTCCCCTGCCTCCACCGCTGGGCGCGCCAGAATGATGCGACTGAATTCTTTGCGTTCTAGTTCAGCCACAGCCATAGCCATGGCCAGATACGTTTTCCCCGTACCCGCAGGACCAATACCGATAACGATATCATGTTGGCGGATCGCCTGGATGTAACGCCGTTGCCCCAAACTTTTTGGACTGATGAAACGCTTCTGCGACGGCACGGCAATACGCTCGGCTAGGAGGGTTTGGGGGCTCAAGTCCTCACCCGTTTCAAGTAAGCGTAATAAAAAACTCAGATCAGCAGGATCGAGCCGAATACCAGCCTCCAGGAGACCATAGGCCCCTTCCAGAAGGCGCACAGCGAGCAGTGTAGGGGCAGACTCGCCGACCACGGTCACGGTCGTATCATGCGTGCGAATATGTACGCCCAGTTGTTCTTCGAGGTAGCGCAAATTCGCATCCTGGATGCCGAATAACAGTGGAGTAACACGACTACGTTTCAGCTCAAGCGTACGTTCCATGTTGATAGGACAGCGCTCCTTGCCGTGCGTATAAAGCCTAACGGAGAGCGTCGAGCAACGCCTGACGTACCGTTCCTGTTTTGCTATCATCGATGAGCTTGCGTCCAGCAGTATCGGTCACGTAAAACACATCGATAGCACGGTTGGCTTCAGTAGAGATTTTCGCCAGGGCCACATCGAGCCCACTTTCGTACAAGACTCGCGTCAGTTTATAGAGCAGGCCCAGATGATCTTGGGCCTGCACCTCAATAATGGTGTGGCTATCCGAGCTGGTGTTCTCTATGAGAATCTGTGGCGCTTGGGCAAACGCTTGCAGTTTGCGGTCGTGCGCCGAATAACGACGCTGGGTCAAGACCGTCTCAAAATGCAGAGCACCGTGTAAAGCCGCCTGCAGATCCGTTTCGACTCGCTGCCACACCTGCTGGTCTGTGACTGAGGTTCTCTCAAGCGTTTCCACTTGCAGGGTATCCACTGCTAGGCCCTGGCTAGACGTATAAATTTGCGCTCCGAGGATATTGAGTTTGTTCCGACTCAACGCCCCAGCAATCATGGAGAATACACCGCGGCGTTCAGCAACGCAAATCGTTACATTCGTGAACCCTCCCGAAAAATTCTGCTCATAATGCACGATCACAGGGGCACTGAGCGTCGGTTGTGTGAGCATGAGATGCCGAGCGATCTGGTCTGGAGGAGTGGCCCCCAAATACCGAGCTGGCATGGTATCAAGAAAGCGATCGACATCTTGCACGGTGTATTGCGGACCGAGCGCTTCCAGAATGGCTGGACACAAGCGCTGGCGCAGTTCCTCCGTGGAGGCCGGCGTCAGAGGACTCTGACGCAGCAAGTAATCGAGTGTCCGCCTGTAGAGGTCCGCTAACAACGTGCCCTTCCACGTATTCCAGACATCCGGTCCAACCGCCGAGGTATCGGCATACGTGAGGAGATATAACTGCTCGAGCCCAGACACCGTTTCGACCATGCTGGCAAACTCCGCAATGACTTTGTCATCGGTAATGTCGCGGCGTTGCGCTATACGGTTCATGGCCAAATGATGGACCGTGAGGAGCTGAATCATCTGGCGTTGCTCGGTGGGGAGCCCCAGACGTTCGCACACGACCTCCGCGAGCTCCCCACTACGGTAGACGTGCGAGGCACGTCCAGGACCTACGTCTTTACCCAAATCGTGCAAAAGGAGCGCGAATTTCAAGAGTGCCTTATCTACGGTCTGCTGATAGAGACGCGCCAGGGGCTGGAGACTAGGCTCGCGCGTCTCGGCAAGGCTCTCGAGCACCTCAATGCTACGCAAGGTGTGCTCATCAACCGTGTAGCGATGATACAGATCATGTTGGACTAGACAGGTAAGGGCATCGAATTCTGGGATATAGACACCTAGCAGGCCATGGCGATGCATCTCACGCAGGACAGAAACCGCATGCGGTTGCGACAGGATACGGAAGAACACGGCGGCAGCTTCTGGACTACGACGGACGGCTTCCTTGGTGAGCAAGGGAGCCTGGGCTCTCAGGGTACGTGAGAGGGCGGGTGCTAAGGGTACACGATGTTCTTGCGCTTTTGCAAAAGCCTGGATGAGCGACACTGGATGCGCACGGAAGTGCGTTTCGAGTGCAGGCGCTTCGTGCTGCAGATAGCCGTCAATAATGACAAACCCCTCCCCTACCCTCTGGGGACGCCGCAGAAAGCGCCACAGACGGGGCTGGTACGTATGGGTGACGGCTTCAATGACCGTCACACATAAATTGCACAGGATATTAGCATGCAGGTAATACGTCTTGAGAAAACCCTCCACGGCCAACTTATGGTCGCTCGGTTGAAAGCCTAAGGCGGTCGCCAAGGCTTCCTGGACATCCACGGAGAGCAAGTCATTTTTGCGCCCATGGCGATAATGGAGAGCGTTCCGTACACGAAAAAGAAAGTCCAGCGCCGTCTCTACCGCTTCCTGGTCACTTGGGGTTAACAGCTCCTGCTCAACTAACGCGGCCACGGTATGCGCTTGGTAGAACGCCGTGCCAATCCACAGGGCTGTATGATAATCTCGCAATCCTCCTGGGCTTTCTTTGACATTGGGTTCCATGAGATTGACTGTGTTAGCGAAGTTGGCGTGCCGCCGCCGGCACTCGGCAATTTTTTGTCGGACAAAAGCGTGTCGCCGCCGCAGGGTGAAGCGGCGATGGCCGACTTCTTCCTGAAACCACTCAAAAAGCGCCTGATCACCATCAATAAAGCGTACTTCCAGCATAGCGGTTTGGGCCGTGAGATCGGTGTCCGCCATCTTCACGACATCACGCCGGGTCCGCACACTATAGCCGAGGGTGTAGCCGACATCCCAGAGGAGATAGAGGGTGTCGCGGACAATCTGGTCCGGAGGGGTTTTCTGGCACAGAAACATTAAATCAATATCAGAGAAGGGATTTAACTCTCCACGTCCATACCCGCCGAGAGCGACAAGCGCACATGACTCGGTGGCGGCGGGGTGCTGTGCCTGCACATATTGAAAGACCGTGCGGATGACATCGTCTACGAGCGCGGTGAGGTGGCGCACGACATTGCGGCCACGCGCCCCAGCATTGTGCTCATTGCGAATGCGTTCTTGGGCAGCAGCCATCAGCGTTTTCAGCCCTTGCAGGAAGTCCGGTCGCGCGTAGTCGCGGTCCAGGAGGGGCGCAAAAGAATGGGGAAAACTCTGCAGGTCAGGCGTCGTGGACGATGTGGTCATCATGTGTATCCTATGGTCGAGGATGATGGGCCGTATATAAAGCGCGCAACCGTTGCTGGACCACGTGGGTATAGATTTGCGTGGTCGAGATATCGACATGGCCGAGCATGTGTTGCAGCGATCGGAGATCAGCCCCTCCTTCCAGCAGGTGCGTCGCAAAGGAATGCCGCAACGTATGAGGGCTAAAGGGCTTGTGAATAGCCGTCTGGTGCATGTATTTCTTGACGATTTTCCATAACCCTTGACGTGTCAGCCCGGCTGCCGAGCGATTCACGAAGAGATGCACTGCTGAGCGTCCTTTGAGCAATTTGTGTCGCCCTTCCAACAAATAATCATCGAGTTGTACGGCGGCCATTTCTCCCACTGGTACGAGGCGTTCCTTGCCCCCTTTCCCGCGCACTTTGACATAGCCAGTCGTAGTCTGGACATCTCCGACCGTGAGGGCGATCAACTCACTGGCACGTAAACCTGTGGCGTACAGCATTTCCAGAAGCGCTGCATCACGTTTCCCGAGAGGCGTTGAGGTATCAGGCGCTTGCAGGAGCTGCTCCACTTCATGCAGGGTGAGGACGTCGGGGAGGTAGTGCCCTTGCCGTGGAGCCTGGATCTGAGCTGTTGGATCAGCGGTACCCATCTGCTGTCTGTGCAGGAAACGATAGAGAGTTTTGAGCGACACTAGCTCGCGAGCCAAGGTACGGGCCGCCATGCCTTGCTGGCGGCGTTCAGCCAGGTACGCAATAATGTCCTCACGGCTCAAGTCCTGGAACGTCGAGCCGCCGCGGGCCCGCACAAACACACCAAAATGTTGCAGATCGGACATGTAGGCGGCCAGCGTATTCCGCGATAGTCCCTTCTCGACAATCAAATGCTGCTGCAGAAGGTCAAGCTGGCTGTCAAGCATACACCGTCCTTCACTCACAAGACTCTGTTGCCTCCTCCCTCAGTCCATACACACTCCTACCTGTGCAAGGATAACGCAAACTGCAGCAAGACAAAAGAGCCCATGTAGATATAGGGGCGTTATTGACACAGGGAGAGGGCCTTGCTATACTCCGCCGCGTCAAAGGAGGTGACATTTTATGGCAAACAGACATCCGTCAGCCATCAAGCGGGCCCGTCAGAACGTACGGCGGAACGAGCGGAACACGGCGCTGCGTTCGGCGCTCCGTACGGCAGTAAAGAAAGTCCTTGTCGCCGTAGAACGGGCGGATGCGACTGCCGCTTGGGATGAACTCCCGCAGGCAGTGCGCGCACTTGGCAAGGCAACTACAAAGGGTATCGTTCATAAAAATTATGCTGCACGGAAAATTTCTCGCCTGACTCGCAAAGTCAATACACTTATGGCTACACAAGCTTAGCTCCCCGCCCACAGACGTGCAGAATCAACTCCTCTAAGATCGCCCGGGGCGGTTTGTTGCTGGTTTTAAAAGTTAAATCCGCCTCCAGGGCAGCCGCGTAGAGCTGACGTAGATGCTCCAGCGAAAAATGCCGGCTTTGGGTGACCAACTGACGACAGACAGCAAGAGGTAACCCAAGCGCTTTCGCCATGTGTGAAGCATCGTGACGCTGCTGCCCTAATTGCTTGACGCTCCAGAGCAAACGGACGTGACGGACCATCATGCTCAAAATGACGAGAGGTGGTTCTCCCTGGTTCAGCAGGCGCTCGACGACGAGGAAGGCCGGTCCTATCTGACGCGTTCCGAGCGCATCAGATAGGGCGAAGATGGACTGTAAGCGCGAGGTATGCGTGACCTCCTGGACATCATCGAGGGTAATCTCGCAGGTTTCCCCTACATACGTGCAGAGCTTCTCGATTTCCTGCCTGAGGGTTTGGAGGTCCGGCTGTTGCTCGTGGAGCAATACCTGGAGGGCCTCAGGGGTCATACAGTAGCCACGCTGGGCAACTGTATGGATCATCCAGTCGTGGAGCTTTGGACCTTCGAGACGGTTACATTCAACGGTCACAGCGTGTTGCCAGAGGCACGGGGGGTATTTTTTTGGATCACTGATACTACCACTGCCAATCAAGGCTGTGCTGGTCGAGGGATGCTCCAGGTAGCGCTCAAGTTGTGGCCAATCGGATTTACGGAGCTGGTGGAGCCCGTGTAAGATGACGACGCGATGTGTCGCCATCATAGGCAGTGTGCGGGCGATGCTGAGCGCGTCCTCCAAGGTGTCATTGTCCACGCTGAATATATCGCAATTGAAGTCGCGTGGCGCGGTACCGAGAATATGCTCAATTAAGGTCGTGGTGTACTCCCGGATGAGATACGTCTCCTCACCAAAGAACAGATAGCAGGGATCAATCTGCCCCTGAGTCAGCCGTTTCCAGAGTGCTGCAGCAAGTATACGCGGCATAGCAGCGTCCTATAAAAGTAGAATCGCCAGCAAGGCGAGGCATGTGTCAGCAAATTGCTGCGCGAGTCGAGTCAGGGCTGCCTCGCGTGCCGCGACATCTTCTCGCACTTTATCCGTTGTGGACCTGGAGACTAGATACACTGCTGAACTGGGGATCTCTTGCTCGAGGAGGGGACGTTGCGTCGAAGCCTCGATAAGGCGAATGTATATGGCAGCGTCAATACGGTACTGTACGACAGTGTCCTGTGCATCGAGGGCCAGAGGATAAGAACTAAAACGCCGTATAGCACCCTGCAGGCGCGTCGCTGAGGTCCCATCGGCAGTAAAAACAAACATCTGACTCTGCACGATGGCGTGGCGTAGTGCGGCAGTCGTGAGACGTTCCAAATCTGGTTCACGAGTTTGGTTGGTAAAAGGGAGTATGTTCAAAGGCAGCCGCTTGCCCGAAACGTCAGCTGGTGCACCAACGAGCGTGTATCCACAGCCTACCAGCGACCCTACAAGCATCCCAAGTATCAGAAGAGCACGCATACCCTGGCGCATACGCCCGCAGCCGTCAACCATGCGAGTTCCACTCAGAAGGAGTCATGTAAGATACTTGTGAGTCTGGCATCAGACGCTATATCTCCTGTAAAGTGCTGTTGTCTCTCTGTGTGTAACACAGGTGTACGGGAACCGCAAGAGGTACGCTCGTACCGAAGTGACAAAGAGGTTGCTGATTCGGCTGGGAATCGGTATAGTAACGTGTACCTGTGAGTCATCGGTGCCCCCGTAGCTCAGCCCGGATAGAGCAACGGCCTCCGGAGCCGTGTGTCGGACGTTCAAATCGTCTCGGGGGTACCTCTCCTCAGCCGTTTAGCCTGACCGTGTATCCGATCCATAGTCATTCGTAAGCCTTTAGTCCCTTATTACACTGCAGCTGAGGGGTTTGTAGGACTGCTTTCAGGCAGTCCTACGAACAATTTTATCCACGGCATGCGCGACTTGTGGTATGGTAGGCGTACGTACACACGAGTTGGGCAGCCTATGCCCTGCGCACAGTGCGGCGGGGGCACAGGGTATGGCCTCGAGTAGCAAGCGGTTGCGTGAGCTGATAGCAGCGCCAGAAATTCTGGTCCTGCCGGGGGCATGGGACGGGCTCTCGGCAATACAGATTGAGCAGGCGGGTTTTCAGGGAGTTTATGTCACCGGCGGAGGTATTGCCCGGAGCACAGGTGTGCCAGACATTGGACTCATTACGCTGAATGAGCAGGTAGTCTGACTACTATTTCCAACTGCAGGAACGCTATCTGCGTTTGGATTAGGGGGATGGAGAGGGTATGGAACGTTACGAGATCATTCCCACGTCCCGTATTGCCGAGACGCATGCTGTGCCAGGCTCGAAGAGTTACACTAATCGGGCCTTGACGATTGCCGCATTAGCACGCGGATCGAGTACATTGTACGGCGCGCTTGAGAGCGACGATACGCACGTGGCGCGTGAAGCCCTCAAGCACCTCGGTGTGACCGTCGAACAACACGGCTCGACCTTTGTTGTGCACGGGCATCAAGGTGAATTTATCGATCCCCAGCAACCGCTGTTCCTGGGGAACTCTGGGACAGCCACACGTTTTTTCACGGCCATGCTCACGCTTGCCGGCTTCCCCTGTACGATCACGGGGAATGCGCGTATGCAAGAGCGGCCTATAGCGGACCTCCTGGAGGCGCTGCATCAACTCGGAGCTGAGGTCACGAGTGTGCGTGGCAATGGTTGCCCGCCTGTCCGCATCGGGGCCCATTGTTTGCGAGGCGGGACGGCGACGATCTCAGGGGCGATCAGCAGTCAGTTCCTATCGGCCTTACTCATGGTATCTCCGTATGCTGAACAGGATATCACGCTGGTGGTGCGGGATACCCTGGTGTCGGCGCCCTATGTCGCCTTGACCCTCGATATCATGGCGCGCTTTGGGGTGGACGTGGTGAATGATGGCTATCGCCGTTTCATCATCCGCGGACAGCAGTGCTATACGGGGCAAGCGTATACCGTGGAAGGAGACGCCTCCTCGGCCACCTATTTCTGGGGGTTGGCAGCTTTGCTAGGACAGTCGATGTGCGTCACCAATGTGCCACCGACTTCCGCGCAGGGAGATGTGCGGTTTCTCGACGTCCTGGAGCGCATGGGGTGCACAGTATCGCGCCGAGAGCGCCTGCAGGTAACAGGCCCTACGCAGCTCCATCCCCTTGGAACTATTGACCTCAATGCCTTGCCCGATGCTGCCATGACTGTGGCCGTACTTGCCGCATTCTGTCAGGGCGAAACGCGTATCACAAACGTGGCTAATCTGCGCGTGAAGGAAACCGATCGCTTGCGGGCCCTCGCCACTGAACTCCGTAAACTCGGTGTGCAGGTGACCGAATTCCCCGACGGTTTGCAGATCAATGGCCATCCGGAGACGCTGCATGGCGCAGAGATCGCGACCTACGACGATCACCGTATGGCCATGTGTTTTGGCATGGCCGGGGCACGGCTCCCTGGGATCCGGGTGCGGGAGCCGGGGTGTGTGGCGAAAACCTATCCAGGCTTCTGGGAGGACCTCCAGCGGGTTGGGGTCCACGTACAACAGGTGTAAACGGTGAACGTCATTCTGACAGGTTTGCGCGGCACCGGCAAAAGCAGTGTGGGCAAAGTGCTGGCACAGCGGCTCAGTTTTGCGTTCGTTGATACCGATACACGTATCGAAGAACTCGCCGGGTGTCGCATCGCTGCTATTGTGGCACAGTATGGTTGGGAGCACTTTCGGGCCCTTGAACACCAGGTGGTGACCCAGGTCGCTGCTACGGACCGGCACGTAGTGGCTGCCGGCGGGGGGACGTTGATCGATACGGAGAACGCCAGGCTGCTGAAAACGCGCGGCATGGTGGTATTGCTAGTCTGTGAGCTCTCTATCTTGCAGCGCCGTCTTGCCCTTGGCAGCAATCGCCCTTCCCTAACCGGTCAAGGCTCGGCTGCGGTCGAACTTGCCCAGGTATGGGAAGCACGGCGGGAGCGCTATCATAGCATAGCCGATGTGACGTATGATGTGTCCGCAGAAAGTGTCAATGTCGTGGAGGATCTGGAACGTAAGGCCGCAGACATTGCCGCGCTCTTACACCAGGCCCCATATTTCCACACGGGTTAGGAAAGGAGCATAGCGCTTGATTCTGGAGTTCCTCTATGACGTTTTTACGGTCATCAAATTTTTCTTTGGGCTCGGGGCACTCGTTGGCTTGCTTGGTATTGGGCTGGTGTTTCTGTGGTTTGCCGTGCGCGCTGTCGTAAGGTATGCGCTGCGTGGACAACCTGTTGATCGTTACGTACCGCTACGGAAACTGTTTCTCGATCTCTGATCGGCGTGGCCTCGGGTATCGCCTCGGTCTCACAGCGAGTGAGAGACATACCAGGTCAAGATGGCATCCCCCCATACCATTGCCAGGAACGCCCCTAGAGCGAGAAATGGACCGAAAGGTAGGGGCTCTCTACGTCCCTTGCGCCGTAAAAGGATCAAGGTAAGACCCACACAGGCCCCGAGCACTGCTGCAAGAAAGATGGTCACGAGGACGGCGTGCCACCCGAGGAAGGCCCCAAGCATCGCAATCAGTTTGATGTCCCCTCCTCCCATCCCTTCGCGTTTGAGAATAACGACACTGAGAATTGCCATCAGGAGAAAGAGGCCGCCGCCGAGGACTACCCCCAAGACGGCATTGCGTACCCCCACAGGCGTGAGCCAGAGGCTGGTGCCGAGCCCAACGACAATCCCCGGTAGGGTGATAGCATCAGGGATGATCGTATGGGCCAAGTCGATGCAGGAGACGATCAGCAGAGCCGTGGTGAGAAGTGCAAACACGACCGTTTGCACTGAGACATGATATTGATGATACAAAAATATATACAGAAGTCCGTTGCTGAGTTCTATCAGTGGATAGCGCGGAGAAATGGTCATTTTACACATGGCACATTGCCCTGCGAGCAGCAGATAACTCAGCAACGGAATGTTATGCCATGGGCGGAGTGCTTCCTGACAGGATGGGCAATGTGATCCCGGAAAGATGATGGATAAACGCTGTGGGAGGCGGTAAATACAAACGTTAGCAAAGCTGCCAAACAAGAGACCTAGCATAAAGACGACGGCATAGTCAAAAGGGTACTCTAGAGACATGAGACCGCCCTCCTCTCTTCCCTCACGCAAAGAAGCTCGGGATAAAGAGCAAGACAATACCGGCGAGCGTGACTACCAGCCCTACTGGAGCGCACCAGGCGACGAGGGCATCATAGGGCTTTGGGAGCACATGTCCTCCCCAGAAGCCGAGCACGATGAGCCCCAATCCTAGTGCCGTGAGCAACGCATGACCGAACACAGTCTTCCTCCCTAAGTCAGACGCATCCCTATGAGCCAGAGAGCAAAGAAGACAGCTATCAAGCTCCCCCACAGTAATCCCTGGCGCCGGGCGAAGTTGCCTGCCTTATCCACAACGTACCAGATCAGGCCTACGGTTGCCCCTACCCATCCCAGAAAACCGATTTCAACCAGGACCGACCATCCCAGATGCGGGCCCACATGCCGCTGGAGCTGCATGGCAAAACGCGCGGTGTCTTGCCGTAGTTTGTCTTCATTGGGCTCTTCCCCAGCTTTGATCTTGGCCAGAAGTGGCGCTATACGCTCTTCGGTTTTGGGAATCCAACTCTGGTATGGAATATAAAAACTTTGCACGGCATAAAGGCTAGCGCGTAGAGACTGATACGCTGCCAGGGCTAGATGTCGATCCCCTCGTGCCTCGGCTTCAGTACCAAGTTGCCACAAGCGCTCC
>Ga0081538_10001624_pt1 | contig 23039 bp, 24 predicted proteins | sample TabmetS5T2R1_FD_71022 | JGI IMG/M metagenome (GOLD analysis project Ga0081538, IMG submission 71022) | Tabebuia heterophylla rhizosphere microbial communities from the University of Puerto Rico - S5T2R1 | ecosystem: Host-associated > Plants > Roots > Rhizosphere ... | reverse complement strand
ACCCGTGACCGTGATCTTGCTGCCGGCCGAGACGGCGGCGACGACGTCATCGCCGAGGCTGCCGCTAACGAGGACGTCATCGACCTTGGTGTCCGCCGTCTTGCCGCCGGCGGTCGCGGCCAGATCGACCGCGACTTCCGTCACATCCGTACCCGAGAGATCGCCGACGGTGATCGAGTCGGCTCCGTTCAGCGCCTGCACCTGCAGCCGTTCGATGTCGTTCAGATCCAGGACGCCAATGCCGACTTCGCTCAGAACAACTCGCCCGCCATTGGCGGCAATCGTGACCAGGTCGTTGCCGGCAAAGCCGGCAAGACGCAGCGTGTCAAGGCCTGCCTGGCCCTCGATCACATCGTCGCCATCGCCGTGATTCCAGATGAACAGATCGTCGCCGACGCCCAGGAACGCAGTGTCCGAACCGTCATCGCCGACCAACGTGTCATTCCCGTCGCCGCCGAGCAGGACATTGTTGCCGAGATTTCCGGTGAGCACGTCGTTGCCCGTGCCGCCGTCCAGCGTGAGCGATATCGCGCCCACCGGCAGCTTGGCCGCGTTGATCTTGTCGTCGCCGCCGAGACCGTTGACGGTCAGGGCGTCGCCGGTCTCGCCGTTCTTGATCGTCACCTGGGCCGAAAGACCAGTGATCGAGACGGCGCCGCCGGCCAGCGCCACGTTGATGATGTTGTTGGCATTGCTGCCGTTGACCGTGACCGAGTCGAATGCAGCATCGCCAGCGCCTGCGATGGACCCGGCCAGGTCGACCGCCACCAGTTTGACGTCTGTTCCCGAGAGGTCATTGACGGCAATGGTATCCGTGCCGGCGAGAGCACGGATCTCCAGGCGCTCGACATCGTCCAGGTCCATGACGACGTTGCCGACGTTGCGGGTCAGGAGCACGCGCCCGCCATTGGCCGACACGGTGACAACTTCGGCGCCAGCGCTGGCCTCGAAGCGTAGCGTGTCGGTGCCGGCGCCGCCCTCCACGGTGTCGCTGCCATGTCCGGGCTGCCAGAGGAACAGGTCGCTGCCGGCGCCCATCAGCGCCTTGTCATTGCCTCCGGCACCCGTGATCGTGTCGTTGCCGGCGGTTCCGTTGAGCGTTTCAGAAGCACTCGTTCCAGTGATGACAGCCATGCGACCAGCCCTTCTCGTCGCGGCCGCCTAGGCGGCCGGTGCTGTGATCAAATTCCCTTGGGTACGCGCAGAATTCATCGAGACGCCTCGGACAGGTCCCGCTCCCCCTGTCTCGGGTCCTAAGTAAGCCTAGAGATATGACAGAAGCCCCACAAGTGATGCAGATCACTCAACACCGCACTGGCGTGGGCAGTTTGCGCGATTCCGAGACTTTTGGACCGGGCGGTATCGTTAATTTTCCGTGGAGACCACGAGGTCCCTGTCCTGCTCGCGGGCCGCGCCGCTCTGTGGGCCCGCTCCAGCTGCCAGTTACTTCAGCTTGCTGACCATGTCCTTGACCGCGGCACAGGCGTCCGGCGGCGCGGCCGGGTCGTTGCACATGGCCTGGATCATCAGCGGCCGGAGCGCGGGGCAGTCCTGCAGCACCTGCCGCTGATAGTCGGCGGGGTCGCCGAACGGGAACTTGTCGTACGGCTGCTTCTTGGCGACCGCCTGCTTGAAGGCGGGGTCGGCCAGCTTCACCTCGGTCTTGGCCTTGCAGGCGCAGTTGGCGGCGACCGACTTCTGGTCCTTGCCGATCCACCCCGCCTCGTTCACCAGGCAGGTGTCGACGAACAGCTGCTCGACCTGCTTGTCGTCGGCGAGCGCCGCGCCGACCGGCGTGGCGGCGAGGAAAAGCAGGCACAGGGTCCAACGCATAAAATCATCCTCAAAAGCCCCGCGGCGCTCGATTGACAGCGATCCGCGGAAGGCAGCACAGTCCCGCCATCCTTCCCGAACACAACGCCGTGCACAAATGAAAATCACGTCCATCCGCGCCTACCAGGTCGACCTGCCGCTGCACGAAGGCAGCTACAAATGGTCGGGCGGCAATGTCGTGACCGTGTTCGACTCGACGGTGGTCGCGGTGGAGACCGATGCCGGCATCACCGGCTATGGCGAAGTCTGCCCGCTCGGCCCCGCTTACCTCCCGGCCTATGCCGCCGGCGTGCGCACGGGGTTGAAGGAGATCGGGCCGAAACTGCTGGGCCTCGACCCGCGCGACCTCGGCGTCCTCAACCGGCGCATGGACCAGGCGCTGCGCGGCCATCCATATGTGAAATCCGGCATCGACGTCGCCTGCTGGGACATCCTGGGCAAGGCGACAGGGCAGCCGGTCGTGACTCTGCTCGGCGGGCGCTACGGCGAGGATTTCCTGCTCTATCGCGCGATCTCGCAGGAGAGCCCGCAGGATATGGCCAAGCGGGTGCACCAGTATCGCGCCGAGGGCTATACCAAGTTCCAGCTCAAGGTCGGCGGCGATCCCGACGTCGACATCGAGCGCATCCGCGCCACCTCGCGCGAGCTGAAGCAGGGCGACGTGCTGATCGCCGACGCCAACACCGGCTGGCTGATGCACCAGGCGACGCGGGTGGTCGATGCCGTGAAGGACATCGACGTCTATATCGAGCAGCCATGCATGAGCTACGAGGAGTGCCGCGCGATCCGCGACCGCACGCAGCGGCCGTTCATCCTCGACGAAGTGATCGATTCGCTGTCGGCGGTGCTGCGCGGGTATGAAGACCGCGCGATGGACGTGATCAACCTCAAGATCTCCAAGGTCGGCGGCCTTACGAAAGCGCGGCAGATCCGCGATCTGTGCGTCGCGCTCGGCATCGCCATGACCATCGAGGACACCTGGGGCGGCGACATCGTGACCGCGGCGATCGCGCACCTCGCGCACTCGACGCCGCCGGAGTTCCTGTTCTCCGCCACCGACTTCAACTCCTACGTCACGCGCTCGATCGCCGAAGGCGCGCCGCAACGCCAGATGGGCCGCGCCAAAGCGTCTGATCAACCCGGCCTCGGCACCAGTCCGCGCTTCGAGGTGCTGGGCAAGCCTGTGCTGGAGGTCAAATGAGCGAGCTCATCTTCCGCCGCGCCGGCGAGAACGACGCCGAGACCGTCCGCACCCTGACCCACGCCGCCTATGCCAAGTGGGTGCCGGTGATCGGCCGCCGGCCCAAGCCGATGAATGTCGACTACGAGCAGGCGGTGCAGACCCATGTGATCGAGTTGGCCTACGAGGATGGCACGCTTGTCGGCCTGCTCGAGATCATTCCCGCCGCCGACCATCTGTTGCTGGAAAACATCGCGATTGCACCGGCGCATCAGCGCCGCGGCCTTGGCCACCGGCTGATGGCGCGCATCGAGGCGCTGGCCCGCGCCCGCGGCCTGAAACACGTGCGGCTCTATACCAACAAGGCCTTCGACAGCAATCTCAAGTTCTACGAGAAGCTCGGCTACGCGGTCGAACGCGAGGAGCCGATCAAGACCGGCGGCACGCTGGTGCATTTCGTGAAGACGGTGAAGAAGCCGTAGCTCTCCGCTCCCGCTCCTCTCTAATGTCATCCCGGGCAAGCAGCGAAGCTGCGCGACCCGGGACCCATGCGATTTGTCAACGCCGCGGAGATGGCGCATAGGTCCCGGCTCGCGCCGCTGCGCGACGCGTCCGGGATGACAGAAAAGAGAAACGGATGCTCTTTGCGGGGCGGGGGTGCTTCAACCCGCCTGCTTGCGCTTCTTCCAGGCGCCGGTGCCGCGCCAGTAGACGCAGTCGCGGCACAGCACGTCGTCCGGCGCGTGGTCGGGCAGCGCCTTGACGCGGTCGTAGATCGGGCGCAGGTCCTGCTTCAGCGCGGCGAACAGGTCGGCGAAGCTCTCCAGCACGAAATAGGTCTCCTGGAAATCGTCGATCCGGTATTGCGTGTTCATCACGCGCTCCAGATCGAAGCCGATGCGGTTCGGGCTCGGATCGTCGACGCAGAACGACGTCTCCGTGAACGAAGAGAGGATGCCCGCGCCGAACGCCTTCATCTGGCCGCCTTCGCGGATCAGGCCGAACTCGACCGTGTACCAATACATCCGCGCCAGGTACTGCGTCATGCCGAGGCGTTCCGCCTCCTGGCCCTTGATGCCGTAGAGCTGCAGGAAGTCGGCGAACACCGGATCGAACAGCAGCGGCACGTGGCCGAAGAAGTCGTGGAAGATGTCGGGCTCGACCAGGTAGTCGATCTCCTCCGGCTTGCGCAGCCAGATGGTGACCGGGAATCGCCGCTCGGCCAGGTGCGCGAAGAACGCCGCGTCGGGGATGAAGCCCGGCACGGCCACCAGCCGCCAGCCGGTCGCGGCCTGCAGCTTCTGCGATACCTTGTCGAGGTTCGGGATCGCCTGGCTGAAATCGAGCTCGTCGAGAGAGTCCTGCACCACCTTAGCGGCATATTTCGGCATCAGCGCGATCTGGCGCTGATAGAGCTTGCGCCACAGCGCATGCTCGGCCTCGGTGTATTGGCTCCAATCCTGCCGGATGGTGAAGTCCGCGGCCGCCTTGGAATAGTCGCCGCGCAGCTCGTGGCTGGTGGTCGCGACGGTAAAGGCAGGCTCGCTGCTTTTCTTTTCCATGCGGCTCATGCTGCCGATTCCTTGGCTGCGCTGTCCTTCAAGACGCCGCGTTTCACCTGGTCGCGCTCGATCGATTCAAAGAGCGCGCGGAAATTGCCTTCGCCGAAACCTTCGTCGCCCTTGCGCTGGATGATCTCGAAGAAGATCGGGCCGACCATGGTCTGGGTGAAAATCTGCAAGAGCAGGCCACCGCTCGGCGAGCCGTCGAGCAGGATGCCGAGCTCCTTCAGCTTCGCGACGTCTTCGCCATGGCCCGGCAGGCGCTCGGCCAGCATCTCGTAGTAGGTCTCCGGCGGCGGCGCCATCAGCTCGACCTTGTTGGCGCGCAGGCGGCGCACGGTCTCGTAGATGTTGGTGGTGGACATCGCGATGTGCTGGATGCCCTCGCCCTTGTATTCGCGCAGATACTCCTCGATCTGCGACTTGTCGTCGGCGGATTCGTTGATCGGGATGCGGATCTTGCCGTCGGGCGAGGTCATGGCGCGGGACTTGAGGCCCGTCAGCTTGCCCTCGATGTCGAAGTAGCGGATTTCGCGGAAGTTGAAGAGCGTCTCGTAGAACTGCGCCCAGTGATCCATCCGGCCGCGATAGACGTTGTTGGTGAGGTGATCGATCTCCACCAGGCCGGCGCCTTCCGGATGCTGGTCAGCGCCTTTGATCGGCTTGAAGTCGATGTCGTAGATCGACCCGCTGTCGTCATAGCGGTCGATGAAAAAGATCCGGCTGCCGCCGATCGCCTCGATGCCGGGCAGCGCCAGCTCCATCGGGCCCGGCTCGTTGATCAGCGCCTTGGCGCCCAGCTCCTGCGCACGGCTCATCGCCTTGCCGGCATCGTCGACGCGGATCGCGATGGCGCAGACGCTCGGGCCGTGCTGGTCGCGGAAGTCCTTGGGGAAGCCCTTGCCCTCGCCGTTCAGGATGAAATTGATCCCGCCCTGGCGGAACAGGGTCACGTTCTTGGAGCGGTGCATGGCGACGGGCGCGAAACCCAGAGACTGGAACACCCGGGTCAGGGCGGAGACGTCGGGTCCGGTGAACTCCACGAACTCGAAACCGCGGGTTCCCATCGGGTTGAAGTCTTTGTCGGCGGCCATCGCCTTGAGCTCCTCAGAATGCTTTGATTCACATGGGAATATTCTAATGCATTTGCCATGCGGTTTTTGTGTATTCTGCTGTAAAGTTGTGAAGGACTTCACAAGAAACGCGCGGAAACTGGCGGATTGACGCATGGTTGATGCATCGGGCCTCGACGGGTTCGACCTGAAGCTCCTGGCCGAGCTGCAGACGGACGGGCGGCTGACCAATGCCGAGCTGGGGGAGCGGGTGCACCTCTCCGCCTCCCAGGTCTCGCGCCGGGTGCAGCGGCTGATCGACGAGGGCTTCATCGAGCGCTTCCAGGCGGTGCTGAGCCGGCAGAAGCTGGGGCTCGGCCTTACCGTCTATTGCATGGTCACGCTCAAGATCCACGCCGGCGATTCCATGCTGGCCTTCCACGAGCGGGTGCGCAGCCTGCCCGAGGTCATGGAATGCCAGTCCCTGACCGGGGAAGCGGACTACGTGCTGAAGATCGTGGTGGCGGATTTGAAGCGGTTCTCCGACTTCATGTCGGAGCATCTGATGAAGGCCCCGGAAGTGGCCAACATCCGGTCCTCGGTGGTTCTGGAAAGCATAAAGGAAACAGGGGCTTACCCGCTCCGGGCCAAGCCGCCGCGGTGAGCGCCGGCGCAGTCAGCCGCATTGACTCAGGAGCACACAATGTCTATACACCCGCGGCAATTTGCGAAGCATTTGGAAATCAAGGGAGTTTTGTCGTGAAGCGCACCTATCAGCCGAGCGCTCTGGTCCGTAAGCGCCGCCACGGCTTCCGCTCGCGTTCCGCGACGGTCGGTGGCCGCAAGGTGTTGGCCAACCGGCGCCGCCAGGGCCGCAAGCGCCTCAGCGCCTGAGCGTTGATCCGTGATCGGCCGCCTGAAGCGGCGGGCCGAATTCCTGCAGGTGGCGGCGGCAAATCGCAAGTGGGTCGCCCCCGGATTGATCCTTCAGGTCCGCCGCCAGCCTTCCACCGAATCACAGACCGATGACGCGCCGCGTGCGGCGCCGCTTGAGCCTGTACGCGTCGGCTTCACTGCCAGCCGCAAGGTCGGCAACGCCGTTGCGCGCAATCGTGCCCGACGGCGTCTGCGCGCGGTCGCGCGCGACGTGCTGAGCCACGCCGAGCCCGGCAACGATTTCGTGCTGATCGCGCGACCGGCCACCGTGGACCGGGACTATCAATCGCTGGTCGGCGATCTGGTCGCGGGGCTGAAGCGGCTGAAGCTGTATCGGAGCGAGCCGCGATGACGATCCTGCGCGCCGCCTTGATCGCGCCGATCCGGCTCTATCAGTGGACGCTGTCGCCGCTGGTCGGCTTCAACTGCCGCTACGCGCCGAGCTGCTCCGCCTACGCAATCGAGGCGATCGCGACGCACGGCCCGGTGCGCGGCGTGTGGCTTGGGTTCAAGCGGATCCTGCGCTGCCATCCGTGGGGCGGATCCGGCTACGACCCGGTGCCGGCATCGCGACACGACTGTCATCACACTGCCCATCATTCCCACTAAGACCGGCGCGGAGCCGCGCCCAACAACGAAGATTCCGAAGCGCCATGGAAACCAAGAACGTCATCCTCGCCATCGTCCTGTCCGCTGCGATCATCATCCTTTGGACGGTGTTCGTCCAAGGCCCCATGATGGAGAAGCAGCAGGCGCAGATCGAGGCGCAGCAAGCGGCCCAGCAGGCGCAGCAACCCGCGCAGCAACCGGGCCAGCAAGCCGCGCCGCAGGACGCAGGTCGGAAGGTCGTGAGCCGCGAGGTGGCGCTGAAGGAAAGCCCGCGCGTCGCCATCGATAGCCCGCGCCTGAAAGGCTCCATCAATCTCAAGGGCGGGCGGATCGACGACCTGGTCCTCAAGGACTATCGCGAGACCATCCAGCCCAACAGCCCAAACATCGTTCTCTTGTCGCCGCTCAACACTGAGCACGCCTATTACGCCGATCTCGGCTGGGTCCCTGAATCCAAGGACATCGCCGTGCCGGACAAGGACACAATCTGGCAGTCGAGCGGCGGCACGCTTTCGCCGGGCAACCCGGTGACTCTGACTTGGGACAACGGCCAGGGCCTGACCTTCACCCGCAAGATCGAGGTCGACGCCGACTATATGTTCACGATTGCCGACACCGTGACCAACAGCGGCAGTTCGGCAGTCGAGATCGCCCCCTATGGGCGGGTCGTCCGCTACGGTACTCCCAAGGAAGCCAGCCAGATGTGGGTGCTGCACGAGGGGCCGATCGGATATCTGGACGAGGCACTGCAGGAACACAGCTACGGCTCGACCCGCGAAGAGGGCGAAGAAGGTGCCAAGTTTACCTACCCGTCGACCGGCGGCTGGATGGGGATCAGCGACAAATACTGGCTGGTGAGCCAAATTCCTCCGCAGGACGAAGTGCTGACCGGCAACATGTTCCACGATCAGAAAGGTGATTTCTACCAAGTGGACTTCGCGTCGGCGAAACAGCAGATCGCTGCCGGCGGAAGCGTGACACGCACGCAGCATCTGTTCGCCGGCGCCAAGGTCGTCAGCATGCTCGAGGCCTATGGCGAGAAGCTGGGCCTCACCAAGTTCGATTTTGCTGTTGATTTCGGCTACTTCTATTTCCTGACCAAGCCCTTGTTCAAGATCCTCGACTGGATCTTCCGCTTCGCCGGCAACTTCGGCATCGCCATCCTGTGCCTCACCGTGCTGGTCAAGCTGGCGATGTATCCGCTGGCCAACAAGTCCTACCGTTCCATGAGCAAGATGAAGGTCCTTGGCCCCAAGATGCAGGAGCTGAAGGAGAAGTACGGCGACGACCGCGCCAAGCTCAATCAGGAAATGATGGCGCTCTACAAGCGCGAGAAGGTCAACCCGGCGGCCGGCTGCCTGCCCATCCTGGTGCAGATCCCGGTGTTCTACGCGCTCTACAAGGTCATCTTCGTCACCATCGAAATGCGGCATGCGCCGTTCTTCTGGTGGATCCAGGATCTCTCCGCGCCCGATCCGACCAGCGTCCTCAACCTGTTCGGCCTGATCCCGTGGGACTATCACGTGCTGTTCGGGATTCCGCTGCTGGGTGCGCTGATCCACTTCTTCTCGATCGGCGTATGGCCGCTGATCATGGGTTTCACTATGTGGCTGCAGATGCGCCTCAACCCGACGCCGCCCGATCCGGTGCAGGCGCGCCTCTTCGCGCTGATGCCGATCATCTTCACCTTCATGTTGGCGCCGTTCGCGGCCGGACTCATCATCTACTGGGCCTGGAACAACACGCTCTCGATCGCGCAGCAGCGCCTGATCATGTGGCGCATGGGCGTGAAGCCCTGAGCGCGCCTGCTGACAAGGTGCGCGACGGCGCTTGGCTGTTCGCGCAGGAGTGCGGCTTCGTGGCCGGCGCCGACAAGCTGGAGATCCTCCCCGCCCCAGGTCTGCCGGAGGTCGCCTTCGCCGGCCGCTCCAATGTCGGCAAGTCGAGCCTGCTCAACGCGCTGACCGGCCGCAAGCACCTGGCACGCGTCTCCAACACGCCCGGCCGGACGCAGCAGATCAACTTCTTCGATCTCGGCGGGCACCTGATGCTCGTAGACTTGCCGGGCCATGGCTATGCACAGGTCTCCAAGTCCAAGGTCAAGGGCTGGACCCGCCTCACCGAATCCTACATCCGCGGCCGGCCGAATCTGATGCGCGTTTTGCTGCTGGTCGATTCCAAGGTCGGCACCAAGGACGCCGACGACACGTTGATGGACCTGATGGACGAATCGGGCCTCTCGTACCAGATCGTGATGACCAAAGCCGACCGGCTGAAGCAGGCGGAGCTGGACAAGATGCGCACCCGGCTGGCCTCCAAGCTCGGCAAGCGTCCGGCGTGCCACCCCGAGATCCCCGTCACCAGCGCCGAGGATGGGACCGGCATTGCAGAATTGCGACAGGCACTGGCGGCATTCGCGGCCTAGGTCGGCTGGCCGCTTGATTTCCCTGCGCGGAATCCCCATGGTCTCCGCGCTTTTCCTGAAGGGGTCGACGCCGCGATGTCTCAGATCAACTACACCGACACCAAGCACTGGCTGCGCACCGCGCGGACCCTGACCGACGCCCTGCCCTACATGCAGAAATACGCCGGCCGCCGCTTCGTCATTAAGTTCGGCGGCCACGCCATGGTGGATGCCGAGTTGAGCCGCGTGTTCGCCGAGGACATCGCCCTGCTGCGCCAGGTCGGCATCCTGCCGATCGTGGTCCATGGCGGCGGCCCGCAGATCAACCAGATGCTGAAGCGGCTCAATATTGAGAGCACGTTCGTCGACGGCCTGCGCGTGACCGACGCCGCCACCGTCGAAGTGGTGGAGATGATCCTGACCGGCTCGATCAACAAGCAGATCGTGGCGGCGATCAACGCCGAGGGCGGCCACGCCGTCGGTCTCTCCGGCAAGGACGACAACCTGCTGCTGGCGAAGCCTGCGCAGCTGGTGAAGGACGGCAAGCAGGTCGACCTCGGCTTCGTCGGCGAGCCGGACAAGGTCAACCCGCGCATCATCGAGTATCTCGAGCAGGCCGGCATCGTCCCGGTGATCGCGCCGGTCGGCTTCGGCCCGGACGGCAAGACCTACAACATCAACGCCGACACCGCGGCCGGCGCCATCGCCGGCGCGGTCGGCGCCGCGCGCCTGCTCGCCCTCACCGACGTGCCGGGCGTGCTCGACAAGAACGGCCAGCTCATCCCCGATTTGACCGCCAGCCAGGTGCGCGCTCTCGCCGCCGACGGCACCATCTCCGGCGGCATGATCCCGAAGCTCGAGACCTGCCTGATGGCGGTCGAGCGCGGCGTGGAGGCGGCGGTCATCCTCGACGGCCGCGTGCCACACTCGATGCTGCTGGAAATCTTCACCCCGCAGGGCGTCGGCACGCTGATCACCAAGGGATAGCGCTGTCCCGCCGGCTTGGCTAAGCTTCCCGACGGGGTTCCATCCGTCGGGGGTAAGGCGAATGGTCGAATTTTGGGCGCTCCTGGCGGCGGTGGCAGGCTGCGCGATCGCTTACAAGACATGGTCAAGCTCGCAGCGGCTGCGGCGCGCGGAATTCATTCGCACCTACCGATGGCCGCGCGGATTGCTCGGCAAGCTCAGCGAGCAGCACCCAAACGTGGTTCGCAAGGATGCGGCCCTGGTCTCACGCGGTCTGCGGCAGTTCTTCATCGCTTATCTGATGAGCGGACAAAAATACGTCTCCATGCCATCGCAGATCGCCGATGAGATGTGGCACGAGTTCATTCTCCATACGCGCGACTACCAGGAGTTCTGCAAGCGCGCATTCGGCGGCTTTCTCCATCACACGCCGGCGGCGGTGCTGGATCCGGAACGGCGCGCGAGCAACGAAGGCCTGCGGCGCGTCTGGTGGTACACCTGCAAATACGAGAATATCGACCCGCGCAACCCGACGCGCTTGCCGTTGCTGTTCGCGCTCGATGTCAAGCTGAACGTACCGAACGGCTTTCGATACGAAACTGATTGCCAACGCGCGCGCGCCACTGGCGCGGTCGGTGTCTATTGCGGCGGCGACTTCGGCAGCAGCGGTGTGGACGGCAGTACCGACGGTTTCGGCGACAGCAGCGGTGGTGGAGACGGAAGTGGTGACGGCGGTGGCGATGGGGGCGGCGGTGGTTGCGGCGGGGGCGACTGACTGCCCCTACGCCGTCCCGAACAGCCCCAGCTGCCATTCCATCTCCGCCGGGGTCAGCGGGTAGTCGGTGCCGCCGCGCGGGTTGAGCGCCGCGGTCGGCGGGATGTGGGCGATGCGCAGCTGCAGCTGCAGCGCCTGACGCATCGACAGGTTGGCGCGCCACGCGAGTGCGGTGACCGCCTTCGAGCTCTTGGAGGCCAGGATCGCCGACACGATGCTCGCCGGCAGCTTGGCATCGCGCGCCAAGGCGGCGGTGATCGCGTCGCGCTTGCCGGCGCCGATGGCCGCGGCGATCGCGTCCTCGCCGACCGGCGGCGTCGATGATGCCGCGCCTTCCGCTTCCAGGCGGCGCTGCACCGCCTTGGCGACGTCCTTGGCGGTGGCGGCGTCGAGGTCGGGCCGCTGCTGCAAGGCTTCCAGCAGGGTGTTGCTGACAAACGCCGCCAGGCGCTTGATCGCCTTCATGGGCAAGGTCGGGCGCTCGACCAGCGGCTCGTGCCAGGCGGGAACCTTGCCGGCCTGGTCGAGGATGCGGTCGAGGGTGTCCTCGCGGATCTGCGCGCTCTTGTTCTGCAGCAGCTTGCGCACGCTGTTGGACTCGGTCCCGGGATCGGCGAGGGCCGCGACCGCGACGCCGTCGCTCAGCTTGTCGCTCACTTGCCGGCGCTTGGCGATCGCCATCAGCGCGCCGCGGATCGGACCGTCGGCGATGATCTCCAGCAGGTCCTCGTCGGTCAGCAGCGGCGAATGTTCGAGGATCGGGCCGGCCACCTGGATCTCGATGTCGCGCGCCAGCTTCTGGATCACCGCCACCGGGGCATCGACCGAATCCTTCAGCGCCTCCGCCACGATCTGGCGCACCTTCACCGCCTGATCGCGCGCCAGGGTCTCCAGCACCTGGTGGCTCAGCGCGCGGATCTTCTCGCGCTCTTCGCTGGCGAATTCCGGTACCAGCGCGGTGATCTTGGCAGCGAGCCGGCCGCGCACCGACTCATCCTTGTCGCGCGTCAGGACGAGGTCGGCCTGGCGCGGGGTCGCGCGATTCTCCGCCACTGCAGTACGTACGCCGGCATCGGCATCGTCCGCCAGGTAGAACAGGATCTCGGGACGCACATCGGGCTGCTGCGCCACCTTGCGGCGCTGCCGGGCGTCGGGATCGGCGGAGAGTAGCTTGGCCTGCTCGTAATCCACGTTCCTAGTCTTCCAACACAGCGACGCCACCCTTGGCGCCATGCTTCACCTGGTACATCGCGCGGTCGGCGAGCGCGATCAAATCGCCGTCGCTCATCTCCCGACCCGGCCGCAGCAAGGCGATGCCGACCGAGAAGCCGACCTTCTTGTCCGACTCCGGTGCGAAGCGCTGCAGCGCCGTTGCCGCCGACGCCAGATCCTGTCCGCGCCGCAGCACCTCGGCGCTGTCCGCCGAATCCATCCACGCCGCGAATTCGTCGCCGCCCAGGCGCGCCACCAGGTCGCCGGCGCGAAAGGCGCGGCGCAGCAGCTCCGCCCCCGCGCGCAAGGCGGCATCGCCCTGGGCGTGACCGTAGCGGTCGTTGATCTGCTTGAAATTGTCGAAGTCGATATAGACCAGCGCGCCGCCGGTGCCGGTCAGCTTGGCATGGGCGACCACGTCCTTGAGCCGCGCTTCGAAGCCGCGCCGGTTGAGCAGCCCGGTCAGCGCGTCGGTCTGGCTGAGCCTCGCCAGCGCCTCCTGTTCCTCGGCCTGGGCGATCGCGACCGCGAGCTGGTCGGTCAGCTCACGCAGCAGGAACAGATCGTCGTCCGGCCAATCGGGCTGATCCTCGGGCCGCCACAGCATCAGCACGCCGGCTACCCGGCCACCGATTTCCCCCGGCAGCGCCAGCAGGCGCCGGCCGGCGGACAGCGAGCGGAAGGGCTGCCGTATATCGATGGCCTGGTGCGCCAGCCCGGGCGCGGCGATCGGCGAGCCGAACTGGGCGATTGCCTCGCCGGCTTCGCCGTCCTTGACGCCGCAGAGCATGGCGCCGGCGGCGCCGGTCGCCTGCGCAGCGGTCGCGACGCCCATTTCCATGGCCGCTTTTGGATCGCCGGCTTGGCGCAGGGCGCGGAACAGCTGGATCAGAGAGCGCTCGCGATGGCGGGCCTCGGCCAGGGCAACGTCGCGGTCCTGTTCTGCCGTCACGTCGCGGCAAGCGCCGCGCACGCACTGGAACTCGCCCTTTTCGTCGAAGATGGCGCGGGCCTTGAGATGCAGGCAGCGCGGGGCGCCGGCCTTGGTGCTGGCCCACACCAGCAGGCCCTCCGGCGGTGAATCGGCCTGGAAGTGCCGGCCGTCCTCCGGCGACAGCACGAGGTCGGTGGGGTCGCTGCCCAGGAGGTCCAGGGTCTCGTGGCCCAGGGCACCGCCGGCCGTCACGAAGCTGAACAGGCCGTTGGCGTCGGTCTCCCAGGCGAAGTCGCAGGACAGCTCCAGCAACTCCTTCATCCGCTGGCGCGATTCGATCAGCGCCGCCCGCAGCGTGCCGTCGAGATCGGCTGGATCGCCGCCCTGGTCTTTGGCGGAATTGGGGGCCTTGGGATCGAGGGGCGGGCTGGAGATGACCATCCTGGCACCCTGAAACCCCCGGTCTTAATACGCGGTTAAGCGTCGCTCCAACTCTTGCGCGGACGAGGTCGCGTCCGTAACGTGCCGGCCGTCTCAGCCTCGAAAGTGACTATTGTCTTATGCGGCCCGCGGACGCCCAGTGCTGGATTTTCGACCTGGATAACACGCTCTATCCGGCGTCCTGCCGCCTGTTCGATCAGGTGGAGCGGCGCATCGGCGAATATGTCCAGCAGTTGCTGAGCCTCGATCCGGAAGCGGCCCGGGCGGTCCAGAAGCAGTATTTCCGCGACCACCAGACCACCCTCAACGGCCTCATGATCCATCACAAGATCAATCCGGGGGAGTTCCTGGAGTTCGTGCACCGGATCGATGTTTCCGGGGTGGTCGCGGACACGCATCTGGACCAGGCGCTGGAGCGGCTGCCGGGACGCAAGCTGATCTACACCAACGGCTCGGTGCGCCACGCGGAGAACGTCATGGGGCGGCTCGGCGTCGCGCGCCACTTCGAAGGCGTGTTCGACATTGCCGAAGCAGCCTACGTGCCGAAGCCCGACATCAGCGCCTATCGCGCACTGGTCGCGCGGCACGGCTTTGACCCGGCGCGCGCGATCATGCTGGACGACATGCCGCGCAACCTGGCGCCGGCGGCGGAGCTGGGCATGACCACGGTCTGGGTAAAGACCGATGTCAGCTGGGCGCAGCCGGCGGAGCAGACCCATTACATACATCACACCACCGAGAATCTGGCCGATTGGCTTCACGCAGTGACAAAGGACGGACCTGGCGCATGAGCACGAAGGAATTGCAGACGATCATCGACGCGGCTTGGGAACGGCGCGCGGAGATCAACACCGGAACCAAGGGCCAGGTGCTCGATGCCGTGCAGGCCGCGCTCGATGGCCTCGACTGCGGCGAATACCGCGTGGCCGAGAAGCGTGACGGCAAGTGGGAAACCAACCAGTGGCTGAAGAAGGCGGTGCTCTTGTCGTTCCGTCTGATCGATTCGCAGCTGATCACCGGCGGCGGCAGCTATCCGGGCTTCGGCGAAGCGGGATGGTACGACAAGGTGCCGTCGAAGTTCGCGGGCTGGACCGAGGCCAAGTTCCGCGAGGCTGGTTTCCGCGCCGTGCCGAACTGCGTGGTGCGGCGTAGCGCGTATGTCGCGCCCGGCGCCATCCTGATGCCGAGCTTCCTCAATGTCGGCGCCTATGTCGACAGCGGCACCATGGTCGACACCTGGGTCACCATCGGCTCGTGCGCGCAGATCGGCAAGAACTGCCACATCTCCGGCGGCGTCGGCATCGGCGGCGTGCTGGAGCCGGTGCAGGCCGGGCCGGTGATCATCGAGGACAACTGCTTCATCGGCGCGCGCTCCGAGGTGGTCGAAGGCGTGGTGGTGGGCGAAGGCTCGGTCATCTCCATGGGTGTCTTCATCGGCGCCTCCACCAAGATCGTCGACCGCGCCACCGGCGAGGTCTACTACGGCAGGGTGCCGCCCTACTCGGTCGTCGTCTCGGGCGCGCTGCCGGGCAAGCCGTTCCCCAACAACGATCCGGGCCCCAGCCTCTATTGCGCGGTGATCGTCAAGCGCGTCGATGAGAAGACGCGGTCGAAGACATCGATCAACGAGCTGCTGCGGGATTGATTTGATCGATCCCGTCGCACTCGCGCAGGCGCTGATCCGCTGTCCGAGCGTGACGCCGGCGGATGCGGGCGCGCTGGATGCGCTGGCGAGCGCGCTGCAGCCGGTCGGCTTCGCCTGCCGGCGCATGCCGTTCGAGGCGCCGGGCACGGCGCGCATCGACAACCTCTACGCCAAGCTCAAGGGGAAGCGATCGGGAAGGCATTTCAGCTTCGCCGGTCACTCCGACGTGGTGCCGGTCGGCCGGCGCGACAGCTGGAGCGTCGATCCGTTCGCGGCGGAGGTCATCGACGGACGGCTCTACGGCCGCGGCGCTGCCGACATGAAGGGTGCGATCGCGGCCTTTGCCGCCGCGGCAGCCCGTTTCGCCGCAAAGACCGGCGGCGATTTTCCCGGCGCGATCTCGCTGCTCATCACCGGCGATGAGGAAGGTCCGTCGGTCAACGGCACCAAGCCGATGCTGCAGGCGCTGGCGGCCGACGGCGAGCATTTCGACGCCTGCCTGGTGGGCGAGCCGACCAATCCCAGGCGCCTGGGCGAGATGGCGAAGATCGGCCGGCGCGGCAGTTGGACCGGGCATCTCACGGTCAAGGGCGTGCAGGGGCACATCGCCTATCCGCACCTGGCCGATAATCCGACCCATCGGCTGGCGCGCATGGTCGTGGCGCTGACAGAAACGCCGCTCGATTCCGGCACCGCGCATTTCGAGCCGAGCACGCTGCAGGTCTCCACCATCGATGTCGGCAACCCCGCCACCAACGTCATCCCGGCGGAAGCGCGCGCCAGCTTCAACAGCCGGTTCAATGACGGTTTCAATCCCGCGACCCTGGAAGCGGAGGTGCGCCGGCGACTCGAACAGGTCGGCGGCACCTACGAGCTGCGCACCGAATGCTCAGGCGTATCGTTCGTGACGCCGCCGGGCCAGCTCAGCGACCTGGTTACGGCGGCGGTCCAGGCCGTGACCGGCCTCAAGCCCGAGCTTTCCACCACCGGCGGCACCTCGGACGCGCGCTTCATCAAGGACTATTGCCCGGTGATCGAGTTCGGCCTGGCGGGCGCCACCATGCACAAGGTGGACGAGAACGTTGCAATCGCGGATATTCTCCAGCTTTCAGACATCTACGAACGCATTCTCGATTCCTATTTTCATGCCCAGCTGGATTGAGCTCCGTCTCGCCACCCAAGGCCTGCTTCGGCTGGCCCGATTCAATCCGGATTTCCCGCGTTTTTTTGACCGGTCTGCCTCAGGCGCCCTACGCAGCTTCTGGCTGATGGCTTTGGTCTATCCGTTCCATCTGCTTCAGCTCTGGTCATCCGGTTTGACAGAGCGGGTGGAGGATGCCCTGCAATTCTATCTCGCGATGTCCGTCGGATTTGTCATCCGCTGGCTGGTGCCACCAATGCTGATCGCGTGGCTGGCGCCCATGATGGGCCGCGATGCGGAGATGCCGGGCTGCATTACCATCTACAACTGGGCAAATCTGTTGAGTGTCGCCGTATCGTTGCCGATCCTCATGCTCAGCCTGATCGGCGTCTCAAACGAGACCCTGGGTATTCCGGACAGCATTGTGCTGCTGATCGCGTTGGTCTGGGAGGCTTTTCTCCTGACCCATGTCTTGCGCATTCCGCTTTGGCAGGCTGCCGTGGCCACGGCCGCCGACTACTTCATCACCAACTGGATCCTGCTCAGCATCTTCCTGGTGCTGGGCGGCATCCGCTAGGATCCCGGCAGCGGATCGTATTTCACGCCGGTGAGATAGAGGCCCTGTGGCGGCGCCGTCGGCCCGCCCTTGGTGCGGTCGCGCGCTTCGAGCGCCGCGCGCACGTCGTTCCGGCTCCACTTGCCTTCGCCCACCAGGCGCAAGGTGCCGACCATGTTGCGCACCTGGTGATGGAGGAAGGAGCGTGCTTCCGCGATGATGTCGATCTCTTCCCCGGCGCGCGCGACGCTGAGCCGGGTCAAGGTCTTCACCGGCGATTGCGCCTGGCACAGGCTGGCGCGGAAGGTGGAGAAGTCGTGCTTGCCCACCAGCACCTGCGCCGCGTCATGCATCGCGGCCGCATCGAGCGGTGCATTCACCAGCCAGGCGCGACCCTCCTCGAGCGCCAACGGCGGGCGGCGGTTGATGATGCGATAGAGATAGGCGCGGCCGGTGGCGCTGAAGCGCGCATGGAAGTCCGGCGACGCGATTTCCGATTGGATGATCGAGACCGGCCAAGGCTTCAGATGGAAATTGAGCGCGGCCTGCAGCTTTTCGGCCGTGAATTCCTTCTCGACATCGACATGCGCCACCTGCCCGGTCGCGTGCACGCCGGCATCGGTGCGGCCAGCCGCGTGGGCGGTCACGGTCTCGGCGCAGGTCTTGAACACCGCTTCTTCCAGCGTCTGCTGGACCGACATGCCGTTCTCCTGGCGCTGCCAGCCGACGAAGGCGCCGCCGTCATATTCCAGCGTGAACTTGAAGCGCGTCACGTCAGCGTCGTGCCCTTCGGCACCGCGAAGCCGCGCAGCATCTCCTCGGCGCTCATGGCGCGCTTGCCGGCGCGCTTCACCAGCGTCGGCCGCAGCGCCCCCTCGCCGCAGGCGATGGTGAGGCGATCGTCGAGCGTCGCTCCCAGCGTACCGGAACCTGGCGCCAGATCGGCCGCCAGGATGGTCAGGCGCTCACTGCCGATCTCGGTGAAGGCGCCCGGCGCCGGCGACAGGCTGCGGATATGCCGGTCGAGCTCGGCCGCGCTGCGGCGCCAGTCGATGCGGCACTCCTCTTTGGTGATCTTAGCGGCGTAGGTGACACCCTCCGCAGGCTGCGGCACAGGCGCGAGGTTCGGCAGCTGGTCCAACGCCTGGACGATCAGGCGCGCGCCGATTTCCGCCAGCGCATCGTGCAACGCGCCGGCATTCAAGTCCGCGCCGATGGCGATCTCCTCTCTCAGCAGCATCGGCCCGGTATCCAGGCCCTCTTCCATCTGCATGATGGTGACGCCGGTCCTGGCGTCGCCCGCCATGATGGCGCGCTGGATCGGCGCGGCGCCGCGCCAGCGCGGCAGCAGCGAGGCGTGGATGTTGAGGCAGCCATGGCGCGGCGCGGCGAGCACCGCCTTGGGCAGGATGAGGCCATAGGCTGCGACCACCGCGACATCAGCCTGCAGTGCCGCGAAGGCCGCCGCTTCTTCCGCATTGCGCAGGGATGTCGGCGTGCGAACAGCGATGCCCTGCTCCTCCGCGAGCACATGCACCGGCGATTTCTGCGTTTCCATGCCGCGCCCTTTGGGTCGTGGCGGCTGGGAATAGACGGCGATCACCTCATGACCGGCATCCACCAGCGCCTTCAGCGCCACCGCGGCGAAGGCCGGCGTTCCCATGAAGACGATGCGGAGCGCCCCCATCCGCGGCCGATCACATGGCCGCGTCGGCTGCGGCCTTTTTCGCCTTCAGCAGCTTGCGCAGGATGATGTTGCGCTTGAGCGAGGTGAGATGGTCGATGAATAGTATGCCGTCGAGATGGTCGATCTCGTGCTGCAGGCAGGTCGCGAGCAGGCCTTCGGCCGCGATCTCCTGCTGCTTGTTGTCCTGGTCGAGATACTTCACGCGGCAGGCCGCGGGCCGCACCACGTCGGCGTAGTGCTCCGGCACGCTGAGGCAGCCTTCGTTGTAGGTCGCGTCGTCGTCCGACACCCACACGATCTCCGGATTGGCGATGCGCAGCGGCTGCGGCGCCTCGCCCTCGCGCGCGAGGTCGAGCACGATGACGCGCTTCAGGACAGCCACCTGCGGCGCGGCGAGGCCGATTCCGGGCGCGTGATACATGGTCTCCAGCATGTCGTCCATCAGCTTGCGGATGCTCGCATCCACCTGCTTGACGGGCTGGGAGATCTTCTTCAGCTCCGGGTCGGGCGCGGTCAGGATCGGCAACAGGGCCATGGTCTCTCCTTCGGCGCTTTACCTAGGGTTTCGGCGCTGTATCGTCAAGCGAGGCGGGTCCGAATCGGGCTCCGAGTCGAGGGCGAAAAGCCATGGAACTTCAAGATTTTGCGGTCTGGACGGCGATCCTGGTGGCGGGCGGCGCGCTCGCATTCCTGGCATTCGGCCGACGCGGGGCTGACGCTTCGGGCCAGCTGGCGGGACGGCTGGAGCAGCTCGCCGCCCAGCAGGCGGCTTCGCAGAACGCGCTCTCCGAGCGGCTGCAAGCGCAGGAGCGCGCGCTGGCGGCCAAGCTGGACGAGCGGCTGGCGAGCCTGCAGGACCGGGTCGGCCAGACGCTGCAATCCAACGCCGAGCAGGCGGGCCAAGCCCTGACCGACCTGCGCGAGCGGCTGGCGGGGATCGACGCCGCGCAAAAGAACATCGCCGAGTTGTCGAGCCAGGTGGTCGACCTGCAGAACGTGCTCAGCAACAAGCAGGCGCGCGGCGCCTTCGGCGAGGTGCAGCTGCAGGACATCGTGCAGTCCTCACTGCCGGCGCAGAGCTACCTGTTCCAGGCGCAGCTGGGCACCAAGCGCGTCGATTGCCTGCTGACCTTGCCGAACCCTCCCGGTGCGATCTGCATCGACGCCAAGTTTCCGCTGGAGCCCTACCGCGCGCTGCGCGAGGCCAAGGACGAGATCGCGATGGCGCAGGCGCGGCGCGAGTTCACCAATGCCATCCGCCTGCACATCCGGGCGATCGCCGACAAATACATCGTGCCGGGCGAGACCGCCGATTCCGCTTTGATGTTCCTGCCGTCGGAAGCGGTCTATGCCGAGCTGCATGCCAGCTTCCCCAACCTGGTCGACGAGGCGGGCAAGGCGCGGGTGTGGATCGTCTCTCCCACCACGCTGATGGCGACGCTCACCACCATCCGCGCCGTCCTCAAGGACGTGCGCATGCGCGAGCAGGCCCACATCATCCAGAAGAAGGTCGGCGAGCTGGGCCTCGACGTGAACCGATTGGGCGAGCGCGTCGACAAACTGCAAAGACACTTCGGCCAGGTGGTCGAGGATGTGCGCCAGGTGGCCATTTCGAGCGACAAGATCGCTCAGAAAGCGGCTGCCATAAAGGACGTTGAGCTAGGGCCAACCGACGGAAATATCACGCAAATTCCCGAACAACCGGCTCTGGCGCGCTTGAATTAACCAAGCCGAAAGACAATTTCTCCGATTGTTCGGGTTCGTCACGCTTACGGCCTAGGATCAGGCCTCTTTGGGGAGGGACCTTTGGAAGCGGTCGTTACGCCTTTCACCATCTTCGTCATCGCCATCGTCGTCGTCGTGTTCCTGTTCGTGATCATGGCGGTCAAGTCCGTGCCGCAGGGCCATGAATGGACCATCGAGCGGTTCGGACGCTACACCGGCTCGCTGCGGCCAGGCCTCGGCTTCATCGTGCCGTTCATCGACCGCATCGGCGCCAAGATCAACATGATGGAATCGGTGCTCGACGTGCCGACCCAGGAGGTCATCACCAAGGACAACGCCATGGTGTCGGTCGACGGCGTGGTGTTCTACCAGGTGCTGGACGCGGCCAAGGCGGCGTACGAGGTCAACAACCTCGAGAACGCGGTCCTCAACCTCACCATGACCAACATCCGAACGGTGATGGGTTCGATGGACCTCGACGAGCTGCTGTCGCAGCGCGACAAGATCAACGCGCAGCTGCTGCACGTGGTCGATGACGCGACCCAGCCCTGGGGCATCAAGGTGACGCGCATCGAGATCAAGGACATCGCGCCGCCGCGCGACCTGGTCGAATCGATGGCCCGCCAGATGAAGGCGGAACGAGACAAGCGCGCGCAGATCCTGGAAGCGGAAGGCTCGCGCCAGGCGCAGATCCTGCGCGCCGAGGGCGAGAAGCAATCCGCCATCCTGGAAGCCGAAGGCGAGCGCGAAGCCGCGTTCCGCCAAGCCGAAGCACGCGAGCGTCTCGCGGAAGCGGAAGCCAAGGCAACCCAGATGGTCAGCGACGCCATTGCCAAGGGCAGCGTGCAGGCGGTCAACTACTTCCTCGGCGTCAAGTATGTCGAGGCGCTGCAGATGGTCGCGAGCGCGCCCAACCAGAAGCTGGTCATGATCCCGCTCGACGCCGCCAACGTGATCGGCGCGCTCGGCGGCATCGCCGAGCTGGCCAAGGACGCGATGCAAAGCCGCACGACCGGCCGCGGCAATGGCGGAACGCCGCCCGCCGGTCCCACTGGCGGCGGCAGCGGACCCTGGCAGCAGCCGCGCACCTGATGTGAGCGGGAGGGCACAATGGACATCCTGAGCTGGCTCGACGGAACGCAGTTCTGGCACTGGTGGATCCTGGCCGCGATCTTCGCCGGCATCGAGATCCTGGCGCCGGGCGTGTTCTTCATCTGGCTGGGCGCGGCGGCGGCCCTGACCGGCCTCATCGCGCTGGTCATCCCCGGCATGGGCTGGGAGATCGAGGCGCTGCTGTTCGCGCTGTTGGCTGTTCTCAGCATCATCGGCTGGCGCAGCTATCAGAAGAAGACCGCCAAGAACGAGGTGCCGTCCACCCTTAACCGCCGCGGCGAGCAGATGATCGGCCGCACCGCCGTCCTTAGCGAGCCGATCCAGCACGGCCGTGGCAAGGCCCGCATCGACGACACGGTCTGGCGTGTCGAGGGCGCGGATTTGCCCGCCGGCACGCAGATCAAGGTGACTGGCGTCGACGGCGCGATCCTGAAGGTCGAAGCGGCGGTTCGGTAGTCGACAACGAGTCTGCGGCTTCCCCCACCCTACCCTCCCCCGTATCGGGGGAGGGGAAACTCCAAGTGCCCCCAAATTGGGGGAGGTCAGGGAGGGGGAAGCGAGCGATGGCTCTAAGCCCGCTCTGCTCCGTAATACAGCGTCACCGTGTGCTTCGCTTCGGCGAAGAACAGCCAGCGTTCGGTGATGGTGCCGATCGCGTTCAACACGATCGCGATCGTAAGCAGCGCAACGTCGAAGATGTGCTCCAAGAAGAATGTGGCGACGACCGCAGCGAGCGGCAGCACGAAGCCGGCGATGAGCGCGATGCGTCGGAGCTTCTGCGCGTGCCTGCGCGCGATGCGGAAGCCCATCTCTTTCATCAGGTAGTTCTCTTCGGTGTGCGGCGCGGCCAGCATGCGCACCTTGCCGAACGCCCCGAGGCCGGTCGCGCTCTCGGCGGTCATCGCGTGGGCGCCGGAATCGAGGAAGTGCCAGTAGGCGAGCTTGATCGCGATCGCGGCGAAGAGGCCGATGGCGGCGAAATCGTAGGCCGGCTTCTGCACCGCCGGCATCAGCTCCGCCCACAGGGTGAACCAGAGCGCGCCGCTGGCGAGGCCCATGGCGATGTATCCCGGCAGGGTCCACAGGTTGTGCCAGGCGCGGATCGGCTTCAGGCTGGCATAGATCATCGCGGTCGCGCACACCGTCGCGAACGCGCTGACGCTGAGCAGCAGGCCCGCCCACGCCCACAGCTCGCCCAGGAACAGCCAGCCGATCGCGTAGATACCAGCCGGCAGGAAGGTGAACACCGCCAGCACGCCTTCGCGCGA
>Ga0081538_10001623_pt1 | contig 23049 bp, 28 predicted proteins | sample TabmetS5T2R1_FD_71022 | JGI IMG/M metagenome (GOLD analysis project Ga0081538, IMG submission 71022) | Tabebuia heterophylla rhizosphere microbial communities from the University of Puerto Rico - S5T2R1 | ecosystem: Host-associated > Plants > Roots > Rhizosphere ... | reverse complement strand
CGTCCTGATCGTCGCGACCACAACTCCCCCGCCCTGGTCCCCCTGCCTGCCATCGGGCCGGTGCCGGTCAATGTGGCCCGCATCTGCCAGTGGAGCTGGATGTGCGCCCGGGCACCCCCAGGGGCCCAACGTCCATGGCCGACCCGAAGGCTACTGGGTCATGGCCGGGGCCTTCGTGGCCGCGCTGGTCCAGCCATCGCTGTGGTAGTTTTTCGGCTTCCCCGATTACGTGTGAGTGATCGAGCATGGCCCAGAGGGACGATTCCGAGGTCGACCGCCACCGTGTCGACGCGTTTGCCTCCGAGGACGAGCTGACGATCCAGGAATTCCTCCACGCGACGCCGACGGCCCCGACCCGGCCCAAGCAGCCGCGACGGCTGGAGTCGTCGCTGTATGAGCGGATCGGCTGCGCCGGGGGGCTGCTGTGGCTGGTCAACACGCTGTATTTGCGGGTGCTGGCTGACCCGCTGCTGATGTCCTACTTCAAACACTTGGACGATCAGGATCGGCAATGGCTGCGCTGGCACATGCTGACGCTGCTGGCCGTCGTGGCCGGCGGGCCGACCAAGTATGCGGGCCGGGATCTGCACGAAGCCCACGCCGAGCTCCACATCACCGAGGACGCGTTCGACCGAGTGGTCGGGCATCTGCAGACCACGCTCCAGGAGCTGGAGATCCAACAGGAGGACCAGCAGGCCATCCTCGCCGCGGTCCAGGCACGGCGGGATGCGGTCGTGACCTTCGAGAAGTCCTCCTAGACGGCTCGGTTGCCTCAAGATCGCGTCGACATCTGAGCGCATTGCGGCCCCGGGGCCAGGGGATGCCTTCCCCCGGGGCCGCAACCTGGGCCACGCTTTGCTGGGAGCCGGCCCGCGGGGCCGATGGGCTGTCCCGGGGCGCAGGTAGGGCGCACCCCGCCCATCGACCTACCGGGTCTTGGGTGACGGGTTGACACGAGGATGGTCGACCTGAAGCCGATCGCCATGCCCGTGATGCCTACTCCGTCGATGCGTCGGCGCGAAGGGGCTGACCGCTCGGGGGGACGTCGGCGTGGCGGTGGACGATCTTCCACTCACCGTCCTCGCGGCGGTAGAGGTGGGTGACCCGCAGAGTAATTGGCGCGACCGGGCCGCCGTCCATGGAGACGGTGATGTGTTCGTAGCCGACGGTGTAGGCCAGATCCCCGCTGGCGGCGGCCACCAGCTCGAAGCGGTAGTCGGTGAGGTTGGAGAACCGCGTCGCCAGCCAGCGGAAGACCTGGCGCGCCTCGTCTGATCCGATGACGGTCTTCTCCGCCCCGAACACGGTCACCGGCTCCTGGGTTGACCACATGGCCAGCCGCAGTCCTGGGTCGCCGTTGATCAGCGCTTGTTCGGCTTCCACTTGGCGGCGAGGGTCGGGGTGAGGAAGTCGTCCAGTTCACTCATGGCCACCTCCCGGTGGTGCGGTGCGGCTGGCGAATGCGGGGAACGGCGCCCAGGCCCGTCGTGGTCGGAAGCTCGAACGGCATGGCGAGCATCGTTGCTGCTAGCAGGTCGACTGCACGGGATCGTACGGCTCAGCCTGCTGCCGTCAATCCAGCACCCAAGGCCCGGTACGCGCGACGTCGCTCACCTGCGCATGACTGCCAGCGGCAGTGCGCATAGGCCGTGTGGACGACATGGTCAGGGCATGTCGCCGGCACCTTGGCCCGGCTACAGATGCACCACTGGGCAGGTCAGGGTGCGGGTGACCCCGTTGATGGCCTGGATCCGCGACACGACCAGTTGGCCGAGGGCGTCGATGTTGCGTGCCTCGGCGCGGACGATCACGTCGTACGGCCCGGTCAGCGGATAGGCGTGCTGCACGCCGTTGATCTCAGTGGCTGCGCCGGCGACCTGCCCAGCCTTGCCGACCTCGGTCTGGATGAGGACATAGGCGGTGACCACCTTGCCCACCTCGCAAGCTCGTCGTCCTATGTCAGGTCGGAGGTGAAGGAAGTCCAGCTTATGGATCCGCTCGTCGGCATTGGGCAGACAGCGGCCTGGGGCACATCGGGGCCACCATACAGCAGACGGCGCCGGACCACCGCGGTCAACAGCGGTCAGTCATTCTCCCAGCTCAGAAGCCATGAGCGACGAAACTAGCAGGTCCCTTGACCGGCCGATTCTCGCTGACACGGAGGAGGTCAAGGTCAATACCAGGGTCGAAGGAATGCCGACCTGGCTACCCCCACACCTCCTTTGTCTCGACGATCAGGCGGAGCTTGGCGACCTGTTCGTCGTAAGTGAGCAGGTTGCCCTCGACCGTGGAGGAGAAGCCGCACTGCGGCGACAGGCACAGCTGCTCCAGCGGCACGAAGCGGCTGGCGTCCTCGATCCGCCGCTTGGGCAGGTCTTGTCCTCCAGCTCGCCCGCTTGGTGGTGACCAGGCCAACGACAACCAGCTTGCCCTTGGGGACGAAGCGAGCGGCTGACGCCCGGAGCTGGCGGCTGAGGATCGGCGGTGCCGGCTGCTGCAGCATGCTGGACCCGCGTCAATGGCTGTGAGCCGCCTCACAATCGAACGGCGCCGAGATCAGCCTTGGCCTCACGAGATCAGCCTTGGCCTCCCTTCGACTTCGCGGCATGGATGGCCCGCCAGACCCGCTCCGGAGTCGTCGGCATACCGATGTCGGTGGCCCCCAGCGGGGACAGCGCGTCGATCACCGCGTTGACGACCTGTCGAACAGACCCCTCAGTCTTCGTCTTCTCGACCCTGCTCTGTTGTCCCCCTCTTGATCTCGATGCGGCGAAGGATCACCGCGACGGTCCTCTCGTCGATGCCTATGCTCCGGGCGACATCGGCGTGATTCATGCCCTCCGCCAGCAGAGAGAGCACCTCCACCTCGATCCCGGAGAAGGGGGGTAGGCCTGCGAGCTTGGTCTTGATGTTCTCGAGATTTCGCCGGACCACATGCGGCGGGAGATAGACCGCACGGCCGATCTGAGCTTTGCTCCAGTCCGGGTGCTTTCGCCACACGTCGTAGACGTCACGCTCGCGAGGTGTGAGCAGATGGAGGTGTTCCTGGGCTTCCATAGGCCTCCTAGCTGCTACTCGAACCAGGCGAGTGCTCGCCCGCTAACTCCTTGTGTTGCCGTAGCTGGGCACTGTGTCTACGCAAAGCACCCCGACGTTCCCTGATGGGAGGAGGGTGCGCACCACGTCGGTCCCTGAGGGGCAGCGTGAGCGGACGGTGGTGGGAGGTTCGCCCAAGAAGACGTCGAGGGGCTCTGGGATGGCGTCGATGACCTTTCCACGAAGGCGGAACCTTGGGCGGGGCGCCTCGCCGCAGGGGATGAACTCGCGCCCACCTGGGCCTTGCATCATGCACAGTCCGACCACCTCTTCCCCCGACAGCCGTCCGGGCGTCCGTTCTGGCGGCGGTCTGGTCGTTTGCACGGGTTGGGGTCTAGTGGTTGGTGCAGGTGGCGGACTGGGCGGAGCTTCTCTCCAGCACCCGCAAAGGATGAGCACGGCGGCCAGCAGGCCGGCTGCTACTCGAACCAACCTAGGTCCTCCTCCTCCTCCTCCTCCACTCTGCGAGCCTTAGTGTCCCGGTCGATCGTCACCGAGCAGAGCCAGCAGAGCAGGTCGCTCTCGTTCTCCGGTCGGAACCGTATCTTGCAGGCTGCGCACTCTCTATCCGGTCTTGGGTGTTGGGTTGATGGGCTTCTCGACCTGGAGCCGGCCGGGCCGTGGCTAACTGGGCTTGGGCAGGCCGGCTCGTGGGCGCAGCCACAGCGACCCCTGGGTCGGCTGCATGGTCTGGTCGACCACCGCCAACAGCTCGGCGCTGAGGGCGTCTAGGTCGACCTGCTCGCGCAGGCGGGTGGCGAAGGTCTCGACCGTGCGGGCGGCGTCATAGCGGCGGCGGTTGAAGCGCCGGTCGACCCGATCCTGGACCCGGCGGCGCAGGGGGAAGAAGGCTGCCGCGGCGGCCAGGGTGGCGGCGGCCACGGCCAGGTTCCCGGCACCGGCGGTGAGGCGGCCAGCGGTCGGGACGATGAGCAGGTAGGGCAGGATGAGCAGGCCGGTGACGAGCATGTAGGTCACCGTGCGGCTGATGAGGCGGTCCAGGTCCCAGAGCCGGTAGCGCAACACCGCCACCGCGACCGAAACCGGCAGGCACGGCAGCGCCAAGGCAATGACGATCAGCCAGGCACCCAGCAACAGCCCGTAGGTCTCCTCGAGGGCCAGCAGCCCGACCACAGCCAGCAACCCGACCACAGCACCGGTGGCGCCAGCAGCCACCCAGCGCAGCTGCTGACGCTCGACCCCGCGAGCAGACCGGAACCGCAGCACCAGACAGACCAGGGCCGCGGCCAGGCTGCCCACGTGCAACAGCCCGCCGATGCCCTCCCCTACGTTGGCGACCCTGCCGGCCACCCCGCCCAGCCCCAGGGGGTTGGCAATCGGCCAGCTGGCCAGGGGGCCAGGGGCCAGGCTGCCGCCCACCTCGACCAGCACCGCACCGGCCACGCTGGCCCAGACGGCCAGCCGCCAGCGGCGCGACCGCAGCCGCCCGTCCGGCAACAGCAGCAACGGCAGGGTGACCCCCAGGGCGATGGCCGGCGCCCACAACGGTTCCCCGACCGCGACATCGACCTGCGCTGCCAGCGGCAGTGGGCGGCCCCTGCGGACCAGCTCATCAACCCAGGCGTCCACGGGGGTAGGCAAGGACCAGACCAGGCCGGAGGCGCTGTACAGCCACCCGATGGGGTTGTCCGGCAGGCGCAGGCTGAGGACCAGCCCGATGCTGGCGAAGCCGAGGTACAGCAACGCCTCCAGCGCGCCCGGGGCGAGCACGCCGAGGGTCAGCGGACGGACCAGGACCACGGCGACCACCAGGCCGGCGGCCAGGCAGCCGAAGGTCGCCGCAAACAGCAGCCAGGCAAGCATGGTCCGGTTTCGGGCCGGCAGGTTCACCGTCTGTCCTCGACGCCGGCGGCTGGTTGCCAGCGACGATGGCCGGTCAGCGGTACGGGATCGTTACGGTCGCCGCTGTCGCATCACCACCAGGTGGCAGGCCCATTCCTGCCGCAGGGCGTCAAGCCAACACCCAAGACCCGGGTAAGACCCGAACACGCCTGAGCGAGCTTGCACGGAAGGTCGGGGAGATGCGTATTGCTCGGAGCAGGTCAAGGGCTGCCGCATGGGCTGCTGTCAGCGGTGCACGACCCAGCCTGACGTCGACGCTACTTGGCCAATTGGCCATTCAGTGGCCAAGTATCCGTGGAACTGGCCATCTATCCGTGGACCCTACAACGACGCGATCTCCTCCCGGTCGGGAACCGCGATGGAAACGAGCAGGCCCTTGCGAATGGGCCGGGTCCCCGGGATGAGATGTTCAATAGGTGCGGTGGTGGTTGGACCGATGGTCAGAAGCTCAGCAAGGTACGAAGTCCATGACCAGCAGTCTGTTCGGATGGTGGCTGACAGCCCTTCCCGATCAGTCGCCTCCCGCAGGACTCCGGCCACCACCAGCACCTCGACCGAGGGCATCAGTTCGTCGCCCTTGTCGGCGTCCGACCGGGTTCAGCTCCAGAGTTCGTCGAACAGATACTGATCCATGGGCACCAGCCAGCACTCGGCGATCTTGCCGTCGGCAATGCGGAACACCCCGACGGTCTGCCAAGTCCGTAACTGGCCGTCGCGCTCCATCTCGCCGTCGGCCAGCTGCACCGCCCGCTGGTCGTCGGCCAGGATGGCCTGCGGGTGCACCCGGAAGTGGGCCTTGGCATGGGCGCGGCGGGTGGCGAAGTAGCCCAAGACCTCTTGGTGGCCGTGGTAGTGCCCGGCGATCGGGCTGCGCCCGGGCACGTGCCAGATGATGTCGGGGGCGAGCAGCTCACGCAGGGTCGCGGTGTCGTCGCCGCCGGCGTAGAAGGATGCTTGGGCTTGGTAGAAGGCCTCGAGCAGCCGTGCGTTGGGATGCACGGGCACGGGCCCCTCCTCAGCACCGTCCACGCCGGTGCCGGTCCCGCCGGTGACCAGGATGGGGTGGGTCATGGGTAAGGCCCCTGGGGTCGGTTGCTGCGCCGACGAAGGTGGCGATGGTGCCGGCGAGGGCCTGGGGCTGATCGATCGGGATCAGGGTGCGGCTGTCGGCAATCTCGACGAAGGAGGACTGGGGGAAGGTCGCGGCCAGCCGCCGGCCGGCCGCGATTGGCATCACCTTGTCCTCGGCCGCCCAGACCACCAGGACCGGCTTGCCATAGTCTGTCAGGCGGGGGGTGGCGGCGACCAGCTGCCGGCGGCCCTCCCGGGTGTCGCCGGCGTACTTGCGCAAGTCCCGTCGGATCTCGGGTCGATTGCGGGCCGGCTCCAGCCACCGGTCGAACAGCTCATCGGGAACTGGGCGTTTGGACATCAGGCCGAAGGTCAGCGGCAGCCGGCGCAGCGCCCTGAAGCGAAGCGGTTTCAGCGCGGCGGCCAACCCGCCGGGCAGGCGGGCGGCCAGGGCGGCGACCCGACCAGGCAGGCCGGGCGGGTAGTTGTCATCGGTCTCACACGACACCAGGACCAGCCGCCCCACCCGGGCGTCCCAGCCCTCGGCAACCAGCAGCTGTGCCCCGCACCAGTCGTTGAAGACCAGGGTCACGTCCTGCAGGTCCAGCCGCTCCAAGAACTCGGCCAGGAGGCGGACCTGGCCGCGCAGCGACAGGTCGGCATCAGGTCGCATGGGCCGTCGGTGAGCGCCCAGCGGCATCGTGGGTCGAATACACCGGACGGCCGGGCCAAGTTCCGCCACGACCGCATCCCAGAGCGAGGCCGTCATCAGCAGCCCATGAAGCAGGACGATCACCGGGCCCTCCCCGCCGGTGTCCTCATAGGAGATCGTCCCCGCTGACAGTTCGACCTCAGCCACCGCGCCCCCCACCGCCCCGCCTGCCAACGCTGGCGATGGGCCGGTCAGCTGCCTGTCCCAACTCTCTCCCCTGCTGAAGCCAGGCTCGTCCAGCCTTGCGGTACGCGACGACCCAGAGACCAACTTCCCGATAACGGTAGAGGTTGGAGAGCCTCCAGGAACAGTTCAAGGCAGAACACCGGCAGAGTGCCGGCAGGGACAGGCAGAACGCTTGCCACGGGTCGTCTGTCGACGACACCTATGACAGGCCGTGGGGATCGGCACCCTGATAGACGCTCACAGGCGAAGTGGGGCGGTCATTGTCCGGGCGGGCGCGGCCCGAGGGCGCGGCTGATGCCGTTGATGTCGCCGGTGACGACGCGGCGGAACAGCGGCCGCAGCGGCCGCAGGACCGGCAGCCCGCGGACAGGAAGCCCTTCCAGGTGGGCGTAGTGGGTCCGGTCGCCGGGAAGGGGGACGGCGGCCATGCCGACCAGGTAGGGGCGCGAGCGCATCAGGCACCAGCCGTCGCGCAGCTCGACCTGGAACCGCAACGGGAACGGCAGGTGGGGCATCTGGGTGGCCACGGTGAGCTGCTCGCCGTCGCGGGCCAGGACCCGCAGAGAGCGCACCATCGGGTCGAAGGCGGGGACGCTGCGCTCCAGGTCGGCCAGGAACGACCACACCCGCTCATATGGGCTGTCCAGGACCCGCTCGACCAGGCCCACCCCGGGCAGGACCCCGGCTAAGACCCGGAGCTGGCGGATGGGATCCAGCTGCGCGGTCGGCCAGTCGGTCATGGCTGCCACCGATCCCGAAAGGCCCGGCGGGCACGGTGCAGCCGCGACTTGACCGTGCCCACCTCAATGCTGAGCAGCCCTGCGGTCTCCGCCTCGGTGAACCCCTCCAGGTCGCGCAGGACCAGCACGGCCCGCTGGTCCGGGCTGAGCTGCCGGAGGGTGTCGACCAGCTCCAGGCGCAACCCGGGCTGGTCGTCGGCGGCCTGCTCGGCGACCTGCTCGACCGGGACCTGGCGGGTGCGGGCCCGGGCCAGCTTGAGCGCTTCGCGGACCGCGATGCGCCGCACCCACCCCTGGAGAGCGGCCGGCTCTCGCAGTGACCGGAGGTGCCTGAGGACCTGGACCATCGTCTCCTGCATGGCGTCGTCACCGTCGGCAAGCGCGATCGCGCCACAGATCCGCCCGACATAGGGAGCCAGGGCCCGCAGCAACGCGGCCATGGCCAGCGGGTCGCCTCGCTGGGCGGCGCGCACCAGCTCCTGGAGCTCCACAGCCTGAAGAGGCCTGGAACCTTCCGGTGGTTCCCGGCCTCTTCTGGGTGATGGCAGAGATCCGTGAGGAGTCTGTGGCATGAAACGAGTGACGATCGTCGGCGGCGGGCTGGCCGGCCTGGTGGCCGCGATCGCCAGCGCCGAGGCGGGCGCCAGAGTGTACCTGCATGAGGCCCACCAGACCCTGGGCGGGCGGGCCCGCTCCACCGGCCCGCCCTACATCGCCCACGACGGCCCCCATGTGCTGTATGACAACGGGCCCCTGTGGGACTGGCTGGCCGAGCGGGACCTGATCGGCCCGGCGGCCCGCACCCCGGTCCGGGCCCTGGCCGCCTTCCGCTTCCGCCGCCAGGGCCGGCTGCGGCGCCTACCGCACGGCGCCATCGTGCGCCTGCTCGCCAACCCCAGCCGGGTCGCCCCGGTGGACCAGGACTTCCACGGCTGGGTGGCGACCAGCTACGGCGAGGAGACAGCCACCGTGGCCGCCAACCTGATGGGGGTGGCCACCTTCGACGCCGACCCGGGACGGCTGTCGGCGGCGTTCGTGTGGGAGCGGATGCGGCGGGTGTTCGGCAAGCTGCCCCCCGCGGCCCGCTATGTGCTCGGCGGCTGGGGGCCCATGCTGGCCCGCATGGAGGCCCACGCCCGCTCCCTCGGCGTCACCATCGAGCTGGGCAGCCGGGTCGACCGGCTGCCCGAGCCGCCGGTGATCGTTGCCACCTCGCTTCAGGCGGCCCGCCCGCTGCTCGCCGACCAGTCGCTGCGCTGGGAGAGTGGCCGGACGCTGCTACTCGACGTCGGGATGCGCCGGCGGCGCGGCGACGCCTTCGTCGTCAGCGACCTGGATGAGGCCGGCTGGGCCGAGAGCTACACCGTCCCCGACCCGAGCCGGGCGCCACCAGAGCATTCCCTGGTCCAGGCGCAGATGCCGCTACGGCCAGGCGAGGCGTCCGCCGCCGGGCTGCAGCGCCTGGAGCGCCTGGTGGACCTGGGCTTTCCCGGCTGGTCCGGGCGCCAGACCTGGCGCCGTCAGGCGGTCGCCAACGGCCGGTCGGGTGCCCTTGACCTGCCCGGCATGACCTGGCGGGACCGGCCCACAGTGGACCGTGGCGACGGGGTGTTCCTGGCCGGCGACATGGTCGCCGCGCCCGGCCTGCTCAGCGAGGTCTCCTTCGCCAGCGCCCTGCTGGCCAGCCGCCGCGCCCTCCACCAGGCGGAGCTGGTGGCCAGGTGACACAGCGAGCATTCTGGGTGGAGACACCGCCCGACGGCGGCGTGCTGGACTCTGCCAGGAGCCGATGATGCCCCGTGAGGCTGCCGAGCTGGTTGGGGGCCTGCCTCGGGGTGGTCCGGATGCCCGGAGGTTGGCTGCCGGGCACCCGGACCTGGTGGGGTTGGTTGCTGCGGTCGGCTTTGGGGAATTGCTGCGGGCTCATCGACAGCGTGCGTTGCTGTCCCAAGAGGAGCTGGCCCAGCGGGCTGGACTGGGGGCGCGGACTGTGCGCGAGCTGGAGGCCGGGCGGGTCCGGCGGCCTCGGGGAACCTCGGTGCGGCTGCTGGCCCAGGCGCTGGGGCTCCAGGGACGTCAACGCCGGCTGTTCGAGGCAGCCGCGCGGTCACGTCCTGGTACCGCGCCTGGTGTTCCCGCCGAGGATGGGGGACCTGGGGTGGTGGTAGTGGCCGTCGCCGCCAGGCTGGTGGGGGGGCGAGGCCGATGCCCGGTCTGCGGACGACAGGAGACAGGATGAAGGTCCTCGTCGCCGGCGCGACCGGCGCAATCGGGGTCCCGCCGGTCCGGGCGCCGGCGGCCGGCGGCCACCAGGAGGCCCAGGCATGAGACTCCCCAGCACCGCGCATAGGTCACGGTCCTGGCGCATCCATGACGTCGTGCCCGACTTCCAGGTGGAGGACGTCTGGGCGCTCCCGACGCCAGGGGGTCCGGGTGAGCTGTCGCGCCTGGTGTCGCAGGTCGCGTCGACCACCTTCCCCGAAGGCGAACCTGTGCTCGTTCGCGCCCTGTGGGGAGCCCGGTGGAGGGTCGGGCGACTCCTGCGGTGGGACGGGCCGGACACCGGCGTCGGCGTCCGAGTGGCATCGCTGCGCGACCGTCTGCCCACCGACCTGCGCATGGCACCGACCGGTCCGGACGTCTCGCCGTTCACCTCGCTGTTCCTGCTGGACGACGAGTGGGCGGCAGAGATGGCCAACCGGACCGTGCACACCGTCATGCACATCGGCTGGGTCGCCGACGAGAGCGGAGGCTATCGCGGTCAGCTGGCGGTCCTGGTCAAGGCCAACGGACGGTTCGGGGCGGCCTACATGGCCGCCATCAGGCCCTTTCGCCATCTGATCGTCTACCCGGCGTTGATGCGCAGTATCGAGCGCGGCTGGCAGACGACCGCAGATGACACCGGCGAGGCTGTACCAGGGCGGGAGCAGTGACGCCGCACGACCATGCCCGGAGACGGGTCCGTCGCTGGAGCGCCCACTCGGCTTCTACAAGGTGTACGGCTCGGGCTCGCCCTCCAGAGGCAGAGCACCAGATCGAGAATCTGGTGCTCTGGGGGTCAGCAGGCCCCGAGGCGATCAAATGCCAGACGGCCGGTCTGGCGACAGCGGCCCGAAGCTGGGACCACATTGCCACCATGCCGCGCATGACGGGCGGGGACAGATGTCCGACCCGGATCGACAACATGGCCGTTGACCAGCACCAACAGGGACGAAGTGGGATGGGAAGAATGGGCGGGGACGGCTCATGCAAGACTACGGATCTGGCGGTTGGGGGTTCGAATCCCTCGCGGCGCGCCACTATCACGGCAGCTCAGCAGCCCTGTGACGGGGTCGCTGCTTGCTGTCAGGCCTCCCGACTGTGACCAAACTGCGACCACGTCGGCGGGCAGCCCTGAGGTGACTGCGACCACCTGCGATCATGATCGCCGCTCCAGGCGCCGTTCCTCCTGATCACCGACGGCATAGGCGGCGATCCCAGTCGTCTTGCCGGCGCAGCGCACGTCAACACCACACGGGGTGCGTACCCCTTACAGGGCCTTGGGTATCGGCTTGACGATGGTGGCCGAGTTGGAGTGTCCCGGCTCGCGTTCGTGCGACCCGACGGCACAACGTCGAGGCGCTGTCCCACCGCTGAGGAAAGTACTTGCCGGACGGGAAACCTTGTAGTACTTTCCAAGTAGGAAAGTACTGTCGAGGAGGGCATCATGACCGACCAGGTCCGGCCCGAGGAGGCCGCACGCGCACTCACCGAGATCGGCCAGCGCCAAGAGCAGGTCATCCGGCTGGCCGTCATACCCACCTGGTACTGGTGGGCCATCGCGGTCCTGATGGTCACCTTCGCGGCGGCCGTCGACACCGGCCAGGGTCTCGTCGTCGGGATCGGCACCGCCGTGTTCGTGGCCGGCGTGCTCACCACCACCGGGTGGGTGGTGGTCCGCGCGGTCGGTCGCGCCCAGCCGCGCAACGACCTGCTCGGCCCCGCTGGCGTGGCCGCGATCCTGGGCTTTGTGGCGGTCACCGTCGCCGTGTCGCTGACGGTCGCGTTCGCCCTGGAGGCATTCGGGGTCTCGCATGCCGCGACCATTGGGGTCTCGGTCACCGCCGTCCTGCTGGTGGTCGGGGGACCGATGCTCATGCGGCACCTTCAGGGCCGCATGCTCGCCAACCGGTCCGGGAGCCGTCGGTGATCAAGCCCAGGTTCGACGAGCTGATCCACGCCCCCACCCGGCTCTCGCTTATCTCGCTGCTCGCGGCCACCGAGTGGGCGGACTTCCGGTTCCTGCGCGACAGAGCCGGCCTGTCGGACTCCGCCCTGTCGAAACAGCTCACGACGCTCGAGGACGCCGGCTACATCGAGATCCGGAAGGGGTTCGTCGGAAAGCGGCCGCGCACCTCGGCCAGGCTCACCAGCGTCGGCCGGGCGGCCTTCGACCAGCACGTCGCGGCCCTGCAGGAGATTGTCGCCAAGGCGGGCGCGTCGGTGCTCCCCTCGACCTGAGGGACGCAGGGTCCGAGTTGGAGCTTGGCTGCCGGCCAGGCAAGGATCAGGTGCATGCCTACTGTCCCGCGCCGCCCTGCGGCACAACGAGAACGCGACCGGCTCCAGGCCCGCCGACTGCGCGCGGCCGAGCTGTTCGCCGCCGGCGTCCGCCAGGCCGAGATCGCCCGCCAGCTCAAGGTCTCGGCCCAGGCGATCAGTGTCTGGTACGCCCGCTGGCAGGAGGGCGGCACCGATGGGCTGCGCAGCCGTGGCCCCAGTGGCCCGGCGCCCAGACTGTCGGATGCCCAGCTCGCCACGGTCGAGCAGGCCCTGCTGGACGGCGCCCCGGCCAACGGGTTCGTCGGGGAGCTGTGGACCCTGGAGCGGATCACGGCCGTGATCGAGCGTCTCACCGGCGTGTGCTACCACCCCGCCTGGGTGTGGGCACTGTTGCGCCACCGGCTGGGCTGGAGTGCCCAGCGCCCGATCCGCCGCGCCGTCGAACGCGACCAGGCGGCGATCGACCGCTGGGTCAAGCAACGGTGGCCGGCGATCAAGCAAACACCCAACGGCGCAGAGCCTGCCTGGTCTTCTTCGACGAGTCCGCGCTCAGCCTGACTCCGAACGTGCGGCGGACCTGGGCACCCCGGGGCCAGCCGCCCACCTTGACCCACCCGTTCAACTGGAAGAAGGCCTCCATGGCGGCCGCGCTCTGCTACGGCGTCCGGGGCGGCGGCGCCCAGCTCGCCTTCCACATCACGCCCGGCAACTACCACACCGACCGCCTGATCGAGGTGCTGGGTGAGCTGCGACGGTTCCTCGGCGGGGAGAAGGCGACCCTGCTGTGGGACGGGCTGCCATCACATCGCAGCAACGCCATGCGGGCGTGGCTGGCGACCCAGCGCCGTTGGCTGGTCGTGGAGCGCCTGCCCGCCTATGCGCCGGAGCTCAACCCGGTCGAAGGCTTATGGTCCAGTCTCAAGGCCATCGAGCTAGCCAACCTCACCAGCCCGACCCTGGCTGAGGTGATCGACCAGACCCACCGCAGCATCCAGCGGGTCCGCCGTACCCCGCATCTGGCCTACTCGTTCCTGCGCCATGCCGGCCTGTCGGTCTCATGACCCATCAACCCGACACCCAGGACCCGTTAGTGGTGGACCCAGGCTTGCGGCCATGCTTCTTCAGCGTCTTGCCCATGTTTTGCAGCTTCAGGGCACGGTAGTTCTTCGCGGAGATGTCCAGCTGCTGGGTTGCGCCGTCCGGGTGCCGGATCGATGCTGATACACCTTGCCCGCGGGGATCTGGGACTGGTCGATGTCTGAGACATACATCGTGATCTTCTTGGTACCCACTGGAACTCCCTTGCTCGGCCGATCGGCAATTGGAAACCGATGCGGCGCCAATTAGGTGACGATAACCACAGCCGGGCGGCACCCATAAACCGCCGTCCAATCTCTATCGACCGCTCCCGAAAGCTTCTGAACTTCACGATCACGGCGAATCCCTGCCGGCGATCCACTCCCGGGACGACCAGTTGCTCGCGGTTACAGGTCCAGACTCGCCCATAGTTGGAGGGCGGCGTATGCACGCCAGGGCCGCCACTGCTGTTGCAGAACAGCGAGCGAGCGGGGGTCGTGCGGGTGACCCAGGGCCTTGAGTGCTCGGCGAAGGCCACTGTCGCCATGCGGGAACGCATCGGGATCGTGAAATCCTCGCATCGCGACGTACGCGGCGGTCCAGGGTCCGATCCCAGGAATCGCGAGGAGCCGGGTGAGCGCTTCCGCCGGGTCTGAGCCGGCGTCGATGCTGACTTCACCGTTGTCGAGTCGGACGGCGAGAGTCTGTAAGGCGTCGCGGGCTAAGCCCAGCCCGGCAAGAGCCTTGGGGTCAGCTTCGGCGAGGACCGCGGTGGCCGGGAACAGATGTGTCACCGTCCCGAGCGGCTGCTCCAGCGGCATGCCGAATGTCTCGACAAGACGGGCCGTTTGTGTCTGTGCTGCCCGCAGCGACACGTGCTGCCCGAGCACTGCGCGCAGGGCGAGCTCGTCGCCGTCGACGCAGCCGGGCACTCGCAGCCCCGGCCGCGCGCGGGCAAGACCGCCGATCACCTCGTCGCGGCCGAGCGCCTCGGCAATGGCCAGCGGGTCGGCGTCGAGGTCGAGCAAGCGCCGACAGCGTGCAACTGCCGTGGCCAGGTCGCGAAGATCATCGAGGCGAAGTACGCAACGGACGGCACACACTTCCGGGGTCAGCTCGACGACCCCGGTGCCGTGGGCGAGGGTGAGCGCTCGCCGATAGGTATCGCCGCTGACCTCTTCGAGACCGGGCACGGCGCGCACCTCGAGGAACCGCAGCAGGGCGGCCCCGTCGAAGGGCTCCCGGCAGCTTAGGCGAAGCTCGACGACTCCCAGCGGCCGGGGGCTGGCACCCCTCGACCGGCGCCGCATCTCGCTCGGGGTCGAGGCGAAGACGTCTCTGATCGTGTCGTTGAACTGGCGGACGCTATGGAACCCGGCCGCAAAGGCGGCATCGGCGAAGGGCATAGCGGTCGACTCGATCAGGAGCCGGGCCGTGTTGGCGCGCTGGGCACGCGCGAGTGCGACCGGGCTAGCGCCAACCTGCTCGGCGAGGAGTCGCCGAAGATGGCGTTCGCTGAAGCCCAATCGCTTGGCGAGCCCGGGGACACCTTCGCGGTCGACGGTGCCGTCTGCGATCAAGCGCATGGCGCGCGCGACACTGTCAGCGCGCCAGTTCCAATCGGGTGAGCCGGGCGCCGCATCGGGGCGGCAACGCTTGCAGGCGCGGAAGCCGGCCGACTGCGCGGCCGCCGCCGTTGGGTAGAAGCGAACGTTCGCGCGTTTCGGTTGGCGCGCCGGGCAGCTCGGCCGGCAGTAGAGCCTCGTCGACGTGGCGGCGATGAAGAAGATGCCGTCGTAGCGCGGGTCACGGCTGTCGCTCAGCCGGTAGCAGCTCTCGAAGTCCTCCACGATGTTGCTCATGGTCGCATCTGTCGTCGAGCGTACCAGCGGTTTTCGGCCAACTCGGTAGGCCAGTCACTGAGTTGGCCGAAACCCGCCAGTCGCCGCCGAGCGAACGGCGTAGCGTGCCGCCGAACAGCAGCGAAAGGAGCGGCATGACCGAAGAAGCAGCCGCAGCTCGCCGGCCCGGGCGGACGGAAGGCCAGCGCATGAAGGCGAGCACCATCGACCTCGCCGGACTCGACGGCGGTCTTGTGAGGCTGACGGCGGAGCAGCTCGACGAGCTCGACTCGCGGGTCGAGTGTCCGTTGCTTCGCGCGGGCGACGCGGGCTGGGACGACGCCGTGCTGATCTGGAACGGCATGGTCGCGAAAACCCCCGCACTCGTCCTCCAGCCGACCTCGGCCGCCCACGTCGCTGCGGCGGTCGGGTTCGCGCGTGACCACGGTCTGCTGCTGAGCATCAAGGGCGGGGGACACAACATGGCCGGAACCTCGATCGCCGAGGGCGGTGTGACGCTCGACATGTCGCACATGCGCGACGTCACCGTCGACCCCGATGCCAGGCTCGCGCATGTCGGGCCTGGTTGCCTGCTCCAAGATGTCGACCGGGCGACACAGGCGCACGGACTGGCCACGCCGTTGGGCTTCATCTCCAGGGTCGGCGTCGCCGGCCTGACCCTCGGCGGCGGCTTGGGTTACCTCACGCGTCGTTTCGGCTGGACGGTTGACAACCTCGAGGAAGTCGAGATCGTCACCGCCGACGGCGAGATCCGCACGGCCAACCGCGACGAGAACGCCAACCTCTTCTGGGCGGTCCGGGGCGGTGGGGGCAACTTCGGCGTCGTCACTCGGTTCACGTTCCGCCTGCACGAGGTCGGCCCGACGATTACCGGCGGCCTCATCGTCTGGAGTGCCGACCGGGTCGACGACGTGCTCGCGACCTACCGCGACCTCACCGAGTCGGCACCGCGCGAGTTGACCGTGGCCGTGACCATTCGCCTCGCGCCGCCGGCCCCGTTCCTACCGGAGGAGTGGTACGGCAGGCCCATCGTCGGGCTGCTCGTGTGCCACAGCGGCGCCGAAGTGGAGGCCAACCTCGCCCCGGTCCGCGCCCTCGGTGTCCCGATCGCCGACCTCGTCACCGAAAAGCCCTACACCGACCAGCAGTCGATGCTCGACGGCATGGAGCCCAAGGGGAACCACTACTACTGGAAGACCGAGTACCTGTCCGGGCTTTCGAATGAGTTCCTCGACACCTTCCGCGGGAGTGCCTTGAGGGTGACGTCCCCGCTGTCGGAGTCGACCGTCGTCCACCTCGCGGGTGCGCTGAACCAACGGGCCGACGACGACGGGGCGGTCGGCAACCGCGACGCCCGGTACATGAGCGCGTTCGCCGGTCAGTGGCCCGCTGACGCCTCCGACGACGAGCATGTGACCTGGGTACGGGAGGCATGGAGGAGCATCCGGCCCTTCTCGACAGGCGGCAACTACCTCAACTTCCAGACCGCTGATGAGAACGAGGAGCGTGTCCGGGCGACCTACGGCGCCAACTTCGACCGCCTCGTCGAGGCCAAAGAGACCTACGACCCGGAGAACCTGTTCTGCCGGAACCGAAACATCCGGCCCGGAGCCCGAGCCGGGAAGGCAGGGCCAACGTAACCGCCATGCGTGTGCTGATTGTCGGTGCCGGCGTTGCCGGCGTCCCGGTAGGACAGGCCACGGAGCAAGTTCCCGACGGGAGGTCTGATGGCCAACGGGCAGAGCGAAGGCACGCGGCTGGTGCGGATCGATGACCTGCGGCGCTGCCTCGCCACTGCCTTCCAGCGCCTGCAACTGGAGCGCGAGGACGCCGAGGGCTTGGCCGGGCTCCTGCTGGATTCCGAGCTTCGCGGCCACCCCGACCATGGGGTCGCGGTGCTGGGGGTGCTGGCCACCTTCTACCGCGACGGCAAGCTGAACCCTCGCCCGCGTCTAGGTGTGCTGCACGAGACCGACGGGGCGATCCTCCTCGACGGAGACCGCGGCTGTGGGCCCGGTGCGCCCACGCGCGCGATGCGGTGGTGTATCGAGCGCGCCCGCGAGCGCAAGGGAATGGCTGTCGCCGCGATCCGGGACTGGCAACTCCTGGTGGCCGCGCCCTACGCCAGATTGGCAGCCGAGGCCGGCATGATCGGGTTCGTCTGCACCAACTTCGTTCCGCTGGTCGCCCCACCTGGCGGTCGGACTGCGGTCTTCGGTACCAACCCCTTCGCCTACGGCCTTCCCGCCCAGCATCATCAGCCTGTGATCCTGGACGTCGCCACCACCGTGAGCGCGATGCAGAAGGTGCGGATCGCCGCCCAGGAGGGCCGACCGATGCCGGAAGGTGTCATCTTCGACCACGCCGGGCGTCCCATCACCGACCCGGGAGCGTTTCTGGAGGGTGGGTTGATGGCTCCGCTGGGCACCCCGCAGGCGCCGCACAAGGGCTTCGGCCTGGCGTTATTCATCGATGCGTTGAGCGGCGTGCTCAGCGGAGCCGGGTTCGCGCGAGGGGTGACCAGCGGCGCGTCAGGAAACTTCCTGTGGGCCCTGGACGTGGAGGCGTTTCTGTCCCGGGAGGAATTCTTGGAGCGAATGGACGCGCAGATCGACCAGATCACGCAAGGCGAGCGGCTTCCGGGCATCGATGAGCTGCTGGTCCCCGGCGAGCGCGGCCAGCGTCGCTACCTGGACCTCACCGCCCGTGGCGTCGTGCCGCTGGCGCCATCGAGCTGGCAGACCCTGGCGATGGGCTGCGAGTCGCTGGCCGTCCCGCCGCCCGCCGTTCTCGACAACTGAGTGATGCCAGGCCTGCTGCCGCGCTTAAACCGATCGCAGGCTCTTGGGCAGAGGTTGCCGTGGCCCCAGGGCCGCTGCGTGCGGGGCCACGAAGAACATGCGCCAATCGGCGATCCAGCCCGGAGCCGCTCATCAGAGCCGCTCGCCAGCTGGTCGTAGGTCGTGCCCACAGCATCCCTCCTTCGGGAGGCAGATACGGCGACTGCGCTCCAGGGTTGGGGTGCCTTCTTCCCCACCTCACTCGGCGAACGGCGCGTCGGCGATCCGCTCCTCGAGCCCTTGGAGGAGCAGTGCCGCGTGGGTTTGCGGCTTGTGGGCCGCCTCGGATCGAAAAAGTTGGCTGAACTCGCGCTTGAAGCCGGCCCGGGGATAGCGGGTCAGCAGCTCCTCGATCGCTCGGCCGCTGACTTCCCGGCTGCGGGCGCCGGTGACGTCGCAGGCCACGCCCGCCTCCAGCAGGAGGACCTCGGCTTCCTCGGCCGGCGGAAGGGTTGGGGCCATGTGCAGGACCACGGCTCGGTGCAGCCGGTAGCGGCGGGGCAGCACCCAGTCGTGGCGCTCGACCAGTTCGGCGCAGGTGTCCGCGCTGACGTGCTCGAACGGCCGGATGGGGTCAGCAAAGCGTGGCGTGAGTCCGATGTCGTGTAGGACGCAGCCCACATACAGCAGCTCCTCGTCGTAGCGCATCCCGTCGCGGGCCGCCAGTAGGGCCGCGAAGAAGTAGGAGCGCAGGACATGGCCGTAGAGCATCGGTGAGGACTCGGCGCGGGCGAGGCGTTCAGCCTCTGCGGCGGCTGCCGAGTCGGGGATCCGGATGTCGGCCAGCCGCCCGAGGTCGTGCCGGATGCCAGCGGCCAGCGGCCGCGCTTGGTCGGCGAGGTCCCCGCTGGCACCGTCCCATGGCATCGGGGAGGTCACGCCGCCACCGCCTGCACGTGGGGCTGGTGGTGGACGGGGAAGTTGACCGAGCTGGCGATGAAGCAGGCCCGGTGGGCGGCGGCGTGTAGAGCCATCGCGGTATCCACCATCGCCGGCGACGCGACGCTGACTTGTGGCCGGAGCACCACTTCGGTGAAGTGTCCGCCCTGGCCGGTCTCGGTCATGGTGCCGTGGGCATGGTCGACATAGCCGGTCACTACCACCCCGGCGTCGGCGCACTGGTGCAGGTACTGCAGCATGTGGCATTGCGACAGGGCGGCGACCAGCAGCTGCTCGGGGTTCCAGCGGGCCGGGTCGCCGCGAAAGGCTGGGTCGGAGCTGCCGAGGATCGGGGCCGGGCCATCGGCGGTCGCCTCATGGGCGCGGTCGTAGTGGCGGTAGCCGCTGGTGCCGGTGCCCCGGTTGCCGGTCCAGGTCACCACGGTGTCGTAGGTGTGCATTCTGGCCATGGCGGTCAGCCTCTCTGGTGGGTGCTGGCGCGGGTGTCGAGGGCGTGCTGGCGGGCGATCCGGCCGGCATCGCCACCCCGACCGTCGGCGATCGCGGCCAGCAGCTCCTCGTGCTGGGCGGCGACCTGGGCCGGTCGGGCCGGGGCGGCCAGCGACTGCAGGGTCGAGACCAGGATCTGATCCCAGAGCCGGTCCAGCATCGCCAGGGCGATCGGGTTGCCGGCCAGCTCAGCGATCCGTTGGTGGAAGCGGCGGTTGTGCTGGACTGCCTGTTGGAGCCGCCCGGCCGCGGTGGCCTGGGCGGCGTCGGCGGCGGCGGCACCGAGCGAGGCGAGGTCGGCCGGGGCGATGCGGCCGGTCCGCTGGCGGTCCGCGGCCAACTCGGCGGTGAGGCCCTCCAAGACGGCCCGCACCTGGTAGGCGTGATCGAGGTCGCTGGGGTCGAGGGCGACGACCACGACGCCCCAGCCGGTAGGGTGGACCAGGCCGTCGGCAGCTAGCGTCCGGATGGCCTCCCGGATCGGGGTCCGGCTCATCCCCAGCGCCGCGGCCACCTCCAGCTCGGTCAACCGCGTCCCCGCCGGATAGGTGCCGTCCAGGATCAGCGCTCGCAGTCGGCGGCGTGCCGTGTCGGTCTGCACCTGACCACCGTATGCCTTGTATGCATTGTATGCAAGCACTTCGCTCCCAAGTGCCTGTATGCATGGGCGCCGTCCACCGGAGGTGTCTGACGGTGAGCGCGTCCAGCGACCGACCTCGTACCGGGATCGCCTCGGCGGTCCGCCCACCACCTGCACCCGGGCAGGTCCGTCCCCGCGTCCGCCAGCTTGCTACCGCAGCCGGCCATGCCGGCTGGCTCCTGCTCTTTCTCTGCTGGCCTGGTCAACTTCTGATGGCTAGGGCATGGTGCTGGGCGCGGCGGCTGGCGTGGAGAGCGCTGGCGAAGGAGACCTCGCTGAGTAGGCCCGGGGCGGCGACCATGTCGCCGGCCAGGAACACGCCATCGCCGCGGTCGACCACGGGCCGGTCCCGCCAGGTCCGGCCGGGCAGGTCGAGGGCACCGGTGCGGCCGTTGGCGAGACCCTGGCGCCGCCAGGTCTGTCGCTCCTGCCAGCCGGGATAGCCGAGGTCCAGCAGGTGCTCCAGGAACCCGGCGTAGACCTCCATCTGGCGAGCCAGCACCGGCTTGAGCGCCTCGGGCATGTCGTCCCAGGCCGGGATCTCGGCCTGGCGGGCGGTCAGCTCGGCATCTGGGGGAATCACGCCCAGCTCCTTTGGCGGGCGAAGGTCTCCTCCCGCAAGGCGTCCCAGCCCTGGTCGAAGGCCCCCTTGTACCTGGCCGACGATTCGGCGGGGGCGTGGGTCGCCCCCAGGGGCGAAGTAGACCAAGGCATGGCCGGCGATGACGACCCTGGCGCTGCGGTCCTGCATGAGCCCACGCATCCTCGCCTTGAGACGACCGTGGTCGGCCTCGATGTGGTTGTTGGCATACCGATCGGTGCGATGCCAGGCTCCTGGTAGTAGCTCTTCCAGCATGGCCGGGTACGCCGCCGCCTTGTCGGTGATGACCTCGACCGGCGCGCGCCTGGTCGTGCCGATGGCCCGCTCGAAGAACCGGCGTGCCGCCTTCAGTCCCGCCGCGGTGAGACGAACACGTCGATGACCTGGCTGAACTGGTCGATCGCCTGGTAGACGTAGCGCCAGCGTCCGGCGACCTTCACATACGTCTCGTCGACCTGCCAGCGGTCGCCGACACCATGACGGCAGGGTCGGGCGGCCTCGGCCAGCAGCGGCGTGAACCGCTGCACCCACCGGAAGATGGTGACGTGGTCGACTTGGATACCGCGTTCGGCGAGCAGTTCTTCGACGTCGCGGAAGGACAGGCCGAAACCCAGGTACCAGCGGACCGCCAGCACGATCGCCTCGGGTGGGAAGCAGAAGCCAGTGAGGGCAGATCGCGGGACGGTAGCCGGGCGCGGGCGGCAGGGTCTTCATGACAACAGTCTGCCTACTCAAGGCTCGCTCGCAGCAGGTGCAACAGTGCCGCCCCTACTCCTCGGCACTCAGCTATGAACCGCTGCTGTCGGAGGCCGACGTCGAGCAGTACGCCGCTACCGGACGGATGCGGCTGCGGCCGGCAGCCTGAGCCTGAAAACGCTCCCCAGCAGGGCGGCGCGTGGGCCGGGTAGCCTAGTGCCCCCACCCATCCACCAGCACCAGGAGCAGGCCAGTGGGGCAGCTCGGCGCCAATGCCCACGGCGAGGTCCTGGTGTCCGGCCGGGTGCCGGACTGCTACCTCGGCCTGCGCCTTGACCCGGCCGAGGACGCCGAGGCTGCCGGGGTGCTGGTGGTCGCCCCCACCGCCCTGCTGCATCCCGCCGTGCCGCAGCCGGACGGCACGGTGCTGTATGAGCTTGTGACCGGTCACCCCGACCGGATGCCCGCTCAGCTCGTGTTCCTGGCCGACCTTACGGTGGAGCTGCGGGCCTGGCCCACCGACACCTGGACCAAGGTCGGCATCGACCCCCAGGCGGCTGCTGGCGCGGTGGTCGCCGGCTGGCGCGCTGGGCAGATCAAGGGGCTGCGGCTAGAGGGGCTGACCGCCGAGGAAGCCCTAGCGCTGGACCGGGCGGCCATGACCTATGTGCGCGAGCAGCTCCGCCAACGCCTGGACCGGCAGCTCGGCCGGGCGTTTCGGCGTTGGCTGCACCCCAGCAGCGGACGCCGCCCTGGCGACCGGTTCCTGTAGCCGCGGACACCCACAGACCGCGACAGTGTCCGCAGGGACACCAGCCCGTCCGGAGGGTGCTGCTGGCTGACCATCCCCGGACCCCACGGCAGTCGGCTGATCCTCCGGGTACTGCCGGCCGATGACGCCGGGCGGGGCTGTCCGCTCCGGACGCTCGCGGACTGCGGCAGTGTCCGGACACCCTCCCGAGGCCGCGCCGTGGTCGGAACCGGATGGCGTGGGGTTTGCCGTTGGAAGCCTCACCGGGGCACGAGGGCTCCTGTGTCGTTGGCTGGCATCCTGAGCGCCGTGCGCTTCTCCGAGATCGCCAGCCGAATGACCGGCATTAGCACGCCGATCTTCGGCGTGTCCCGGACCCCGCCGACCTCGGATGTGGAGGTCGTGCGCCGGGTGATCGCCTACCTGGAGAACGTCGAGTTCTCTACGACCCCCTTGACCTTGAAGTGCCGGGTGTCTGCGTGACCTCTGTCATGGAGATCCGGCAGTTCCTCACCGATCTGATCGGCACCGGCGGCATCGCCAAGGAGCTGGAGGCGTCGCTTCGGGCGATGCGGGCCGCCTGCCAAGCTCGGTTGCACAGTTGGCAGGCCCGCCGCAAGTTCCTTGAGGACCTCGGCCCGCTCAACTGGCACGGTGGCTACGGTGGGCTGGACGATTACCTCTTGAACCAGGCGCTTGGCGCCTTGCCTGGGGTCTTCGGGATACATGTCGGCCAGCTCGCGGTCCGGTACGGCATCGACGTCGAAGACCGGCTGGCCTCGCTCCTCCCGCCGCCGACGAGGAACCTTGACAAGCACCTCAAGCTGGCCGTCCGGGTCCACGACGACCCCGCGTCCCGCCGACGGAGGAAGGGTGACCGACCGAACGCGATCGCAGCGACGCCCGGCGGGCACGCCAGCGGGCCACGGCGATGCCGTGGCCCGGGCTGGTGGTTGGAGCGGGGTCAGGGTTCGGCGTGGACG
>Ga0081538_10001622_pt1 | contig 23051 bp, 22 predicted proteins | sample TabmetS5T2R1_FD_71022 | JGI IMG/M metagenome (GOLD analysis project Ga0081538, IMG submission 71022) | Tabebuia heterophylla rhizosphere microbial communities from the University of Puerto Rico - S5T2R1 | ecosystem: Host-associated > Plants > Roots > Rhizosphere ... | reverse complement strand
GCTCCCGATGCCGCTGTCGGCGGGCAACTCGGCAACGAGCTGCTCGATCAGCGCCAGGAACTCCGCCTCGCTTCGCTGGTCGATCGACGCCCAGGCGTCCGCGACCCGCTGCTCCCAGTCCGCTTCGTTCACCAGCGCAGCCTTTCCGACCTCGGCCCTGCGGACGCCCCTTGTCATGGTGCCCCGGCAAGCTGACCCGGGACGTCCCACCAGTCCCATGACAAGCTCCATGAACCCCGTCGACCAGCCTGGCGTACCCCATTCAGGGCTGGCTGACGGCGTAGAGCTGCCAGCTGCCGTCGATCCCCTTCAAGACATGCTCTCCACGGTCCTCCACCGCGATGTCGGAACCGACGATGAGGTCCCGAACGGTTCGTGAGGTGACGACCTCACCAGGGCTGGCCGCCGCCATCACCCGGGCCGCGATATGAACGGCAACGCCGCCGACATCGCCGTCGCGCAGCTCGACCTCGCCGGCGTGCAGCCCCACCCGGATCTGCAGCCCGATGCTGCGCAGCTCGTCCCTGAGGGCAGCCGCGCAACGGATCCCGCGGCCGGGACCGTCGAAGGTGGCCAGAATGCCGTCACCAGTCGTCTTGATGAGCTGGCCGCCGAACTCCTCGATCAGCCGGCGGGCCAGCTCGTCATGGACAGTCAGCAGCTCCCGCCAGCGACGATCCCCCAGCCGGGTGGCCCGCTCGGTGGAGCCCACGATGTCGGTGAACAACACGGTGGCCAACACCCGTTTGGGCTCGGGAACGGGCCGGACGCCGGTCAGGAACTCCTCGATCACATCGAGGGCAAGCTCGGGCCTATCCCAGATCACCGACATGTCAGCCCCGGGAAGTTCGAGGAGCCTCGCGTCGGGGATGTGCTCGACCAGGAAGTGGGCGTGCTCGACCGGGGGGACAGGGAACTCCCGTCGGTGCAGGACAAGCGTTGGCGCCTGAATCAGCGGCAGCAGCGGGCGCAGGTCGACCTCCAGCACGGTGCGCAGCAGTGCCCGGGCGGCGGTCTGCGGGCTGGCGCCGGTGCGCAGCAGCTTCGCCCACCAACGGCGGAAGCGCTCGTCACCAGCCCGGCTGGGCACGTACATCGCGGCCATGGCGTCGGTGCCCCACAGCTGGTCGACCTGGGCCACGAGCGCCTCGGCAACCTCGCGGGGGATCCCAATCGGGTAATCGTCGCTGGCGACGTACTTGGCTGAGGCGTGCACCAGGATGAGCGCGCTGGTCCGTCCTGGTCTGGTGGCGGCGAAGAAGATCGCAGCCGGGGTCGTGTCGATCTCGGCCAGGATGGCGGCCCGCTCCGAGCCGACCTCGTCCAGGACCGCAGCCAGCTCCTCAGCGTGGGATTCCCACGGCGGCAACGGATCGGAGGGCGGCGGGTCAGAGGCGCCCGTACCGCGCCGGTCGAACAGGATCAGCCGAAACACCGATGCAAGCGAGCGGAGAAACAGGGCAACTCCGGGGTCCTCCCAGGCGACGTCGATAGACTCGGCGCCGGTGATTACCAGGTCGCGCGGCCCTTCGCCGAGCACCTGGTAGGCGATCCGGTCTTGACCCAGCCAGGCGTACCTCGACTCCGGCTGCACAACCGCCCCCATACCTGTGATCCTGCCGCGATTCTAAAAGGGTCTTGTCTCACGTGGAGCCGACCCCGCTTCCCGCCTCGGGTCGCGTTCGCGCTGGCGGCCTGGCCGTCAGGGCGCCGGGGGGATGTTGCGGTTCACGCGGAACAGGTTGTCGGGGTCGTAGCTGGCCTTGACCCGTTGGAGGCGCCGGTAGTTGGTGCCGTAGGCGGCGGCGGTCCGGGCGGTGTCGTCCTCGGCGAGCTGGAAGTTGACGTAGTTCCCACCGGTCGAGAACGGCCGGATCCGCGCCCATCCATCCCGGGCCCAGGCCACGTGCGGGTCGCCGGGGGCGCCGGGTGGCCAGGTGGCGTTGAACCCGCCGACGTAGTGGGCGTCACGGTTGCCGACCGCCCCGTCGTCGTCCTCGTGGTCGTTGAGGGCGCCGGCGAGGTGGAAGATGACCGACTGGGACAGCGGCGAGGTCACCCGCAGCGCACTGCTCCGGAAGGCGTCCAGGAACCCGCTCGACAGGCCAGGGAGGAACTCGGCCTTCCAGTAGCGGTGCAGCCACTTGGGCTCCATGGCATTCAGCATCGACTGCATGGCCACATACGGCTTGGGGCCGACCAGGTCCACGATCGGGTTCCCGAGCGCGCGAACTGGGGCAAGGTCGGCCGCGGCGTTGGTGCCGCTGTGGCAGATCTGGATCCCGGCGATGGGCTTGCCGTGCCAGGCCTGGGGCAGGAACGGGGCCGGCGGCGCGAGCCGCACGATCGCCGCGGCGGTCAACTCGCGCGGCGCCTGTTCGGTGAGCTCGCGGTAGGCGGCCAGCACCTCGGTGGCCCGCTCGGCGCTCCAGACGATCAGGCCGCCCGTGACGGTGGGGCCGACCTGGTGCAGGCGGAAGCTGAACCGGGTGACCACCCCGAAGTTGCCGCCACCACCCCGCAGGGCCCAGAACAGCTCGGGGTGCTGGTCGCGGTTGGCAATTCGGACCTGGCCGTCGGCGGTCACGACCTCGACCTCGGCGAGGTTGTCGACCGTCCAGCCGAAGCGGCGGGCGAGGTACCCGAAGCCGCCGCCCAGGGTCAGGCCGGCCACGCCGGTCTCGGACACGAACCCGAGCACCGTGGCCAGCCCGTGGGCCTGGGTGGCCTGGTCGACGTCGCCGAGCAAACACCCCGGCCCGACGTGGGCGAGCCTGGCCTGGGGGTCGACGATGACCTCGCGCAGGCGGGACAGGTCGAGGGTCAGGCCGCCCGGCGCCATGGAGGTGCCGGCGATGTTGTGGCCCCCGCCCTTCATGCCGAGCAGCAGCCCGTGGTCGCGGGCGAACCCGACCGCGGCCGCGACGTCGTGCGCTGAGGCCGGCTGGAGGACCAGGGCGGGGAGCCTGGCCGCCATGCCGTTCCAGATCGCAACGGCCTCGTTCCACCCCTGGTCGCCGGCCGCCAGCAGCGGGCCCTGGACCCGCGAGCCCAGGTCCTCCAGCTGCTCGGAGGTCAGCGTGTGGTGTCCGCCGTCGAGTCCGGCGAGCTCGATGGTGCCGGTCATGGTCATGACGTGACCTCCCCTGGGCCGGTCGTTGGCGCCGGCCCCAACCCGCCGGTATACTCCAAACGCTAGTAACCGTATGCTTGCGTTTGGAGTATGTCAAGCGCCATGTCACGACCCCGCGACCCCTCGCCCGACCTGACCACGACCTCCTACGCCGTCCTGGCCCAGCTCGCCGTGCACCCCTGGTCCAGCTACGAGCTGGCCCGCCAGCGGGTCCGCTACTTCCGCTACGTCTGGCCCCGGGCCGAGAGCGCCATCTACCGGGAGGTCAAGCGGCTGGCTGCCATGGGGCTGGTCGCGGCCAAGCGCGAGTACGTCGGGAAACGGCCGCGGACGGTGTACTCGATCACCGAGCCCGGGCGGCAGGTGCTGCGCGAGTGGCTCGCCACCCCGGTGTCGCCGTTCGCGATGGACTTCGAGGCCATGATCCGGCTGTTCATCGCGCCGCTGGGCACCAAAGAGCAGCTCGTGGCCACCTTGGAGCAGGTCCGCGACGACGCCCAGGAGATGCTGGCCTTCGGCGGCGCCGTCAAGCAGGAGTTCCTGGAGGGCCGGGCCGCGCTGCAAGACCAGGTCTACCTCCGCGCCCTGGCCGTCGACTTCTTCGTCAGCCTGCTCACCACCGTCGACGACTGGGCCGAGCGGACCCTGGACGAGATCCAGGGATGGAAGGACCTCTCCCCCGACGGGAAGAACGACCGCGGCCTCCAGATCATGGCCCAGATCCCGGCGCCGACCCCCGGCGAGCCCACCGACCGCACCCCGGTGCCGCCCCGCACCCAGCGCCGGCGACGGTCCTCCAGATCAAGCAGCACGCACTGAGCCCTGATGCTGCCCACGGCCGGAGCGGCCGGAGCACGCTCGGCGAGCGAGCGTCGGCGGAAGAGACCGTGTCGCTCCCGTGGCCGGCGGCCCTCGGCCATCCGGGCAAGGATGTCCGCTCGCGGGGTGCCAGCAGGGGGAAGCGCTCGCGGATGCGCCTGGCGCGATCGGTCGCCACTACCGGCGGCGCCATCGATGCGAGCAGCAACGGTGGCGTGACCAGCCCCACCCGCGCTTACCCCGCCCCGGTGATGAGCTGGCCGAGCTGGGTCGAGGTGCTGAAGTCGTTGCTGATCCGGTTCTTGGTCACCGCCCAGGCGAGTCCGCTGGCGGTGTCGCCGCAGGCGAAGCTGCCGCCGACGCCGCCGAGGCCGAACACGGTCGGTGCGTCCTGGGCGTCGCCACTGGGACCGCCGATGCCATAGCCCAGCCCCCAGGCGGTCGGCATCCCGAACACCTCGTCGACGCCGCTGGAGGAGACGGCGGTCGCCTCGGCCAGCCGCCCGGGCGGGATCAGCCGGACACCGTCCACCTCGCCGAGCAGGGCGGCGTACATGCGGGCGATGGCCCGGGCGGAGGTCTTGCCGCCGGCGGGGATGTCGGCGGCCAGGGTGTCGGCCCGGTTGCCGAAGGCGGCGTTGGGGAACAGCTCCGGCGGCGCCGCCTTGAACATCGGCAGGTCGGGCGGCATGGAGGCCAGCATCTGGGCGGCCTGCTCGGCGGCGCCCGGCTCGTCCTCCAGCCGGGCCAGCCGGTGGTGCTCGGAGGGCGGCATGCCGAACCACAGCTCACCGGTCACGCCCAGCGGCCCGGCGATCTCCTCGCGAAGGACCTGGGAGATCGGCTTGCCGGTGGCGCGGCGGGCCAGCTCCCCGACGATGTAGCCGAAGGTGTAGGCGTGGTAGCCGACCTTGGTGCCGGGCTCCCACCACAGCTCCGCGTCGGCGATGGCGGCGGTCATCTTGTCCCAGTCGCCCAGGTCCTCGACGGTGGTGTCCAGCGGGATGCCCGGCACCCCGGCCGTGTGGTCGAGGACCTGGCGCACGGTCACGGCCTGCTTGCCGTGGGCGGCGAACTCGGGCCACAGCTCGGCGACCGGTGTGTCGTAGCCGAACAGGCCGCGCTCGGCCAGGACGTGGGCGATCGTCGAGGTGGCCCCCTTGACGATGGAGAAGTTGTAGAACACGGTGCCGGCGTCGACCGGGCGGCCGCTGGCCGGGTCGGCGACCCCGGCCACGGCGTCGACCACCTGCTCGCCGTCCCGGTAGACGGCGACCTGGACGCCCCGCTCGGTCCCCGACTCGACCAGCTGGTCGATCGCCTGCTGCACCTGCTGCTGGAGCTTGTCCATGCGGGTCTCCTTGTGGTGAGGGGAGCCGGCGCTCATCGCCGGGGGCGGCCGCACACGCCGATTCGCCCGCGGGTCCGGCCACGCCGGCTCCACGCCGCGGCCACGGAGGTCGGCCACCAAGCTGCCGAGGATACCGGGGCTCACCGACGGCAGCAGGCCGCCCGAGGGTCTGGCTGCCGTGCTCCCTGAGCCGGAGGACCCCCCTGCTGGCCGTGGCCTGCGACGGGAGCAGGGTCGCCGGTCAACCCGGCCGTCCCGACCACCAGAAGCACAGGTCAGCGCCCTCCCCCGCGCGCCCGCGGCGTGACACGCACGGGCCTAGCTCAGTAGCGTTGGCGCGTACGAGGCTCCTCGACGATCGGAGTGGAGCGGCCATTGACCGAGGCGCCGAACACCCGCACAGAAGCCAACCGACAGGTCATCCGCGAGGCCTTCGACGCCTGGCGTGACGGAACGCGTCCGATCACCGACGTCTTCGCTCCCGAGATGGTCTGGCGGATCGAGGGCCACTCGGTCGCGTCCAGGGAGTACGGCGACAAGCAGGAGTTCATCGACGAGGTCCTGACGCCCTTCGGCGCCCGCTTCGCCTCGTCGTCAGAGCCCTTCCGGCCGGTCCTGATCCGGTCCGTCTTCGCCGACGCCGACACGGTGATCGTCGTCTGGAACGGCCGCGGGATCGCCAACGACGGAGAGCCCTACGAGAACAGCTACGTCTGGATCATGAGGATGCGCGACGGCAAGGTCATCGACGGGACGGCGTTCTACGACAGCCTCTCCTTCAACGATCTCTGGGCCCGCGTCGCACCCCGCAGTTGACGAGGCACCCACGCGAACAGCCCTCAAGCGCGAATCGTCATGCGCGACACGCGATCGCCATACGGTGGCTCGACCACGGCACCGTAGCTGACCCGCCTGCGGTGCTCGTCGGTCATGACGCGGGTGCGGTCGGCGTGGGCGCGCAGGAGGTTGTCGAACGCGGGCAGGAGCCGTGGCGGGGCCGGCGCGTCGGGGTCGGGACGGGGCGCGTCCGGCAGGTCGTACAGCTGCCGCCCGTGCTCGTCGCGGAAGGGGCGCAGCGCCGCGCCGAGCCGCTCGACCGGCTCGCGAAGCCGCGTGAGGCCGGACCAGGCCTGGATGTCGTTGACGGATGCCGGCCCGAACGCCGCCAGGTACCGCTCGGCCATGCCTTCCGGCGAGGGGGCGGCCGGCAGCGGGCGTCCGATCCAGGACTCGGCCAGGACGTAGGGGGTGGGCCGTGCCTCCCCCAGGTGCCGCTGGGGTGGCGGATGGACCAGCGGCTGCAGGAAAGGTGGCGCGACCCAGCGAACGCCGGCCGAGCACGTCGCCGGTACCCGTCGCCCTCGGCATCCGCCGTCGCTCGCTAGCTCGGGTCGAGGTAGCGGCGGTCGACGGTGGCCAGCACCGAGTAGAACGGGTCGATCATGTTGCCGACCCGCAGCCGGCCGACCTGGCCGAGGAGCTGGTAGGCGTCGGCGGCGCTGAAGCCGTGGACGCGGTGCAGGCGGCCGACCAGGTCGACGTAGGCGGCCCTGGCGCAGTCGGTCAGGCTGGCGCCGTGCAGACCCGCCAGCGAGCCGATCGCCTCCGCGGTGTCGAGCTGCGGCAGCGCCACGAAGCCGGCCTCCTCGCGGTCGCGCACCCGCACGGTCAGCTCCACCTCCGCCTCGATCTCGACCGCGACGCCGGTGATCTCGCCGTCGCCCTGGAGGCCGTGGGCGTCGCCGAACGCCACCAGCGCCCCGTCGACGTTGGCCGGCAGGCGCAGGGTCGCGCCGGCGCGGAGCTCCGGCTGGTCGACGTCGCCCAGGTACTCGGGGGACTGCGAGAAGCTGAGGCGGCGCTCCCTGCGCGGCGCCACCCCGACCGTGCCGAGGAACGGCCGCAGCGGCAGCGCCACCGTACCCCCGCGGCACGGGAAGGCCGCCACCCCGTCGGCGTAGGGGATGCGGCGCAGCTCCGGCGCCAGCGGCTCCGACAGCGACAGGCCCTCGTGCTGCAACGCGCCGAAGCCGCCGAAGATGCCGGTCCAGCCCTCGCCGGCGGCCGGGACCGGCTCGACACGGTGGAGCTCGACCTCGACCACGTCGCCGGGGCGGGCGCCGGTCACGTGGAACGGGCCGGTCACCGGGCAGGCGCCGCCGAGCCGCTCCACCACCTCTGCCACGTGCAGGCCGCGCGGCGCCTCGTGCTTGGCCAGCCCGCAGACCGAGTCCGCGGTCTCGACCAGGAACCGTTCGCCGTCGGCGACCTCGGCCAGCGGCTCGGCCCGCGGGTCGAAGAACAAGGTGGTGGCGCTGCGCGGGAACCGCCGCATCAGCCGCCCGGCCCGAGCGCCTGCGCGGCGTCGATGAAGCAGGCCAGCGGGGCCTTGAGGATGCCGGCGCCGATCTGGCCGCCGTCCCTGCCGGCCAGGCCGCCGTCGATCACCGGCACCACCCCGGTGGCGACCACCTGGTGGACGTCGATCCCGGTGGGGGTCCCGCGGAAGCCGAAGTAGGGGATCTTGAACTCCGGGTGCTCGCCGTGGGTGATGTCGTACATCGCCAGGTTGTTGGCGACCATCGCCTCGGGACCGCCGCCCTGGTAGGCCTGCAGCCCGAACGCCGCCGCCTGGGCGAAGCCGCCGAGGCCGACCGTCTCGGCGATGTGGCTCTCGCCGCCGATCCACTCGATGTCGTCCTCGGTGAAGCCCTCGAACAGCTTCGCCTCGACGGTGGGCAGCGGTCCCCGGAACCAGCGGTCGCCGAGCCCGCTGACGCGGATGGCGTACTCCCGGCAGGAGATGGTCATGGCCGTGACCAGGCTGGAGCCGGCCACGCCGTGGGCGGCGTCGGCCATCACCTTGGCGGCGGCCATCGACAGCCGCAGGAAGAAGTAGTCGGCGGTGCGCAGGAACGCCAGGGCGTCGTGGGCCTCCTCGTCCCAGCCGTCACCGGCCAGCTCCAGCAGCGGCCCGAACAGCTCGCGGCTGAACAGCAGCGTGGCGGCGGTGTTGCGGCTGTGGAGCTCGTCGCCCATGTGCAGCGCGCGACGGATGATCGGCACCAGCGGGACGCCGCCGGCGCGGCGCACGGCGGCGTCCAGCAGCGGCCCCAGCGACCCGGCGAGGTAGTCGAGGCCGCGGCGGACCTCCTCGTCGTAGGCGCCGTAGTTCAGGCGCTTGCGGGACTCGCCCTCGTAGAGGTTGCAGAAGCCGCGGTTGCCGAAGCGGGCGCTGGACACCATCAGCACCGGCATGGAGCTGGTGTAGATGCCGGCGACCGAGCCGACGCAGCCGTGCTCGTGGCAGGCGCCGAGGCGGATGCGGCCCTCCCGGATGGCGGCGTCGGCCTCCTGGTGGTCGGCGGCCAGCTCCTCGTAGAGCGCCGCGTTCAGGATGGCGCGCCGCTGCCCGCCGGCGTAGGCCTCCCACGGCAGCGGGGCGCCGGAGGTCAGGATCGTCTCGGCGGTCATGCCGGGGACCACCTCACCGGCCGGCCGGACCCCGACCAGCACCGGGTCGGCGGTGGTGAGCCGGGTGAACGCTTCGCGGTTGGCGTCGGTCACGTCTGCCCCCTTACCACAAGCGCAGGTAGCGTTCGCGCTCCCACTCCCCGACCACGGTGTTGTACTCCTGCCACTCGGCCCGACGGACGCGGACGTAGGTGGCGTGCAGCTCCTCGCCGAACACCCGCCGGGCGAGCGGGTCGGCCTCGAACTCGGCGACCGCCTCGCCCAGGGTGGCCGGCACCCGGCGCACGCCGGCCGAGGTCAGCGACGCCTCGCTGACCGAGTACGTGTCGACGTTCAGCGGGTCGCCGGGCTTGAGCCGCCGCTGCACGCCCTCCAGCCCGGCGGCCAGGGTGATCGCGGCGCCGAGGTAGAAGTTGCAGGCGCTGTCGGCGATGCGCAGCTCCAGGCAGCGGCGGTTCATCGGCAACCGGCACATCAGGGTGCGGTTGTTGTGCCCGTAGGCGCGGTACACCGGCGCCCAGGAGATCTCGTTCATCAGCCCGCGGGGCAGCATCCGCTTGTAGGAGTTCACCGTGGGGCAGACCACCGCGGTGATCGCCCCGGCGTGCTCCAGCACGCCGGCGGTGAACTGGTAGGCCAGCTCGGTGAAGCCGCGGTCGGGCCGCCGGTCGGCCTCGTCGGTTCCCGGCCCGGCGCCCTCCACCTCGAACAGGTTCCGGCCGCTGGCCGCGTCGGCCAGGCTGAGGTTGTAGTGGGCGCCGGAGCCGAACGCCTGCGACCACGGCTTGGGCATGAAGGTGGCGATGCAGCCGATGCTCCGGGCGACGTGCTTGGCCATCAGCCGGAACACCACCATGCGGTCGGCCATGGCCAGCGCGTCGGTGTAGCCGAAGTCGAACTCGTACTGGCCGTCGCCGCCCTCGTGGTCGAAGGAGAACACGTCCCAGCCGAGCTCGTTCATGTAGCCGACCATCGGGTCGAGGAACGGCTCGGCGAGGATGGTGGCCTCCAGGTCGTAGCCGCGGGTGGGGACGTTGTCGAGGTCGGAGGCGACGAACGGGCGCCACTCGCCGTCCACCTGGCGCAGCACGTAGACCTCCGGCTCCACGCCCATGTCCAGCCGGTAGCCCATGGCCGCGGCCTCCTCCACCTGGCGGCGCAGGACCCGGCGGGGGTCGTGGTCGTACGGCTGGCCGTGGAACCAGAGGTCGGCGGCGGCCAGCGCGTACTTGGGGTCCCACGGCAGCACGGTGAGGGTGTCGAGGTCGGGGATGCTGACGCACTCGTCCTCGTTGGGCCCGAGCTTGCCCATGCCCTCCAGCGCGCCGACGGTGTACAGCTCCGAGCCGCGCGCCATCGACCCCAGGTGCGCCAGCGGCACGCACTTGGACTTGGGCACGCCGTTCAGGTCGGTGTAGGCGCCGAACACGTAGCGGACCCCGGCCGCCTCCAGCCGCTCCCGCAGCGCCTGCACGTCCGCCATCGCTCCCTCCCTGCCTAACCGCTGGTCGCCTGGTAGCGGAGGACCTTGCCGCCTGCGACGGTCACCAGCACCCCGCGCAGCACCCCCTGGCCGTACTCGGAGCCGGCGTTGATCGCCAGGGTGCGGCCCAGCCGCACCGCCCCGCCGGACTCGTGGATGTGGCCGTGCAGGCTGAGCAGCGGCTGGTGCTCCTCGATGGCGGCCCGCACCGCGGTGGAGCCGACCGGGGCGGTCACCTCGGCGCCCATGGAGGTGCGCACGCGCAGGTCCTGGCCCAGCAGCGGCGCGGTGTCGAGCCGCGAGTCGTGGGGGGGCACGTGCAGGTTGAAGATCGCGCTGGACGGGTCGGAGAGCCCACCGGCGAGCCGCTCGAGGCGCTCGCGGATGGCCTCCTCCGGGTACTCCCGCGGCGTGTCCCACGGGGTCTTGTTGGTCCAGCCGGTGGTCAGCAGCTCGTGGCCGGGTGCCACCTCCACGATCTCGCCCTCGACCAGCGCCACCCGCTCGCCGCCGTGCTCGCGCAGCACGTCGTCCACCAGCCAGGGGTCGTCGTTGCCGGGGGCGGTCAGGATGCGGACCGGCGAGCCGGCCAGCTTGTCGCGGGCGTAGCCGAGCCAGCGGCGCAGGGTGGCCCGCATCAGCTCGGCGAACAGCTCCTCCACCGCCTCCGGGTGCTCCTGCAGGTGCTGGTGCTCGTCGGGCCCCATCCGCCTGGTGTAGGCGCCGGCGACCAGCGCCTGGCGCTCGACCTGCTGGGCGCCGGCCTCGTCGAGCAGCCGCTCCTTGCCGTGGACCCAGGCGCGGAAGCGCCCGCCGGGCTGCTCGACGATCGGCACCACCAGCTTGCCGGTGAGGTCGCCGCCGAGGACCAGCAGGTCGGCGCCGTAGAAGCGGGCCGCCGCGACGAACTTGCGGAAGCAGGTCTCCGAGCCGTGCAGGTCGGTGGCGAAGTACAGGGTGGTGCCGTCGTCCTCGTGGCGGCGGCGCCCCCGGCGGAGCGGGGCCATCAGTAGACCGCCTCGCGCTCGTCGACGTCCTGCCACCACTGCATGCGCTCCCCCACCCGCGCCCGCGCCCGCCACCGCACCGACTTCGGCACGGCCTCGATCGCCGCCAGCAGGGCGTCGACCCGCTCGCCCACCACGCGGCCGCTGCCGTTGCCGGCCGGGGCCGCGCGCAACGCCGCCAGGTTGGCGGTGGCGGTGTGGTGGAAGCCCCAGTCGCGGGCCAGCAGCCCGGCCACGTAGCCCGGGTCGATCGCCTCGTCGGTCTCGACCCCGCCGGTCTCGGCCGTGGTCGCCACCGGGTGGGTGGCCAGCAGCGCCTGGGAGTCCATCCGGTCGGTGACGGTCGGCTTGACGATCTGCAGCTTCTGCAACAGCAGGTCCTCGACCGGCACGGTGACCTCCCGGCGTCCCAGCCGGTCGCGCAGCTCGATGGTGTGGCAGAACTCGAGCCGGTCGACGAACACGTCCAGCTCCAGGCCGCTGTCGGGGTGGGTGAAGGCGTAGCGCTGGCCCTCCATGGCCACCAGCAGGTCGCGGTCGATCCGCCAGCCCCGTTCCTCCAGCAGCCGCCGGAGGGGCTTGCGGTCCTCGTGCCTGCAGACCAGGTCGATGTCCTTGGCCGGCCGCTGGAGCCGGTCGAGGGCCGCGGCGGTGGGCTGGCAGTGCAGGCGGATGCCGGTGGAGCCGACCAGCCGCAGCACCACCCCGCGCGTCCCGGCCTCGGCGACCAGGTCGACCGCTGCCTGCTGGACGGCCGCCCAGGCCGGTCGGGACGGCTCCGCCGGCATCACTCGATGGGGAGCTGGCGGAAGGCGAGGTCGACGTCGATGCCCTGGCGGCGCCGGTACAGCCGGTTGCCGACGAACCACGCCACGCCGAACACCACGACGCCGAGGACCAGCCAGAACTCCCGCGACAGGTGGTCGAGGGTGAACATCGGCCCGGCGGCGATCGGGTCGTTCCACAGCAGGTACAGGACCAGGGCGAAGAAGGCCAGCGAGAGGGCGCCGGTGACCACCATCAGGGGCACGCCGCCCAGCCGTGACCCCGCCGCCGGCGAGGCGTCGAACAGCGCACGCCGCGACCGCGGGAACAGGATCGCCGCCAGCATGGCGGCGCCCCAGACGACCACCAGCGCCTCGATGAGGCTGAGGAAGGCGATGTTGCGGTAGGCGATCAGCCACATGAACACGATCGCACCGGCGGTCGACAGGCCGATGGCGACCACCGGGGTGTGGAACCGCTCGCTCACGTGGCCGAGCCGGTCGGGGGCCACGCGGTCGAACGACCAGGCGATCATCGTGCGGGTGGTGTAGGCCAGCTCGGCGGGGACCCAGAACCAGATCCAGGCCACGAAGGTGGCCATGATCACCACGGCCAGCAGCACGTTGCTGGTGAGGATGCCGGCCAGCACGGTGAACCAGGGGGCGGCGCCGACCGAGGCCTCGGTGGAGCCGTCGGCGATCCCGGAGATGGAGTTGAAGCCGACCGCGCCCTGGAACTCGTAGCCGAACGCCTTGGCCGCCAGCCCGTCGAACAGGGCGATCAGCAGGCCGGTGGCGGCGACCGCGCCCAGCATGCCGAGCAGCTGGGAGCGGCGGATGCGCTTGACCTCGCCGCCGATGCCGATCGACTGGACGGCGCCGAGCAGCGGCAGCAGCGGGATGACGAGGAACTCGATCGACTTGCCGAGGCTGAAGCTGCCGGTGACGTAGCCGTTCTGCTTGGCGGTGTCGATCACGCCCTGGTACTCGAGCCCGGTGAGGCGCTGCAGGTTCTCCTGGAAGCGGCCGCGGCTGCCCAGCAGCAGCACCGCGACCAGCACCAGGGTGCCGGCCACGGCCAGCACGAACAGCACCTTCTGGAGCGAGAAGTAGCGGCGGGTGCCGGAGGCCAGCAGCAGCCCGGCCAGCACCAGCACCGCGGTGCCGATCCAGAACACGCCGCTCGGCTCGGCCGTCGACGCCGCCCACTCGAGCAGGGTGCGGTTGTCGGCCACCACCCCGACGGTGGCGAAGAACGACGACAACCCGACGGTGACGATCAGCGAGGCCGCGAACGCCGCGTAGTAGAGCAGGATCACCGTCTCGACCAGGGAGCCGACGAAGGCGAAGGCCGGGTTCAGGCCGCGGGAGAGCGACACGTACACGCCGCCGGACCGGGGGAAGATGACCGACCAGAAGTAGAAGGTGGCCGCGACCGCCATCATGCCGAGCGCCGCCAGCAGGGTGCCCAGCCAGACGCCGGCCCCGGGGTAAAGGCTGGGGCCGTAGTACTGGTTCAGCGCGATCGCGATGCCGACCGAGACCAGCCCCACGTTGTAGATGAAGACGTCCGCGGACCCGGCGACCCGGATCAGCCCGGACGCCGGCCGGGAGAAGACCCCGGGACCGGCCAGGTCGGCTTGCTGCGCCATCGCCCAAACCCTCCTTGCTCGCCACCCTCCCCGCGGAGTCGGCTTACACCTTGAGTATTTGGATGTCAACGTCGTAGGCTCTCCTAAGATCGGATATCGATCCCAAGCGGGGGACTTGGTTTGAATACCGAGCGCAGGGGCAGCGTCGACGACATCGACCGGCAGATCATCCGGCTGCTGCAGCGCAACGGCCGGACCAGCAACACCGACATCGCCCGCGCCCTCGAGGTGACCGAGACCACCATCCGCAAGCGGATCGCCCGGCTGATCGAGGAGGACCTGGTCAACGTCGTCGCCGTCCCCACCCCTCGGGCGGTCGGCATGACGATGTCGGCCATCATCGGCATCTCGGTGCAGCTGCCGAGCCTGCAGGCGGTGTCGGAGCGGCTGGTCGCCTACCCGGAGGTCCGCTACGCGGGCGTGGCGACCGGCCGCTACGACATCATCGTGGAGGCGTTCTTCAACGACCAGGAGCACCTGCTGGACTTCGTCTCCAACAAGCTCGGCGCGCTCAAGGGCGTCACCGGCGCCGAGACCAACCTGATCCTCAAGGTCGCCAAGTTCTCCTACGAGTGGGAGATCCCCTGAGGGTCGCGGTCAGGTGCGCAGGCCCCACCCGTAGGGGTAGAGCGGGCGGTAGTTCCGGTCGCCGACGTTGATCGGCTCCTGCGCCAGGCTGCGCGGCCAGGTCTGCGGCAGGCGGCCGGTGAACCGCTGCCTGCCGAACAGCACGTCGGCGACGCCCTCGCCCTGGCTGCCCGGCAGCCACGACGCCACCAGCGCGTCGATCTTGGCGAGCTGGTCGGTGACGATCAGGGGCCGGCCGGAGACGACCAGCACCACGCACCGGTCGATCGTGCCGCAGACCCGGTCGACCGCGGTCCGGTCGGCGGCCGACAGCAGCATGTCCTTGGGCGGCCGGGGCACGCCGTTGTCCTGCCACTGCGGCCCGCCGACGTCGCCGAAGCCCTCGGCGTAGGGCGTCTCCCCCACCACCACGACGCCGACGTCGTTGCCGGCGGTCGGGGCGGAGGCGTCCTCGCTGAAGGTGACCTGCGCGCCCGGGGCGACCTGCCGGATGCCCTCCAGGATGGTGTTGCCCGGGATGATGTCGCCGGACTGGCCCTGCCACTGGACCGTCCAGCCGCCGGCCTGGTTGCCGATGTCGTCGGCGTTGCTGCCGGCGACGTAGATGCGCTCCTTGCCGGACAGCGGCAGGACCCGGCCCTCGTTCTTGAGCAGCACCTGCGACCTGGCGGCCGCGCTGCGGGCCAGCGCGCGGTGCTCGGCGGAGCCGACCTGGGACAGGTTCGTCCGGTCGGTGAACGGCCGCTCGAACAGGCCGAGCTGGAACTTCTTGGTGAGGATGCGCCGCACGGCGTCGTCGATCCGGGCCGTCGACACCCGGCCGGCCGCGACCTCGGCGAGCAGCGTGGTCTCGAAGTCCTGGTAGCTGAACGGCTCCATGAACATGTCGATGCCGGCGTTCACGCCCGTGCGGACCTGGGTGGCGAAGGACCCGGGGATCTGGTGGATGCCCTCCCAGTCGGAGATGACGAAGCCGTCGAAGCCGATCTTGCCCTTCAGCACGCCGGCGATGAGCTCGCGGTGGGCGTGCATCTTGAGCGGGTTGCCGACCCCGTCCTCGGTCCAGTCGACGCTGGAGAAGGACGGCATGACGGTGCCGACCCGGTGCCTGCGCACGGCCGGGACGTAAGGGGCCAGGTCGATGCGGGCGAAGTCGCGCCGGCTGGTGACCGTGATGCCCTGGTCGATGGTGTAGTCACCCGCGGCGCTGCCGAACTCGGTGTCGCCGTCGCCGGCGTAGTGCTTGGCGGTCGCCAGCACGCGGTCCCGGTCGGCCACGTCCTTGGCGCGCGGGCCCTGGAAGCCGTCGATCGCGGTCGCCATCTTGGTGACCAGGGAGGGGTCCTCGCCGAAGCTCTCGTAGGTGCGGCCCCAGCGGAGGTCGCGGGCGACGCAGAGGCACGGCGCGAACACCCACTGCGGGCCGGTCGCGCGGGTTTCCTCGGCGGTCACGTGCTCGACCTGCTCGACCAGGCGGGGGTCGCGGGCGGCCCCGAGGCCGATGTTGTGGGGGAAGACCGTGGCGCCCACCAGGTTGCCGTGCCCGTGGACCGAGTCCACCCCGTAGATCAGCGGGATCTGCAGGCGGGTCCGCAGGGCCTGGGCCTGGAAGGCGTCCACCATGTCCGCCCACGCCTCGGGCGTGTTCGGGGTCGGCGTGGAGCCGCCGCCTGACAGCACCGACCCGAGCCGCCAGGTGGCGACCAGGCTGGGGTCGCCGGTGACCGCGCCCCGCTCCGCCTGGGTCATCTGGCCGACCTTCTCCTCGAGGGTCATCTGCCCCAGCAGCAGCTCGGCGCGTGCTCGTGGCGCCAGCGAGCCGTTCATCCACGGCCGCTGCGCCGGCGCGGCGGCCGCGGAGGCCGGCGACGGGCGAGCCGAGACCGGCGCCGCGGCCAGCACCGTCAAGAGCGCAAGGCAGATGCCGACGGCGCCGGCGCGCCCGGGACGCAGGACTCCTCGCATGCTCCGCTCCTCTCGTCCGCGCCCTGGCTCCTTGAACCTTGGGAGCTTCGCGGCGCGTATACGGCGACGGGGAACAACCACCAAGGGTGGACTCGACCTGACCGAGAGATTTCGGGTCGACGCGGTAGAAAGGGGACAAGTGGCTACAGTGCGACGCGGCTTACCCGGCGGACGCCCGTCGAAACCTCGCTCGGCCTCCCGAGCGGGCGTGACGGTGCCGAAGGTCACCCGCCGCCGGTGCCGCGTGGCACAGCCCTGACCGGTCCCGAACCGTCATCCTGAGCAAGCAAGACCCACCATGCCGTCACGGTAACCGCCAGCGCGTTCGCGCCCCACGCCTGGCCGAGGAGGACACGATGCGCCACGCCGCCACCAACGCAGGGATGTTGCGGCAGGCCCGGGCGGCCCTGGAGGACGAGGCCGCCAGCCGTCCCGTCGCCCGGCCCGAGCCCCAGCCGCCGACCGAGTCCACCACCCAGCCCAGCGCCAGCCGACTCGCCGCCGTCGCCTGCAGGCTCGCGCACCGCGCCCGCACGCTGGCCGCCCGCACCACCTGAGCCCCACGGGGAGCCACGATGACCCTCTGGGAGGAGCTGGGCGGCCGGACCTGGGGCGAGCGCGCCGGGTCGCAGCCGGGCGGCCCCGGGCCGTCCCGCCGGCGGCGGAACCGGCGCCGCCGGCCGGCGCCGCTCCGCCGCCGGTCGCTGATTGAACCCGGGGACGCTCGGCGCGCACACTAGCGGCGCGGCGCCGGAGCACGCCGGCTGCGGGCGAAGGGAGTGGTGCGGCCGCCATGCTGGAGCATCGTGGCAACGGCGAGCACCCGGAGTCGCTGGAACGCCGCCGCCAGCTGCTGCTGTGGCGGTCGCTCGCCGTCCTGATCGTGGTCGGGGGCATGCTCGGCGTGATCCGGCTGGTACGTGACCTGCTGGTCGGCACGACGCCCGGGTCCCTGATCTACCAGGTGGCCCTGCTGACGGTCAACGCGGGGTTGGCGGTGCTGGTGGCCGTGCGGCTGCGGGCGCTGCGGCGGCGGCCGCCGCCGCCGCTCTGAGCCCAGCCGGACGCTACCGCCCGGTGGCCGGGGCCGCCTCGGCCAGCAGGTGGTAGTAGTCGTCGCCGTGGCCGTCCTCGAGCCGCAGCAGCCCGGCGTCGCGCACCCACGCGGCCACCTGATCCAGCGGCGGGTAGTAGTGGTAGCCGCCGCCGGGGCTGGTGTGCTCGCCGCGGACGACCGGCAGCCCGGCGGCGACCGCCCCGGCGTAGGCCCGCTCCAGCTCCCCCTCGCCGGCGAGCTCCACCGTCAGGTAGAGGTGGCCGCCCGGGCGCAGCGCCCGGCGCAGGTTCGCCAGCACCAGCGGCCACTCCTCGGGGAAGACGTTCTCCATGGCGTCCACGCACATGACCGCGTCGAACTCGCCGTCGGCGGCCAGCTCCTGCAGGCCGACCTTGTGGGTCTCGACGCCGGGGTACTTGGCGCGCGCCTGGGCCAGCATCCCGGCGGACTGGTCGGTGCCGACGACCTGGCGGCCCGCGTCCAGGACCATCCCGAAGTATTTGCCGGTCCCGCAGGCGGCGTCGAGGATGCGGCCGCCCGGCGGGCACGACTCGACCAGCCGGGTGACGAACCGGCGGTGGGTCGGAAAAACCGCCCCCCACTCCTGCTGGTCGTAGGTCGCGGCATGGAGGGCATCGTGCCGCTCCTCCGCCACCCGGCGCCGTTCCTGTAGCCACGCGCTCCGGTCCACACCCACCCCTGGCGCCGAGGCCGATCCCGCCGCCGATGATAGGCTCGACACGCCGCCTCGCGGGTGTAGCTCAATGGCAGAGCACGAGCCTTCCAAGCTCGTGACGCGGGTTCGATTCCCGTCACCCGCTCCACCAACCGCCCAGCTTAGCGCGGTTGCTGGCCGCGCTCCCCCACCGCGGAGTCATCGCTCGTGCCCTCCGCGTGCCCTCCGGTCTCGCGCGGGGCTGCGCTGGTGGCGTCACGAGCCAGGTCATCGAGCGCGGCGGCGAGGGCGGCCTGACGGTCAGCCATCACGTGCTGGTAGCGCAGCGCCACCCTCGGCGAGGTGTGCCCCATGCGCTCCATCAGCTCCTTGGTGGTCGCGCCCGTGGCCGCGGCCAGAGTCGCCGCGGTGTGCCGCAGGTCGTGGACGCGCAGCCCGTCCAGGCAGACCCGGCGCATCGCTGGCAGCCACACCAGCCGCCGGAAGCTGCTGCGGGCCAGGTGCTTCCCGCGGGCGCTAAGGAACACCAGCCCGTCCGGGCCGGGGGCGGCGTAGCGCTCCAGGTGCCCGGCCAGCGCGGTGACAGCCAGGGTAGGCAGCGTCACCACCCGCCGGCCGGCCTCGGTCTTGGGCCGTCCGGTGATGAACTTGCCGGCGACCTCGGCGGCCTGCTCGACCACATACAGCCGGGCGCCGGCCAAGTCGACGTGGCGGCGGCGCAGCCCGACCAGCTCGGCCCAGCGCAGCCCGCCGAAGCCGGCGACCAGGATCAGCGCCCGGTAGCGCGCCGGCACCGCGTCGGCCAAGGCGGTGAGCTGCGGGATGCTGAGGTGCCGTATCTCCGCGGCTCGTTCGATTCCGGCGCCCTTGATCGCGGCCGGATTGCGGGGCAGGTAGCCGGCCTCCACCGCCACGTTGAGGATGCGGCGCAGCAGCCGATATGCCTTTGCGATCGTGGTGGCTGTGACCTCGGCCGCCTGGTGGAGCTCCCCCGGCCAGGCGCGGACGTCAGCGTGTCGAGCTTGCCCAGCGGCGTCGTGCCGAAGGCGGGCAGGAGGAAGCGGCGCAGCAGGTAGTCGTAGAGCGCGCGCGGGTGCCTGGCCGCAGGTCCGGGGTGGTCTGCGGATCGCGACCTTGCTGGTCGGGCCGAGGGACGCGCCAGCGGGACGTCCGGTAGGTCACAGCCCTCGTTCGACCATGTCGAGCAGGCGCTGGGCGATGGTGTGCGTTCGGGTGTCGTCGAGGCCCCCCAGGGGCCCGTCGATGAGCAGCACGGCCAGGCCGTGTACCGCCGACCAGGCCAGCAGCTCCGCGCCCGGGCGGCGCTTGGGGGGGAGCACCCCGGCGTCGACGAGGCCGTCCAGCGCGGCGGCCAGCAGCTTGTAGGGCCGCATGCCGCTGTCGTCGCTCCGGGCCGGACTGGCGGTGTCCAGGCGATCGGTCGGGACCGAGAACGCGGTGCGGAACAGCCCCGGTTCGGCCTGGGCGAAGCGCAGGTAGCCGGTGCCGACCGCACGCAGGCGCGCCCGCGCGGCGCCGGCCGGGTCGCCGTGGGGTGGCAGCTTGGCCAGTTCGGCCTCGATCGCGGCGGCCAGCGCCGCCTGGGCGGCCGCGCGGACCGCGGCCAGGAGGGCCTGGCGGTCGGCGAAGTGCCGGTAGGCGGCGTTGGGGACGACGCCGACGCGTCGGGTGGCCTCGCGCAGCACGACCGCATCAGGTCCGCCGGCGCGGGCGAGTTCGGTGCCGGCTTGCAGCAGGGCGTGGTGGAGGTCGCCGTGGCGGTAGGTGGTCCGCCTGGGTGGGCTGGTGCTTGGGTCGGCCATCGGCCCCCTTTCTTGTGGACAGCGTCCACAAGGTGTGTCATTGTGGACAGCGTACACAACGGTGGCTGGCGCGACCAGCCCGCAGCCCGCCCTGCGCCAGCCAACCGAGACCAAGGAGGGGGCAAGGGCGATGCGGAAGCGGGGGTGGGCGAGGACGTTAGATTGGGTGGCTCGGCAGGGTCTGCCTCGTCGCGATACCCCCGGCTGCCGCCGGAGGCCGGCCCAGCCCGGGGCATGGTCTTCGGCATGCCTGATCTGGCGGTTACAGGGCGGTAACAGCGGTTGTTCCCGGGACGTAACCGCCCAGTCGCTACACCTGCATCGCAGGCCGCATCGGCGCGCCGCACACATCCAGACAGGCAAGGAGGAACCGGCGCGCCACGGCTGCGCCTTGAACGCCCGACGGTCAACAACCCGCAGCGAGCCCGGATGGGCATGAGCAGAAAGGGTCTCGAAATAAGCTGGAGGCGCCGCGGTCGCTGCGTCCCTGCTGGGTGTGCTGCTGCTGGGCGTCGCCTTCCCGGCCGCGCTGCTGGCCTCCGCACCTGAGCCTGGCGTCCGCCTCAAGGGCCCACCAGCCGGACCAGGGTCGCGACCAGTTCCCACGACACGCAACACAAGGAGACCACGGTGGACCTGCGCTACGCCGACGGGATCGCCGCCGCCCGGACCACACTCGCGCTCCAAGCCAACCCCGCCGCGCTCCAGCGCCGCCTGCCACCCGGCTGGAAGCTGGCCCCCTACAGCGGCGACGACCTGCGCGGCAGCGCGCTGCGCGGCGCCAACCTGCTGATCCCCTTCCACGAGGTCTACGCCACCAGGACCCACAACGGCCAGCCGGCGGCCGGCCTCCCGCAGGTCAGCTACGTTGCCTTCGTCTCTCAGGGCCGCAACCAGGCCACCGGCACCCTCGGGCACCTCCACTGGTGCACCTACACCGAGGACCCCGCAAGCGTCCCCGGCAGGTACCGCGACGGCAGGCTCGCCCACATCAGCCGATCGCAGACCTTCACCAAAACCCAGCGCGGCCAGACCCAGGTCCGCGAGAGCTTCTCCGCCGTGGCCCACGGCGGGCAGGTGCAGTTGTCGCTGGCCTACCAGCAGGGCGGCATGGCGGCCTGGGTGACCGCCGAGCAGCCCAACCTGCCCCTGTATGCGGCCAAGGACCCTCGCGTGGTGCGCTGGTACCAGGAGGACCAGGTGCTGGACGTGGTCCGCAGCGACCCGCTGAAGGTCGACGCCGTCTCCGAGATCAGCCTCGACGTGCAGGGCGAGCTGGCCGATGTGTTCGACGGCACCCAGCGCGTGGTGGCCGTGTTCATCCAACGGCCGTATATGCGGCACGTCTATGAACCGCAACCTCACATGGCGGCGACGCTGCACGCGCCGGCCTCGGGCCCGCCGCGGACCCAGCCGACCCACTGACGGCACCGGCCCCGCCGGACTCATCGGGCGCACCTGCCCCGCCGCAGTCCGGCCGACCACCTGGCCGCCGGCCGCATCGACGGTGACCGTGATGCCAGGCCCCGGCACGCCGGCGACCCGCGGTGCCAGCCCAGGCGGGCGCACCGACCGGACGTGACCACCCACCAGCCGCAAAGGAGCCAACATGACCGGAGCACCACCGGCCGGGATCCCCGGCCACATCGCCACCACTCCCGCCCAGCGAACGTGGCGGCTGCCGCGGCGCTGGCGCAACCTGCTGCTGACCGTCCACATCGTGGTCGCGGTCGGGGCCCTTGGCACCGACGCGATCCTGCTTACCCTGGGCGTCACCGGCCTAGCCAGCAACGACGCGGAGTTGATCCGCGCCGCCTATGTGGTCATGGACCTGCTCGCCTCGGCGGTGCTGCTGCCGTTGGCGCTGGCGGCGCTCGGCACCGGCGTCCTGCTCGGGCTGGGGACTCGTTGGGGGCTGGCCCGCCACTGGTGGGTGCTGACCAAGCTGACCCTGACTACCGTGCTGGCCAGCGCGGCGGTGTTCCTGCTTCGACCCTCGCTGGACCAGGCCGCGGCCACCGCGCTGGCGCTGCCGCTGGCGGAGCTGCCAGGCGCCGGGATCGGCCAGGTCGCGGTCAGGGCGGCCACGGCGCCGACGCTGGGGGTGCTGCTGCTGACCACGGCGGTGGCGCTTGCGGTCTACAAGCCTTGGGGCCGAACCGGGTTGCGCCGCCGCTGAGCCTGGTTGACCCGCTGCCAAGCCGCAGCCAGCACTCCAGCCGAGATCGTGACCTTCATGGGGCCAGGCGGCCTGTCGGCGGCCGCGGCAGGTGCGGGCGCGTGCCGGATGTCGGCGTCACCAGACCCACCAGCGCAGCCGGTGGCGTCGGCGCAGGATCGCCCGGCCGATCCCGGCGCCAGCCAGGGCGGCGACCCCAGCAACCGCGTTGCCGACGACCACGCCCGGCGTGTCCAGGCCGTAGTCGGCGTTGGTGGGTGCTGCTACCACGCGCCGACTCTAACGTGAGCGGCGATCGGGTGGACCCGCGGGCCAGCAGTGGTCGGCGGGGCGCGCGACGGCCTGGGTCATGCGGCAGCGGCACCCCGCTCGGCGACGCTCAGGCGGCGCGGACTCAACCTTGGGGTACACCTGGGGCATGGACCACCGGACAATAGGGGGTACCCGCGGTCTGTCTCGGACACCCCGATCCTGCTATTTATCTGGAGAAGTGGTCGGTGCCAGCCGCTCCCTTTGGACCGGTTTTTTCCTGACACGGAAGACATCACGAGCGCTGTCATGCCTGGTCAGAGGCGAATCCGCCACGCCGCATTCCGGCGGGTGGCTAGCGCTTGACCTGGTTGCGGATCGACAGCAAGGTCAAAGCGAGTAGCACAGGGCCGAGCAGGCGGCCCGCCGTCTCGATGTAGCGTCCTGGGGTGATATCACGGGGCAATCAAATGGGGTGATGCCAATTTCGCATTTCCGCAGCTCAGACGCCAGAGAGGCCACACTCTTTGGCCGCGCCCGTAGTAACTGCAAGCGCGGGACTCAGGCGCCAGTGCCACATCAGGCAACCCCGGCCGGACCGCGACGCAACCGACCAGCGCTCACGCCCCAGGCCTGCGGGGGCGGACGTTGTGGTTGAGGTGGAAGACGTTGTCCGGGTCGTAGCGCTCCTTCACCGCGGCGAGCCGTGCCAGCTTGTCCGAGCCGTACGCCCGCCGCGTGCCTGCCTCACCCTCGTCGGACAGGGAGTTCACGTACGCGCCACTGGCGAACGGCTCGACCGCCGCGCCGGAGCGCCGCCCCCCCCCGCCC
>Ga0081538_10001621_pt1 | contig 23067 bp, 24 predicted proteins | sample TabmetS5T2R1_FD_71022 | JGI IMG/M metagenome (GOLD analysis project Ga0081538, IMG submission 71022) | Tabebuia heterophylla rhizosphere microbial communities from the University of Puerto Rico - S5T2R1 | ecosystem: Host-associated > Plants > Roots > Rhizosphere ... | reverse complement strand
GGGAACTTCTTCGCGGTCCGGCTTTGAGCGGTTCGGAAGGCCCTCACCGTCGGTTCAGCGCACAAGGCCGGCCCGGGTCCCGCGCTTTCGCAGCCAACCCAATCGGTTTGCCGCAGCCGCTTCCCCCTGCGTGCCTTCGCCCGTCCAGAGCGAACGCGAGGCTCGAAGCTCACGAAATCAGGTATACGATACCAAGCACCACGATCACCGCAGCTACAGCCCAAATGATCTTCGTCTGGGTGCTGCCGATCCACTCGAATATCTCCCAGCGAGCCTTGTTCTCCTGGAAAATCTCCTTCTTCATGATCGCCTCCAAGTCCGGAATCGCTTGCTTGTGCCATCCGACATAGAGAGGGGGAAGAATACGGCTTTCACCGCACGAGCGCAATCGAAGGTGGTCCTCGAACCGGCGGCACCGGCGGATGGAGGCGGTCCGAGGTCGCACTGCGCAATGGCTTCGAGCAGTGTAAGCTTGTCGGCGAGCCCATCCGCTGTCTCACCCGTCCCGGCCAGCCCGCAAGGAGGGCCGATCTGTTGCACTTGCCGACGACGTTATTTCGCTCCGTTGCTCGCGATCACATGGGACCGAAGCCCATGGAGGTCGCGCGCACCGCGAGCGTTGGCGAGGCCGTGAACGGCATGGCGCAGGCCGGCAGCCGCGTGGCGATCGTCACCGATTCCCACGGCCGGCCGGCCGGCATTCTCACCGAGCAGGACGTGGTGCGCCGCGTCGCCTGGCGCGCGACACCCGGTCAGCCGGTCGAGGACGTGATGAGTGCACCGATCGTAACTGTTTCCACCAGCGACCATCTCCTCGACGCCATCACGACGATGCGCCGGCACCGCTTGAGTCGGGTCCCGGTGGTTGACGAAGCGGGCCGACTCGCCGGGCTGCTTGCGTTGCACGACGTGCTCTTCTCCCTTTCCGGCTGGTTCCGGCGCCTGATCGATCAGTTCATGCAGGATGAAAGTCTCGACGGCTTGAAGCGCGTCAAGGCAGGTGAGGTCGACCTTGCCAGGGAATTTCTGCGCGACGGCAGACCCATTGCCGAAGTGCAAGCGCTGCTCACCGAGATCAACTTCGAACTGCACCGGCGCGCGCTCGTGCTCGCAATCGATAGCTTGGCGGCCGACGGCTGGGGCGGGCCGCCGGTATCATTTGCGCTGATCATCATGGGTTCGGCCGGCCGCAGCGAATGCCTGCTGGCACCCGATCAGGACAACGGGTTCGTCCTGGCCGATTACGACGACGAGGCGCACGCGCGGATCGATGCATATTTCGTTCCGCTTGCTGTGCGCTTCACGCGACTGCTCGACGCCATTGGATTTCCGCTCTGCTTGGGAAACGTCATGGCCACCAACCCGGTCTGGCGCAAGCGGATATCGGAATGGCGCAAGCAAATCGCCATCTGGCTGCGAAGGCGCACCGAGACCCAGCTGCTGCTGAGCGACATCCTGGTCGATTTCCAGCACGTGTGGGGCGAAGCCACGCTTTCGCAGGCGCTGCGCCGGTGCACCATACAGGCGATCTCCGAGAGCCCGACCTTCGTCAGGGACCTGTTCGCGATTGAGGCCGATCACGGCGCCGCTCTCGGCTGGTTCGGGCGGCTCAGGCGGGAGCGCGACAAGCAAGACCGGCCGGGAATGATCAATCTGAAGCTGCGCGGCAGCTTGCCCGTGGTGGAAGCTGCGCGGCTGCTGTCGCTCAAGGCCGAGCTGCCGCAGATGTCGACGCTGGCGCGACTCGACGGACTCGTAGCGAAAGGTGCATTGCATCCCGAGGATCGCGACAATCTGAAGGACGCGTTTCTTTTCATCTCGCAGCTGCTGCTGCGTCAACAAGTCGAAGATGTCGCGGCCGGACGCGAGATCGGCGACTTCGTACCCGAAGAGCGGCTGAGCAAGCGTGAGAAGGACCACCTCGTGAGCTGCCTGCGGGGCATCCTCAACGTGCGCAACACGCTGGGGGCCGATCTCGCGCGGGGTGCATTCCGATAACGCCATTGGGGAGGAATGCCAAGGAAGCGAGCGATCTTCGCGAAGGGTGGAGCACGCCGACCAAGGTCTGGCGGACGAACACATCGTGGCCGCCGTTTCCGAAGCTCGGGCGAAGCGGCATTGCGAGAGCCCCTCCGGCGGTCGGCTGGGTGCAGGGGCGGGCGCTCCGGCGGTCATCAGAATTGCGCAAGCTGCCGGCGCTCAGCGACCAGACGGCTCGAAATCCTGAAGGCCTGACCCAACGTTCGTATGCCGCGCGCCTCCAACAGGTTTAGGAGCTTTACCCAAATTGCCGCCGTTGCCATCGCGTCGCCGAGAGCAGTATGGCGACCGGTGACTACGACTCCGAGACGCTCCGCCGTCGCCAGCAGCGAATGGTTGGCGAGGTCGTTGCTTACATAGATCGAAAGCAGGAGCGCATCGAGAACCGGATTGTTGAACCGCACACCTGCCTCGTCTTGCTTGAGCTCCAGAAAACGCATGTCGAAGGCGGCATTCCAGGCAATGAGGACCTCATCGCCGACGAAATTCTTGAACTGGGGGAGCACGATGCGCGCCGGCGGCTTGTCGCGCGCCATGTCTTCGGTGATGCCGTGAATGCGCACACTTGACGCCGGAATCGAGCGGCCGGGATTGATCAGGCGCTCGAAGGTTTCACCAGTGAGGATTCGCCCGTTGACGATCCGCACTGCGGCGATCGCGACGAGCTCGTCGCCCTCGGACGGCCTAATCCCGGTGGTTTCGGTGTCGAACACGACATAGCGCAGTTTCTTGAGCGGGGTATCGGCAAGCGCCGTGTCGGTAATCTTGAACAGGTCGAAGTCGTAATATTCCGGCCGCGGTGCGACCGGCTGCTTGACGCTTATGATCTGCGGGCGCTCGGCCAGGCGCAGCGGCAGTCTGAGGCAGGCGCCTTCCCCCCTTGGCTTGCTCCACAGGTCACTGCCGTGCCGCTCCAGGATCTCTCGGGCCTTGCGGTTGGCGATCGTGCCTTCGAGCGGTTCATCGAGCCAGGACTCGATTGCGGCGGAAGGAATTGCAGCTCCCTCCCAGGCAACCTCCACATAGCCATAGTTTTCGCCGCGCACCGCCTCGATATCGAAGACAGACTTGCCCGTGTAGCGTGCCACGGCACGGATCAAATGCTCGAGCGCGAGAATCAGGGAGTGGCTGTCTGCTTGGAGCCAAAGCGGCATGCCTACCGGCGTCAGTTGGATACCGTCGACTTCGGAAAGATGCTTCTGCAGCACCCTGAACAGATCGAGCGAATGGATATCGGACATCGGCCAGGGCCCGGCGGTGAGCCGGTCATAGCGGCGCGACGCTTCGAAGAAGCGGTCATTGAGGTTCTCCACCTCCTTGGCGATGATCTCCTCAAACGCGGCGCGGTCCGCGCCCTCGAGCGTCGGATTGGCGAACAGCGTCTCGACAGCGGCTCTGAGGTTCGCCAGCGGGCGACGCCAGTCCACCATGGTCTCGCGCAGGATGGCGTCGCGCAACGCCAGCTTCTCGATTTGCGGTCCGATATCCGCGAACGACAGGACGTAGCCGGACGCCGCCCCTGACGGCTGCCGCACCAGGCTCAAGTGAGTCTCGAGGAGCGTTCCCACGTCGACGGTCGCGCAGACGAAGCGGTGGCTCTGCTGCTCGAGCGCGCCCTCAGCCGCGTCGGGCCCGGTCTTCCCGCCTGCCAGTCTTGCCTGCTGCAGCAGTTCGAGCGTCTGCAGAACGGGCTCGGCGGTGAGCAGGCCGAACAGCGACCGACCAAGACCCAGCGCATCGCGCATGTTGAGAATGCGCGCCGCGGCCTGGTTGTAGAGCAGGATGCGGTGTTCCAGATTGCAGACGATAATTCCCTCGGTCAGATCGAGCAGGATTGCTTCGAGCCAGCTCTTCTGCTCCTCCGCCCGCTGCGTGGCGCCCGCGATTGCCTCTTCTGTCCCGACGCGCGCTGCAGCAAGCTTCTGCGCCAATTGCTCGACGGCACGCGGAAGCCGTTCGAGGGCGTGGCGCGGCGGCATCAACAGCCCGCGATTTTGCTGCGTCAGAGCTAACGTTTCGGCTTCGTTCGTCAAGGCCCGGATCGGCCACACGACCCACAGATGAAGAACCGCCCACGCCGCCGAGAACAGCACCAGCATGCCGCCAAAGCTTACCAGCATCAGGGAGCCGAGGCGCGGCAGGTGGTCTTCGATGGGGCCCTTGGCCTGGGTGATCGACCCCAGCACCACGGCCGAGACCAGGAAGCACGCACCGGCGAGAGCAGCGAGCACGAGCGGCACAAGCACATTCAGGCGGACACGCGTCACGCCCCTATGAGTTCGCTCATTCATTATCGGATCCTTCGGCAGGACCGATTACCTTCTCGACCTGCGCCACCACCTCTTTGGTCGAGAACGGCTTGGTGATGTAATCGTCAGCGCCCATGGCCATGCCTTTCTCGCGCTCGATGTCGCGGCCCCTGGCCGTGAGCATGATGACGCGGACGCCGGCCCAGCGCGGATTTGCCCGGATGGTCTGGCACACATCGAAGCCGTCGCGCTTGGGCATCATCGCATCGAGCAGCACCAAGTCCGGCGGGGTCTTGGCGATCTCATCCAGCGCCTGCTCACCGTCGCGCGCCACCCGGACGTCGTAGCCGGCCTTCGTCATGAGGAACTGCAACGACCGCACGATATTCGGCTCGTCGTCGACAATGAGGATGCTGCGGACCATAATCTCTCCCTTCGCTTCCCGCGCCGGGACTCGTGAAGGTGAGCATCCACCGCAGCAGCGTTGCGCACCGCCTGGACGGCGGAACCCACCGCAACCGTTCGCGTCAGGCGCGAAGCACTGATGCGAAGCTTACCATAAAGGCGCCGGCCCGGGGCTAGAGCAGCACCGCCGCACGGGGGTGCAGGACGGAAGGATGGGCGCTTGAAGCGGCCTTCAGACCGCCTCCCGCTTCCAGACACCTGCTTGTGATGGCGGCGTTGACCGATTCACGGCAGAATGAGCCCATTGCCACCCACGGATTGCGCCATGGAGCAGATGCGCCGCATCGCCTATGAGACCGTGCTGCGCGCCTGCGGTTTCGGCTCGCTCGCGATCTTCTGCGTGATGATCGGCCTCTCGTTCGAGCCCCGCCTGGCGTTCCAGGCCGGCGGGTTCCTGACCACGCTGATGGCCGTGATCCTCTTATTCAAGGCGCGCGAAGCCCTGACCAAGAGCTATCGCAAGACCGAGATGTGGCTCTACCTGCCAGAGGATGTCCGCCCGCCCGAGGCCTACGCCCAATGGGCGAGCTCCACCGTGTTGCGCGAGACCTACCTGAACTTCGCGCTGTGGACCTCGGCCATCGCCATCGTGATGTGGGTGCTGGCGCTGGTGTGCGCGCTCGTGGGGCGGTGATGGTGCTGCCGCGGGGCGCCGGGCGGCCTTGTCGGACGCCATGATCGGCGATAGAGGGCCGCTATGAGCACTTCAGCACCATCCCGGCTCATCCGGGGCGCGACCGGCGACTGGGAGGTCGTCATCGGCATGGAGGTGCATGCCCAGGTGACGTCGCGCGCCAAGCTGTTCTCCGGCGCCTCGACCGAGTTCGGCGGCGCGCCGAACTCGCACGTCTCGCTGGTGGATGCCGCCATGCCCGGTATGCTGCCGGTGATCAATCAGGAATGCGTGCGCCAGGCGATCCGTACCGGCCTCGGGCTCAAGGCGCGGATCAATCTGAAGTCGGTGTTCGACCGCAAGAACTATTTCTATCCGGATCTGCCGCAGGGCTACCAGATCAGCCAGTACAAATCGCCGATCGTGGGCGAGGGCGAGGTCCTGGTCGACATGCCGGACGGCGAGAACGTTACGGTGGGCATCGAGCGGCTGCATCTGGAGCAGGATGCCGGGAAATCGCTGCACGACCGGCATCCCACCATGTCGCTCGTCGATCTCAACCGCTCGGGCGTGGCGCTGATGGAGATCGTGACCAAGCCCGATCTGCGCTCGGCCGACGAGGCCAAGGCGTTCGTCGGCAAGCTGCGCACGATCCTGCGCTATCTCGGCACCTGCGACGGGGACATGGAGAAGGGCAACCTGCGCGCCGACGTGAACGTCTCGGTGCGCCGGCCGGGCGATCGGCTCGGCATCCGCTGCGAGATCAAGAACATCAACTCGATCCGTTTCATCGGCCAGGCGATCGAGTACGAGGCGCGGCGCCAGATTGGCATCCGTGAGGACGGCGGCGAGATCGAGCAGGAGACGCGCCTGTTCGATCCCGTGAAGGGTGAGACGCGCTCGATGCGCAACAAGGAGGAAGCGCACGACTATCGCTATTTCCCGGATCCGGACTTGCTCCCCCTCGAGCTGACAGCCGAGGAGGTCGAAGGGCTCGCGCGTGCATTGCCTGAGCTGCCGGATGAGAAGCAGGCGCGGTTCATGCGCGACTATGCACTCTCCGCCTATGACGCCGGCGTGCTGGTCGCCGAGCGCGACACCGCCGTCTTCTTCGAAGCCGTGAGCCGGGGTCGCGACGCCAAGAGCGCCGCCAACTGGGTGATCAACGAGCTCGCCGGCCGCCTCAACCGGGAGGGCAAGGACATCACTGCCTCGCCGGTCTCGGCCGAGCAGCTCGGTGCCATCCTCGACCTGATCCAGGAGGGGATCATTTCCGGGAAGATCGCGAAGGACCTGTTCGAGATCGTGTGGAACGAGGGTGGCGACCCGCGCGCCGTCGTCGAAGCGCGCGGGCTGCAGCAGGTCACCGACCTGGCGGCGATCGAGAGTATCGTGAACGAGATCGTTGCCGCCAATCCGGACAAGGTGGCCCAGGCGAAGGCCAAACCGGCGCTGATCGGCTGGTTCGTGGGCCAGGCGATGAAAGCCACGGGGGGCAAGGCGAACCCGTCGACCGTGAACGCGCTTCTCAAGGAGAAGCTCGGCCTCTGATCTTCTGACATCATCTGAACCAAGTCGCGGCTTCCGGCGACAAACCAACCGGCTTTCACCTCGTCCGGCACCGCGAGGCGGCGATGATCTATTGCTATGACTGCCGCTTCGAAAATCGGGCGACGCCGTGCCTCGGCCGCGGCGGTCAGCGCGACTTCGACAAGCTTGCCGCGGCCTATATCGACGAACTGCGGGCGCGGCAGATGGCCGGAGCACGGCCGCACGATTCTTGGGCGTGGGAGTGCGTCAAGGAGCTCGAATATGCCGACCCGAGGAGCGCCCTGTTTTTTGTCCTCGTGGCTCTCGACCAGCTCACCGCCGAGACGCGGCACTGCCTGGCCGCCCTGGCGGCCGGTCCGCTCAAGACGATTCTGGACCATTTCGGCGACGAGATCATCGCCCCGGTCGAGATGATCGCGCGCCATAGTTCGAAATTCCGGCTGCTCATCGCGGGCGTGTGCAACGAAGCCGCCATCAAGCCGCGCATCCGGGCTCGCCTGCGAGCCGTGCTGGCGCGGTTCGGCAACGGCTTGCGGACGCCGGCTATTGCTCCGGCGAACGAACGCGATGCGCTCATCGGCACGCGCGTGTTCGACGATCTCGGCGGCCGGGCGGCGGTGGCGGCGCTCATCGGCCTTGCCTGAGCGCCGGATGCCGGCGATCGCTGCTTCGTGGCCGGCGCGCGGTGCGGCTGCGGATGCCGCTCGGCGTCGTCTCGGGCCGCTCATCGGGTTCGATAAACGGGTGGAAGGCGCCATGCAGTGCCTCGCGCATGCCGTTGCGCGACCGCGCCGCACGCGAATCACCTGCACCGATTCGGGCGAGTGAAACCGATTCCGGCGCTGAGCGCGGCGTTCGAGCTCCTTTTCGACCAAGTTTTTTTCAACAGGGCAGACGCGTCGTCAGCGCCGCTCTGCAAGGCGTGCGAAACGATCGCAAGGGGCGTGCGAAAGATGTCTCCGCTATGCCGAAGATATATATCAGAAGTCCTTATTTCATGCTGATATCTGTATCGTCGTCGGAATTCAACAGCGCGCCTGCAACGACGACCGCTGCAGCCTCGCCCGAGGCGCTCGACACGCGCGATTGCCGCGTCATGTGGCGGCATGCGCGGCTCGCAGTCGCTGACAAGATTCGCTTTTTTTTCGTTGTGCTGTAGTAATCGATGTGCAGTGCAGCTCGAATTCGCGACTGCACTGCATCGCCAGTCTCATCATGGCTAGGAGGGCAGAATGGCGAAGAAGTCAAAATCGAAGACGAAGTCCGCCGCGAAGAAGACAGCGCGCAAGACCGCGAAGCGGCGCAAGAAGGCGAAGAAGTAACGCCTCGTCGCGCGAAGCGTCTTCGAATACGCGAAGACCGCATCGCACAATCGGCGAGGTCGCGAAGCGGCGCTGATGTGTCGCGGCCGCCTCGCCGGTTCAAGTCGACGAAGGAGGGCGTCGGCGAAATCGAGGCTTCCCTTCGCAGGCTCCGCCGGACATGCCCCGCCGATGTCGTCCCTGAAGTCGACGTCAAGGGGGAGAAGTCGAGAGGTGGAGACCACCCTGCGAGGAACGGCAACACCCGTACGGTGCCGGTGCTCGGCACTGTTCCTCGATCATCTCGCCGACGCCCTCGAGAAATTGCCCGGCGCTGGGCGCCAGCCGCCGAACGCTGAGGCATCGGCGCCATATCGGCCCTGACCACCTAAGCCTCAATTTCGCCGGCGCTCCATTCGCGCTACGCTCGCTTGGCGGAGCGTTCCATGGCGCAGGTTCAGGGCAAGCCGATCGACCTCTATTTCTGGCCGACGCCCAACGGGTGGAAGATCTCCATCATGCTGGAGGAATGCCGGCTTCCCTACAACGTGATTGCGGTCAACATCGCCAAGGGCGAACAGTTCAAGCCGGATTTCCTGGCGATCTCGCCCAACAACCGCATGCCGGCCATTGTCGATCCCAAGGGTCCTGGCGGCAGACCGATCTCGGTCTTCGAGTCGGGCGCAATCCTGCAATATCTCGGCCGGAAGACCGGACTATTCTATCCCCAGGAGGAGCGTGCCCGCGTTGCGGTCGAGGAGTGGCTTTACTGGCAGGTCGGCAACCTCGGCCCGATCGCCGGCCAGGCGCACCATTTCCGCCTGTACGCACCCGAGCCCATTCCTTACGCGGTGGATCGCTTCACCGACGAGTGCAATCGCCTTTATGGCGTCATGAATCGGCGCCTGGCGGACCGGCCTTATCTGGCCGGGAACGACTACACGATTGCCGACATCGCCTGCGTCGGCTGGGCCTCGCGCTGGGAGCGCCAGGGACAGGACCCGGACCAGTTCACGCACGTCAAGCGCTGGCTCGACACCGTTCGGGCGCGCCCGGCCGTTCAGCGCGGCATGCGGATCCGGATCGAGGAAGCGAACCAGGTCGACATGCGGGATCCCAAGGTCCGCGCCGTCCTGTTTAACCAGCGGGCCCGGTGATCGATAGCATGCGCAATGGTTATCGCCGCGCCAACCGTGACGGTTTCCGAATGGTTTCGGGGGCGCAAGAAATTCGACGAGCCCGCGCTTTTGTTGATCCAACGCTGCGTTTGCGCGCTCGGTGCCGGGTCGTGCATTCACCAACGATTCATCCCGCCACTTAAGCCGCCGTTCAAGATTCCCGCCCATCATCACGACATCCGCGGACAAATGCCGCGGGCGAGGGCGCGCGCGATCGGGGTGAGGCGCGTGATCAGGGGAGACCAGCATGGCTTATTGGAAAATCGTCGACGCCGACGGTGCGGCGCTCGACCGCAATCCCGGGACCGATGCGTTCTTCGAGCTCGGCATGATGTACGCGACCGGGCGGTCGGTTCCGACCGACTTCGTGACCGCACACAAGTGGTTCAACATCGCGGTGCTTAAGGGCAACAAGGAGGCGATCCGGCTGCGGCGCGAGATCGCCGCCGAGATGTCGGATGACGATATCGCGGCAGCGCAGCGCGCTGCGCGCGATTGGCTGAGCGGCGGTGAGGAGCCTGCCGGCTACCGGGCCGCCGCTTAGCTTCTGCGGGAAGGAGCACACCGAGTTCGCCGGTCGATCCGGCCTCACCGCGCTTTCTGCCACCAGACGCTGTAGTCGTCGATCCGCTCGAACGTGACCATTTCGCCGTGCTGGTCGAGATAGTCGTGCACCGCGGTTCGGCTCGACCGCATGGCATAATCGTCGATCACGACGAAGCCGCCGGGCGACAGGCGGGGATAAAGCGCTTTGAGCGCGTCCATGGTCGATTCGTAGAGATCGCCGTCCAGGCGGATCAGCGCGAAGCGCTGTGCCGCGAGCCCGGGCAGCGTCTCGCTGAACCAGCCTTTGACGAACCGCACCTGCTGGTCGAGCAGCCCGTACAGGGCAAAGTTCGCCTGCACCTCCTCGAGCGAAACCGCCAGCTGCTTGTATTTGTAGAAATTGCGTCCGCGATCCGCCGGATAGCGGACGCGGTCGGGCGGCGGCACGCCGGCAAATGAATCGGCCACATAGACGATGCGGCCGGTCTCGCCATAGGCGGCTAGTACCGCACGCATCATGATGCAGGCGCCGCCGCGCCACACCCCGGTTTCGATGTAGTCGCCCGGAATGTTCTGCTGCAGCGTGGCTTCCACCTGCTGTCGCAACGAGTGGAGGCGCTTGAGCCCGATCATGGTATGGGCCCGGCTCGGCCAGTCGTTGCCGGATTCGCGCACTGGAAGCGAAAACTCCTGCTTACGCAGCATATGCGTCCATTTCGGCCGCATCGGCGGATCGCGATAGATCACATTGGTGAGGCATTTTTCCATCAGATCGAGATAGAGCGCGCGCACGGTGTCATCACGCGTCGCGGTTGCGGCGTCCGTCGTCATCGTTCTCATCGGCGACCTGTCCATACCCGATGCAGGGAAGCGGATAGCACGGACACGCGGGTGGAAGTAAAGGTCTCTGCTGGCTCATGCCCCGTCTTCGCCCTGCGGGCCACGCACCTGCCTTGCCGTGGCCTTGCCCGCCGAAGCTTTGGCGCAGGCTGGTCTGGTGGCAGGCCTCAGCGGCGCGCCGGCTGCGCATGATCGAGGCGCCACCTCCAGTGGTCGAACTCGCCGCCCTCAGGCGCGCCTGGACGGTCGCGCCTCGGTCTCGGCCGCGAGATACTTGCCGCCCAAATTGAGCGATGCGTCGAGCACCCATCCGGACCGCACCATCGCCTCGCCCAAGGCCCTGCCGTTCACGGTGCAGGTCGCGACCAGGCGGCGATAGCCGTCACGCCGCCATGACGAAGCGATACGAGCGCCGCCGAATCATGCCGGGTGCCGGCTGCGCGTCGCCGTCACCTCATGCCGGTTTCTTGCGCGCGGCGCGCGTCTCGTCGGCGATCGACTTGGCGAGATCGATGATGTGACGGCGCAGCGCCGCGCTGCGGATGCGGGTGAAGGCTTCGGCCAGCGCGACGCCGCCCCTGATGGTCAGCATCTTCTGCAGCACGTCCGCCGCGCTGTTGGTCTTGCCCCGCGACTTGGCGCGTGCCTCGTCGAAGAACCACGACACCGGCTTGCCGAGGACCTCGCTGATCTGCGCCAGGCGCGAGGAGCTGATGCGGTTGCCGCCCTTTTCGTATTTCTGCACCTGCTGGAACGTGATGCCGATGTGCTCGCCCAGCTCCGTCTGGCTCATGTTCGCCATGAGGCGAGCCATACGGACGCGCTGGCCGACCAACACATCGGTCGGCTTGGGCTTCTTTGTGGGCATGGACTCCTCCCTCGTCTCACCCCCGGCATCGAACGCCACGTGCCGTTTCCGCGCGCGCGTCCTGTAAATTGCAGGTCGCCCGAATCACGCCGCATTGCTGCACGCCTCGTATCGACCCGCGGCCCGGCGCGGATAATAAACATCACGGCTCTCCAGGATTCCACAGCATGCGTTGCCTGCGACCATCACATTTCGATGAACAAGGTTTTTCGCCAAAATCGTGCTAATGGGTGCGGCTCCATCTTTGGTGGTGGGCAGGGCTCCACGCGCGCAGTCGCCATTCGGGCCCGCCATGTCGCATCGATGTTCGGCTTCGTGCCTGATGTGGGCTTGCGATCAGCCTGCGGGACACGCGTTCGATTGCGCGGCCTGTGGTAAGCCCGCCACGCCTGAGCGAATAGCGGCGCATGCGGCCGGGATCCTCAACGCCCGCATTGCGGCGACACCGTGTTCAAATTGTGGGACATCCACAGCCGGCTCGGAATTTAGAGGCCGCCGGGCCGTCGGCCTCGCAAGGCGCTGTGCTGTCGAGTTTTACCCCGCCAAATCACGCGCCGCCCATTGGGAATGCGCTGTCGGGGCGCGCTTTCGCTGCCGTCAGGCGGCGTGCCTTGCGCTGCTCGCCAAGCGCGGTTCCAGCGGCGACTCCGCCAGGCGCGGTTCCAGCGGCGACTCCGCCAGGCGCGGCTCCGCCAGGCGCGGTTCGCGCCACATGGTCCAGGTCAACGGTCCGCCCGGCACCGTCTCTATACCGTCCTGTAGCATGGTGAAGCCGAGACGCATGTACAGGCTGACCGTCCGCCGATCCTGAGTCTCCAGATAGATCGGGTGCCCGACCTCATCGGCGATGTGAAGGACGCGCCGGCCGAGGATGCTGCCGACCTGCTCGCCGGGCCGTCCGCCGAGAAAGTAACCGTGGCAGTGCGGCTCGCTGGGGCGGACTCGGTTGAGCGTCATGTGCGCGCGAAACAGCTTGATGATCCCGGCTGGAGTCGCCACGGCAATGCGCAGGTAGTCGGGCAGCAGCCGCAGCGTGCGCGGGAGCGACAAAGGATAAAGGGCAGGCGGATACCAGACGAGTACGCCGGCAAGCCGGCCGTTATAGGCGATTTCGACGCGGCCGAACCGGAGCGCATCCTTGAGCGTGGCGGTGAACAGAATCTGCACCATCTTGCGGCGCGTCGCCTGTTGAGGAAAAGCCAATTGAAACAACGGGCTGCCGTCGAACGCCGCAGTCAGGAGCAGCACCGCCTCCTCAAGCTCCGCGGCTGACAGCGCCGTGACCCGCCGGACCTCGAGGCGCGATGTCCTAGGCTCGCAGGGTGACGGAACACGCTCCACCTCTTGGTGCATCGCCGGAAACGCTCCCGTTGTCGGCGCAAGATACCCAACGGCGGCGGCTGGGGCGAGTGGCATCGAACGCTCCTGTCCGAATCGGCGACGAGCCCTTGAGGGAACGCCGCCGCTTGGCGGTTCTCGACTTGGACGCGAGGTCACGCTGCAGGTTCATGGACGTGCGAACGTGGCGACGGCCGTTGCATCGAATGTGCGATGCCGCACGCTCGCGATCTGTCCCGGCTATGGCGGTGCATGCGCATCGGGCGGCTCAGCGACGCGGCTGGCCGTGCCGCCGGCTGCAGCAAACCGAACGGCCAATCCCGGAATGCGCCGATGCTCGCGGCCGTGCCCGGACGAGATTTAGGCGGCGTTAGAACTCGATGCAGATGACGGGCAGCCCCATCTCATTCAGCTCGGTCCATAGCCATGTCGACGTTGCTCCCGTCTCAAGCCCGACCCGTGCGACTGCGGCGCATGCGACTTGACGAATGCCGCGATCGCCTCCGGCTCGGATGAAACCAGTCAACGTAGTGTTCCATTGCGGCTCTCCATGAATGCAAGGCCCCATGAGGCGGGCCTCGTCGGTTCCTGGAGAGCTGATTCCCTGAGCCGGAGTATGGCTCGATCCCGGAATTATCCCATGTATGAAAACCACGCGAGTTCGGAGTCGGTTGGAAGTCGACATTGATTACGCCTAAGAATTCTCACCACCCAAATCGCGATCCGACGTAAGACCAGCTCAAGCGGTTCTTTGTATCAACGCCCTTTCACACGACCGAGACCCCGAAGCTGACCTCGGCATCTTCAGTGCACAGTGGCCGCAAGACCACGCGGCTGCAAACTGTTCGACCTAACGCTGGTCGACCGGCGAAGATCGAATGCATCCTAGAAACCGATGTCGTCCGCGGCGCGGAGTATCGTTCAACGTGTTGACAACCGGGCGCGGACCCTCAATTGCCGGCGGTCAAGCCCCAGAAGCGCAAGATCTCCGTCGCGGCACAGACCCCAGCCGGGACGACGAAATCGCCGGACTGTCCGCAGGACCGGCTGCTACCATCAATGGGAAAGGCGTGCCCGAGGCCCTCGACCAACACGCTCTCGACCCGCGTGACGGCGGCGCCGTCTGCATAGAGTTCGCGCGTGATACGTCCATTGCGCTCGGTGCGCGTGGGCGTCGCGGGAATGCCGTGAACGGCGGTCCATTGTTCGACCAGCTCTTGCCGGTTGCGCGGGACCACGCGCGGGTCGGCGTCCCCGTGCCAGATCGAGACCGGCGGAACGCGCCCTTCGACTCCAGTCAAATCACGCACGCGACGTCGCCATTCAGCGGGCGCCTGATCGATACCGGGATTCATGCATTGCAGCGCTTTGGTCACGGTATCGGCGCAGCCGGAGGGCACGCCCGCGACGATGGCGCCGCCGGCGAAACGCTGCGGATAGGCAGCGAGCATGGCTGCCGCCATTGCACCACCGGCTGAAAGGCCGACGATATAGACGCGCGACGGGTCGACCGAATAGCGCTGGATCATCGCATCAATCATTTGCCGGATTGACAGCGCCTCGCCGCGGTCGCGCGCCGTGTGCTCCGGCTCGAACCAGTTGAAGCAGGCATTCTGGTTATTGGCACCGAACATCGCCACGATCCACGGGAAGACATAGACGTCGTAGAGATAGCGTGGCAGACCTTTCTGCTCCGGGAGCAGCAACGCCAGCCTGGAGCTGTCGGCAAGCGCAAGCCAACCGGCGTCGCGCGCAAACGTGGCCGCTCTCTGCTTGCAGCCATGTAAAACGACGATCAGCGCAGCCGCCGGGGGCAAGCCCGCGGGGACATAGCTGAACATACGTAGATTACCCGGGTTCGAGCCGAACCCGATCTCTTCACGGGGCTCGGCGGCATCGGCACCGGCAAGCGCTCCGATCGTGAGCAGCGCGGCGGCCAGTGCGCGGTGCGCGTTTCTCCTGATCGCAAGGATGTTCGGCCGACAGGTCGTAGCCATGCGCACCAGAATGGCCGGCGCCGCCGCTGGCGGCAACACAAAGATGGCGAGCACCGGACGGTTCACCCGGCGAGCAAGCTGCCGCTACCCGGACTCCTGAAGACATCCGTGCGGCAATTCGATCCGCAAGCGACGCTGGCCTTCCGCTCGCCCACCAGCGTGCACGACCTTGAACTTCCGTCCAGGCTATGCGGCACGCTGGAAATCGAGCGCCGCCTTGAGATTGTCGATATCGCGGTAGATCGACGCGACCGCGCGCAACGTCCCGTTCTTGCGGTAGCGGACCATGCAGTCGCGCTTGCCGATATCGCCTTCAATATCGACCGCGTCCCATTCGGTCGCGTGCCCGACGTAGTTGATCGGTACGTCGTAATGCTGGCTCCAGAAGAACGGAGCGTCGTCATAGCGCTCGCGCGCGCCGAGCATGTTGCGCGCGGCGACCTGGCCCTGCCGCTCGGCCACCACCCAGTGCTCGACGCGGATCGCTTCACCGCTGTGGCGGTCCGGCCAGCGCGCGATGTCGCCGGCGGCGAAAACGTCGGGCGCGCTCGTCTCCAGATATTGGTTGACGCTGACGCCGCGGTCGAGCTTGAGCCCGGCCTCGCCGGCGAGCGCGACGCGCGGCCGCACGCCGATCCCGACGACCACCAGGTCGGCGGCGAGCGCCGTGCCGCCTTGCAGCAGGACGCGGTTGCGCTCGATTGTCGCGACCGTGTTCTCCAAATGGAACCCGACCCCGTGCTCCTCATGCAGGGCGCGCACGAAGCTGCCCAGCTCGGCGCCGAACACCTTTTCCAGCGGATGCTTTTCCGGCGCGACCACCGCCACGTCGAGCTTGCGGGTGCGCAACGCAGCGGCCACTTCGAGGCCGATGAAGCTCGCGCCGACCACGACCACGCTGCGCGCCGCCTGCGCGGCGGCGATGATCGCACGACAGTCGTTCAGCGAGCGCAGCGTGTGCACGTGCGGCGCGTCCGCGCCCGGCACGGCGAGCCGCACCGGCTCGGCGCCGGTCGCGAGCAGCAGCCGGTCGTAGCGTATGCGCTCGCCGCGGCCGACCTGCACCTCGCGCGCCCGCACGTCGATGCCGGCGACCCTGGTGTCCAGACGCACATTGATGTGGTTCTCCCGGTACCAGGTGTCGGGTCGCAACGGCACCCAGTCCTCGGGCGCGGTGCCGGCGAGGTAATCCTTCGACAGGTTCGGCCGGTCGACCGGAGCCGCCTCGTCGTCGCTGAGCATGACGATCCGGCCGCCGAAGGCGACGCGGCGCAGCATCTCGGCCGCGGCCAATCCGGCCGCGCCGCCGCCGACGATCACGATGGTCGAGATCGCGGCCGCGGACGGGATCGGCGCCACGGGCTGAGCCTCCTTCTTGGCGGCGACAAAGATTCTTCCCGCACGCTGCTCGGTCGACCAGCAGGCGACCGGGTTGAGGGCGGGCGCGCGCAGCGCCTCGCCCGTGCGCAGGCTGAAGCACGCATGATGCCATGGGCAGAACACCGTGTCGCCGTCGCGCACGCCCTCGGCCAGCGGTCCGCCATAATGGGTGCAGGTCGATCCGATCGCGAAAAATTCCTCCCCGCGACGCGCCAGCAGTACGTTTTCCTCGCCGACGTGGCCTTGCAGCAAGCCGCTCGCCGGAATGTCGGAGATGGGGACGCCGAGCGAGAGATCGGGTCCTTTGGTTTCTTCCTGCCCGGCCATGCCATGTCCTCCGAAGAGAGAAGAGAGCGGCTTCGGCCGCCAAGCGGCTTCGGCCGCCGAGCCGTTTCGGCCGTCGATCCAGCAAGCGAATCTAATCTGCCGGATGGATTGCTCGGTCAACCCCACGATGAAGGTAGCGATCCGGCGGCGCATGGTGCGCCAGGGCAATTCCGCCTATGCTGCCGCTCCACGCTGCCGTGATGCTGCGCCAAACGGGGAGCCATGAACCGAGAGTCCCTGGCTGCGGGCATGAATCTGGTAGGGCGGGTGCTCCTGGTCGCGATCTTCCTGCCTGAGGCATGGGTCAAGATTCACGGCTACGAGAACGTCGTCGCCTATATGGAGGAGTTCGACGTTCCGGGTGCGCTGCTGCCGCTCGTCATTGCGGTCGAGATCGTCGCGCCGATCATGATCGCCATCGGCTGGCAGACGCGGTGGGCGGCGCTTGCTCTCGCCGCTTTCTCGCTTCTGACCGCCGCCTTCTTCCACGCCGATTTCACCGACAGCAATCAGCACCATCACTTCTGGAAGAACGTCGCGATGGCCGGGGGCTTCATCGTGTTGGCGGCCAATGGCGCCGGCGCGTGGGCGTTCGATGCGCGGCTGGCCGGGCCAGGGCAGCGCGCCCAAGGCCAGCCTTGACGCGCCCCGCGCCTCACCGATCAACGGATCACCACACTCGCCATGGACGAGAACACGACAATGTCCTCCGCCCTGGAGCGTGCGATTATCGCGTCGATTCGGACGGAATAGCGCGATCGCCCGCTCAACCCCTTGAGCGATGTGGCCCATCTCCCGGCTTGTCCGGTTCCTGGCCGAAGTGGTGGAGCAGCGCTTCCGTGGTCTCGAGCTGCACCGCCAGTTGCGCCCATGAGCGCGACAGGTCGGACAAAGTCTTCTTCAACTGTGGAGTCTTCGCGCTCGCGGCCAGTTCGGCGCAGCGGAGCGCGTGGGCGCGGCATTCTTCCGGATCGCCCGGCATGGCCGGCTCCCTCAAGGCAGGTGCCCCTGCACCCGCAATGAACCTACCGTATACTCATGATAGAAATCATACAAAAGTTCGTCTGTCGAGTGTCCGTTCGTCCCGGCACGCCGAGCGCAATTCGCGGAGGCCGGCCAAGCCGCGCGCCCCGCCGGGACGTTCACAGTCTGCGCGACCCGATCAGGACAATCACGGTGTTCGCGTCCGGCACGTATTGGGGCGCCTGCTGGCCATCCAGGTTGACATGGATTTCGCGAAACGCAGTCTGGATCGGGACGGCATGCGCTGGCGGCTGCTGCAGGTCTCGCACCAACAGCCAAGTGCCGGGCAGGTTCAAGGCGGCGGGACTTTGCTCCAGCCTGGGAGCGAATCCGGCCGTCTTGAGGGCATCGCCGATTTGCATGGCATAGGAACGGGGTTCGTCGTCGAGGCCATGGAGGATCACGACCGGTCCCTTCGGCGCCTGCTTGAGCCAGTCGACCAGCGTGGCTTCCAGCTCCGGCGTAATGACGCGCCATTTCAGCTTGGCCAATTGCAAGCGGAGCTGGGCCGCATCTTGTTCCAGCGACTTGGAACGTTCGATCGCGGCTGCGGCTCGCTCGTTCAGATTGGCGGTGATTCGGTCGTTAATGTTGCGGCTGCTGCGGACGCAGACGATCTCGCCGGCAAGCCCGACAATCAACAGCAGGGCACCCATTCTTCCGATGCCCCATTGCCACCTTGGAAGCCGCTCGAGCCCGGACCACCGAGTCAGCCACTCGAACTGCGCGATCGACACCAACGTCACCCCGAGCAGGACCAGGGCCGCGAAGACATGTCCGAGCCTGTCCCAGTTCGCGAGCGAGTCCTTCAACGCCGAGATATCATCCATCGCAATCCGATCACGCCCGGCTGGTTCGAGGCGACCGACGCGGATACCGCTAGCGATACCCGCCCGGCGGGTTGTTGCCCCCATACGGGCGGGCCTGTAAATCCAGAATTAGCCGAAAATAGCGCACCTCCATCCGGCGCGCGCAAAAGCCGGGTCCATCCGGCCAATCTTTCATGCCAGTGCCGTTTGCGCCAGAATGGCAGGCTTCTCGAGGCGCGCAGCATGTCCGCATGATCAATCTGGCCAAGCAATGGGTGCTCCGGTTGCTGAACCATGCCGGTTACCGGCTGCTCAAGAAAGCTGACCATGAGGCGCTGCTTGCGGCCGCTGCCGCGCCGCGCGGTGCGCTGGACGCAGCTGCTACGGAGCAGCAGCCGGCTGCTGCGCTTGCACCAGATCGTGCAAGCAGCCATGCGTCCGCCATCCCGCTCGCCCTCGACCTGACCGGGGCGGCGCTCGCCAGCGACCCGCAACTGATGGGATTCCTGCAGGACGCCGAGGACCGATACCGACTGCCGCCGCCGCTCGCGCTCGCGCTCTACCGCATCGCGCAATACCTGGCGCAAGCCGGGATCGAGGGAGACATCGTCGATTGCGGCTACGGCGCGACCGCGACGCTCGCGGCGATCGGCAGCGCATTCGCGCGTTGCCGCGATACGATCCGCCGGCTGGTTCTGTTCGACGCGTCCGCCATTCCGCTGCATCGGGCGGAGACCGAACTGGAATTGTGGGGAACCGAGCGCGATATCATCGCCGGCGCGCCGGCCCGGTCCAGGTCGTACCGGCCGGAGCCGCCGTCGGCCGAGCTTGCCGCAACCGGCTATCCGGTCGAGAAGATCGCTGTGCGGCGCTATCCGCGCGAGCCGATCGCGCAAACCGAGCCGGTGGCGTTCCTCGGCCTCACCGCCGAATCCTATCCGGCCAACCGGAAAGCGATCGCCACCTTTCTGCCGAAGGTATCGCACGGCGGTGTGATCGCGGTGGCAGGAAACCGGACGCACGACGCGGTTGCAGAGTTCCTCGCGCGCGAGCGCCTGCACCTGCTGTTCATGCAGGTGGCGGCCGATTACCGGATCGCTGTCAAGCCGTGAAGCGCTGGCCACTCGTGCCCCGAACCCGAAGTTCACACACCTTTTTCGGCGAAAGCCTGCCGCGGACTCGATCCTGGGCGTGGAGCGGTTCGCCGCAGAAAATGCGACCAAGCATGAGGAACTACAGCAGCGCGACCCAGCGATAGTCGCCATTGCGCTTGCGGTAGAGCTTGTAGCGCAGGTTGGGCACGAGCACGTCCGAGATCCCGATGAACTGGAAGTCGCTGTCCTTGAGATTGTCGAGGAACTGCCGCACGAACGCAGAGCCCGGATCATCGGTAAGCGCGACGTTGGCGAACGACCCGCAGGTGGCGGTGAGATAGACATAATCGTTGCGCTTGACGAAGGTGTTGACCGCGCCCATCACGCCCTCGTTCTGCTCGTATCCGCCCGGTCCCTCGTAGAAGTCGTCCATCAGCATGATGCCGCCGGATTTGAGCTTCTTGCGAGCATGCATCATGTCGCGCAGCGCATATTCGTATTGGTGGTTGGCGTCGATATAGATCACGTCGAGATGCGCATCGGGAAGGCTCTCGATGCCCTTGACCGAGCGCTCGCGGATGATCTGCACATTGGGCGCGCCGGCAAACCGCTGCGTGACGTGCTGGAAGTTCTGCTCCTGGTGCGCATTGGGATCATCGCCGTAATGCTCCCAGTGCACCCGCCCTGCAAAATTGGCGAAGTTCTCGGTGTCGTCCTCGAACGGGTTGTGCTCCTTGATGTCGAACTTCCAGTTATCGATGAGGTAGTACCGGGAGGGCGCGCAGGTATCGAGAACGATCTGAGAAAAATCGCCCTTGTAGACGCCCACTTCCGCCCACACCGCGTTGCTAGGGATCAGGCGGATCAATCCGTTGCGATCGGTCATCACGAAATACACGAGCGTAAGTCTCCACGTGACGGATCGATCGACCGTAGCAAAGCCATATCGGGGCCACAACCTAAGGCCGGAAGTGCCGCCGGCTCGTTTTCCGCCTCCTTGATCGATAGAGTAACGACATGTTAGCGGGCCCTCGCATTCCATGATTCCACCGAGCTACCAGCACGCGATCGACTCGGGCGTCTATCTTTCCGGCGTCGATACGAGCCGCGTGGGTAATCGCCACCCGGTCAGCCGCGGGGAGATGGGCGAGCCGATGGTATTTCTCATCATCGGCCAGTCGAACGGCGGAAATCACGGCGCAACCCTGTTCGCGGCGGCGGAGGCGGTGTTCAATTTCAACCTGTTCGATGGCCTGTGCTACCGCGCGTGCGACCCGCTGCTCGGCGCGACCGGGGAGGGCGGCAGCCCGTGGTGCCTGCTGGGGGATGCCCTGATCAGAGATGGCTTCGCCCAGTCCATTCTGCTGTGCCCCTTGAACGTGGGCGGTGCCACCGTCGGCGAGTGGGCTCCCGGCGGTCCTTACAGCCATCGCATGAGCTACGGGCTCGCGCGCCTGCGGGAGGCGGGATTCGAGCCCTCCCATGTGCTGTGGCACCAGGGCGAAGCCGATGCGCTCTACGGCACCAGCGGGGAGGCGTACGTTCGCTCGTTCCAGGCGGTGGTGGCATCGTTGCGCGATCTGCATATCACGGCGCCGATCCATGTGGCGATCGCGTCCTATTTCGCCGAGCCCGCGGGCTACTCCGCCGCGCAAACGGTCATCCGCGCCGCCCAGCACGCAGTGATCGATCTGGGCCATGGGATTTTTCTTGGCCCCGACACCGACCTCATCATGGATCGCTTCGACGGATGCCACATGGGGCGCAGGGGACTGACGGAACATGCGCGCGCCTGGCAGGTGGTCCTCACGTGGGAGCGCCAGCGCGATGCTGCCGCGCTGTCGCCCGCCCACGATTGAGCCGCCGCCAATTTGTTGGCGACGGCCGTGGCCGCGTTGAAGCCAAGACATCGTCGCGCAGAGGGCAGCGAATGAGCAGCCATTCCAGGTGATCCGGCGCAAACATCATGCGAGCCATGACCCCGCCGCCACCACCGCGTTGCTCAGGCCGCCTTCCTTCGCCGTGCCGGCGCCCGCTTGGCTGCCGATGTCCGGCGCCTGCTTTTCGCCCGGTCGCGAGCGCGCGTCTCCTTGAGACTTTGCCGCAGCGCGTCCATCAGGTCGACGATGTTGCTCGGCTCCGGTCGCTCCTCTGGCGCTTCGATCGTGCCGCCCTTGGCCTTGCGGCGCACCAGCGCCTTGAGCGCGTTCTCGTAATCATCCTTGAATTTGTCCGGATCGAAATGCGCCGCCTTGGCGTCGAGGATGTGCTCGGCGAGCTTGACCGTATCGCGCGGCAGGCGCGGCGTGCGGATGTCGGAGAAATACGGCTTGGCGTCGCGCAGCTCGTAAGGATAGCGCAGGGTCGTTCCCAGCATGCCCTTGTCCATAGGCTCGATTGCGATCACATGCTCGCGGTTGCCCATGACGATGCGGCCCAGCGCGACGCGGCGCTTATCCTTCATCGCGTCGCGGATCACCGCGAAGGCCTCCTCCGCAACCTTGTCTTCGGCGGGGGCGATGTAGTAAGGCCTGTCGAGATAGCGCTGATCGATCTCGTCCTTGGGCACGAAACTGTCGATCTCAATCGTGTGGGTGCTCTCGAGCTGGATGGCCTCGAGCTCGTCCTCGTCGATCTCGACATATTTCCCCTTGCTCAGCTCGTAGCCGCGGCCCTTGTCGGCCTTGTCGACCACCTTGCCGGTCTCCTCGTCGACCATCTGCTGGCGCAGCCGATTGCCGGTGCGCTTGTTGATCTGGTGAAAATGCGTCCTCTCGGCCTGGGTCGTGGCCGGATAGAGCACGACCGGGCAGGTGACGAGAGAGAGGCGCAGGTATCCCCTCCAGTAAGGGCGCGGCGCCATGGTGCCTCCTGTGTCGTGAAACGCACCATAAACGCCGCAGCTCTGGTCTCGGTTCCTGCGCCGGTCCCCGCAGCTGGAACCAATCGTCGCCGAGCGCGTTGATATGGTCCAGTCCCCCAGCTTGGAACAGCACACGAGACCAGGCATTCCGCCAAGGTGCAAAGCGTGCTTGCCCTGTAGAGGAGCTTACCGATGACGACCGATTCCGAGCGCGCTCGCGATCTCGCCGAGGCCAAATTCAAGAAGAAGCAGGAGCGGCTCGCGGACGGGCCGAAGGCGATGGCGGAATACCAGGCAAGCCGCGACGCCGTGCGCGAGAAAACCGCCCGATTGCGGGCACTCAGATTGGCCCGCGACGCCGCCCACGGTGGGCCGGCCAAAAGGGAGCACTCAGCGTAATGGGCGATGCGGGGTGGTCGCTGCCGCCCGCCGCAACGCGACCCATGGGCAATCACTATCTTTGGTGATGGGCGGTGAAGGATCGCCCCCGTTCCCGAGGGTGTAGTGTCCCTGGCTGACCAATTGTCTATCCAACAGGCGGCCGCTGAGACGGATGATGCGCTACACCCCGCGCGATCCATTTCT